>JAAUXU010074119.1_pt1 | contig 15543 bp, 12 predicted proteins | sample 7278151 | NCBI WGS metagenome assembly JAAUXU01 (sample SAMN14350113, study PRJNA611818) | marine sediment metagenome | isolation source: surface marine sediment (1.8m) | place: French Polynesia: Moorea | collected 2018-08 | reverse complement strand
GAACTCTGCTATGTATATAACTACGTACACACACACGCACACACACACACACACTTGGTGCAACAACACGCGCTTGGCGTTCAACACGCGCACACACACACGCGCTCAACACGCGCTTGGCACTTAGCTTTAAGGTAGTCTTGGCTCAACTTAAAGCTGATGTCGCCCTCAAAGCTCGACGTGAAGCTGATCTTGCCTCAACTCGAAGTTGATCTCACCCTCAAACCTCACCCTAAGGATGAGTTATGTGGACCAAGACTGCAGCCCCGGAATCTCTTGAAGGGAGCAGGTTGACCACATGGGGAATGCCATGATGTACAACCTCACCCTACTGAGGGCTACTATTGGACATAATGCGTTCAGGACCTGGAAACACTCCGCAAGAAACTACTTAGCACAGGGAAAACTGACGCCGGGTACCGCCAGTTCAGGGTACCAAGAAAGGGCCCAGATGCTGGTGTGACGTTGGTTCAGCTGCAGTGAAAGTGCAATTTAGTCAGTGTCTAGGAAAAAAATGACTACATTGGAGGCATTGACCAAATTAGAGGATGTCCCATGTACCGCACCAAACCACCCCAAAAGGATCAATGTCGTGATAATTCTTCACGGACTCGCCAGCCAAGACACTGAACATTTTGGTAAGGTTCACTTGACTAAATCTTGGCTTGCATGCCTTTTCAAGAATATTTCCTTCACCTCCCAAGGAGGCTTTTCCTTGCAGTTATTGCCAAGATTGATGTTGCTACTAAAAGTTCGTGGTAAGATAAGTTGCAAGAATAAATGTCCTATGTCAAACTTGGTTGTCCAAGAAAAAACCCTGGCTAAATCATGATTTTCATGGAACGCATGTGTCATCATGAAGAAGAGAGCTTTTTTGCAGGCACTTGTGGAGTTGCACCCACGAGTCACTGTGAAATTGCCTTCAGTACCTTGTGGGCGGCTCCTCCCTGGGCGCCTGGACGGGTTGAAGGAGATGCCGCTAGGTCACGTTGATTCGGGTCAGTTACATTGAATTGCATTTGTGCAGATGCTGCGGGTGGTGGGCAGGCCTTCTCGGGTTGTTGCGGTAGTGGAGGAGCAGGACGCTCACACCCATCCTGGCGCTCCGCGTTCATCGGGCCGAGGCATGCTGTCAGTGGCAGCTGGAGGAGAGCCTTGTGACTGACTGCTCAAAAGACCTCAAACATATGGCTGTAGACCAGTGTCTGTGACCTTATTCTAAGGCTCTGGGGTCCAGACCAATACTACTGAGGGAAGCTGGCTGAATGCCAAGAAACATGTCCCTGTCCGTAGCGAGAAGGAAGCAATGCTTCCTTCTTACTTATCTCACGGAGCATATTTGGAAAGCAGCAAACTCCGTCAGAAGAAATAGGACCCATTAGGGAAGTTTTTCCTTTAAGTCCTTAGCTTGACATTTCCTTTTAAGAATTTAAGACTTGACTGTGCCTGCCTTTGCTGCCATCTAACGGCAAAAAGTGTCACAGTTGGACGACTCCTGGTGTCAACACATTCTGCTTTGCCAAGCACTTGACCAGTCGTATGTGAAAGCAGCAAGAAAGGTATGAGCATCACCAAGGTCATCATACAGTGGTTGCAAAATGTTGGCTCACTTTAATACCAAGATGGCGAAATAGAAACAGGCTCAACCTCATGAACAATGGGAGCGAGACAATATGGAGGATCTTGATGAAACCGATCGGCAAAAGGGGAGATTTTTGTCCCTGAACTGTGATAGACTTAGCATGAAAGCAGTTCCGATTTATAAGCTTGAAACTGTCCTGTATGTTCTAGTGATGGCTGTACATGAATTTGACTATTCATGCATGTTTCAGAGGGCTGAATATATCCTTCAACAGGAATGTTAAGCATACTAATAGCAATATTCAAAAACCTATATCAGGCTACAAATTTTGCCGTCACTGCAGTTACTGCAGCATTCATCAGTTAGAAATGTCATCTATCAATAATGTACATCTGTGAAACAAGAAACTTCCATGGCCTAAATCTTGCTCATTGGCCCATAGGACTTGGGCACTTGCTCCACTCTCAGTCCGTAACATTCTTTTGACTCCACCTTGGATGTCAAACCAATAAAATGGCAGTTCTTGCCGTAAGTAATTTCCATGGATAGAACTTGCCTGCATACCCTGGACTGAGAAATTTTGAGGTTGAATTTTGACGTGAAATGTGTAATTCAGACACTTTGACACAATGCCGAGTACAGGGGCTCAACTTTGTGACTGCCCATTTTTGATAGAGCAGTGCTTAACAGACAGCAAGGTGGAGAGGGAGGGGCACGAGAGAGGCTGGAATTTTAGCATTTTGATCTCGCACTTAACACTCTCCATGCACTGGTCCATCCACACCCAGATCAGATCCTTTTGTTTTTACGTCTGAAACTGGCTGATGCAGATGCCCCTCACCCCCTGTCTTCCATCACTCTCTCTCTCCTCGCCAGGGTCGCTAAGTTGCATTGTTTTGTGAAAGCATTTGTGGAATCACTAGTAGTGAAGCAGATGTTTTTGGGGCCAGAGCATGGCAACTCTTTTCACCCCTCTTCCTTCCCTGGCTCCCAAGGCTCGAACTCAAAGGCTGGAAGACTAATTTGAGTCACTCAACCCGAGCTTGATACCTCATTACCCCTTCCCTTCGCTGCTTGCCAGTTCTGCTGCCATGCTGCCCCTATTCCATAAAAAATACATCTAACAATTTTTGACCTTAATTTCAGCCTCAAAGTAGCCTCAGAATGGACCTTCACCCCTCCCCTATAACCTTCTCTGGGTCAAACTGGTCTCACTGCCACCAAAAACCAGCAAGCTTGTGCAGGAATGATTCGCAGCTAGTGAGGACAAATTTGGGGCCACTAATTCATGTAAAGTAGATACTCAGGTGCAATGTCCGGGGGGGGGGGGCTCAACGTTGGGTAGCTGAGGGTGGTGGGCTCATGTACTGCCCCACTTTCCATGTACAGTGCTGTTCAAAACTTTAGAATCACACTAAACATGTCAATATTATTACTTAGGAATGCAACATGAGGGTGACCTTGCATGCATGCAGTGTACTATAGGTGGGACAAGTGTGGGAAGACTTTGCTAATGTGAAGCCCTCCTGTACTGTCAAGTTGGGTAATCTGGGTCTTTGCTACCTGATCAAAACTTTAGAATAAAGCTGGAAAACTTGACAGAGAATTGACAACTTGCACAGCAACAGCACCTGAACAACCTTGAGGCCAGTGTGTAAGTCTATGTGCATAAAATTTCCATCATTGCACAGTCTAGTCTTGATTTAACCATCTCCAAATTGATGATCACTAGCTCTTGGCACTACCCACTTTGCTGGGTGGGAAGAGTGGGCTAAGTGTAGTATGTGTGTGGGGATGTGTGTGTGTCATTTAATAAATATTTCCTTGTCTTCAGTTTTTCAAGTAACACACAGTGCTGATATCATTTGACAGAGCACACTTACACATCACCATCAATGGTACTTAGCATGGGGAAGGGAACAAAGTTGTCACCTTATGAACAAGGCCGAATTGACAGTCTGTGGGAAGAAGGCCTCTCCATGAGGGCCATTGCTCACCGTATCACTCACTCATACAAGGCAGTGAACTCATATCTCAAAGGCAGCAGTGGTTATGCCAGCAAAAATCCAGGAGGACTGCCACCCAAGCTTCTGCTACTGCTGGTTGCAGGGTTAATTACTCTGCCTGTGCAAACTCTGGCCAGTCAAGTGCAAAATTGGCCTGTGGCACTGGAGTTTCCCCATTGACCATAAGGTAACCAAACCCTATTCAACTTGAAAATCTAACCTAAGTTAATGTCTAAATCTAACCTGACCTAACTTCAAAATCAAACCTAATCATTAGCTGCTCCTCGAGAGGAATCTTGTGCAGAGGAAGAAGAGGCCCACACCTGCTGCCACACCATAAGGTCACAAGACTTCAATTTGCTCATGACCACCAAAACTGGGATGACCAGAAGTGGGAGTCTGTTGTCTTCTCAGATGAGAAGAAATTTAATTTGGATGGCCAGATGGCCACCAATATTATTGGCATGACTGCAGCCTGTCAGAGGAATGCTTCTCAACTCATCCCAATGTTATTGGGGTGACAAAGTTGTGGTGAGGGGGCCATAACTGCAGCAGGCAAGCTTGCCTTACAGGTTGCTGAAAAATAACATTTTTTGTTTCTCTTATATCTTTTCACTGCATGGGAACACAGGTAGTTGGCACCCACATGAAAGCTAAATGCTATGTGGAGCTACTGCAATGTGCACAGCTGAAGGAGGAGGGACAGTGCCTCTGCGGAGAACAATGGCACTTCCACCAGGACAATGCATGAATTCATGTTGCCAGGACACAAAAGCTTTCTTTCACTGGAAAGGGATCTGCATCACGGAGTGGCCTCCTTACCCAATCTAAACTGTATGGCAAATGCTTGTGGGTGAGTGGCACAGTCTGTGTTCTCCAATGGCAGACAGTTCAATTCTGTAGATGAGCTAAGAGAAGCAATATTCAAAGCCTGGGATGATATGTCACAAGAATCTTATGCACTTTGCTTCACAGCATGAAGGACTGCGTATTTAAGACCATTGCTCAACATGGTGGTGCCACTTGGTGCACACTACTTTGCTAGGCTGCAGCCATTAGTCTTACTGAAATACAGCCAACTTCTATGCTACAAATTTGTATATGTTCCTCTTGTGTATCCCCCAACTTGGGGAATATGTGGAATTCACCCACAAAAAACTCCCCCACATCCCTCATGCTGTCTGCAACTTTCTTACACTCCTAAAAGCTTGTGATCGTAAAGCTTTGAACAGTAAGAAGATGCAGAAAAATGCTGTGCATTCATTTCTATGTATGTGCATGTACAAATTTGATTGCAATATCCTCCTGCACTTACCTCACCCACAGTAAACTGTATGCATGCAAGGTCATCCTCACACTGCATTCCAATGTAAAAATATTTGTTTTCAGTGTGATTCTCAAGTTTTGAACCCCACTGTGCTTCCCCCTTCTTCTCTCTCTGTACTCTCTCCCTGACTGGTAGATCCAAGCCTCAACCCTGATCACTTCACAGCTCAACAAGCTCATAGTCACTAACTCTTACACTAGACATACACTTACCTAAAAGTCAATCTTGTTGAGTATTTTGCCACTATTCTGTTTATGTAGTGACTTTTACCATTTTTCAGAGTGGAATTGTGAGAATTGAACCCTCCAGCTTGAAATATATTTGAAATATCATCATCAAATTTGAAATATCATCAGAAACAAGAAAGGTACTGCAAAAAGTTGATTCTAGTCCACCTGCAAATGCTGCAAAAAGATAGCACCAGTAGCATCTCCGATTATTTGTTTTTAGTCAGCTACTTGTTTAACATTGGCAAGCACAACAACCATTAGATGCCCTACTGCTTCAATATCTTTGGATCCAAAAACATCAGATGCCCGTTAATGGGAAGGGCACGAAAGCTCTTTGACTTTGAGAAGGGCCAGATCACTGAGTTGCAGAAGCAAGGAAGGCTTGATTACCCGATGTGTGGGCCAAAGACACAAGGTCATCAGAACATATTTAAAGAATCCTGTCACCTACAGGTCCAAGAAAATCTCAAGGCAGGCCTGAGAATTATCTCCATGGGATCAGAATGCCATCAAGCAAGAGATCTCTCACAGATCTGGGGAATCTCTGCCCAAGATCGTAGCCAACACAGGTGTGAAATGGAATCCACAACTGTTGGCTGCTTCCACTTCGGTAGGCTCAAACTTCACTAGGAAGAAGCGAGTGCCATCCTCTTCTCATAAAATGAGTCACTTTGTCTGAGTCATGCAGACTTGGGACAAGGAGAAGTGGAAAAAAGTTCTCATCAGTGGTGAGATGAAGTTCAGTCTTGAAGGACCTGATGCCTTCTGACTTATTGGTGTGACAAGAACCTGCTAGATGAGACTTACAGTGAGCTAGCGCCTGGTGGGGGGCCTATCATGATCTGGGGTGTGATGTCAAGGAATGACAAGATGGACCTAGGAGTCACCAAAAGAAGGATGAACGCCAAGGTATACTAACAAATGCTGCATAAAGCTGATCTGCTACATGAAGGAGTTTGCATCTGAGGAGAACTGACTGCATATTTCAGTAGGATAGTGGGTCAATTTACTCTGCCAAATCACTGAAAAAGTGGTTCAAGATTGACATTTTTCACTGGCCAGCTTGAAGTATGGACCTCAGTCCCCTTGAAAATACGTGAGGCTGGCTTACCCAAAAGGTCTATGGTGGAGAAAGACAGTACAGCAATGTCAAAGGCTTGAAGAGTTATTTTTGACAGCTGGGCAGCAATGCCAGATTCCCCCTTGCACAGACTGATGGATTTGATGCCAAATTGGATTTTTTCAAGTGATCTGAAGGAATGGTGGAGTGACTCTCTACTAAGAACTACTGCAGTTCGTTTTCTTCACATTGCCTGCACAAATAAACTGATATTGCTTTGCATGATAAGCAGTTTATAGTGGTGATATCTTTTGGTAGCATTCACAGATGAACTAAAATCAACTTTTTGTAATACCTTCCTTGTTACTATAAACAATTATTACGATAGTTAAAAAATATTTCACATGCAAGCTTGTAGGCCTATGACTGATATATCATGATGAGCCAGAGAAAGAATTCCTTGTCATCATCTCAGAAATAAATAAATGCTGGTGAGGCTGACTTTTTGCAGGGAACTGTGCTTCACCCACTTCAGTGTTCTGCCAAAAAGAGCGACTGAGATGCAGGTCATCTTTTGCACATAAGTCAGTGTTTCTCCTAGAAATGCCAAAAATTTTGTCTGCCTAGAAATTTCCTGCTCACTTGATATCACTGCCTATCCACCTGAAGCACATCCAACATGCTCTGTACAGTGACCTCTGCTCAAGAAGGGCAGCCTTGGGTCTGGAGCAAAGCCGATCTAAGAAGCAAGTGTGCTTATGGCAGTATGACACATTGACGTGTGGATCTTTGAGAAAACTGCAACTGACCCAAATATGACAGCAAGTGTATGTCACTTGTGAGAGAAAATCTTCACAAGTGCTCTGTGAGGCAATATTTTTTTATGTGGATGACCGATATGTTCACTAGAAATGCCTTGAAATGCTTCACTCTTTAACATGGTTAACTGCTCAAGGCTAAAATAATTATCAGCCATTGTCTTTGTCCAAGCATTTTTGCTTAAATAACAACCTGAGGCATCTATCAGGACTTATACTTTATTCATCCTCCGCATCATGGGGTGGGTGGGCTAATTCAAGAGTTAAGCTTACAGAGGGTGAGCACTGAATTGTCTTTGTGGGAAAAATAATCTTGGTCAGTGCAGGCAAGAAGGAAACGTGGACAGATGGGCCATGGTCTGTTGTCCAAAGGTGGCAAGATTGTATACCTGGAGTGTTTTTTCTTAACCTTTCGTTGCCTGAGGAAAAGTTGGTGCTAGTGTGACCTCCCCCTTGGCAGCAATGGTGTCATTTCCATCACAAAAAGACTTGTTTTTTCTCCCACCTTCACAGCCCGCCAAAAACGTCACCATCATTGGAGGTTTGTTTTGTCATTCGTACATGCGGCGAAACACGTCGAAAAAGCAAATTTTGGAACGAGGCTCGCCAGTTGCTTCAAGTAGGACACCATGGATTGCCTCAATGGAAGCACAACAAACAGGAGAAGAAAAGAAAAAGCGCGGGAATTTTGAAAACCCCGATTTGACTTTTCTCGCCGCAGGCTGTCACTGACTACTTGGGAAGAACAATAGCTTTTTTTCAGTCAAGATTACTCAGGGAGAATAATGAATTTATAGATATATTACGCATACAGTAATATAATCATTATTTTTAGAGGCAGCATATTCAGTCTTGTCATCGTGAACCTTGTGTCTGTCGTGATTTCTTCTTCTTACTCCAGTGACCAGTGTCGTACAGTAGTGCGCGTTCAAGAAGTCTCAAGAGCTCGTCGAGGTGACGACGTTCTCTGGGTTGTTCTCCTCCTTGTCCGCTTGCTGCTGTTCTTGATGCTGCGTGGCTGCCCCAAGTCGACCTCCACTCTGACCGCTCTCGTAGCCGGTGTCCTGACCCTGCTCCTCGGCCCCGTTGGAAGCAGTCTTCTCGGTAGCGGTAGCGGCAGCAGCGGCATCGTCATCGTCATCAACTGCAGCGGCGGCCGCAGCTGTGCCGGCTGCCTTGTCGTCAGATGTCTCCCGGGAAGACTCGACCTCATCTTCACTCTCACTGCTTGAACAAGACGAGCTAGCGGACGACGTGGAGTAGCTCGACGAAGAGGAGCAGGATGACGACGACCCCTCGCTGTCCGATCCAGAGGACGAGGAGCTGATCTGGACGTCTCTAGGCTCTTTTGCATTCGCCCGCCTTCTCCTCTTTTCAGTCAGTGCCTGTTGTTGCTTGAGGGCAAAGTTCTCCTTCCGCAACAGCCTGTTCTCAACCTGGAGGCTGTGGATCTCCCGCTGGAACACCTGGATCTTCTGCGCCGTCTCCGGCTCCATTGGCACTTCTCCTTGATTCAGGTCCAATTCGCGGTGAGTCTCCTCATGTTGTTTCCTAGTACACTCCAATTGCTTCTCCAGCCCGTCGATCCTGCTCTCCAGTTCCATGTACTCGTTGATGAGCTCTCCCTTGGACATGGCGACAAAGCGGTCGGCCTTCATGCTATTGTAGTCCTTGATGAACTCCTTGCTCACGAACTCCTCCTCGTCTTCCGGGGACGAATAGTAAAACTCGTCGTCGGTGTTCAAGGAGAAGCTGGAATCTCTGGCTCGAGAAACCTTCTTCCTCATGGGGTCCGAGGCGGACGGGTTGAACTTGAAGTCGGTGGGCGAGACACCAAGCTTGTGATCCAGGTACTGAATGGTATCACTATGATCGTTCATAATGAATTGGGTGGAGTTGAAGGGTGCGCTCGCCTTCTTGGAGTCTGCCCCTAATCTCCTCCTACCCATCTTGTCCCGGTTCTTTCTCTTACCCCTCCTATGTCGCTTCATGAGTCCCCCCGGGACTTTCTTCTTTTTGGCGGCGGACAATGAGTCCTTATTTGGACTCGCCCCGACCCCATCCGCCACCCCGATGACGGCGGCAGCGGAGGAGTTTCTCTTCTTGCCCCTCTTCTCCACCGCGGCGGCCGGGGCGGTGGCGGCGGCGGTGGCGGTGGCGGTGGCGGCGGCGGCCGCATCACCTTTCAGGCCTAGTCCTCCTCCTCGCCCCTCGCCACTTCCTCCGATCACCGAAACTTTTTGTGCTTCTTCCGACATCTCCTGGCCCGCCACACATTGGCCGTCCAAGGACTCGAGGTGGGCGCCCTCCAAAAAACCGACGCTGCTGTCGTTTGACGCGAATGTCTTCTTGCGCCACCGGACGAACTTTTGCACACCTCTTCGCTCGCACACACGCAGTTCTCTTCTCTCCGTCACTGGTGCAATCTTTGGCGTGCGCTCAAGTGGTGGAGGGCGCGCGCTCGTCGAGGTTGATGTTGTTCGCTTCGTCGTCGACGGCCGACTGAGCAGTGAGCAGAGCAGAAGGAGAGGGAAGGAAGGAACGACTCTTTCTTTCTTTCTTCTTTCTTTCTTTCTTTCCTTTTTTTACAGAGAGACGGCGGCCGATCCTGCCTGAGTCAGCCCTAGCGGCCGCGGCGGCGGGGGCGGCCGTCCACGCTGTGGGCAAGAAGAAGGCGAATTTGAGCGCGCCCGCGGAGGTGAGCGCGTGCGCTCGGCGGACGAGCTGGACGCTGCGGCGAGCAGGTTGGGCGCCATTTCAAAACTTCAAAAGCGCACTTCCACGCTCCCAATCGGCGCCGGCGCCAAGCACTTGCATGCAACGGGGCTACAAAACAAATAAACAAACAAAATGTCGCACAAGCAGCTGACCGAAGAGTATCTGTCGCGTAGCAACTTTGCAGCATTCAGAGGAGGACTAGAGTGATGCTCAAGCCTATTGCGAATCGTCTTCGCTTTTTTTTGCGTTTAATTTCACTTTAGCAGTTTGAAAAGGGCCCAATTGCACGCAAAATCGCCCAACATCGGGTCGTGGCAGCAGGAGGTGCTGCTGCTGCTGCCGCTGCTGCCGTCCCGCTGGCACAAGTGTCACGGTTGCCATCTCGTCAGAAGCCAAAGCTTTGTGGATGAGAACGTGTCGCAGTCAATGACGTGGCCAAGAAGACGCACTTGGTGAAGATCAGCACCACTTTTCGGGATTGAATGAGCAGCCACAGCTTCAAATGAGGTGTCCACGTGGCGATCAAGCGTTCTGCCAGAAATGGCATTTGTGGCTGCGATCATTGACGTTGCATTTCGGTGAAGAAAATGCCAAATTTTGGCATTGAGTGCGAGGTCGCAATCTCTGTCTCTTCTACCAAGGTAGCAGCAGCAGCAGCAGCAGCAGATTCCCCTCCTCCTCCCTTTTTTTTCTCCCTCCCTCTCCCACTAAATGCTGTTGCCAGATTGGTTGTCAGGAAAGTAACCTTCAACGGCTGTGAAAGTGCCTTCTGACGGCGCCCAAATCCGCTCTGGAGTCCTGAGGACTTCAACCGTACAGAGGATACGGCAACCATGAAAAGGAATCAAGTGCGGAGCGGAAGTGTCACTTTGCGCTTCACCGTCTTCCTCTGATCCGGCGTGAAGGCGCGGCGAAAGCGCCCAGCCGGCGCAAAGGCGCCCAATCTGGCCTCAAACGCCTCTCCGCTCCGACTATCAAACGTACGTCGTCTCATACGCAAGTTTGCCTCAACGGCAGCATAATTTCTGATGGAGAATAAGAAATATGTATGCTGTTGTACGAAAGTGTCATGACCTCAACGTGCGCGAGAGGAAATATTCTTGCAGTTTCGTTTAGGTTGAGGTTTGGTCCCCTCAGGGACCTCAGAACAGGCGTTACTACGCAGTTTTGGCGTGAAACAGAAAGAAAAAAAAGGAGCCTCCTCTAAGCGGTGACCAAATGCGCCGCACGGCAGACGCTGAAAGAGCTATTATTAGGGCACACAGGCTGCACTGCATTGTCTCTGCATTGCCAGCACAGCGAGTGGGGAACCGATATGTGCAGCACGCACACACTCTTTAGCGCACAAACTCTAACACAAACACACCCTGACACTAAGACACGCTCACACACACACACACCGGCAAACGGCGCTGGCGTGCTCAGGAAAGGCTTACCACGCATGAACAGTGTGCTGCAGAAGTACTCCGAGCAAATTTGAAAATTTCGCAATCTTTTTATTCAGCGAGATAGTATAAAATTTGAAGGGAAATGTTCCACGGTCTGAGATGACCGTGGAACATTTCCCTTCTTTTTAGACTTTTTTTTGACCTCTCTCGACAAAAAAAGCCTACCAAGTTGGGAGAAACTGGAGGTATGGACCTGTGGTGCTGAGAGTTGGATCCCACCAACACTGCTGTGGTCTCATGCCACATTGCCTCAGGGATTTGTGCGTGCGTGCGCCGCCAAGAAGCTGTGCAGGGAAGGGCGACAGCTAAAGGGTTGGCAGTTCCAATTGGGCAACATGGATCTCCATCCATCCTCAAGGCCACCTTAGCAGCAGGCTTGCTCCTAGTAAGATGAGATCATCAGGGACAGATTCCCAAGGCAGAGTCCAGGCGTTAAGGACATCTTTGCTGGAGGAAACTCTTTGAGAACACCCAGCTGACCAGGATGACCCTGTAGTCATTGAACAAGTTGGTCCACAGGTAAGGAGGGAGCAGGGGTCAAAGCATTTGGCACATCAGATATTTGGACCTTCACTTTTCTTTGAATAGGTCAAATTATGCCCTCCTTTTTTTTAAGATCCCCACCTTCAACAACCAGGACACCAGAAACACTACCCATTGGATTGCAGTTACTACGTCCGACTTCCACGTCATCAAGACCTCCCCCGCTTGGCAAAGAGTTGTACTCTTCGACGGTCTCTCATCCCATACATCTGACTTTTTCCTTTTCATTTACATGTCTTCTCGCTGTTCGCCTCGAGGTTCTCGACGAAGTCGCGTGCAGGTCAGTTGCCGTCGGCTGAGGACTCTTCCCTCAGTCAAGCAGTGCAACGTTGACACAGGCACATGCGGCTTCTGCTCGGTTAAAAAGACGACATTATCGCAGTTGACACTGCTAAAAGAATGTTTTGTGTCTGCCAGCAGGGCAGCAACAACGGAAAGTGTACACGGGATGCGTTGTAGCGTTGTGAAGGCAGTCTACAAGCAGCCCCAGTGCGTGCGCGCGCGCGTCTGAGATGGCGAATGACGATGCGCGAACGCTGCGCGTGTGCGTGTACGGGCAAGGCAGCAGGCAGAAGGGGCAGCAGGAAATCTCCTTCACTGTCGGTGGCGTGGCTGATGTAGGCGCCGCTGCGGGCGCTGCTGCGGGCGCCGCTGCTGATGCTTCACTGCTCCACACACATGACGGTTGCGCGCGCGTTGTAGTCAATGTCCGAGCTTTTACGCAGTAGGAAAAGAACACCGAGTACAGCGACACCCGCTTATAAGGCCGACCCTGAACAGACCTGGCAATCAACTGATGACACGTTTATCTTCCACATTAGCAATGGCAACGATCGACCCTGAAATGTCCCACTTATCCAAGATCACTGCTCATTCATTTCAAGCATATCCAGCACGCTCTGTACAGTGACCTCTGCTTATAAGGGCAGCCTTGGGACTGGAGCAAAGCTGATCAAGGAAGCAACTGCGCCTATTGCAGTGTGACGCATTGACGTGTCGATCTCTGAGAAAACTGCAACTGACCCAATATGACAGCAAGTGTATGTGAGAGAAAATCTTCACAAGTGCTCTGTGAGGCATGAATTTTGCATCTGGGCTGTTGGCACTTTCACGGAAAATACCATGCAGAGAAATACAAGTAAAAATACCTGCAAATTTTCCACTTGCTCGGAAAATAACACTGATGAAAGGTGCTAATAAAAGGAATTCCATCTGGGGTGCCCAGGCACTTCTGCTCTCATCCACGGTGTACTCTTATCAGGAGAGCGGACTTTTTTTGTACTGTGCAACGAAACGAGGCAGTACTGCAAAAACAGACGTACAGACAAGCAGAGGGAGCGAGACAGAGATGTCACAACCATCACCTTTTAACCTCAGTATAAAAGCACAAATGGAGTTGCTTGTGCAGCAGCAATCGATGCCTCCTGGGCAGCTTTCCTCGCCCCATCTACAGGACACAATTTAGTACCTGAACTGATAAGAAATTCTGCTGCATTGCCTTCGTGGCAAAGAAAATGCTATCATTTGCAGTAAAAAAGAACGAAAAAATGATGCACGATATCAAAAAATTTGCCAATCATAGTGACTTGCGTGAATTGGCATTTCTGAGACAATTCTCTATCCCCCACAAAGCTGCTTTTTTTCCTTTTCTGGCTGACTATACTTGGCATGGGGAGGAAAAAGCAGCTGCCGGGGCCATTTTCACATGCACTTTGGCTTCGCGGATAAAAAAAAGTCCCGCGCGCGCCAGTGAAATGATATTTGCTGAGGAAAAAAACGAAATTTCGCGCCGTTTTCCGCCAAAAATTGGGAGGCAAAATGAAAAAAAAAAAGAAGAAGAAGAAAGAAGTCACAAAATGGCGGAAAATCCGCGGAAAAAATCTCCACGCTTTACTGAATCCCACGACTACGAGATGCCGCAGGAAACTATGTTATGGGAAGGAAAAGAGAAGTTGCGTGATTGATGTAGAAAAGTTGAGCAACAAAATCTTCTATGGAATCAGCTGATTGCTCATTTTTGAAAACAATTCATGTTGAGGCCGCCAAAGGTGTGCGAGAAAACTGGAGTGAGTGATCAATAACATAGATGAACGTTCCAGAAGGATCTGAAAGCGAAAAGTCATGGAGCTGGCGAGGATTTTGGACGAATGCGACGACACCTCCAACAAAGTGAGGCGCAAGAGCGGCCTCCTGCATCTCAAGGAGGCCGTCCTCGCCGCTGAAAAGGCGGCAAAGCGGAAAGAGTTCCTGCTCGAGATTTGGGACAACGCAGACAAGATCCTGTTCCGCAGGCTGCAGGACAAGGAGTCCGAGCGCTGCCGTGAGCTGGCGGCCGAGTGCGTCAAGATGGCCTACGAGGTTTGGTGACGAATGGAGGATCTGTGCTTTGTTCAAGATGTTCACAAGTCTTTTGTTGTTCCTCTTTGTCTTTCAGACCGGATGTCATCGAAGGCCTCATTACGTCGTGCCCATCCTGCGTGAGAGACTAAGTGGCAGTAGCCGCGGCCCCGACTACGAGTCTTCCGAGGAGGTGAGGTCACTCCTGGTTGACATCTTGACGGACGTCGCGACCTCGGCGAGAGGAGACGACTTTAGGCCGTACGCGGAAGACGTGGTCGCCATTTTGAAGGAGGCAATCGCGGACTCATTCCCTGAGGTCAAGGTCAAGTCCTGCGTCTGCCTTGTGCAGATCTCAGAGATGTCGTGGCTGCCTCCGACCTCGGCTCCAGAATTGGTGGACTCACTGCTCAAGTGTCTCACGCACCAGCAGAGGAGGGTGAGGGTGGCAGCGGTCAAGGGGCTCGGTAAGGACACGTTGGCAGTTGTCTTCTTCAGCGTGTACATTGATTCTGTTCCTCCTGCAGCTTGCATGCTCCCACATTGCTCCAGCTCCTGTTTCCAAACCTCTGTGCCTTTCTTGGCCCAGCGGCTCTTCGACCCAGCGCCCGAGGTCAGGCTCAACACTGCCAGCGTCGCAGCGAAGTTGCTTAAAGAGTGGACACACAGGTAGGAAGTAACAATAACTAGGCATTGCTTGGCTTGGTCACTGCTGTCGGCAAAGGAGCACTGCACGTGCTGCACTGAAATGTTTTTGAGTTTCAATTTTACCTCATCTAATTCATAGCGCGAGGGCCCTATGAACACTGGTGGGAAAAAGTGAGTGTACACCTGGTTGAACGGCAAAAAATCTCAATTTTGTGGCCACTTCTTAGTAGTGGATTTGCCAATTTTTTTGCTGAGGTGGGGGGGGAGGCTTTGGCCCCCCTCAATCCTCCCTGGGGGCACCGCCCCTGTACCCCCCGCGGGGGGCAAGCCCTAAGACGCCCAGTTATTTCTGGGGTGGAAAAAAGTCAGCGTACACCACTAACTCGTCTGCTGCAAATGAGAGGAAGAAGTGATACGCAGGCTTTGAAAGGAAGCACTTTGTATTTGGCATGAGTGGAAAAATTATAAAATTATTGTACTTTTAACCTAACAATACAGTCCTGGCCATAAGTAATTGTGTCGGGTATGACGGCACCTCTTGCTGTACTGAAATATGTTGAAGTGGAATTTTGATGTGGAACGTGTAGCTGTGATACTGGGACACAATGTTCAGTACACTGAATCAATGTCAAGGCTGCCCATTTTGGTGCTAGAATGCTCAACAGAAGGCCACCTGGAGGGGGGACAATGCCAAACAGAACAGAAATATGGCTTTTTCAGGGGGTAAAAGTGGATGAAATTGGCTGAAATTTTCATGGAAGAATCTGGACCCAAAGGCAGACATTTTCCAGTGGAATTCATTCCCCAGGCCTTCCAGCGCCATGAG
>JAAUXU010064817.1_pt1 | contig 15543 bp, 13 predicted proteins | sample 7278151 | NCBI WGS metagenome assembly JAAUXU01 (sample SAMN14350113, study PRJNA611818) | marine sediment metagenome | isolation source: surface marine sediment (1.8m) | place: French Polynesia: Moorea | collected 2018-08 | reverse complement strand
TCTCCACCAGACCAGTTCGTGATGAAGGTTCCCAGCCTTGTCTTGTCCCTCCAGGGTTTCTTTTTATCTCTCTCTACATGTACGCAATGTGGCAACTCTTGGTTTCGTCTGGTGGATTTTTGCACCTCTACATACACGAGCTCCAGTCTGAATTTACCACATTATTTGCATCACGATCTCTTTCCAAAATCTCCGGTCTCCCGTTGTTAGAAAGCCCTCAAATACCCGTTCGAAGGTGCCAGATTCACTCCCATGACCCCTTTCCAAGGGAAAATTTGTTAGCAACAGTGACAAAAATAGAGTAGAAATGTTATTCCACGAGCGATTTAAATGTTATAGCATGCAAAAAAAAGACCTTTTTATATGCAGCAGGCAAAAAAGTGGCAGTTCTTCGCTTAAAGCAACTTGTTTTCCCTCTCTTTCTTTAAATCAAGTAAAATTTGGGTAGAAATGAATATCAAAGCACATAAAGAAGCTCTTTTGGTTTGTGCACACATCATGACTCAGTCTTCATGAGTGGAGCATGCATTTTTTGTGTTGGTGGTTGATGCAAGTACTTGTGAGGTGGTTGCTGTTGTTGCTGCATCCTGGGGTCCATCATGAGCTGCTGCTGTTGCTGTCGGTGTTGTTGCAGCAACTGCTGTTGCTGGAGCTGGTGCTGCTGGTACTGCTGCTGTTGCTGCAGCAGCTGGACGTTGACCACTTTGCGGCCGGTGGCCTTGTCCTCCCCGATGGACTTGCGGTGACGCATCACGACGTCGGTGGCAGGGTTGGCAATCATTTGCTGGCGGGGACGCATCGGATTGGCAGCCAGTTGCTGTTGTTGTTGTTGTTGCTGCTGCTGCTGCTGTTGCTGAGGAAGAGGAGGGGGTGCCTGCTGCTGTTGTTGTTGCTGCTGCTGCAGCTGGCGGAGGCCGCCTCCGACGACGCTGTTGTAGCCATTCTGCTGAGGCATCGTGTCCACGTCCTCGTCCTCGCCACGTTCGGGCTGGGAAAGTTGTCTCCTGAGTCTGCGCTGGGACGAGACCGCGGCTGCCACCACCAGGGGGTCCGAGGAGAAAGTGCCAGGGCCGGCAGCAGCAACGTGGGAAGCTTGGACTGACTGTGACTGGCGAGGGAGAAAGCGTTGGTGGTGGCGTTGGGGTTGGTGATGCGGTTGCTGTTGTTGCTGCTCTTGCTTCTGCGCCGCAGGGCTGATGTTGACTGTCCTGGACTGGTTGGAAATTGCTGGGAGATTGCTGTAGTTGCGATAGTCGACTTGTCTCCTGTGTTCAGCTAAGGGGTGATGATTGAGCGGCTGTTCCGGCCTTACTTGGCCTTCGTCACTGGACTTGGACCTCCTTAGGCCGCCCGAGGCCCTATGTCATTGGCGACCTCGGCCTTGGAGCTGCTGTTGCTGCTGCTGCTGGGAAGGAGGCTCGAATTGAACTGAGGGCTTGCACTGCTGCTGCTGTTGCTGTTGTTGCTGGGAACGTGGCTGAAGTTGTTGGCGATGCTGCTGCTGCTGCTGCTGCTGCTGGGGCTGGGGGTGCATAGAAGGAGGGACGACTGATGATTGCTGTGGTGTTGGGTGTCTGAAACAAGGTTGTTCACTCATACTCGGTTTCCTCGCAGTGGTTTGCAGAGTACAGGGTGCTCCAACATTCTTTAGTACGCGCGTGTCATGGAGGGAAAAACCATCACCTCAGAAGTCCAACACCTCCAAGTTAGCAACGCTGTGAGGTCCGGCCAATTCGCCAATTGCAAAATTGGATCGATTTAAGCGGTGGTGACAATTGTGTCCCCAACATTTTGACTGGCATCTCTGTTTCTGCTGACTGGAAAACGTGAAAAAGAATACAAAACTGGCTACATTGTACACGGTTCGCGATATTGTGGAATTTTTCAATTATAAGCAAAGGAAGAGTTCTTCTTTTTTACATCTCCGTCAAGTTATGCTGCCCTGTGAAGTCCAAATGCCATTTTTTGGCACGGTCACCGCCGGCTTCGTATGCACATGCATGTCAGAGATTTACTATCCGGAGTCTCTCTAAAGAAGTGATTTTGGTTCGTGTGACTTCTTAGCACAGTGAATTTGCATCACTCGGGACTCTGTCGGAGCCTAAACCTACAGACAGTGTGACCCACATTTAGCATCCTCTGATTCCTCAGTGTCAGCCCTGAATAAGCACACTGCTGGCGACTCCGGTCATGCGATGTGAAAGAATCGCATTATTCGTACGCAAGGACGTACACGACGTACGCAGAATATAGAATGTTAGGAAAATCAACATGACCCTGCTAAAGCAACGTCTACAGCTGACCTCAAAGCTTTCATCCGCATGAGAGTAACGCAGTCTAGTCATATTAGGTTGGCATCAGCAAGTGTCCCATGATGACTCCAAATGTTGGTGTCAATAATCCTGCGAAGGATCGATCACACCGTTTGCATGTACTTACCTACTCTACAGGGTGCACAATTGAAATTGGAACTAAATTTTTCATGCAACTATTCCTGCAATTGAAGAGCCTGTCGTAATTTCGAAAGAATCTTAGGACTGTTGTATTAGCGAGTTCCTGAAAAACAAGGTTGCTGAATACTGGAACGCTGCACGAAGTCAACATGACACAAAATTCTGCTAACGTTGGGGACGGCAGACACTTGGGCTTCCTGGGAGTCTCGACCTCAGTTTTCTAGATTTCGTTGAGCATTTGGGACATCTTGGAGGGGAATACTCACCTGCCTGGTCTGCCTAATCTGCCTGCCTTCCTGAGGCACCCCACAAGCATCCATGGGGGCTTTGACGCCCTCAGTCGCGGCTGCCAGGGCAGCCCTACCACAGCCTACGGTCGCAGCTACCTAGTGCAGGTTCAGGCTCAGACTGGAGGCAGTCATGGTGGACAGATGAGAAATAAAGAGTTCCCTTGAAAATATTGGACAAAAAGTTATCATAGTGTATTGCTCGATCTTCTCACAACTCATGCTTGCCTCAGTTTCGTCTCAATTTTAAGCACGTACACTGCACTGCAGAAAGGCTGGGTGAAAAATCCTGACCTATCACAGAAGGAGAACTTGAGGGCCTCCATCCATATCGTCGTAGTCATTGTTCCAAGGCAATTTTCTGGCAAAGTTGCAGGAGCCAACAAATTTAATTGCACAGGAAGCTGTCTAATACTTCTCTATCTCACGCGCTCACTGAGAGAGAGAGCTACACATCCTACAATTAAAGAGAAAGCAGGAGAGGAGAGATGCCAGAGTAATGAAGCTACTTTTACACTACCAACAAACAGCCTTTTCTCCCCCTCCCCTCCACTCTATGTTGTTCCTCTGAGCCAAGGTCAGCAGCATGAGCAGCGATAAAGACACGAACGCACGCACAATCTTCTTCCTGGGCGCGCACACGCATGCGCACCAGCATTTCCTTGCTTTGACCGGGGATCAAGAAGAAGTAGCGGGGGAAGAAGGCCTTGCTCTATCGCTGATCATGCAGCTGCTCTAGGCCTTGATGTCTTGATGTCAAGGACGACCTCGACCTCCAGTGCACAGCTCAGTGACCTCCATGGGCATGCACGTGTTGGCACTGGAGAGGACGAAAATCGCTCTAATGGCATCTGCCCTTCTTTTCTGGTTCAACAGGAACTTATTATTTTGGCCACTAAAAAAGGCATTTAACGGGAACTTGTTGGCCATGGACAAGTAAAGGGAGAAAAAAAGTGGCCGTTTGCCCTTTGCTTACACTCTGCCTAAAGTCCTTCTCCTTCTCTATTCCGTTATTTTTCAGTTATTTATGCTACTCTCACCACCTGAGAACATAATCTCCTCCTCCTGCTGTTGTCTCGGACGAGTCGTTAATAAGTTACATAATAAAGCACTTTCGTGCCATTTGCATTTTTAACAGGAATAGAAGAGGCGAATTGACAGACTTTTGTAGTGCAGCCCTCAGAGGGCTCTTGCGCAGATTCATTTTATATTTTTGTAAGCAAAGCCGGGTGGGATGAAACTTCGAAGTTATCTAATTGTTGCAGTGCTGTGATAAAAATGCTTTTTTAAATTACAGAAGTCTTCTAGTTCGAGGAGGTGAAGCAATCGCAATGGTTATTTCTTCTGATACTTCTTACTCTTTGAATGATCTCGGTATTGCATGTGACACGCAAACTTCTGCCTGCTGCGGACACGCGTACACTGAACAAATTCTTCTCATTTGTGCAACATCGCAACGTGATCGAGATCAATGTCGTGGGGTGCGTGAGTAGTGCACTTTATTTTCTGGCATGGTGTGCAACATTCCTGCAGGTTGGCCTCATTGATCCTGGTCATGCGGTTGGATTCAATCGAGGCCTGACAAGGGCTCTAACTCTGGTGGACTTGGGTCTATCCTGAACCCCCATCCCAATTTCCTCGAGCCATTACTTGGTCCCCCTAGGCGGGGGCAACTGATTGACGCCAAACTTCTCCTGGGCTAACACCTGCACGCAGTCAGCGGCACACTTGTCGCCTGATCTACATTAAAAAGTGTCAGTAGTACAAAATGAGCTTCAAAACTCCTGCATGCAGAGTTCTGCGGGGCATAACTCCCGTTATGCAGGTAATTGCCAGTACCTGCCGTTGTAGCCTTTCTGCAGTACTTCTTCTTAGCTGATGATGAGTCCTAAGTCGAAGTATGAGTGTCTCAACAATGCATCAGACTTGACTTGATACTGACATCGGATTGTTATCCTGTTGCCCGGGTCTCTGGCTTCAACTGACTCCCCTCATCCTCACGTCAACTGACCCCATATTTGGTACAAACAGGCCAGTTGCAGTCTTGTCGAGCCAGTGCAGCAACGCTTTGCACAAGGGCTTCAGCTGCTGCAAAACTTGGTCTATTAGCATGAATCTCCTAGTGAGCGCCAACGTGGTCTTCAGATGTCACAGATCGGACAGGCGAAGCTGTACGGACATATGCAATGTGGGTGATGTAGGCAACGACTATTCATGCTGTGTCAACACGTGCACTGCTGAGCGTTATGAATAGAACTGTAGCTTTTTCCTTCTCCTCTCTTTGATGTAGATTATACGTACATGCAGTGACCGTTATAAGAGCTACCGCTGTATGTTTACAGAATACTGAAAAATCCTTTTCGAGGGTCACACTCATGTAAGTTATACGCTATAACGCGTAGTGCAGCGGAGGGTTTTCCTCCAATGCCGAAGGCGACGGTAGCACCAAACTTTCTCTCTCTCTCTCTCTCTCTCTCTCTCTCTCTCACACACACACACACACACACACACACACGCACGCACGCACACACACGGGGACGCGCGCGGGAAATGCGAAATGGACAGAAACTTTTTTGGTGAGAAGCGACGTCCTCGTCCTCCTTCCCCCTCTCCTTTCTCCTCTCCACCGCCACCACCCCAAAGGCGAAAGTGCCACCAAAGTGTTGATGATGGAGACTAGAGAATGACATATTTTTTAAGAGGAACTGAGTCAGTCAGGAAATCTTTCAAGAGGAAAAAATTGCCTGGTAAACTTCTTCTTACTATGACTCTGCTAGAGAATTTTTCAGAACCCTGCAAATTTCATCCATTTTGCCACGGATGTGTAAAAAAGGCCTTTTACTTTACTTTTCTCTCTCTCTCTCTCTCTCTCTCTCTCTCTCTCACACACACACACACACACACACACACACACCACTTCTCTCAGCGTGAGGTGGGTCCACCTATTCAATAATGTCAGCGTGATTTTTGCGTGCTGTCGACCTCGAAGGGAACATTTGTGATCCAGGACACCGGCGACACGCAGATATTCATGGACACGAAGCACAAAAAGCTGGACTGGAAGGAGCTGAGGCGTCATCACTTTCCCTCCAGTGCGTGCGTTGCCTGGACGGACAGTGTCAGCGCGGCTTCCTCTTCACTGCAGTCGACCACGCCAGTGATCGGGCTGACTGAGTACGAGGCTATGCTGTCTCGCTCACAGGTTCATCCTTTCCCTCATGAACAGGGTGCCTTCCAGGGTGTTGTTGTCGCGAGCCAAATTTCAAATTTCCCACCAGACTTTCCAAGTGAAAGCAAAAAACAATTGTCTCCCCAAGTCAATTTATCAGACGACGGCCCGGACTCGGCGGAGAACTTTGCGCTGAAACCACCCTGCACATAAGAGGGAAGTCCCCACTATCTCAGTGTTCCATCGGTGAGACTTTTGTCTTTTGGCAAGTGTAAACGCCGCTTAAGAGCAGGCAGCAGCCAGCCTTGACCAGCATAATAATTGCTTTTGCGGGTTAGATCCCGAGGCCGTGGGAGGGCCTTGTGTACTTCAGTCTTAGAGGCCGGGCAGGCGCCGGCCAAGGAGTAGGAGGAGAAGAAGGTTGGGGCAGCGGAACCTTCCAGGTAATTGATGGACCCCAGAAAGATCATTAGATATTGATCTTACGCGCTTGTTTCTTTTTCGTTTTCCCCATTTTTCTCTCCTCTCCGCCTAGGAGAGAGCAGCTCTAGAAACCCGATCGCCCTGGAGTAGAAATATATTTCCAGCCACCGTTGCTACTGCAAAGAAGGACGGAGGAAAAAAGTCTCACATTTTAAAGGCTGCATTTTTGAGGCTCTACCCTTAGGGAGAGAATTTGGCACGTGCGGGCGCGCCTTTTCCAAGGCTATTTTTGCCCTTGCCTGCTTTTCTCTGCCTTATTTGCATTCATTTAATGATCATCGCTTTTTGGCCTGCCAGACCCCCTCCGATCCACTGTAATGACACTCATTCTTTTAGATGGCTGCTTAGAAAAAAAACCATGTTGTATTCACACTCAGAAAGTTGATACAGCCACTACACCACTACAGTGTGGAGAAGCAATTCGGGTATTATAACTTCGTCAAGATGTATATACGGACTATTATTTGGAGGGCAGCAATGATTTCTTTGTGGTCTCCCTTGCCATTCGTCAAGAAGCCTATAAGCACTGTGTACAAACCTAAAAGTCTTTCGGCCTTGTGGCATGTACGGCCGCCATCGAGCATGTACGGCTCCCCAATAAGAGACTCAGTATCCTTGGAGCGACACCGAGGACGCGGCCAAAGTCGGCAAAGTGATGCTGTTGATTCATGGGCCAGCATCAGCACTGACGAGGACCCAGCTCGTGAACCGTCCATGTCTTGCGATTCCACACTGTAGCGCTACAGCTAAACAACATTGTGCTTCCTCTTTTAGGAAAGAAATGATGGTTGTTTATGTGGCTTCTTTTCAAACTTAAGAGGAGACTCAACACCTGGCGCGAGCGTGCGTGTGTGTGCGCGGACTGATACATACGCGCGCACACAGCCAGCGGCGGCAGCTGCACAAAAGGACCGGAGAGGTCAGCAAACAGGTCTCTCTCTTACTATTACTACTACTTATCGTGAAAGCTGCTGTCGTTTCTGCAATGATGAGCGAATTTATTTGTTGACAACGACCATTGAATAGGGACCAAAAGCTCGATTTTTTTTATTCTTTTGGCAAGTCGAAGTTGGCAAACAACGAGAAATCATTGATTATACGCGCGCCAGCTGACGCATTCTCGTCCAAACAAGGCAGGTCAACTATGATAGTAGAAGCAGACTTTTTTTGCCAACTGGTACTGACACCTAGTGTGCAAAATGACTTCTGACTACTTACATTGTTGTGTCCGAGAGATTTTCTGCTCTCTCACAGCAGTGAGAAAATCATTTGTTATTTTTTTGTGCAAGTCTTGGATGAAGAAGAGAGGAAGAAGTACAACTGGAATTGAACGAACGTCTCCTACCATGATTGTTGGGGGAGGACGAATCAAGTGGCTGAGGAAGAAGCCTCCGAATCGGAGGTAAAGAGTTGAGAGATGAGTCACCCACAGCCTTGCTTACCTGACAGTCCCAAGTGCACGGAGGCCAAGACCACGAAGGCCTACTAACATAGAGACCTAGGTACAGACAGGACGAAACGTCATCAAAGTGGTCACCCACGAGCCCGAGGGAGTTCCTGTTTTCGGTGGTGCTGAACACACTGAGACTAAGCTAGACAGACAAGACCTCCAAAGATCCGTCTGAACTCTGGCTTGGGATGGCACAAAAAAGATTGATGGAGGAGCACAAAACGCGTGTTCAATTTGCCTTCTCACTCACTCAGTTTGAAGAAAAAGACATGACACCACACAAGCCTGACTAACTTGTGCTTCTTTCTTCTCTGGCTGTCGGATATGAATGAATGACATTACTGTAGAGGAGTTAGTGACACCTTTCAACAGGTACATCTACCTAATGACATTTGCTACGATCACATAGAACTCAGCTACAACTGATCATGAGGAATCTAAGGGATCCAGTCAAGGAGGGTGAAGTGATGGCAGAACAAGCTTTCAATGATTGTCATGATGTATAAAGTCCTACCGATCATATTGCTGCTGCTGAGGCCTTTGATGGTGCTGATTATAATTGTAATAGTTCGAGGAGGTCGAGGCCGTGCTTGTGGTCGTGGTGGTTGTGCTGGTGGGCGGGGCCAAGCGGCGAGGGGCGTGGCGATGAATGGTGAAGAGTAGAGAGAGAGGGCACTCCCACTAAGTGGAGGAAGAAGGAGGGGAGAAGAGAGCAACGTAAAACTCAGATTCTTCGAGTGATTCTTCTGATTCTTCCTTTTATTCTTCTTCCACTGCTTCTTCCTCTTGTTCTACTATTACTTCTTCTTCTCCTTTTCTTCTTCTTCTTCTTCTTCTTCTTCTTCTCCTTCTCCTTCTTCTTCTTCTTCTTCTTATCAGGGCTCTCAGAACCCTCCCACTTGGTTCATTTTTTTTCTTCTTCGCTATTCGAGATCTTGGCACAGTTTGACAGTGGCAGCAACGTGCGCACGAGCTTCCTCCTCACTCACGGAGGGCAGGGACGTCCAGCACCCGGCGGAAGCGCCGCCACCGCCGCAAAACCCTCCAAGATCGACGCAATTTCACCCCGCAAAAATGGGTTTGCTTTTGCAACCGATTATTCACCTCTTTTCCCCCCACTCTCTCACTCTCACTCACTCTCTCTCTGCTCTGGTGGGTTTGGGCAAGCCCTGCTGTGGCATGCGCACCCAAAACGGGCGAACGGAGAGAGCAAGAGATGCTCTCGCCCCTCTCTGCTGCGCGTGGAGACCCAAAAAAAGGCTGAGAGCAGCTGATGATGATGAAGGCTCCTTCTTCCTCTTCCACCTTTCAAGGCCCGACTGTTATGTACTACTGCATCTCTCCACTGCTCTAAGCAGCGCGCGGAGAGAGCAGGAGAGTGCGCGCACTCGCAGAAAGCGACGTTTGAAGGCCTCCACCCTAACGGCGTTTGAGGCTGCGGCGGCCGCGGCCTTTGCTGCTGCTGCTGCTTTGGGAGATGCTGCGAGGCAAGCAACACTTGGAATCGAGCATTCAAACTTCTCTTCTCTCTCTCTCTCTCTTGAAGATGTCGACGATGAGGACACGCGCGCGTGCGCGCCCTCACCTCGCGTGCGTGCTCACGCCCGCCGCCGCCGGCGCCATCGCCGCCGGCGCCGCCTCCGACGGGGTTGCCGCGGTGCAGCTAGCCGTTCAGAGAGACTTTCTCGCAAGTAGCAGCAAGAGTTCTTCAGTCCATACAAGATGAGAATGCTGCTGCTGGTGGTGCTGGCGCTGGTGCAAGTGGTGATGGTGGCGACTTTGGGCTGGGCGATCTGGCCTTTGGGGCACTTCCTCGGCCTCTCTCTTCCTCTCTCTACACATGCTTTCAAGACTCGTGTGTGCCCGTAAGAAAAGAGAGAAGGAGCAGGAGCAGCAGCAAAATATGGGTATTGGGCATGCGATGGGCGTACCTACAGCTCATTACTACATATGTTCTGCATGGGATGGGGGGGGGGGAGAGGGCGCGTTTGTACGAAGCTTTTTCTTCTCCGACCTCCGTGCGTTCGCTGAGTGCTTTCGACTCCAGTAACCGCTCCTTATGACACACCGAGAGAATCTTGACTCATATTTGCACGTGCATCCTGCTCCATCTACCGAGCAGCGGTTGTTTTTTCTTCTTTTTTCTTACCGCTTTTTCTTCTTCTTCACACGGAAACTTTCTCTCTTTTTACAGAAGGTGTTGCTATTACCCTCCCCCTCCCGTCATATTTCTCTTAGTGTTGTTTCTTCCTGCCATCGAGGTAAGGACAGGTACATTTCCTGGTTGTTTGGCCCAGGTGATGGCACCGTCGCACGCGACGTCACAGCTACAAACATTGGAACGGTTGCAGCTTGACATTTCTTCACGTCATGGCGGACGTTCATCTTTTTTTTTTGGTGATCATCGCCTAAAATTCCGATGTGGTCACTTTGACCGTTGCTCGCGAACACGACAACACTTGCGTATTTCGTGCCTACTCATGACTCGGTCAGACAATTGTGTATGAAACTTTTATTCCATCAGACGTTTCTCGTTTGTTGTCAATGGCAGATACGTGCTTCCTTACAATTAAAATGGTCAAAAGTGATACTCGACGCTAAGATGAGTCTTGTTGACGGTCCTCAGGTGAGAGTCCATGCACCATAGGATGAGCAGGATGACCGACAGGAACGTTGATGCCGCGAACACCACAAACAGCTCCTTCAAATAACTTTGCAGCTCGTAAACCTTCACGTAGATGGTGGCACTACGCCTCCTGCTGTGGCCCAGCAGGTTCCTCACCTGCGCAAGTGTACGCGTGTAGTCACTACTCTTGCTGCTTCTGCATCGAGGAGAGCAACTTGGGTTATCCGAATGACGTACCTCATATCTGTCCCTCCGGAAGAGTTCCTCCTTCACCAGGCAGGCCGACTCGTGTGCCCACCGCCATCTACACTGGTACGTTCCGCTGCTGGAAGGACTGGCGCGGTGGAAGGTGAGGTGGGACTCGTAGGTGCCGCTCTTTCTTTTGACTACGGTGATGGCGATGGAGCGCGTGTGAGTCTCCTTACACACGCCAATTTTGTTGTCACCCAGGAGGGACGGCACTGAATTCAGCATTCAAACTCAAGTACGACGTCGCAGCTCTACGAGACGACGAGTAAATGGTACCTTGGTTGGAGACTGGCAGTCTGCACGGCTGCTCCAAAAGCGTACTCTCCAACCCCTCGGAGTGGACTCGCTCGTAGTCCTTCTTCAGTGTGTCCAGGTTCATGTACTCCGGGTAGTAGAGCCACTCAACGAGGCTGTTGCTTAGGATACGTCGACTGCTCGACAACGGACTCAAGCCTGTGAACAGAGGTGACGACACTAGCGGCTTCTATGGGTGTCACAACATCTGTTCCATGTATTGACAATCCGCGAGGCCAGGGAGTCACCCGGACAGGAGATCTTACCTATGACGCAGACTATGGCCGACGCCGCCTCGTTGACTTCAATGTAATGCTCCTTGGCAAACCAGGGGATCCGGAACTCCTTCGCACGAGACTCCACTGCGATGTCCTTGCAGAAAGGCGCTGCCACGGCGACGGAGGACTCGGAACTCCTGCTGGCGTTACTGTTCTCATTGTCGAGGGAGAAGGTGGAGGCACAACAGCCTCGGAAAGAAGCAAGAAGTAGTAGTATCAAAAGTCTTCTCATCGTGTCCGCGAGAGACTTCTGCACTTCTTCTGTGTGTGTCCTCGAGAAGCATAAAACTTATGTACAGTGCACTCTGCATTATCGGACCTGGGATTATTGGCCTGGCTTGATAATTGGCCCAAATGAACATGGGACGGAAGTTTACACAGCAGAATTCGCCGGTTAATTGGTCCAATGCTGGCAGTGACCAGTATGATTCGTCATGCCATCAGGACCGTATGTAGCAGATGTTTTCAACGCCGATTTAAGAGATTTGAGCTCCATTCGAGTCAACAGCCTGAAACCATCACCACAGCTTTCAGGTCCGGGTTCGCGAGCGCCGAAAAAATCACTTTATATGATGTCCATGATGTTCTAATCCACATGGGAGTGCACAGGAGTGAGAGCGGGAAGAACCCGGCTCTGGTAGCTTTTGCTGTTATGACACTGTGCAAGCATATTCTTCATAGAGTAAGCTCGGGTGATTGACCCTCCGGTTTCTTGGGCCAACTTGTGCTCTGCCATAGGTGGGTCAATTATCCGGAGCGCACTGTGTTCCTAAGTTTTCTTCGACTTCCCCGAACAGGGTGTCTCTGGAGTGTGGCCAAACATTCAAGACTCGAGGCAAAAATCCGCTCGAATAAACGCGCCCAAAGACTTCACACGTTTATCCATGAAGGAAATTTGGAAAACAACACATTTATTTCATCCAATGTTCGTTAGGTCTACCTGTAACAAACTGCACTTTTACGGATTCGTCAACCCCTCCTCCACCCTCCTCTCCCGTTGTGCAATGTAGCAGGTTCCCCTCCTTAGTCCCTCTATGTGAACACAATGTACACACCGGTATATTAGGTAAAGGCTAAATATGGATGAAGCCTATGAAATTTCGGAGAAGGTTGAAAATATTTGGTATAAAAGTCAAACACCTCACACATGGTTTTGGTCACCTAAAATTCCGAGGTTTACTTATTGTGACTAGATTGAGTCACTCTCGAAGGATCTTCATAGAATGACCAGTTATGACTAAGTCTAGATTAACAATTTTTGTTGCGTTGTAACTAGTGATGCACAGACTCACCAAAAATAGCTCGAATTCGAATTCGCATTCTTTGACTATGGCTCGAACCAATCTCATATACATAGGAAGGAAGTTTGACGCGAGTTGATTCAGATGGATGAGGCAAATTGCTCGACTTGACTTGGCTGTACAAGATGTCAAATTCAGCGCTTTTTAGGACTTCATTGCATCACACATAACATGAAATGGTCACTCTCAATATTGTTTGAGGGTATAGAAGTAGTTGAGCCAGCCACTTTGCCAATAGCTTTTACCTGCAACGCTGCATTTGACTCATTTTCGAAGTCGCAAAAATGGAATCCGAATCACCGAAACCCCTGCCTCGAGTCCTTATTGATCCGACTCCGCCTGAGTCAAATATTACACTGGTGTTTACCCTTTGCAGGACAGCTTTGATTACTCACCTTCATGCCGCTAGATGGCGCTGTCGGTAGAGAAAAGGGAATCGCTTGTCCGTGCGTAATTTAATGCAAGTGTTTAAGGTTATTTGACATTGCCAAAAAGCTAGGTCCAGGTGGAAATTTTCGCAAAAGGTCAGATTTTTGGTGACTAAGAAATTGTTAAATTTTCTACCAAGAGCATCGGAAGTAGAAGTGGTGCCCAAAGTCCCACTGATGACAAACGTTTCTTTGTTCGTTCTTTTCAAATTGGTGCATTCATTATTGGCATCTTTATTAAGGTCGTAGCGCTTTCAGAGCGCACAAGCTCTTCCGTTCATGACATTTCTTGAAATCCAAAGAAGTTGTTCTAGGGTGAGAAAAGTGACAATTTCGGCGAATGTTGTACTTTAGGAGTGAGGAAAATTAACTTTAGAGTAAGGCCTTTTTGTTCTTGATGACCATGACCAAATATATAGGTGATTCTACGAAGCGTTGGATTGTCTATTTGTTGAAAAGTCCCTCAATTTAGGGTTTTGAGAACGTTTCAATTTTTTTCCCTTTCTTTTTTCAAGTCAGTGCTAAAAACGTGTTGCTTTGCCACCTGGCACGTGTCTCTCGGGCTTTGCATGGTGGATCCATGGAGGAAACATGATACTTCTGCCCAAAACTTTTCACCCAAGAAACAAGCGAAAAGCTCACCCAAAAGTCCGACCTCCACTTATGTGTAACCGCAATTTGCAATTGCTGCTTTATTCAAATCCTTCTTACCTTTCGCAGCATTTCTCGTAAAGACTCAGAGGAGCCCTCTTGATCTTCTGTGTAGATGGATTGGATGAAGAGAACGGAAATCCGTTGCTTGTGGATGTTGCAGCGAAGAGAAAATCCATCTTCACTTCCATTTCAAGACTCCAGCAGCACCTTACACATGTCTCTTGTGTCCACCATCTTTATCACACGTGTGTAGGCAGAGCGCATAAAAAAAGAATGGAAAAAGGATTTTTTTCTCACTTTCGGGATGGACAGCAAAGTTCTGTTCCAGGTTCATTGAGATTTATTTGACGAAATAGAACAATCCAGAGCATTCAACGTTGACATGTTTCCATACCGTGGACGTCACAGAACTGCCTCGTAACCAGATTCACTCATAGTAGCTCTTTTGACCTGCTTGAAATGTCCACGGGAAGACCTTACACGAATCCCGCACAACTTCTGTGGCGGCGAAGGCCAACTGCGTCACGACGGAGGACCACAGAGCCTCCACGCTACGCACGTGTGACGTCTACTGAACGAGTAACGTCAACATCTTGTTAGGATGTACTGTCAAAGCAACAGAACATTCAACAGAAGTTGTTGGCCACCCTGTAAAGCTTGAAGGAATTTACTGTATGCGCCTCATTGCAACATGAGATCGATTCCCAAAGTCAAGGGTAGAAAAAAGTGGGTGGGGGCAACACCACAAAAAGCTCCTTAACCCTTTTGGTCGTCTGCTCATTTTCATCTCTCCCTTATGGGCAGTGGGCATTATCTATTAACTTCTGGGGCGCGCGTTCTCGGAGCAATTTTGGGGGGATGGGTGCCACATGTGCCTGTCCTGGCTGCATTTTTTCTCTCTTTGTTCACATTTCTGCCCGTCATTGACGGCGTCTGGCCAAGAAGAAGCCCTTTAAAGCTGCTCGAGCAATCCATGACGCAGTCGAAGGTGCTGAAGAGCCTTGTCAATTGAAATCTTCTTCTCGTCGTGAAGAACTGTATGCGCCTGAGCGTCCGTAGACAGGTGAGACAACGACGGCGACGACGACAACGACGTCCCCATGTGTGTCAGAAGTTACTGCACTGTTCTAGCCCTCTCCCATTCAGTTTTTCTCAAGCAAAAGTGTGCAGTTACGGAGGGGAAATCGAGAGAGTGGGGGGAAGAAAACACAAGGCCAAGATAGGATAGGGGTCGTGCTGTTCCCCCTCCCCCCTCCCAGGTGCGCATGTATGCTCCTAACTGTCCTTTGAGAGAATTTCCCCCTCCCCAGATGTGCGCGCCTTATCGAGAAGGGTCTCTTTTCAGGGGCTTTGCAGACCCCTGCTTGCAGCCATCATCGCTCACAGAGAAAAAGGAGAAGTATCTTCACTGCTCAAACTTATGCCACCCTCTCCCTCCCTCCCTGCCTGCCTCCCTTCTACCCCCCACACCCACCCAAAAAAAAGCTCAAATTTTTCACTCTCTGCTATGAGGTTGATTAAGTTCAAAGTTGATGCCCAAGCAGAAATGGATCTTGCTCAAGGTCACAATGAAGACTTTCATAATTCTCTCAAAACGCTCCTTTAACAGGGCAAATATACAAACAACGAGATCATGTTGACGGTGCTTTTGACACACGACTCTGGGTACTCTGAGGCTTCATTCTTTTTCTGTCAGATAAACCCACACTTTCATCGTTGATTCATTGCCTACAACGTTTCTTTTCTTTTTTCTTCTCTTCCTTTTTGTTCTCTCGTCACTGAACACCCATTCACTCACTTGTCTTTAAGTTGCGGTTGCTCGACACCATTTGCCCACAGCTTCTCAGGCCTTGATTTCACCACAATAAGCC
>JAAUXU010092443.1_pt1 | contig 15546 bp, 17 predicted proteins | sample 7278151 | NCBI WGS metagenome assembly JAAUXU01 (sample SAMN14350113, study PRJNA611818) | marine sediment metagenome | isolation source: surface marine sediment (1.8m) | place: French Polynesia: Moorea | collected 2018-08 | reverse complement strand
TTTATTTTTTGGGTGGGGGCTTTGTTTTTATAAAAATTTTAAAACTGTTTAAAAAAAAATCGGTTTTTTTTTTCCCCCCCCCCCCCCCCCCCCGACTCGTCAGAGTTAATTTCTCCTTCCTTTTAAGCCTCGCGTCATAAATCGAGTTAATGACGATAAATACTCCAGGGCCCATCAAGCAGACGATGCTGTTCGTGTGCAAGCTTGTGAGTAGCGAGCATTTTAAGACTTTTATAGAGAAGTGATCTTTTTCATATTGATATCAATTTGTAATCAAGACAGCTACTAATTTGGCCAAGATGCATCGGTGCTCTTTTTTTTGGCGCTGTCGAAGCATGCACTTTAGATACACTAAGGGCACCTGACCCCGGTGATGAAGAAGCACGTTCATAGGTAATGCACAGTGCAGCCCGTAGCACTTACTGCAGCACAGTGTGCTCACATGAATTTTGTAGCCATAGCGAGAACGTTCTGCACATCTAAAGTCACTGCACTTAAACCCCTCTGACAGATCCATACAGAGAGATTTGTACATTCTCTCGTGACTATTGAGCTTGATCAATTGAACGGCCGCCATTTTTCTCCGTGCCAGAAAATGCTGCTGAGCCAAGTGATTTGGGCTAAGCAGAGGCATGTACAATCCGAGACCATTTATTGCTGAGAGCCAGCAGCAGCAAAGGGTATTGGGTGGCTGGAGAAAGGCACTTAGTAAAATGGTACTATATAGGGGCCACAGCCACTGCATAAGCTCTGAGCAACATCTGGCGCTGACCAAAAGTTTCTTCCATTCTTTTCGTGCTTTTAATCCTATCGCATTTTACGAGACTCAAATCGTGCTACTGTAGCTACTTTGCTGCATGAGCAGACAAAAAGCAAGGCAATTTGCGTCCCATTGCGCTGCGTGCTTACTCTTTTTTTGTTGCTATAGACGTTTAGCAAGTCGTTAGTCTGAGTACGACGAGAGAGATAACGTGTACGTGGATTGCACGTGACTGAAAGTCGAATGTCCACTTTTCTCTACTCATTGAAGACACATCTTACTACTGCTGCTTGGTCTATCTCTCTTTTTCTACCCTAGACTGTCTCTAATAAAATCTCTCCTTACCTGAAATCCGTTCTTTTTCGCCTTGGGTTGAGCGTTTGCGGCTGCGGATGAGGCTGCTGGAGGCAAGATTGGAATACCCAGATTGCCATCGTAGCCAAACAGCGGAGTTCGACGAAGCTTGGAAGCCATTTTCTTCACTTTGCAGTCTGTCTCTTGAAGCACAGATACGTGCACAGTAAAGTAGGCACTGCTCTCAATTCCTCTTAATCGAGCCTCTTCCTCTTCTGAGCTACATAGAGATATGAGCATATATTATGTAGATGACTGTGTGCAATTGGGGCTCACCAACAAGTGCTCAGCGGCTGTGGTGTAACTTTTCTGTACGGTGGTGAGAAGAGATCACTGAACTTGTGGAAGGGCTGAGTCACTGGCAGAAATTGCGCTTCCCTCCCCCTCTCTAACACGCGCGTGCGTGTACGAAGCAAAGCACTGCTGAATCGAATTTCCACACACAAACACACCGAAGGTAAACTGCCAACTCCTCACGTAGAACAGCGGCCTGCAATGGAAAAATTAACGGAATGCAATTCATTGGCTCTTGTCCCAGCTAATCAAGTCAAGTGAGGGACGACAAAAATGATTGCACTTGATCGATTGGAATAGAGAACTGCTCCTTTTTGTCCGTGTGCCAACGTATCATTAAATTCGCTTGCTCAAAAATAACGTTAGCAGACAGTTGCATTACCTCAATGATGGAGCCTCAGCCACGCTGACATTTGTACGTATACACATACGACTACAAGGAACCATTGGAGCGAAAAGAAGCCATCACTTGAATGCGCCCCCCCCCCTTTTTTACCTTACCCTTTGTCGACGTACGAGGCAACAGCGACGATTCACTTGGCAAAAATCACAAAAGGCACGCAAGCAGGCAAGCTCCCTGCCGTCTGCACTGTACTACCACTGTACTGCATGCAGTACAGCTTGTGCAACTGCGCGTACTGCGGGAGACGTCAACACTTGGACTGCCAGCGAGCGACTGAGCAGAAGTCCCGCTCTCTGCCGCGTTACTACGTGTGCACCGTAATGTGTGCGCCGCCTGTCTGTACGTAGTAGAGGAAAGAGAAGAGATGGAAAAGTGAGGGTGAGTTCGATATTCCGGGGGAAATTTTCACCTTTTCGTGCAAGTGGATGGAGGGAAAAGGGGAAAAAATCCGACGAAAGCATGGGAAAAAAATCGTTCTCTGACATACGCGATGCGTCTCACGAAAGCGCACGCATGAGAGAAAAAATTTTAGTAGGAACATTCGGTCCTAAGCTGGGTCATCGCTCATGTTCATCAATCAGGTCCTCGGCAGCCGACTACAGATGTACCTCGCCACCACCGACGCACCTGGAATAAATCATACTTTTATCTAATTGCGTCGCAATTAGATTGTTTCGAATTACTCTCCCTTAAGCTGCCTATCTAGAACGACAGACGTGCAATGTACTTACGTACTACCGCATGTACGCATCCAAAGCACAAGCCTCGTTTGTGGATTCGGCAGCAGAGCAGGAATCTTTTGTTCATTCACATTCGTATTTTCACATTTAGGCGGAACGAATCCTTCCTCACTCGGATACCGCTGAAACTTGGGATCATCCTACATGGGTCTCATCTTCGCTGCCAGGAAAATATCCCCAAGTGCGTGTCGAATGCTGTGACACCCAATGGAAGATCTCGGTGGTGCCAAAGCAACTGACTGTATCTGTTACGACAAGGGCGCTGATGATGTGTCGTTCTTTTCGTTCTTAAGCTACCTCATTCACGCCTTCACACTGTCATTACCACGGGCGTACAGTGCGGATACTGCACACATGTACTGAACAGTACTTTACGCATGAGTGTCGTAAGAAGGCTGTCTTCAACATCGACAAATACAAAAAAAATTACGTTTGCATTAGGAGATTCCCGAGGCAGAGATCTGCCCGTATAAGTGACAAATCAGGCCTTAACTAAAAGTGACGTCTAATCTTCGGGTCTTTCTTCTTATGTAGAGAAAAGTGGCAATACCGACAGCAGGAGGTACTTCCTGGTTTAGTTCAAAGAGAGTAAGAACAGCATGACGAAAAAAAGACTGCTGCCAAGCAAAGGCATGAGAACAAGAGAAAACTGTCTGTGATTTGTCGGAATTGAAGGGGGCATCAATTCTGAGTGTGCGCGAACATCGTTACATCATCATCACCATTGATCATCCATCTCTCTCGAAGGAAATTAGCGGAAATTACTGAAAAGCCAATCAGGAAAGCCTCTTTTCGTCAAGTTCTGCTTCTTTTTCAGGATGCCGCAGCTTCGAGTTCCCATGCCTGAGCGGCGAATGCATCGCCGTCTACGACACTTGCAATGGCATCGAGCAGTGTAGGGATGGCAGTGACGAGAGTCCGCAACTATGTCCAGGTAAAATTTGGATCGATTTCGGACAGTACCAAGTGTTACGCAAAGTAACTTGGTGTCCACCTCAGCTACGACGGAAGCAACCACTCGACGTCCTACGGTCAACGTCGCCCATCCCAGACCGGACGTTTCCTCCCCCAAGAGGCCGTCCAACATCAACCAGTGGGGCAGGGAGGGAGAGAAGTACAACCCCTACAAGAAACCAAAAAAACAGCAGCAGGAATCTTCTTCGGTGTTCCAACACAAGGGAAGTAACGGCGTGCAGATCAATTCGCAGTCGCAGAAGCAGTCACCTTCCACCCCGTACGGATCCGTCAACGTGCAGTCGGGGTAAAAATATACATATTGGACAACACGCCACACCTGCGTATGCTTATGATGCATTGATTGATACTGAACGTTACAGTACATACGCGCCGTACGGATATCCAGGCATTCTGGATTACTCCGGTTACGGTTATGGCTACCCTCAAGTTCCGGCCCCTAACGGTATGTGTACAATGGGCTCATATAAACACATGATGCTACTGACAATTGGTTACAATTTACATAGGTTACCTGTTGCCTAACGTCTACACCCCGTCTAATCCTTCTTTGCAAGTGAGGATGCCCCCAAACGCGCAGCAGACGAAGGTGAGCGAAAAATGCTGATACCCCCAAGTTGTATAAAGTCAGTGTCTGTGGCGTAGTCACATTAATTTACGTCCACTTCCATGTTCCAGGTCTCACCAAAGAAAGGGGCGAAAGCATCCCCAACGTCGAGCGGCGGCAGCGACAGTGTGAAGAACACTAAAGAAAAATCCACCTCGTCTGCTAAAGCGGCGCCCACCACCGCTGCTACCAACGACGACGAGTACGTGAAGCAGTACAACGTCTCCGTACCCAACAATATTAATGACGGAGACGCCATTGACATACTCATTACCAAGTTGAAGCCTGCGCTGATGACGACTCCGTCAGCGGCGGTGTTCACCTTGGTGACGGGATGCTCTCTCACATTGGCGCTGGCGCTGTTTGTGGCGTGCAGGTATACGCAGAACTTGAGCATGCTTACTCAACTCAAGTTATTTCTTCACGTTTCTCCTCACAGAATGCGTCACTGGCGGAGGTCACCAAACAGAAAGAGGAATATGGCGGCAGAGGCCGACGGCGATTACTTGGTCAACGGGATGTACCTATGAATAGCGTGCATAATGATTACCTTTAGTGCGATTAAATAAATGCGTACCACTGTGGTGTTCATACAATCAAAATTGACTGCTTCATCATTTTGCACACATGTCAGCATGATGGCATGATGTTGTATTTTTGTACAATACGTATAATATACAGTAGTAAAATGAGTGTGCTTCTCTATCAGTGGAATCTTTACTCTGCACTTTTCTCATCACAATCTCGGATCAGTTCCACTTCAGTATAAAATCCCGAGAAACTTTGAACCTGTGTAATTCGCAAGTAACGCGCAGCCGGCATGATCATGTCACGAGTCATGACCTAGGTTTTGGGGTGTTACCTTACACACGTATCCAGCTTTGTGATGTGATCTTAAAGTAACGAGCAGGGTGATGTCAGACCAGATACCTTTCAAGAGTGGAGGCCTACTTAACCGACTTTTTCTTCAGCTAAGCACCCCGACACTTAACATAATAGTCAAAGTGGCATCTTATCACCTGCACCCCAAGTGTCTGTTAAGCTCTTTAAAAGGATCATGTGCTGGCCTAACCACTATTAAGATAAAAATACCTGCAAGGTCTTCAGCTTGTGCTTGGGAGAGATCTTCTTGCTGCAAATTCATAAATGAGGCAGTCAATAGGTACCTTGAAAACGCCAAAGCTCAGTTTTGCAAGAACTATTTCTTTGTACTGCAGACCGACGGTTGTACCTTTAAATACGGATTCATGGCGTTAAGTTGGCGCCGCCAGATTTTCTGATCAGGGATCAAGCGGATCAGTCAGGTGGAGTTCATGCTCATCGGCACGAAATGTACGTGCTGCAGGTAGAAAAACTACGTAGTTCATGCCACAGATGCATCTCAACCCTCAGGAAAGCTACACACGCGTTGTTGTCTTAGTTCTCTTTGCAAGAGCTACGGGAACTTTGCCAGATCGGTAGTATTAGTAGTATGGTCAGTGGACGGATTGTCTTGGCTAAAATCAGTCATACCCCGTGGCAAGCAAAATATGCAAGTTCAACCACGCGGAGAAGATCATTCCAATTCCAAATATAATCTTTATGGTACAAATCATGAACATTCATTTTATACTAGTCGGGATCAGATCATGCCGTGATGATCGAAGAATGACCTGGTGATGTTAGTGTTTCGTAACTGTCTTGAAGTATCGCCTTATTATACTGTAGCAAAAGCAGGTTGACGTGCCGGCTCATTTCGTACTGCATAAACTCCGATGCTGAGTTCTGATTGCTGCCACCATAACGTAACCTCGCATGATTTTCCGCCTATGCAATAGGGTCTACGTATTTGCATACTAGGCTTGCCGCGTATGCTTACGGACTATCTGAGGGGGAAAAGTATTTCTAGACGCACTACGTAATTGCAGGCTGCAGCAGTGTTTTGCTGCAGTCACAGCAACTGGAGCGAGGAGGAGGTGTGGATTACCGCAATGTTTCTTGTCGAACTAGTTTTTTAGTGCTTCTCTAGGGACAACGTATCGATATTGCGTCGTGCAAAGTGATCACATCTTACCATCGAAAAGCAGTACCAAAAAGACAACTTTACGCCGATAAATATGAGATCGCCTCTTGTCTCCACATTGGGCTCAATTATGCGTGCTGCTCGACGTAAAAAGTAGGCGAACGCACGTGCATTTTGAGCGTTTCACTGTGCAAGTGTAATACAAAAGGGTTTTCTCTTCTTTACCGTAAGATCCTGCTGCACTTGGTCAGGCGAGGTTGCGACCATTTCCACTGCCAATCTCAGCTACATCCAAACATCGTCTGGTGAAGATGCGGAAGTGAAGCTTGTGGATCAGACCGTGGGGCAAGTATTGGATGAAGCTTCCAAAAAGTATGGCGACAGGGAGGCACTTGTGTCGATTCACCAGGGAATAAGGAAAAATTTTACTCAGGTCTTTTCGCTCTGCAGCGGCACAAGCCAATAATCGAGTACTGTGTCTGGACGAGTGATATTCATACATGTCTGTTTGTCAGGTGGTGGATGAAGCCACCCAGTTGGCCGCGGGGTTTTTGTCCATCGGTTTGCAGCCACAGGACAGAGTCGCTGTTTGGGCCGTCAACATCTACGAGTGGTACCTCACCCAGATGGCCGCAGCCAAGGCTGGATTAGTTCTTGTCAGTTACTGCAAGTACAGAACATGTGAAACATAGTATGCGCTTACGCATGTTTGCAGGTCTGCCTCAACCCCATGTACAAAGAGCTGGAGCTGGAGGCAGGATTGAATCTAGTAGGAAGCAAAGGACTCGTTTTCTTTGATGAATGCAATGGCAGAAAACCGTATGAAGACTGCTTGGTGTCATTGTTCCCAGAACTCAAAGGAGGATCAGTGAATCCTGGCGAACTTAAAGCGGAAAAGGTGCCGACTCTTCGGAATTTGATCGTCATCTCGAAGAAGACTCATAAGTAAGTCACCAGTCATTACTACGTGTGTAGCAATGGGGACTATAGATCTGACAACTCCTTGTCAGTGGGTGTTACAGGCTTTGCGACGTTCAAGCTGCGGGTTGCCGAGCAAACCTGGAAGCTGTTACGGCGTTAAATGAAAGTCTTCAACCACACTTGCCTGTCAACATCCAATTTACTTCGGTGAGTTCATTAACCCTAAATGGGAGTAAAAAAACAGTAAAATATAAGTGCGCTTCATCTTAGGGAACGACAAATAAAGCCAAGGCCATCGTGTTAACTCATCACAATGTTGTTAATAATTCTAAAGCCACGGCAGTAAGGTTTGGCTATGACAAGAAGGTGAGAATAATGAACATTCTCCGTACTGAATGTTGATGCCACGGACCTTGCCCTATTCGTCGTAGCACCATAAGATCTGTCTTGGCGTCCCATTCTTTCACTCCTTCGGCAACATCGTAGGCTCCATGGTGGCTCTTCACAGTGGTGCCACGTGTGTACTGCCGTCACCAACTTATAGTCCATCAAAGAATCTCGAGGCAGTTGAAAAAGAAAGGTTCACTTCTGTTGTGTAGACGGTACCACAATGAACTTATACTGTACGATGCGTCCTCAGATGCACTACGATTTACGGCACACCCACAATGTGGATAGACATGCTGGCCGCGCAGAAGACCCAAAAGTATGACGTCTCCTCTCACGAAGCTGGGTTTTTGGGTGCTGCACCATTTCCACCGGACCTATGCAAGCAAATTAAGAAGGGATTTGGAGCTCGACACCTTCAGGTACAGAGCAGTGCGTCATGCGCTTGATGATCATATTGCACATGCTACAGTCATGCGGTTTTACTAAAGATGTCTTCCGTGGCACCAATTGAATACTGACCAGGTTGGTTTTTTCCTACAGGTTGGATACGGAATGACTGAGACTAGCCCAATATCACTGGTGACTCGGTCCACTGATGTCCTGGACAAGCACAGCAACACCGTCGGCTTCCCCCTGGAACATTTAGAGTTGAAGGTGGTGTCTACAGAAGGTGATAAGAGGATTCTGCCCATCGGCCGAGCTGGAGAACTGATGGTCAGGGGCTATTCAGTCATGAAGGGTTATTGGGGGGCCGAGGAACACACCAGAGAGGCCATTGACGAAAAGGGGTGGCTTAGCACGGGGTAAGGACAAACGCATCCCTTAGACAACGTACATTGAACGGTACAGTTTCTAATTTTTTAAGGGATTTGGCTCGAATGCTTCCTGATGGCTATTTCCAGATCGTTGGTCGATGCAAAGACATGATTATCAGAGGCGGGGAAAACATTTTCCCCAGGGAAATAGAGGATTTGATCTTTCAGCTTGAGGACGTGAATGAGGTGATAAGGCATCCATGGAGTTAAGCTCTTACCCGAGGCAATTTTATCTCATTTCTCATTCCTGTTTAAGGTTCACGTCTGCGGTGTCCCCGACAGTAGGGTGGGCGAGGAAGTCTGTGCTTGGATCCAAAGGAGGGACCAAAGACTGGATGAGGACTCCATCAAGTCCTTCCTTCGAGATAAGGTGATACCAATAAAAATAATTAGAGGTGATCTTACAAGCGTACGTATTAATAATCTCAACAGGTTGCGCACATTAAAATCCCTAAGTACGTATTCTTCGTCACAAGCTTCCCCTGCACCGCATCAGGCAAGATTCAAAAGTTCTTGATGAGAGAAGAGAGCAGAAAGTTCATCCAAGGGTACAAGGGTCCTGACGAATGCCAATTCTTGTTCAAAGCATAGACATTTTCATTTCAGATTAATCTGAGTCTTCCTCCTATGAATTTTCCAAAGATTGTGCCTTTCATGATAAAAAGAGTTGGATATGTAGAAATCCATGTGAGCATACAACTGTTTCCAAGTTGACAAAGCAAGATGGAAAAGGTCATAGGGACGGAAATCGTCTCAAATTGCCCAGGCAGTCTTGATCACGCCCATTCAGCGCGAAAACACCATAGTACCATCATGTGGCCTCACTGCACAGTTGTTCGCAACTGCAAAATGAGGCAGACAAGCACTGAACATATCACTGAAAGTTGACGAAATGCTCAAAATAACCTATTCCTTTCTAGATACATATGCAGTGTCCATGCGTACAGAGTATGTATCGGGTGGACTTGACTGGTCGAAAAATAGCTCTGATCTGTTGGCTCGACACCGTAAGAATCACTCCCCAGCGATGAGGACCATTTCCATCGGACATAGCTTTTCTTCAGACTCCCCTCATCATGTAACATGTCCTCCAGTAGAAACTCCTCAGCCATTTCCCCGGCGGCCAGCAGACAATCGCCAGCTTCCATTCCGCGCGCCAGAGCGGCTAGTACTACCCCTCGGCGGTAAGGTCCACAGGATCGTGCGCGCCTGAAAACATGAGGGCGAGTTGAATCTTCCGAGCATCAAGTGAAGTGCTCCCTTGACGTCTGTTGCACAGGGACATGAAGTTCCTTTTTCTCTGTCTGTACGCTATGCTGATAGCCCCTCAGGCATTCCAAGTGAAGGTATCTTGATAAGACACAGACGAGCTCGAGTGCTTGTGCTGTCAGAAGGAGGCTCTGACTGCACTTGCGTTAGTGCTGCTGCCCAAGTATCCTCAATTGCATCAATTCATGCGTTGCACGACGAGAAGATGATATGGCTGTCGAGGATCACGTCGCTGTTGCTGCTACTCTTCATCACGTCGGGAATCCTTTGCACTCCGGAGGATCCCTACCTTCTTGAGACAAACGAGTTAAGGCAACGAACAAAGAAAAAATATCCACATGGTGGTTTTCGTCTGGCCGCAGGGGTGAACAAACTTTCGGGTTTTCAGGCTTCCTCTCCTGGACGACGGTTCTGTGAACGTCGACCTGCTCGCTTCGGTTGGCAACGGCCACTTGGCCACCAACGTCTTCTCAGATGCCGTCTTTGTCAATGGTGTCTACAACGGCCGACTGGGCGAGAGCCACAGGGCCAGAGTGCAGAGCCTCCACGCGTCCGAGTTCCGGATCGTCGAAGGATGTGTCTCTCAGGAGCCGGAGAGACTGTACAGACTGGACATGAGACGAGGTACGTTTGTCCCTAACTGGAATGAGGTCTCCGTTTACAAAGTCCTGTCAGCTGTTTTTGAGGAGATCATCTCATGCCCGGACGTCACGGTGACGTTCCGTAACTACGCTCACAGCTCCCTCGACCGCTTGCTGGTCACCGAGGTGCACATCGAGAGCTCATTGGGCAATGTTATCAGCGTGGAAAGGTCGGATCTCAGTGGAACAGAGAGCGGTGACATGAATTGGGACCCGGCGGAGATCGGCGAGACTTCGTTGTAAGATATAATTGTTGCTGGATCAATGTTGCAGAGGTAGCGTTGTCTGGTAATGGTGGTCCCGCTCCATCAAGACTCCGTAAAATATCGCAGTTCTATGACGCCCACTAGTTATCAAGGCACTTCGCTGTATAGTTGGAGCCGGGATGGGTGAAGTCATGCCACATGTTGACTTGGACTTTTTCTTTCCACAGCTATAAGTCCGGGACGACCCTAGACGCCGAGACCGACGACAGTGGCTTACTCACCGTCCACGTGTACTACAACGGCTTGATACCTTCCGAGCTAACGCTGGACACGTCTGAGCTGCAGAGGTCCTTTATTTTTCTCCTGGCTGTCGATGTCGACCAGGCAAGGGCCTTGCAGGATTTCAATGATGGTAGGTTGACCAAATTGTCTCACCTGACGTACGTAGCATTCAACCCTGCAGACTTTTAGCGCTCAATCTCGCATCTTCGGATCCTAGTGGTGAATCCCTGCGAGCCTCCCACTTGGAGAACTGGGAGCAAACATGGAGGTCCGGGAACATCATTCTCGAAGGTGAGTCTACCTCACTTAATATACTTTTTGAATTGATACGAATGATTTGTGTCTTCCAATAGGCTCAAACGTTGACAACTTGCTGAAAGAAACCATTGCATCATCATTCTACTACCTCTACAGCAGCCTCCCCTCCTTCACTACGTCAGAGGTCATGGCAAACTTTTACGGTCTTTCTCCTGGTGGTCTTGGGAGAGGAGATTTCGGCAGGGATTACAATGGACATGTTTTTTGGGACATGGTAAGTTGCCAGGATGGTTTTTCAGTTACTTACGTTAGTACTTTAAATGACTTACCCAATTTTTGGAGGATACCTGGATGTTTCCTCCCATCGTTGTGTTCAGACCTGACTTGGCCAAGGCCATGTTGAAGTATCGCGTTGAAGGCATGTCGGAGGCCCTGAAAAGGGCTTCAGAAGGAGGCTATTCCGGTGCTAGGTGACGAAACAGTGGTCATCTGTCTTCGTCAGCTTTGGCAATGAACTCGCAGGTTTCCCTGGGAGAGCGCTTACACTGGGGCGGAGGTGACACCCGATATTTGTCCGCTGTGTCGCGAGAACCAGCAGCACATCACTGGGGACATTTCTTGGGCTGCCAGAACATATCTCTCAGTCACGCGAGATCTCGAATGGTTGACCCAGAGGCAGCCTGGCAACGACTTCACTGGAGAAGAGTTCTTGCAGCAAATGGCCTTCTTTTGGGAGAGCAGGCCTACTTTTAGCGAGGAAAAGGGGCAGTGGGAGATCAACGGTAAGCCGGGGTCACAATTGGTGTCTTTTAGTCAGTCCCTTCTCTGCAGAGGTCATGCCACCGGACGAGCACCAGGAGCATGCGCACAACTCCATCTACACTAATCTGGTGGCAAATCTGGCTGTAAATACAGCCCGATGGGCCACTTGCCTTGCTTCTGGGGAGGGAGAGGCCATCACTGTGATCCCGGAGGAGTGGTTGTACAAGATGAGCAATCTGGTTTTTCTGTTCAATGAAGACCGCCGCTATCATGAAGAGTATGAGGGGTTTAATGAGCAATACCAGACAGGTGAGAAACTTAGGCAAGCGATCGACGCTGACGATCGTACTAGTTGCAGTGATGACTCTCAGGCAACCTTGATCCCCGAGGAATTAAGCAAGCTGACGTGGTTCTTTTGGGATATCCACTCCAGTGGGACATGCCGGCGGATGTTAAAAGGAACGATCTTGACATCTATGAGCCTATCACAAACACAGATGGACCCGCAATGACCTGGGGGGTATTTGCAATCAAGTAAGAAGGCAGACAGATGTTTAGAAGAGTATAGCTGTGTATGTTGTACGTACCCACGTACGTACTGAATAATGGTTGTAATTTTTCCAGCTGGCTCGAGCTGGGAGAGCAGGAACGAGCAGACGATCTCTTTGGGCGCAGCTATATTCCTTATGTGAGGGAGCCGTTTAAGGTAATTATGATTAATATTTCTCAATTCGGAAAATGACATGCTTGTAAGCAGCATAGCATGGACTTGGGCTTTTCGTACAGGTTTGGACTGAGACTCAGGCTGGAGTGGGTGCTGTGAACTTCATTACTGGCGCTGGAGGTTTCCTCCAGGCCCTTATATTTGGCTATGGTGGCATGCGCGTTCACCCGACGTACTTGCAATTCCGAAACGCCCGAATGCCCCCAGGTGTAGAGACTTTGAACTTTGTGGGACTGGAGTATCTGGGCGCCAAGTTCGACCTCGCAATAGACGACGATCAGGTAGTCTTCAACTGCTACCAGGAGTCACCTGAGCCTCTAATCATTGAGTTTGACAGCGGCATCGTCTTCCCTTTCGTCTGCCATGAGAGTGGTGAGAGGTCACGAAAGTGTTGCGCCAATATGCTTGGCACTGTCGCCTTTTTGTCTCACAGGTAACTCTCCCCAGCTATTTCCAAAGGATGGATTCAAGATTTACTACACCAACGACCCGTCCAGCTGTGACCCTCCAGCAGACGTCATCAATGTTAACTACTGACTGAGATTGCATATTGCTCATCACTTTTTAATTGAATAAAGAAAAGTCCAATATGTAAGGCTGTCACGTGTCGTCTTGATTAGTCGTCATCTTCGTTTTAAGCGCTGTATCCCAAGCCCAGGTTCGGATATTGTAAGTTTTCTCCAGTGGTGGGCACAGTGCTTAGTTCTAGCGGATATGGGTCTCCAAGATAGAGCTGACGAGAGAAGAGAGCAACACAAGATATTAGAACAAACTTGTGACAAACAATGTATCTAATACGTAAAGTTCTACCGTATGGATTGAGTGGTCGTCGTAGGCGTTTGATCCGAGCGGGTGGATCAAGATGGTGAGGTCTCCACGGTTTCGATAAGCGAAGGTTAGAAAATCCGTGAAAGATTCTTGGGGGACCCAGATCTAGTCACATGTCGAGTTAAAGCTGGGTTTTGGACTATCATAGTGACAAGCATCACCTCGTAATTTCCTGCTATGTGTGGTCCATACGCGTCGTTATTGATTGGAGGGATTTCATCGGTGTTGATCGCTGGGACCTCATTCGGGGTGATGCCGTCCACTATAACGAGGAAGTCTCCCCTCCCCACTCCATCGACCACACGGTCGCGGAACGCCAAGGCTTCATTCACTGCAGCAGTAGCAGCACGTTAGAGGTTGCGCGAATCTCGCACGGATCTTTGCGACACGTTATTGCCGATAAATAGTCTAAGCTTTCGCTCCTTCTTTCAGCTGGGGTCTGCGGCGAGCCCTGTAATCCAAGCATCTGGGAGGCTGGGACACTCGGATGGTTTGAGCCCGGGGGTCCTGTTGCGCGCCGACTCATGTTGAACCGGCGTCCGCACTAAGCTCTGCGTCAATATGGACCGGCCGGGGGAGCCTGGCCGGGCCAGGTTGACTAAGGAGGCGCGAATCGGGCCAGGGGGGAAACCCAGCAGCTCAAAGCGCCCGCGTGGAGCAGTAGTGGGACGGCGCTGGCGAGTGAGCGGCGTGTAACAGCCCGGGTAATACAGGCAGACGATGTCCTTTTTGCACCCGGAGTGCTTTCCTTTAGACTTCGCTCACGTTCTCCTTTTTGCGCCCGGATTGCATCCTTTTCCACTTCGCTCACGTTCTCCTTCCGTCCGGCTACATTCTTTTCGACTTTGCTCACGTCCTGATTTTTGCACCCGGATTGCATTCTTTTCGACTTTTTTGAACATGTTTCTCTGGGTCAATGTAATGTAATCTTAGCTGCGGAGGCTCATTCTGAGTTTACCTCTGATAATACTAGCAGCGCCATCTAGAGATCAATCGGGCTCCACTATCATGTACAAGAAGTGTTAGCTGGAGAAACAGTGTGACGTGGGATGGGAAGCGTAATGATCTTATAAACAGACCCGGTTCGGGCGGATCCGGGTCAGTTCAGGTTGTTCCGCGTCCCTAAGTCTAAGCTGAGCTCAAACTGCTGTTTCCTGGAGGCTTTTTTCTCTATTTGGAGAAGGAAAACAAGTGTGGCGAAAAGCGGAGGGAAATCCGGACGTGTTTTTCACCTTGCTACCATGGAGAGGAGAAGCAAACTTTCTCGTATAAACCAGGTTGACCTGATTTTCATTTATTGTTATCGTGTCAGTGCAGCTGCCTTTCTCGCCTAATGTGTACAGGGTGTGTCAGAATTAAGTTCGACTAAAGAAGGGCGTCCCAGCTTCATCATCTAAACATTGATGGGAAAGAAATTTGCTTCTAGTCACACTGTTTGTGGATTTTATCATCAAAAGTGCTTCTGCTTGGGACAAGAAGTGAAAAAGTAATAAGTCAACACTGAAACTCCTTCCATGAAATGCAGGAGGTTGCACAAGGAGAATCAGTTGCACTCTTATTCTCCTGTAGAACAGCCACAGTTGCTCCGACATTTAAGAAAAAAATGACCTTTAAGGTTAATTTTTTCAAATAGCTGACACCAGTGGAGTTCGGAATGTCTACTTTGTTGCACTTTTCGACAAAGACGAAGTCACGCTCATGTGGTGACTATGGGTAGAAACGATTGAATTCTCATTGTTGGTGAGATGAATTTCCGATGCAGTCACCACTTGAACACTTTCTGAGTGCAAACCGCATAATATTGAGCTGGAGCAGTGGTATGAACTGCCCTTGTAAGTACTTGCACACATCATCAGACGGCTGACTCAGTGGAGATGAAGCGTCACTGCTGTTAGTGTCGTCAACTTGGACTTCTTTTTGGACTCCTATCCTAATCTTAAAGTTTCTTTCTGTAGCAACGTTAACCCTGTGTTTCTCAGAAGCCGAAGTACACGACGATTTGTTGCTCCAGTCCTGCATGATCGCATTTTTTTTCTTTTTATTAAACCTGTCAGCCTGAGTCTGACTCTGACTTTCGGTCGACTTTTGGATTGCTTTTGCTGAAGTTGCTTTGCTGTAGCACGTCGTATACCGATATTTCGCCCCTATACGTTTGCCCCCCAAAGAAATTGACACCTACACAGATTGAGTCCTGATATACATTTTACCCCCAGATTGGTTGACTCCTACATACAGTGCAGTGCAAAAGTGAGCGTACACCTGCTTGAGAGACAAAAAATCGCATTTTGAGGTCACTTTTTCAGTAGTGAAATGCA
>JAAUXU010071259.1_pt1 | contig 15547 bp, 11 predicted proteins | sample 7278151 | NCBI WGS metagenome assembly JAAUXU01 (sample SAMN14350113, study PRJNA611818) | marine sediment metagenome | isolation source: surface marine sediment (1.8m) | place: French Polynesia: Moorea | collected 2018-08 | reverse complement strand
TCCCCTCCTACGCAACCAACAGGGGGCTCTGCCCTGAACACAAACTGAACGGTCAAGCACGGAGGTCCCCCCCTCTATCAAAAGAATCTAATTGAGCCAACTTTTCTGTTTCGCTGCTGACTACAATTGTGATATGTCCATAGACTGGAGTGAATGGGACAACCCTGATTGTTCTCCAGCTTGTGGACCTTCTCGGAGTCGAACACTAAGCAGATCCTGTGTTAATCCGTGCTTCTGTCATTCTTTTGGCTGAGCCTTGCGGTCCCCACTGAGGTCCAGCCTTGTCGTTTTCCTCCATTTGCTCATCTCGATGTGTAAGATCTGCCAGTGTACATGGTTTGTTTCTTTGGAAACTCTGTCCTGAGTTATACCTGGTACTGAGTGTTTGTGGTGTTGGACAATATTTTTTTACCTTATAAAATAATAGCAAGTGAAATATGCACTCAGACCAGCACTCACCAGTAAAAATAAAAACAACACCTCTGTAGGTGTCTACATACAGGTTTGAAGTGAGTTGATAACCTTTAACAACAATTTATCACTTATTGAATAGTGTTTCGACTAATGTACAATCAGACTTGCATTCATGAGTAAAAATGATACAACTTCGTCTTGGTTCCACCTCTCCAGGTGCCTAGGTATTGATCTTAAGTGAGTTTATAACCTTTAACAACAATTTATAACCCAACCAATAGTGTTTGGACTAATGTGCACTCAGACTGGCATTGGGCAGTGGAAGTGACTCACTTTGTTTTTTTCCATATCTCCAGGTGCCCACATACTGCGGTGGACCCCAGAGAATTTCCTCATTTTAAAAGATATTTCACTTTTGTGTAATAAACATTCCTGTGCAGTGGAGAGGGAAGGCTCTACCACCACCACCACCACCCCTAAAAAATGAGCAATTTGTACCACCACCACCCCTGTGCTCATGTCTGACTGTGAAGGCTTCTTGTCGCTGAAGAAAATGACTCGACCTCCGTGGCTTTTGAGGTTGTTGCGAATGCTCTCACAGCATCTCCTGCATTTTTCCTGCTGCTTTTGGATCATCAAAGGCCTCCAAATGCATCTCAAAGACTTCCCTTTGGCAGCATTTGAGACGGTTGTAACATAGACCTGCTTCTTCTTAGCCAACTTGGTCATCTTCATCTTTGGATTCTTCTGGAAGGCAGTCTTAGCAGCCTCAGGTGTCAGCTTCATAGGTCTTCAAGGCTTCAAGGCTTGTCTTTGACATCTTCACCAGTCTCCAGCCACTTCCTAGTTCTCCAGACAGTCTGGTTGCTCACCCCGAGCCACCTCATGATGTTGACATTACTGTGGCCCAAAGTGTAGCAACTTCCAGTCTCTGCCTCCATCTCTGAGCACTCGTGTGCGATTCAGCAGCAAATGGTCTCATTGGAACCTGCAGGTCATGTATATTCTAGTGGTGTCCAGAAAGTTGCAATTGAGTCATTGACAACCTTTATAATTGGTAATCCATAACTTTTTGAAAACGGATCAGTTCAACTCCCAGAGCTTCAAGCCTTGACTTCTGAATGACACTGTATGGGTGGCTCAAATTGAGAGCCAAGCCTTAAATCCAAGTCATGCTGTTTAAATAACGCTTTGTCCTCTTTGTTCTTTGTGTACTCAAAGTTTGCTTCTGACACCTCTTTCCTAACTTATCGCAGTCTGGAGTAAACACTTCAACGAGTGACATTTCGACTCATTGTAACGTTGTACCGCACTAGGCTATGAGTGCGTGAGTGAGTGTGAGAGTAACTCAGTCAAAGTGACCCAGGGTAACTCAACTCGGAGTAGCAACGATCTTAGGGCGGAGCGATGGGTGAGGAGTAAGGATATTGAGACAGCGAAGTCTGAGTTCAGACTGGGGATGGAATGTATTTTGCACAGAGAGTTTATATGCAGATAAATGAGGAAGGGGAAGTGTAACTTGGGTGTGACCTGGTCTGTGCAACAGCAACAAGACACTAGACACTACTACATGGTCTGCTTCCTTGTGCTAAGACTTTCACCCTTTATGAAACTGTACACTCATTGTGTTATAAGATACACCCAATCCATGAAACCTCATGATCTCTAACAATAAAAAGGCTGCATTATGATTTGGCCGAAAAAAAAATTGAAAAATGAATGGTTGGAAACTAGGACAAAACATTGAAATTGGCCAATCGCAATAAATGACTTGGTGTTTTGTTCTTCCACTTGGTATAAGACTGATTCTCATGGACCCTGTATGTAAGGCAGTGTATTGAAGCTCCACAACCCAGAAGATGTTTCTGGTCACCCCGTACATAATGCCGTGCAAGGAACTTAACCTTACTTCCAGACCTCAAACTCTTCACTTGTGGTGGTTCCTATCATGAGGTAAGGACTAGTGACGCTTGGGTTATTGACCTTCCCTTACTGGAAGGGTCCACTTCTGCCAGAAGTTGCACTGCCGTGGGCAATCTACCAATAGAAGGCCTCGGTTTTGCTGCAATGTGGGATGCTGATGACCAATCAGTACTCTGCTGTGGTGCGGAAGAGCCATATCCTCAGCGATGTTTCAAGTTTTCTAGCACTGGCTGGAGTGACTTGGGGAACGTTCTGCTGCATGAGAGGCAGCAGAGCTCATTAACAGCACTCAGTGATGGCCGTTACTGGATCACTGGAGGACTTAGGTATGAACTGCCAAACATTTCCTCTGTAGCTGTGGCATATACAGGGTTGCACAAAAGTTGAGTCTCATTCACATTTTTTGGAGTTGCTTGGGAAAATGGTCACAAAAAATTTCTTCAGCCGAACGAGAGGAGGACCCACTGAGATTTTTTACCCATTCAAGGCAATATTGGCCTGTGTGGGTGGTCCACATAGTGTAGAGAGCTAAGTAAGAACTGAAATTTGCGCTGCGGGCGTCAGACTTTGTTAAAACTGTTCAACTGGTCCCGGTGTTGTGTTATAACATAAATTTATGCTGTCAAGTGCATAGACGACGAAACATGGATTCAATCATTTTGACCCTCCCACAATCCTCATTCTACTCATATTACATTGAGAAATGCCTGAGAGAAGTGATGTAGTCATGCGCAGACTGCTTGGTTTGCTTTGCTCCATTTGATGGCTTGCAGTGCAGCAATATCTCTCATTTTTCTCCATGGGTCCGACCATTGGGCTCAGGGAGCATCGAGGAATGATCAGGATGAAGGTTAAAAGTAAGTTATACCTATTGCAAGGTATGTGATGGCAGACTCTCACGTCGGGAGGCCCAGCAAGAGTACATACTGATATTTGGCAGTGGGCTCGAAGATGCCATCCAGATCATGGAGGCAACCTCAAGTCAAACTAATGGGAAGCAAGAAGTTCCACGTCATCTACACCCTAGTTCCTGAACCTCCAGCTAATATTTGCTGGGAACGTGATGAATGTGGGTTTCAATGGGGTCAGGAATAGTCAGGAGTGATTAAGCACAGCTGATTTTGTACAACGATGTCTGCATTTGTTGTGGCTGGTCAAAGTGTCACGTAATTGCTGGCATAGCAAAGATCGATCAAGTGAAGTCAAGTTGAAGTAAGGAAAGTCAAGCTGCAAAAGCAGCTCCATGGGACGCATGAACTGTGCGAAGCACGTGGACAGCAACGAGGGCGATGGAAAGTGCGTTGATGGCAAGTTCGGGGACCATTGGTTTGGGTTTGGGAAATGCAGACAGACACACATGGATCTCAATGTCCTCGCCACTCCAGCAATGCTGGTCGAGTCCGCTAGATATAAAGCGTGAAGTCTGCTTTGTCATCACTGCCACGTGGTTGGCGTTCAACCGTTGCACCGATTGTCCTCAAACTTGGTCAGCAGTCACTTCTGGTCCAGGTGAGCATCGCTCCTGACCGCCAACACAGCACACACGTGCGACCTTCGGGCCGCGGGCTATGCTGGCAAGCTGGACACGTTGCGACACAATGGTTCATGTCAGACCCACTCTGTGGCATCAGGGCAATTTAGAGTAGGTATATCTTGCGAATGGTCCAAAACTCGCCAAGCTGGAGGAGTAACGTGATGTTCTACAGGCATCGTGAGGACTCCACTTCTCTCAGGCACTAAGACCTACTGGAGTACTAATAAATGGTGACCTGAGTGTGGCTATAGAATGCGTTAAGTAGGGTCAGGTCAAACCATGATATGCATAATTTGGTTTGGTCAGGCACTATGAAAGCTATCGTTACCGCAGCCCTTGCTACTGAGAGCCCTTCAGTTAGGGCTAGATGACATTTGTGGCGTAGACATAGAGGAGTGATTTCCCTCACTGCGTGCAGAGATTGGGGGATGCCACAACTGGGCAAGTAGTGAATTCAATGTTCTCCTTTCTGGGTCCACAGGAGAGTGCTGGGGAGGCTCAAAAATTTCAGTCCACTGAGAAAATTGGAATGCACAAGTGCTGTTGTAATGAGACTGAACTTATGCCCAACCCTGTAACACCTTCAAAATGTGTGACTTCTGCATTTATTGCTATGGCAGTTCGCAAAGCTCCGAGTTCTACCACAATGGACAATTTTCCTTGGGACCTGATCTACCAAGGGTTATGGTGGGTCATTGTGCTGTGGAAGTGGAACCTGGATTTGTGTTTATGTCAGGAGAGTCTGTTCCCGGGCCACATTTAACGACAGCATATGCAATGAACCCTAACACTGGAACATTTGAAGTTCTGCCACCAATGACTGTAGGACGAGGAGTTCATGGTTGTGGAGTACTGAAAACAGGCACTTCGTAAGTTGTCTCTTTCTTTTGTGCATCCCTTTTTTTACCCCCGACGATGCAAGAATAAAAGTAGAAAGCATGAAAAATCATCTGTTCCCTAGGAATAAACATTGGCAACAGTTTTTTCATGCACTGACTTTCATGAGAGCATTGTCATCATTAAGTGTCATAGATACCAGTAGCCAAAAAAGACCTCGATGCCTGAGTTCAATGAAGGTGCCGCCATTAAAAAATCCTATATTTATAGCAAAATTCTATTGTATGCATCCCGATTTTACACTTTGCAGTGCACCAGTGTGCCTGCATCCATTCCAAGACATGCATGAAAGGTACAAGTTCATAGAGGTGGATTGCTTTAATCTCAGACCTAAGAGGAGAAGTCAGAAGGTGGTGCTCAATTTGCTAGTCAGAAGTATTCGTCAAAGCAAATTGTGTCACATATCTGAAGTGTCATATTTCAAGAAATCATCCCAACATTCAGTGCAGATATAACAGTCAGTGGGGAGCCCACAAAAAAATCGAAATGCTGAATGAAGGCAAGGGGCAAAAAGACCAAGGATGCAGTCGAGGTGGGATAGTTTTTTCCTTCCAACATTGGCCTCAACTGGGACTCCAAAACCAATTGTAACCCAAGTCATTCTTTCCAAGAAAGTCACTGATTTTGATTGCAAGGAAGACATTGATTTCATCATAAGCGAGAATCAGTCAAGCAGAGTTGTCCGTGAAGATTGGTTCAAATGTCTTCAAGTCCAAAGCTGTATTTCACACTTATAGAATTTAACCTGTGCTTTTTACTCAACAAATTTCTTTAGGTTCCTTAACAGTTTTTCAGGATTTTTCAGGAACAAAAACCAATGGGCTAGTAATCTGTTCTGAAATTCACCCAACAAAAATTTGACAAAATCAAGACAATGGTTCATTCGACCCTCACTTCTGCCGAGGTCTGGATAACAGCTGATGCATGGAGTGCAGGGACAAGGTCCTTCCTCGGTTCTTCGAATAGCACATTGGCTGTTCGAAGACCTACCCCAGGACTCGGCTGTGTCAGCCTGTCACTGAAAAGTGGGCTGTCTCCACTTCAAAACCTTGGTCAATGTCTTAGAGAGCAATCGTCTTGACCATGGTATTCGAAAGAAAACAGTAGGCTGCATCACTGATTCAGTGACAAACTTTGTAAAGTGCTCTGGCATTTACGGAACTGAGATTTCTCCTGATGTTCTGAATTCCTTGTAATGTTTACCTCTTTATCTCGCTTTGGGTGCTTCCCTCAGCGAAAATAGATTAAAATTAAGTGATTTTGTGCCACTCCTTCCGTCACACTGACGAAAACACCCACCCTGTTTTTTGTATACCAATTCAAAAGTTGCTGCGCCGCAAAAGTCATAGCTCTGACCAACATGAATGACAGCAGACAGAACTTGATCAGGAGCATCTGGAAATGTTTGGAGACATATGGAAGAGATCAAGGCACCTTCCAGCACAAGTTCCCAAAGATTCTGTTTTTGTCCTCATCCCCATGGTCAAGATGGCTTCCAACTTGGCAGATCCTGGGCATGCTGTGTACTAGGCTAGGTTGAAAAGGGGTCAACTTTCAAAATTCACTAATGGTGGCTGGGGTTTGTTACATGGGGTCAAAAGATAAAGATGTAGTCAAATACTTTTGAAAAAAATTATGTTTACCTCTGCCCAACTTCATTTGAAGTTTATGTAGTCAGCTAATGTAGTAAATTTGCAGTGAAGGCAGACTTCAGCTCTGGTGGCTGTCAGAAACTGCCAAACTGGGTGAAAATCACTGACCAAAATGCTGATCTGCTCCAGTTGGTGAAAAAAATGTTTTACAGCAAGTCCTGAAGAAAAAGTCAACTTATTTTACCGTATTATGCAACTTTAAATGCATTTGGGCATAGCTAAAACTCCTTTTTTTCACTTTCATTTGACTGCAAAGTCTTCAAATGATTTGTGGTTACAAATTTTGGACACCCACAGGGAATTCCAATTTTTGACCTGGCCTACTGAGTACCAACCGCAGCGTGCTCGAGACAGCTACCACCGTCGGCTGCCACAAATCCACCGTTTGCCACGTGACAGCTTGGGCCAAAGAGAGAAATGGGGACATGAACACAATAAAGGGCACCGGTGGCGAGACCGCCACAATCACCAAGCTGTTTCTCTGCATCATACGCAAAAGGATCAGGAGGAACCCAACTATTTCAGGGAGGGCCTTGGCACAAGACGATGGTGCATCCCTGGACCAGATGCAGTCCGCTATCACCCAGGCGCGATTCAAGTCCATGACGAGGCTGATGCTACAAATCGTGCCGGGGCAGAAGGCTAGGCTACTGGAGAGGGCCAGGTGGCTGTTGGAGTGCAGGGCTGACGACAGGAACTCCAGGACAAGGGTGAGATGAACGGGCGAAAAGATGTTTCTTGTCCAAGAGCACCTAAACAAGACAAATGCCAGGATCCTAATGCCGGTTGTGGCTGAGGATACCACGTTGAGAAATTTCGTTAAGTGCAAGAGCCCCACCCAGATGATGGGTTCGGAGCTGTGGCCTCAGATGGCAAAGTCATACACCCATCAACTTCCTCCCCTAACCATGAACGTCAACTGCCTCAACTGCCAGCAGGTGGTATTGATGAGGCGCACGGAGTGGAGCAGGATGATGTGATTGTCAGGTCCCGCCGTCCTCATGCAAAATGGTGCCCCAGCGCACATGTCGAGGTCCATGTACAGTGCTTGCAGTAAGTAATTGCATCGGGCATGACGACACCTCCTATGCTGTACTGAAACGCATTGATGTGGAATTTTGGTGTGGAAAGTGTAGATGTGATACTGGGACACAATGTTGAGTACACAGGGTCAATGTCAAGGATGCCCATTTTGGTGCTTCAATGATCAAACAGAAGCCACCTGGAGAGGAAGCCATGCCAAACAGAAGAGGAATTTGGCTTTTTCAGTGGGAAACATGGATCAAATGGCCTGAAAATTTCATGGAAGAATCCTGACCCCCTGGCCCACCATTTCCACGAGGATTCATTCCCCGGGTCCTCCAGCACCATGCAGAAGCACTCAAAAACCCTGTGTCCAGGTTGAGAGGTTGCTAGGTTCTGTGAAGCTGGAAAAAGAGAGCGACTACGTGACAATTTGACATGTAAACAAAATGCGTTGACGACAGTCAGGAGGGACATCTCGCCCCTGATACACTACCGAGTGCTGATTTTTCGTCAGCTTCCAGGCTGATTTCCAGGTCCATGTAATGTGATGGCCATTCACGAATAGCAGATGTCATCCAGTTTCAAACTGGATTGAACTGAACAGAACGGCGTGTCTTTTAACACATGGGCCCAGGCGTGCATCTGTCTGAAGATGCAGAATATGATAAGAGAGACAGACAGACAGATGGCATTTTTAATTCCTTCTACCCAACAATGTCGGTTGCGCGAACGCGCTAGTCAGTGTACCTAAAATTCAAGATTCTGCCACAAAGAATACTGACCCCCTGGAATGCTTCTTTCCTTTTGTTGAGATTGCTCCTCACTCCAGGAAAGGATAGTTACAAATGTTCAAGAATCAAGAAAGTCAAAATGGAGGGTTCAAGAGAGCAAATCATCAACAAGGCAGTGGCAGCTGTCCCCAGGATGATGCCGCTGGTTCTGCATCTCCTGTTCCAACATTTACGTGACCAAGAAGCTTTACGACAAAACTGGAGGCTTCTGTGAGAGAAGACGTGGAGGGAGGCCAAGATTTGCCGATACCCCAGTCCTCAAGTGCAATTTTGGCCAGAGAGTGCTGGCCATCCTGTTGACTAGCTTCCGTCAAGCAGTCCGGGACTACAGCATGTCAGAGGGGCCTGTCAGGTCGGTAGCAAAGGAGTTGGGGTTGGCCTCAAGGGTCTTCCAACTTCATGGCCAGTCTAGCTGCCTGCATCGTAGTTGAGGCTGACCCTTTTGAAGTCTAGATACTTTCAGTGAGGAAGATGTATCTTCTCTGCTCAAAAAAGATGATGTGCTTCTTCCATTTCAGAAAACATTTTGTTCATGTTTCTAAGCAACCTGTATTTCTGGTATGTGGCATTTCCAAAATTTCACTGAGCAAGATATTTTCTTTGATGGCCGAAGTGATCAAAAATGTTTCTTGTGATTCTACTAACTCTTATGTTCTCAATGCAAATCAAAGACATGACTGTGACTGTTTTTCACTTATGGTCACAAGATGGCCATTTCCTTAGCTCTGCCGACACCCTTATGAAGAAAATGGTCATCCTGTCCCCATAAGAAGGTGTTATTACTGAAGTAACCCAATTAGGGTCCAAATTAAAGGCTTGTTTGTTGAAGGGGTTTACCATGACACAATTGAGGTGTACCTGGTACGAGGAGTAGCCCTAACAACTTAGCAACTAAGGTGGCAGCATCTGTGAAGCCCTTAGTTTTGACTGAGCCTTTGTCAAACTGATTGGGGAGATCACCAAAGGTCATGTTCCACACCAAAGGGGACAGCATCCTGCCCTGAGGGGTGCCCCTTGTGAGGGCCCTTTTGGCAGACAATTCCCTTGAGTGACCCACTGTTTGATCCTTGAGATAGTGTGTTGTGTGTACCATCTTATTTTGTCGGGAGGGATGGCTTTTCCTGTTCATTCTTCAGGTACTAGCCTCAACAGTTGAATTACCCAGGGCCCCTTTAATATCTAAGAAGATACCCTGGGCAAATTAGCCCCTGTGGATGGCACTTCCCAGTTTGTCTACCATGTCAGATGGTGCTGAATCACAGCTAGACCCTTTCGTGAACAGCATGCTGATGAGCATGTAATCTATCATAAATATGGCAAGACTCCTCCAGGTGCGCTAGGACCACTCTAATGTCTTAAGGACAGAGGATGGGAGAGTGACGGGGCAGAAGGACTTCCCCTTTGAGTAGTCCTCCCTTCCAGATGTGGGGATGAAGATCACCGGGGACTTTCTCCAACTTTTCGGGGCATATCCGGAGAAGATGGAGGACACAAAGATGACCCTCATCCTCTCAATTATCCTGTCAGGTAGCTGTTTGAGGACTAACAGGGTTACGACATCAGGCCCCACAGCTTTATGGCAGCCAAACTGTGCTATCACCCCTTTAATTATTTTGTGGTGACCCATCCAACAGCCACTTGAGCATACCAGAACCACCTAAAGAATTCATTCCCATTTCCAGTCTCCAGCACCAAGATGTTGCCCAGAAAGTGGACATTCATTAGGTGCTTCATGATTCCCTCAGGCTAAATTAAAGGCTTTTTGACTCGTATATTCACCCAAGGGCAAAATTTGATCACTTCCTTCATTCTTTTTACATCCTGAAGAAAAAATCATTATTCTACCTACTTGAGGAAAATGTGTGAAATGACCTCTTTTTAAACTCATTTCATGCAAGTAGTTATTTGTTCGAGCATCCTCATAATAACTGAGAAGAAAGAACCTTTATTAACAACTCTCAAAAAGCATTGAACGTATTGCCATCTTTCACTCTATCTTTTCTTTACTTTTTACATGTCTTTGTTAAAAAACTTAAAGTCCAAAGTGCCTCTATATTCTACTCATCATCAAATAACTGGAAGGAGCACTTTTTCACAATTTTTGCTTTTCTCGATTTTTGTGCAAATTGTACAAAGGGACTCGAAAAAGACGATTAAGCAAAAGAAGACTTTTAGAGGAGTCAGAAGTCTACCTTTTTTATTCACATCATTAGCACAGAGGTCAAAAATAATATGGTATGTACATGTAAGACTCACATTATCAGTAGGAGGGCGCAAAAGGAGTATTAAGGTTTGGTGGGGAGGCACAAAAATTTACTTTTTTGCCCCTTCCATCCCATCACCACCAGACCCATTTGTAAGTGTTTTGAAATGTCAAACCTACCCGTGAATGACAGGTGCAGACAGCCAAACAATAGCTATGATTCTCTAATGTAACCTTATTGTATCAATGCTGGTATCATTAAGCTTATAATTTTGAGATTATGACACTTACAGATTTGACATTGTTGTGGCTGGAGGATTCGTGCATCCCACCACCGCACAACTCCCGTCTAATTACATCCAATCCACCGAGATCTACAACACTGAGACACAACAATGGAGGGCCGGAACACCTCTGCCAGAAGCCCGCTGTTGCATGAAATTTTTTCCATATGAAGACAGTTTTATCCTGGTGGGAGGAGCTAATTACTATGTCCATCTTGCGACAATTGTCCAATACAACCAGACCTCTGGGCAATGGATCACAAGAATTGAGCAAATGCCCGGACCTAGGGCCTACATTGGTGCGGTTTTTGCAGATCCTCCGGCAGTTGACTGCAGCTGATGCAATAAATGGAGTCAAAAGGGCTCACGAAGGCATAATCGCACATCTTGTAGGCATCATGTCCAATCTTCTGTAAATATATAAAAGGACAGGCCCTTACGTACGTGTGTCTGTCTGTCCACGGCTGGTCTTGATGGCTGATTTTTGTTAGTTTCGCAGCAGGTTTTGACCTTGGCAGCAGGTTTTTGTCATTTTCTCCACAGATCTCAGCAGTGCATTTTTGTCACTTTCACAGCTGATCTCATCGGCTTCGTCACTTTCATGGCTGATCTCGGCGGCAGATTTTGGTCGAGGCGGCTGATATGTGTGTGTCTGTCCACGGGTGATCTGTGCGGCTGATTTCAGTGAGTGCGCATGCGAATGTGTGTGTGTATGTGTCCGTGTGTGTGTGTGTGCATCTATCCCCGGCCGAATTTTGCAGCATGAGGTTGGTTGCGGCTGATTTTTGTAGTTGATTTTCGCGGCTGATATCCAGTGTTTGCACGGCTGAATGTGGCTGATTTTGGCAGCAGAATTAACAGACAGACAGACACAGACACATGCACAGCACTTTATATCTGTTCCTCCCAAACAAATGGGGAGCGGGTAAGTGCCTGTGCTTTGCTAGTGCTATATGGCACTGCCACGTGCTCTCTTCGTCTCTGCCCAGTTCGTACGACTGGGTGAAAAAATACCACTATATTGCCTGCTCCGGTACATCTTGGTGAGCTAACCTTTGGCCCCAGACTTAAACAGAAGAACGCATATGACAAATTACAAACTCTCTCTCCTAAAATTGAGTGTTTGGAGAGGGAATATTGAGAATTCTTGCGTCATCTAACAACTGCTTTGTTCATTGTATTCACCTGGGCATGTTTCAGAAGTGTGCATCTGATGTCATATTAAACATAATATCTCTGATAACTGCTTCTCCTCCCTCTCCCTAGTCTGGTGCAGTTTTGATAATTACCACACGATCGTCCTTAAATAGCCCCCCCTTTTCAATCATATCCAAAATTAATCACGGTACTTTGATGGATCAAAGCCAAAGTCACAGTGTGACGCATTGCACATTCCTGCACCCAAATTGTCCAGGGGGTGCACACTGCAGCTGCATACAAAGAACATTTCAGTTCGTTGAGTGGGCCTTTCCCCACTGACTTATGGATATGAGGCAAATGAGGGACTTTTCTCTGTATTTTTCCAGATCAGTGTCATCAGTGGGCACTCGGGTTAATTCCACACACGCATTCAGCGTGACATTCTGTCAGAATCCTCAATTCTGGCCCCTTGCTACACATCACATCACATGTGTATCACAAATTCAAAATTCACAAATGTATTTTCGATATATTTCTTATCATTCACCCCAGGAAAGGGAGGTATGAGCGTCTGGTGTAACGGAAAGGTTAGGTGATTTCTCAATCATTTGTGTCAAGGGGTCGCTGTCAAAGTAACTTTCTCTGTTTTGGCAAATTCTACTTTTGTTAGGTTGCATGAGTAGTTCGTGGTTCTTTTCTGTGATCTGTGATGCAAACGTCAGCTGAAACTTCGTGGACTTTGTGTAGAATAGCTATGGGACAATCTGGATGGGGCCTGTACCAGTAGCGGGTGATGCTCACATAAGCACTTGAATACAAGTGCCAGCTCATTGGTATCTGATCACATCACCATCTTACTGACATCGTGCATTCAAGAGTCGCCTGCCTCGGTGACCAGGAAGTGTCGGACAATAGTAAAGACACCGAAATGACCACAAAAACATTGAATAGAAAAATACTTTTTCCTAGGGATGGCAAAATACTTGTTGAACTGATTTTGCAATTTATGGCAAAATAGCCGCAAAAAGTGTCATCTTTGCAGTGCCAGAATGACAGTGGTGCCCAGATAATCGTTGCAGTAGTGGGCACTTTTAGCGCCGTCTAGTACTGTTGCTATTTCGGCATGACTTCGTCCACTGCAGCAGTAACTCTTACTCAACTGCGATGGCACGGCCAATGGGCCCATGGAATGGATATTGTTGAGGAATGAAGGTGATATGTAAAGTATGTTATAGCTAATGATGGCAGACAACCGGACACCGACACTACTCGAACCTCGCTTATTGAGGACAATCTCTCCATGATTGCTAGATAGGAGGAACAGGTGTTGCCTCTGCCAAGGTCCACCACACGATGGTGTAGTGAACCTGACTGAGTCAGTTTAGGCTCTTGTAATCAACGCATCTAAGTCTCTGCCTGACTAGGTCCACCCTGAGTCAAGGGTCAGGGTCCCTGACTACCAGTGTACTGTTGTTGTGCTTACTTCCTGATTCGACTCCATTTAGGATTCTGCAGCGTATAGATTTGAGTAGGTCTGTTTCCACCAGAGTGGTCACGAACTCATTCCACCAGGTTTTCCAGATTACTACTAACACAACTAAGAATTTCTCCCTCCCAAGCTCTTCACGTCTATGCAACCTTGTTCTGAAGGACTCTGGGTAATGAGGGCTTAGTGAAGCTTATCACTAGCTCTTAATAACCACTATGTCAGGCATCGTCCCTATGGTTTGACCTCATTCCCTACTTTGACCTACGATTCTGGGTCACAGTCCCCATACTCCTTCACTGCTGTGCAATGAGACACAGCTCTATCAGTGATGATCCCACAGAGAGGGTGGTAACAGTATCAGCCTGTTGTTGACTGTTCAACAGACATCCAACCCACCATAAATTGCCCTGACACCTTCCTGGGGGTCCTATGTAGCTCAGTCATATCGCTCCAAGGTCGATGTCTGATTCGTCCAGGAGTGTGAGACCAACATCACCGCAAAGCTCAAGCACTGACAGAGCGGACACTCCGGCTGATGTCGTCTAGAAAGGAGCAACACACTCTGGGCTGCATTCGGACGTGCTGCTTTACAGGACACTCAAGCTCTCGGGACCACGACCAGCAGGCTGGACGGTCCACTTCCCATCTCAGCGACTCATCTATCATGGTAGCTTGGGAATGTCTACGGCATTTTCTAGCTCTAGAACTACTCGCCAGCTAGCTACGGAACGTGTTGCCTCTGATCCATTCCAGTAGTTTGAGTTGAGTGCTGTAACTGAGTCTATCACTCAGACATGGTGCAAAGATGATGTTGGTGTACAAACTACAAAGCCCAGCGTTTGGGTGTGTGTGAGTCAGCAGTCTGGACGTCGAGTCCGTGATTTTCTCATCTTTGGTGGAGTCTTGCCTGGCCTTGTCTAATAGTCTTGCTTGGTCTGGTCTGTTTTGGTCAGGCATTACGCGATTATCCAGGTTGAGTGCTATGATCACTCTTCCCCAGGCACTTCTATTGATGTATAAAGGTGAGGTTAGCGTGACACGTGAATCCGGACCTGGGAGAAAGCACCAGCTCACCACTTCGTCATCCTTAGAGAGATGCACCACGAACAGCCAGTCCGCCACACTGATCAGGAGGCCTCCCTGCACAGACACGGCGAGTTCGCCCGTCTCGCGGTACTTGTCCCATTCGACGATGTGAAACATTGGCTTCACTCCAAGGTGAACCCAATTGGAGGTCTCGTGCAAGACAAAGTTCTGTAAGAGTGAGGTTTTAGTCGCTGCTCAAACGAATTCTAGCGCTGTCTCGAACCACATGTCTGTCTGCTAGCTAAATGTGTTGCGTAGTAGTGAATGTTTTGGCAGTATCACTCAGTAAAGTTATTGCAATGGCTATTTGGCCAATTCACTATTTTCATAGTGTCACAAATTGTGATCAGAGATTGTGATCGTATTAGTTGTGGTTACGGTAGTAACTACTCTGAGAGCATTACAAGATGTGAAAGGGTGATGACTATGTTGATAGCATCGCATTCTGGAATTGTGTGTGATGGTTGTTAGGATAATGATGTACAGTCTATTCTCAGTGCATATCAGGTGTGCCTCATCTTCATTTTCTGACAAATCTCTTAGGTCATCATAGTGCTTCAAAAGACTTTCAAACTGGTACGGTGCGACCAACGGAGCATCTTAGACTCGCAACCTTGTCGTGCGTCCCCCACCCGACGTCGCAGCTGCCCAGCTAGCAGCTGTGGCATATGTCAACATACTTGTTGGTGTATTCAAGAAGCCTCTCCACTGTTCTTGGGTGTATCAAGTGCCGCAGCTGGCGGTCTTCCCCCTCCGAGCGTCTCCTCCGCATTCAATGGAGCTGCCTTGGCCTCAGGGCTGCTTCGTCGCGGCCCCACCGTCGATGGAACACCGGGTTGGGGGTCACGAGCTGACACCAGTGGACGGCACTCCTGGCGGAAGTAAATGTCTTCCTCCCAAGTGTCCCGAGTGCTTCAAGGAGTTCAGCAAGGTCTCGAATCTGAATAGCCACTTCCGCGAGATCCACGAGGGCGGTCGCCGGAGCGTCACTTGCCTGGACTGCGGGGCAGTTTACTCACGGCCCAGAGGTCTGGAGAGACATCGGAACAAGATCCACCTCAAGCGACCACCGCACTGTCCCAAGTGTGGTAAGAGCGTCGTCAACGTC
>JAAUXU010162125.1_pt1 | contig 15549 bp, 17 predicted proteins | sample 7278151 | NCBI WGS metagenome assembly JAAUXU01 (sample SAMN14350113, study PRJNA611818) | marine sediment metagenome | isolation source: surface marine sediment (1.8m) | place: French Polynesia: Moorea | collected 2018-08 | reverse complement strand
TGCAACGTATGCGTTACGAAGCTTCTCCAACCCTTTGTTTTGTATATCCAGTTCCATCTGGATTCTCCCCCTCTTACCCTCTCTCTTGATCGAAATATAGAGCTCAGTATAAAATAGAACAGTTCGTTAGTCGAAATTTCTGAAAAATGTTAACATTTGTTCTTTCCTTCCGTAAAGATCCGCTCACCTGATGTTCGCTAATAGAGGAATGCCTGTACTACACGTACTTCTAAGTCTCCGATACATGGTTGTTTAGGCATCCTTGGAGATCAGGACTATGCAACTGGTGAAGAAGGTCGATTTGGCGTTGCTGATTCTTTGTTTTACCAAATGGCTCCAGCTACACTGGACAGCTAAATGAAATGAAAGAAACCCAGAAACAGAAAGAGACAAGACTCCCTTGAGAACACTGTCCCGATAGCTGCTGCTGACCTTCCTGAGGACATTGTCCTTGAACAAGAAATCCGGAGGCTGGAAAAAAAGTGCACAATCACCAACACCACATTCATGCAAAAAAGAGCAAAGGAAACTTGGTCGAAAATGCCATCACCCACAGTAACGAAAGTTGCACTTGTATGGCTTTATTTACTGGTAGGTCGTCGCCCACGTGTCGCTGGTTGATGAGAGTGATGCCCTCGGTCACTCCGCCTGAGGCAGTCTTCTTGGCACCCTTGCCTGTGATCTCCCGGAACTCCTCGCGATACTCCTGGGACAACAACGTCAAAACAAAAAAAGTAAGCCCCAAATAAGTAAAGTTGAATAACATAAAGGTTAATTAGCGCATTCCCCCCTTGAAGTAGTGACGAATTTGAACAAAATTGTCTAGTTCAAGCTTCACGAATGCATGCTGCAGGAGAAGAAATCCAACATTTCGCTCATACAGTGGAAAAAGAACAATAAAAGCACTGAAACTCTCAATTTGCTGGTGTTCACATGCAGTATCACTGATATTTTGGTTCCATCCCAACCATGGCAGTGGCTCCAACATTGGCTATTACCTCAAATTGTGGCCAGTTCATCGGCATGTTGACACCGTGAGTGTTGGACCACCACCTGAGGTCTTTTTCGTGGTCCGCGTTATTGACCGTGTGGTAGAACTCCTCGTAGATCTGAGGGAGTCTGCAAAGGAACGACAGATTTCCAAAGTCACGTTCTTATTTTTTCCCCTATTTTGGGTGGGTGGTTGGGTCTGACGCTTACACTGGGTCCTCCGAGATGTTGAGGCACTTTTGTATTGAGAACATGATGTCTTTGAAGCATTGCAGCCGCTGCGCCTCCATCCTCTGACAGCGCTCGAACACCTCGGTCATGTCCTCCATGTACTTGGCGTTGGCGTTATTGATATCTTGCAGACAGACCTCGTAGTATTCGCGGCTCTTCTGCACGTGGTCCTTGGCCTTTTGTACGCGATCCTGGAGCTTCCGAAGCTGCAGAAGAAGAAGGAGACAACAAAGTCAGACGAAATCTCATGGACGTCCCCCAGGCACGATCTACACTACGACACTGTACAGAAAGTTGCAACAGTGCGAATTCACACACGTCGACCCTAGTGCTTCCAAATTGAGTGAAATCGAACTCCAAAAATTGGACCTTCAGCCCCTCAAACTCGAATTCGAAATTCGATTATTTAAATTCGAACTGCATAGAGTAGCGAGATTGCCTGTCTTCCTTTCCTTGCAGTCGCACTATCAGCGCTATCAGAAGTGATAACTAAAGCAGATGTGAGAGACTTGCATAATTATAATGTTGGTATTATAAGTTTCATTGTCAATCAAATATCAAAAGATCTGCTACGGTGATTGAAAAGACTTTGTCTACAGCTGACAAGAGTCGACCTCGGGTATCAAAAACTTGACATTCGACATCATGGATCACCTTCCGAATAGCGAATTTTTCTATGCTAACCAAGAAATTCTTTAACCCGGAGATCGGCTTTAATAGTCATTTTGGTCCCTTGGTCTGACCCAAGCTAGAACCCGAATTTGCAGAGCTTTGACAAAAGTCTAGATCGAATTTTTCGAAAATTCGAGCAGTGCTTGGAAGCATTAGGCAACACACACTTTTTGCTCTTGTAGGGACTGCACATCTGGAGTTTCTGAGGGCACGGAAGATTTGTCCACACGACTCAGTTACCTTGAGGAGGTGAAATATTGCGAGAATATCTGAAGAATAGTGAAGAAGAATGCTCCATGCAAGATTAACGTATCCAAGTACTGACATTAGTTAGTTGTGTAACTCCTGAGCTCACTTAGCCCAGTAAGTGCAGAAGGTGTAGAGATATCAATTTTGCATTCATGGTGACCAGCCAGAAACTTGCCTGACGCTCAAAGGCCAGAGGAAGGATAAACGTTGGGTCAAAACTTGTCAGAAAGATCTTCCATCTCTGAGAGAAAGAGAGAGAGAGAGAAAGCAGAAACAAAGAGATAACATTAAGGGTCCAAGAAGAAAACTTTTAGCGAAGCAAAATATGAGAGCACGGATTTTGGGGTCGAGAAGATGAGTAAAGGGCATGGATGAACATGAAACTACCTGGTCTGGCGAGAAGGTGGTGTCTGCCGACGCATTTCTCTCTTGGTTGACTAAGGACTTTTCAGTCTTGCACGCCTTGTAGTACTCAGCCTTGGCCTTGTTAACCTTGGACAGAAGACCGGCCCAGTGCTTCTGGGCCTTCTTGAACGAGTCATCCATTTCCTTCCTCTCCTTTAGCTGCATCATGGACTGAAATGAACACTGATACTTGTATCTGCGTTAAAACTGTACTATTTTTCGGCAGGAACTTTATAGAAAGTCGTTCATCATCTATGACAAGAGGTGACGCCAACGGGCAAGACCCCTCTGATAAAAAAACACAGCTTTTTGCAACAGTACTGCAGTTCAAGTACTCCAGGGTCTCTCTACGCACGCGTACAACCCCGGGTACTAGTATCGCTTGCTTCGTCTCTGCTAGACTGACCATGCTGGGTCTCAAGATCAGCGGATTCGTATGGAACTTGGGAAAGTATTTGTCAAAAGTTGTTCTACAATTATCATTATTATACTGACCTTTACTTTTCATACTCATCGAGGTTTGCAATATGAATGGCAAAAAAGACTCGACGGCATATGGTTGCAGCAGTTGCCGCGTGGACCTAGCTCCTGTGTACATTGCGCGAACAAACAAAATTTCAGTCAACACAGCGCTAATGACTGTATAATCTTTTAAAAGCAAAAGTAGGGCGCTTATTACGACTTCTGTGAAAGATAATGTCGACGACCCTCTGTCACCACCATATACCGTCATGTACCTTGTGATAGTTTTCCTTCTGCCACTGCCTGATCTGGCTGTTGACCTTGCCGTTTAACTCTTCCTTGACGCGACTGTGCAACTTCTCCCTGCGGTCAGCTTCCACCAACACAGCCTTCCACGCGGCCTCGGTCGTGCCATACTCGGGACCTGCACACAAGTGAAGATTTTGACTGTCAGCGCTCAAAGAGTCGCTTGTTGGTGGGTCACCCATGCAGTTAACAGCTGAGATGCACGAGCAGATGTTTGAATGCTTCCGGGCACTTATTTCATTTCTCTTAAATAAAAATCTATTGTGACGAACCTCTCACTATGGCCGAGTTCCACTTGATCGCCCACGTCTTCAAGGCTTTGGCGTAGTTCTTCTCGATCTCTGCCCTCTCCGTGACCAACAAGGAGAGCTCGGTGCACAACTTGTTGCCGTCCTCGATCCTTTTGGTCGTCTTCTTGTAGTTGCCCGGCTCCCAAAACGAGTCGGAACCGCCCTCGATGAACGCCGCCTCGTCGCTGTGGTGGGACATGACGAATTCAACGAATTTGCTCACTCAAACACACAGAGGAACGACGACACCACTAATGTTTCAGCAGGCACACACAGAAAAAAAAACGCAAGGCACGAGGATCTCTTGAAGTAACAATGTGCGTGTCCTCTTTCTTTGGTCTGTGTAGACACGACGGATAAACTGAGCTGCTCGAGCAGTCCTGGAGTTATCGTCTGTCTACCTCTTGGGTACCAAAGGCAAAAGCGAGAGAGGCGGTGGAAAGTTCCTAATTGCGTTCATGGCACCTGGAAAGCAAAGAGAAATGACTTTCGTCAGCATCAGCACGTATGAGACACTTTCAAAGGTGGCGCCGAGGATGGGGATGGGGATGGGGGTGGGCTCAGGGCCGTGACCGACTGAACTCGACTTTCGTGTTGACAAACGAAATGTCAACTGTCTTGGGAGACTGGAAACTTTCGTGTTTACGAAGAAAACGCCAGGTGAGTGCAACTTTCTACCCTTATGACACTCTCGTCTCCACTTTGCTGACGGATATTGCGCGCAAAACCATCTGCCAAACAACTGAAACAAATCGGCATTTCACCTCTGGGGGCTGTGAGGAAACACGAAACCTTCATTCTCCCAATATATATGTGTGTTAGGATCTCAGTATTTACATGGGCACTTTGGCATGAGCCGCAAAACAGTCGCAGAATCAAAAATCCCAAGTGGCTTCCATCACTTTGGTCCCAATCACTTCAGTTAGGTAGCATGCACAAACCACTTCCTTAACGATAGCGTTGGCCACAATTTTGCTGATACCTCAAAATTTTGTGAGTGGTGTTTTTTTCTTTTTCTTTTTAAACTTGACATCTAACCTTTGCTGTTTTATAGGCAAGCAGAAAAAAAGTTACTTAAAATGCCAACAATCAGTGGCTGAAGGACATCTCCGAGATCGTCCGGTATTACCTCAATGCACCTCTGAATCCGGGCTTCACCTGAAGTCATCCCTTGACTTCTCTGCACTACCAGCATGCCAAGTTGGAGTACAATTGGTCACAGCATAAATAAGCAGTTTTGTTTCAAAGTAGACCCTGCAAAGCATCGCCCCACCTCGTGTGCTGCGCACACAGCACCTACATAACCCCTCCGTGCACGATGCACAATCGACATCTACTACACTGTGTTGAAGCATGAGCGGACCCAGTCATGACTAACCCCGTGTCACGCTGCACATGTTACTACCCACAGCACATACCTCCCAGCTGGATCAGTGACTCTTCTGCACTTATTTTGCACTCGAATGCAAATCAGCATAGCTGATCTGTCTGTCGCCAAGGGGAAGTGAGCAAAACCTCTTGTTCCCCCTCAGAGTTGAGTCGACTCCGTAATCAAACTGGGGAAATTTCACAGATGCAACTGCTACAGATGTGGGGCTTATCGTCAGCCCACAAGGAGGAGCTTTATCTCATTTTCACGAATGCAGTAATAGTCATAGGCCTCTTATGGGCAAAGAGGTGTCCAAATTTGAGCGAGCACCACTAGTTATTTACTCGTCAGCCTATCTCGACTGTCAGTAAGCTCTACAAACACCAAGATTTTATTTGCCTAAACTATGTGAAAAATGCGAGGGTTGATAAAGTTGGCTACTGCGTACAAGTGCGCTGCACGTATAATAGTTGGCCTCCGACGCAGTAAGGCAGGCCTGGCAGCCCCCGCAAAGCCCCCCCCCCCCAAAAAAAAAAAAATCCCTAGAAAGGGTAACGCATGAGTTCTTCCTCAGCCACCAGTTCTATCCGCGCGAAAAGTGGCAGCGAGCCGTCAAATCAAATAAGTACAAAAAGGGCCTTTTTGCAAATTGCCTGGCAAAAGCTGGTGTTTTGAGGCCGCGATGACGTAACTACTTGGATGAGCGGCTGAATAAGACTTCATGGACACGTCACTGACTGTGACTTTTGGCTTTGCTTGAACAATTCATCCAGAAAGACAAATCTTATCACCACCGCTGCACTGAGATGACGTTTCCTCTAAATTGAAGGCACTTCATCTTTCCTTTACACGAAAATACAATACATCTGTCTAGCAGCTGTATTAAGGTCAGTTAAGTTTCTTAACAGTAAACAACAGAGCAAATTCGAGCTAATAACTGCTCTTGCGCTGCCACGAGCGTGCTGTCGTAGCTTATTGTCTGGCTGTAGGAAGTAACATTTTCAATGGCAAACAGCCTTCTTGGCTTGCATCAATGGATCGCCTCCACCGAACAAATTGCATTGTGCGAGTTCGCGCCATTGCGACATCTGGCGAAATGCAAGCAGCGCACAGCGATCTTGCTGTCCATGAACATGGGGCAGACCAGAGGGATGAGGTTGCTTAGACGTTCAGCTTCAAGCTGATCAGAGGAATTCATTCACGTGGGAGTCCATAGACGACTGGCAGAAGGACCTTCGCTTTACACACTGAAGAGAACGTTTAAAAAAACACACACCTGAGTATTTGCGGAGAAGGAAAAAGAGCGCAAAAAACAAGTTGAAAGAGTCTTTTCTTTCTATTTAGCCCATCTCAATCAGAGGCTCTTACAAACATGCTCAATAGTGGCCCAATCATGACGACTGCACAAAGACTCTCGACAAAATTTTACACACTCTAAACCCTCGGGCTGACCCAAAAGAAGGGTGGCAATTTAAATCAGGACACGTTTTCCAGCGCGTCTTCAGAATACCGATGAGGATCACGCAACGTGGAAAGTGTGAAAACAATGACGGAATGATCCAAAAACACTTCTCTGCTCACGTTAATATTCTGACCGCCATCGATGATGACCTAAACTAAAAAGTTTGCTAAAAATGTGACCCAAAGAAAATAATCCTTTCACACCCACCTTCACTGTTTTCCAGCTACTACGAGATGTGATTTAGTAAATAGTCTTCTTTTTTTTTTTCCTCACATCACTTTCCCACGGGGAGATTTTTCCGGTGACTGCTTGACTAACGAACGCACGATGATGGCGTCGATCAAGGAGAAGCTCTCGTAGGCCTCGTTGGCCGTGACTGCCTCCGCTCTCAGCAGCCGCTCGCAGCGGTAGACGAAATGTTTATTCGGTCGACGCCGACAACGAACGCTTCTTGCAGGGAAGCTTCGACCATGATTATGTTGATCACCTTCTCCAACGTCCGACTTCTTGTGCGAGCAGAGGAGGAAGGAAAGTTTTCACTTACGAGGCCTTAACTGTGAAACATGTTTACAAGAGTACAACTACGAGAGGAGAGGCTACAGCGGCGGCGGCGGCGACGTCCGTGGAGGCTTCGGCGGCGGCAGCGGCGGCGGCGACGACGTCGGTGAGCAAAGCAAGCGGTACATCCTACGCACGCACGCAGGCGAGCCAGACGCGCACGCCTACAGGGTGTCTTCGTGGGACCGCAGTGGTCAGACACGATGGAAAAGAATGAGAAGGCAAAAAAAAGAGTAGTTAGTAGCAGATGATATTAAAAAGAGTCTTCCTCTTGCCCCACCGTGTTATTAAGCGACCACCGCACATTGGTATCATCGTGATATCGTCTCCACCGAGACATGCACGGATTTTTGCCGCCACGGAAGGGCGTCGGAGCGCAAGCTGGAGCTCTTGCACCAGTTTGTGCCGTCACGGACTGGGGGAGAAAAAGTTTTCTTCAAAATTTAAGCGTGGGTAGCGGAGCTTCATAAATCAAGCTGCACTGGAATGAGCCAAGACGACTCCCTCCTCTCGAGCAAAAAGGTGACAAAAGACTGAAGCTCAAATAAGACGCAAATCGATCCGACCCAAAAAGTCAGAGCGACGCCCATTGAGACCAAAGGACGTGACACAAAGTGGTGGCGAAACTGGGGCCTTCTGTCAGTCTGCGAGAAATTGCAAAGGCTTAATAGGAGTAGCAAAAAAAGAAACCGACCGAGGTCGTCCTTTATGTCAACCAAATTGATTCTGACTCCTTTGGTCGGGGTTTCCGAAGGGCTTCTTCAGTTTCTCCTTCTCTATTATTGTACGCACACACGATCCAGACGTTGACACCATCTTGAAGCAGAAGTTGACGCTCATGACTGGCTCAACTGATGATGCGCAAATCCACTCAACTTCTAGAAATAACCCCCACCCCACCCCTCAAAAAGAGCATGTGAAAAAATTGCATCAAAAGCGTATCTTTATGCTGCCACGTGGGCCTCTGTAGGCCTCCCACCCAATGCATCAGAGCAGAATTGTCTGTGGACACATGGCTCTGTGGACAGACAGCAAGCGAATCCACAAGCTTCCCGCATGGTACAACTGCATCACGACTTAGTGCGCAGATGAATCGAGGACCACTGCTAGACCAAGAAGAATAAGAAGCCACTGAAATGCCTTCAGCGAGGACGCCAGCTCGACCTTATTTTTCTCTATATGTACGCACAGAGACCAAGTGCAGCGCTGTAAACAATCAAGAACAGGATTCATAACGCATGAAAAAGTAAAGTATAAACATGGCTTAGATGTGTTCACAACATGAGAACCTGCGTGAAGCAGCCAATGGCGGCTCTCCACACGTCTTCCCCGGCCATGGCGTGTTCCACAGGAGTCATTCCTGGGCGAAAAACGTGCCTGTCTCGAGAACAAACACGAAGAAAGGAGAGAAATTACACGCAGGGATCGTGAAAGCCCAAACAACTCTTAATGACTGATCGCATGACCTAATACCGAAACTACCACGACTGAGAAACCTCGCCAAAGTCACACGTTACAATGGAACTTAAGATCAATCGATGCAAGAAAATCCGCAGAAATCAGAGCCGCAGACATTTTGCGAGGAGGAGAGAGAAAAAGGTCAACGGCAGCCAGGTAATGACAGACAAGGCGGGACCAACTTTCCAGAGTCCTTGAACAGAGGAGCGATTCTGCTCCTTGCGGTCGGCGGAGACGCTCACGCGCGCGAACAACTTCTCGTGCGATGGCGCGGAAAGTCCCGAAAGTCTCGACTGCCTCCGAACAGGCGTCACACGCGAATGTACTTATTGACGTCCGACGTCAAGTGAGCAATTTTCAGGATTCTGGGGAGGGGGGGGGGAGGGGAGGGGGTACTTTTTCTATAAAAAGAAAAAAGGTAAGGTCATGATCGATCCACGACGACTTGCTCTGGCCGATGGAGCGGCCGTCGCCGGCATCCTCCAGGTTTCTCCCGCTGTCGTTGCAGAAGAGGTCCGGGCAATGAATTATGAATTGTCAACTTGTCCTACCTCAACTCAGTGGAGTCAATCTGTCTTGGGCGGGGCACGGGGGAGGGAGGACGATCTCAGGCAGCTTCTGTGGGGCGCGTGACCCTCTGAGAACTTCCGGGTGTCCGCGTTCGTCCTCACCAACTTGTGGGTGTCACTTTTTTCCGCAGTTTGCTCTCAGTCTCGCCGTTCGGGGGCTCCGTTTTCGGCGGCTGCCTTGGTCAGTGTCCACTCTCTGCTGTGCTCGTCCTCGCTCGCTCGCTCACTCGCTCGCTCGCGTCTGACTTTACCTCGATGCCTCGCGGTAGCCTGCTCCCCAGGCCCCCGCTGCTGCTGCTGCCGCCGTCCCTGCCGCCGCAGTGGTACTGGCCTCTTAAGAACCCTAAGACGTAGCTCGTGTAGCTGCCCGTCGGCCCCTTCGGCCTAGACCAGCTCGAGCACCTGACGTCTGCAGAGCAATAGACTGCTAAAGTCGGCCCCTCGACCTCGGTCACCTTCAGGCAGCCGCGGTCGAAGCTCCGTCGATTTGTCAGAGTTGTACCTTTTTTCTGGCTTCTAACCCTCATTCCGGTCGGAACTTATATTTGCGATGGGCGCACCCACCCCGAGGGTCGAACCCGAGTGCAGTAGCATGCGCCAGAGGTCGGTAAAAGGTGTTGTCTGTTTCCGTGCGCCCTCCCCGACAAAGGGCGACCTCTGGCGGTCGGGCATCGTTTCCTTTTGAGCCGGACTACGCAAGTCCCACTGCATTTGCATTCCTCACTTAGGGAGCACCATGTATTTTATAGGAATTGTGTTCTTTTAGAAAAAAAATCACTATACGAGGTAAACGCCGTAAGCAGCATGCTTAATAGCAAAGTGTAGTACTAAATAGGGCTTAGTTAATAAATATGACTCATAAGGCAAGTAAAAAGGGAGCCTTGGAAAAAGAGAAAGCATGTTCTGCTTCTGCAATTCGGCCAGATTTGTTAAGAAAATGGCCAAAAAAACGGAAAGCAAGGTCAAAATCTTATCAGACAGTTTCAAATATGGCCAGATTTATATCATTTGGCCGAAAAGGATTTTGTCAGGTGAACATTCTGTGATGCAATAAAACGTACCAAACATTATTGTGAGAATTCGTTAAACGCGAGTTAGCTGTGAGAGTTAAAAAGCTTGCAGATTGTGCATACGGGCAAGACTGCATAAGTCAAGGTGTCTGTACAAGTAACGATACAAATGAGACAGCCCTACTATATTTTTCACATGCTACACGCACTGCAACGTCAGGTTCCTCCTCCTTCGTTCACCCCTTGGCACACTTGATCATGACCTTGATGGCTCCGTCCGCGCCGGTCCTGGACGTCTCAAAAGCTTTGACAGCGTCTCTCAGTTCGAACCTAGACGGACATAACATTGTAAAGAGCTGTCCGACTCCCACATTCTTTAAGTTGCACTACCTGTGCGTTATGAGCGGCTTGACGTCGATCAGCCCCTTGCTGACCATGGCAATGGCCTTTGGATAGCAGTTTGCATATCTGAAAATGCCTCTGATGTCAACTTCGCGGACGCAGGCTTCGACCAGGGGGATGCGGAGTTCCGCCGGGCCCAAACCCACCAAGACAAACATGCCCCCGCTCTTGGCGCAAAATAAGCCGAGTCTGTTGTAAACACAGGATATTGAATTGTCAACATTAAATGGTGTTAAAAAATCGACCTATAGCAGTAAACCAGTGCTCTAACACTGGTGCTCCAGTAGTTTTAGATCACTACCTGATGCTGGATTCTGCTCCAGTGCATTCGATGACCACATCGGCTTGAGTCTGCCCAAGTTTGTCGCAGATCTCCTTGGTCATTTCCTCAGTAGACTTTTGCTTCGACACCACGTAAATGTCATCTGCTCCAAGAGATTTTGCTGCCTAAGTGGAGAAAATGTAACTGGTTCCTTGGTCTTGCTATAACAATGACTACTTCCTTGCCTCCAGCCTATTGGGGGCAATGTCGGTGATGAGTATTTTGGTAGCGCCCATGGCCTTGGCAGTGAGCATGCTGACCAGACCGATGGGTCCCGCCCCGCAGATCAGCACCGTCTGGCCGATGGACACTCCTGCACGAGTGCACGCGTGAACGCCTACCTGAGAAGTATAGTAACATATGCAACCGGAATGAGTGCGTGAGCTGAAGATATACATACAGCCAACGGCTCCATGAGCGCCCCCTCTTCCAACGTCATGTTGTCCGGCAGCTTGAAGCAGAAGTCTGCCGCATGGAGATAGAACCGAGAGAGGCAGCCGTCGTCGGGCGGGGTGGCGCAGAAGAAGACGTCCCTACACAGGTTGTAGCGACCGTTCTTGCAGAAGTGACACATGCGACAGGGGACGCCGGGCTCAATGGCCACGCGGTCTCCAGGCTTCAAGTGAGTCACGCCTTCACCGCATCTGTCCAAAGAGGTATATTTGTACGTGCTACTTGACGTTAGAGAATCCGCTTACTTTTCTACGATACCCGCAGCCTCGTGACCCAGCACCATAGGCTTCTTCACCACGAACGGACCGATGGCCATCTTGGTGTAGTAGCTGACGTCAGAGCCGCAGATTCCCACCGAGTCCATTCTGAGGAGAACCTGGCCTTTGCCAGGGGACGGGATCTGTCGGTCCTCCAGCTTGATGGTATTGACGGAGTGCAGCACCACGGAGAGGTTCTCGTCAGTCATATTGAAAGCTCTCCGGAGGGTCGAGTGTTGCTGACCAAGTGAAATGAAGCGGAATCAACTCAACGCTTCTCTAAACTTAAGTACTTTTACGCCAGATTTTTTGCTGTACTGGCCTGCACTAGTTTGAGGCGCATTACTTTTGTTTTCCTTAGACTCTCTCTGTACGCCGCAAACGTTACTTTATTTAACAGCCGGTTTTCTCCAAAGTCTTATTTGTAACTCGTCGAAAATATAAAACCACTTTATGTTCTCAAAATACGAAAATACACGTTATTTCTGCCGAAACGCCGAGCTAATGAACATTTCAGGGTTTAGGGGCGAAACTAAAGTGTATTTTCGCCGAAACCTGAAGCTGAACTGCACTGCACCCTCACCCAATAGCTGACACAAGTAAATGAGTCAGGACTACAGACGTACGTCCCTGCTGGGAGAAGAAAGAGAAAGCCGTGCATTCATATGTGCCTGAAGAGAAAGAGATGTATTCATATGTGCCACAGGATTACTTAGCGCGCAATTCTACTGGCAAGACAAATATTGTCTCAAGGACAAAAGCGGCCGTTACGTAACAAATTGCATGGTCGTAACGCAAACTCCATTTTCATCGTTTATCACCTTGACTTGACCTGTCCTCGGTCAAAACTCGGGATGACAAGTGCTGCTTTACAGCCATGCAATATATAGTTATCGCGTTACTTTATATGCTGGTAGTGTTGCTGTACAATTCGGCGGTGCGATTTGGAGCTAATACACAGGGGGTGACGCGTCAAGTTGTGCGCTCAGACCAGGAATCGGTACAGAAATCAGACCAAGTAGCAAACTGGTGCCAAAAAGGCTTTAACTATCAATGACAACACTTCCTCCTCCAACACGTGCAATGTGGACCCAAAATCCCACTACAGTGTACGCCGTGACGCTGACCCCACCCACCCCTATGCATTATATCATGTAATAGGCTCTTTGAATGCAAAAATCTCGCGTCAAATTACAAGTTGTATCAGAGTTTGTCACAGTATGACTGAATTTTTCTCGTTCTCCTCGCCATGTAGCTTGTCCTAGGCCTCTTCCTCGGTGGTTGAGTTGGGCCTAAGGACTGCCGCGGATCAGACCTCTGAAAATAAAGTCCTGCTTTGCCGCGATGCTTCTTATAGTTATCACAGAGCGTCAAAGAGACCGAATCAGAGTAGGATTGTGTTGCAGGAGCGACAGAAACAAGTTGTTGCTGGGTTTCGTCTAACGCAACCGGTTCTTCTCTGTTCTAGACTGAAAGCCAGCCTAAGTTTTTGTGCCACTCGCGCTGTGCACTGTACTAGGGATGGGTTGAGTCCGGAGAAAACTCGAGTGGTCCGATTCCGATTCATTTGCCAAATTGGGCTAGTCATTCTGAGTCAATGAACGATTCACTTCGGAGTCCTTCAGAGGAACAAATTCTGCACGCACTATCTCACATATTGAGTACTTCACATAATTCAGACAGACCTGGAGGCATCATGTATTAGTTGACACATATTTTACATACTTAAGAAAACTTGGTTTATTGCAAAGGTCACAGCAGATGATACAATGCAGTTTTGAGGTACCTTTTTGTAGCCCCATCGTACTAGTCCGAGTCTGATTCATATGAAAAGGCTCAAATGACACGCTCATTGACGAGTCTCATTCATGAATCAACCCATCACTACACTGTACAGGGTACAGTACAATTCAGGATTCATTTACTGAGTGCAAAAATAAAGCGGAGAAAACTTGTGACCTGGTTCTAGCAATGAGCGTATACGTTCTATGCGTATAGGAGTACAATATTTATGAAGTGCTGGTCAAGACCTTGATCCGCTCGGCTGAGGCATTAGCTTTTGTATGACCGAAATATCGCAAGTGAAAAATGGAAAAGGCTATCGCAAAGCAAAGGAAAAACTTTCCTTTTTTAACCAGGGCCGTTCATCATGGGCGCTATTGAGTCAAAGGAGCAAAATTAGCTACATACAACTTCTCGGTACTGGGAAAAGATGAGCGGCCCGAGAGCAAAGTGCAGATGAGCTCAGTTTTGGAGGAGATTCTTAGCTTTCCACGCAGGGGTCAACCACTTCAGTAGCTCAATCCAGTCGAGAGCTATGACCAAAAGAAAAGTGTGCACTGCAGACAGAAAATACAGTATGTCATAAAACTTTAAGTTAAAAGTGTCCAATGTAAATAGCCCTAAAAACAAAAAGAAAAATCTATTTTTTTGTCCAAATGCCAAGAACCTTTGTCCCCCCGAAAGAACTTTTTCGAACTAGCCCAACAAACTTTTTCAAGTGAGGGATAGTAGGCGTTTATGGATGAGGACTAGTATAACCATGACGTAGTAACCAAGTACGTACATTAAACGCCACTGACTCAATCATCTTTGGTGCTTCTACAAACCAGTGGACATTTTGTCAAATGGTGTTGAACTATACAGTCCTGTCGCCTGTGTGTCAAAACTAAGCCTGGCCAACGACTGTTCTTGGGAAAAATTTGGGCCTTTGAGGAATAGGAAGACTTCAGGAATATTGTACGTTTTGGGGCCCTTCAATATTTTGCAGCTTTCTATATGACAATTTTGTTTTGTGCAGAAAGATGTGCCACTGCTTGTGCCACCCCTGTCACCACAGCCAAGCAGTTACAACATAGGCTTGCTGGAACAGGATCCTCTTATTTGGCTCATTTTTCACGTTGAACAAGGTTTGCAAATGTCATTCTGGGCTGACTTTAAGGGTGAGGTAAATATTTGTTGTTGCATCCACTACCTCTGTGAACTATGAGAGGGCATTCAAAATTGGAGTACATTTTCACTTGAAAGCTTCAGTTATTCATAAAGTGGACGTAGGTAGTGGTGGAATGTACAGGGTGGTCCCTGATAATTGAGAGTTATTCACTGTTTTCTACTTCATCAGATATTTGCAGCAGCAACACTACTTTTGGTCAAGACGGTGTCAAAAACATTTGCGTAGAAGGACAGCATATCACATTTCAAAATGGCCTCCTGCAGCTCTAGCAATGGCCTCCAATCTCTTTACTGCTGCTACGCTGGTGGCAGCGCGGACATCACCTTGAAGTTGGGAAACGCCCTCGCCTTGATGATTCCGGCCTTCAGAAAGGGTTACAACACTCTTTAACTTGCACATGTTTGCACTGTTGCTCGTACGTCCAAAACCAATTCACTTCTTGATGCCTTCGAGGGACCACATTGACATCAAAGGTGACTCAGTGCAAATGGACATTAGGAGAATTGCAAACTTTGTGACGAACAATGTGATCAAAGTTGAGTCAACTTTGTTGGACCATCCTGTATCATTGTTATTATAATGCATGCACGCTGTACGGGCGGGTATGTAAGTGAGAGTTTGTCCCAAGGGGTCTCCCTTTCATCGCGGGGTGTCTTTTCCATCTGGTTACAAACAGCCATGTCCGTCAGCAGCATCTTTGCCTCCTTGCGCACGTGCTGCTCCAGCACCCTCCCCTCCCCACCCCACCCCACACCCATTGGAATTTGTCCCCTGCGTGCCAGAAATGTCTCTCCAGCTAAATCCCCCCAATAATCGCCTCTAAGGAGGCTGCACGAGTACATACTGGACGTTTAACTAAGGTGTCACCCTCCTGCTGCCAAATAGAGAAGATTTGCAGAAGCTTCCTTCTCCCTGCCTTCTGCACATCACGATGCACACACATTCCATCAAGTATTAGACTTCCTTTCTTCATTTGCCTGCACTGATGAATGACACATATCAGCTTTCACCCATCTTTGGTATCTCCCCCGTTGTTTTGTGCCCTCGCCGCCCAGGGCCGGGCGGGGGCCCGGCCGGGCGGGGGGCGCGGGGGCCGCGCGGGGGGGGGGCCGGCCGCGGGGGGGTGGGGCG
>JAAUXU010110949.1_pt1 | contig 15557 bp, 11 predicted proteins | sample 7278151 | NCBI WGS metagenome assembly JAAUXU01 (sample SAMN14350113, study PRJNA611818) | marine sediment metagenome | isolation source: surface marine sediment (1.8m) | place: French Polynesia: Moorea | collected 2018-08 | reverse complement strand
CCCACCAGGTCAAAATGGTGGCAACAATAATGGATTTGGCAGCTTTTATGCTGGTGGCAAGAACTCCCCACCAGGTCAAAATGGCGGCAACAATAATGGATTTGGTGGATTCCCTCCTGGTGGCAAGAACTCCCCACCAGGTCAAAATGGTGGCAACAATAATGGATTTGGTGGATTCCCTCCTGGTGGCAAGTACTCCCCAGGTCAAAATGGAGGCAAGGGATTTGGTAGTCTTTCTCCTGGTGGCAAGAACTCCTCACCTGGTCGAAATGGAGGCAACAATAATGGATTTGATGGCAGGTACTCCCCACCAGGCCAAAGTGCAGCCAAAGGCAATGGATTTGGCGGCCTTCGCCCTGGTGGCAAGAATTCCCTACTGGGTCAAAATGGAGGCACAATTCCTGTTCGAGATTCTGGTTTTGGAAGCTTCCCACAACCAAGTATTCCTCAAATTCACGTAGGTGGCGTAAGTTCTGGTGCTCTCGGCCTTCCTTCTGTAAGGCCCTCTTCCCTATTGCCATCAACTGGAGGAGGATACCAAAATTCCTTGGAAGGGAAGCCCCCTGCGCCGACTAACTTTGAACAGGGTTCAGAACTTATGATTTATGATCCCATGGCATTCGCTGGCACTATCAACTCTGATGGAACTTCCTTTCCTGGACGTCCGACCCCTGGTGTCAATTCGCCTCCAATTGGTTTGGGCAATCCCAACGGCTACAGCGATGGTGCCGGAAATGAAAACCAGCGACCACAGGACTTCTCCCAAGGTTCGCTTGAGTTTGGTTTTCCTCAGGTGGACCCACTTGCTAACCCAAGTATACCGAATGCCGATTACCCGATTCAATTTGCCATTGGCGGCAACTTCCCGAAGGAGTATCTGCAACTTCCTTTTCCCGGCGCTGGTGCAGCAGAAACCTTTGACACCGTTCCAAACGGAGCTCACGTTCCCCCAGGAAATGGTGATCCCAATCAGTTCCAGGGAGGGTCAGATGCTGCTGCCCAAGGCTTCATCGACTTCAGTGATGCTCAAATAGATCCAGAGACTGGAAAAAACTGCATTATACGTGAAGACGACTCGTTCACGACCCTCCGTCGAGAACCTGTGCTGCGCTGTGATCACAAGATGGTGCAGCAGTGTCACTACACCTACGTCACCAAGTACGACTCTATCCAGGAGGAAATGTGCAGAGATAACTTCCAGAAGACTTGCCACATCGTCTTCAGTAAACAAGCTTTTAATGAGACAATCACCAAGTGTTACACGGTAAGCTCAAAGTACTGGTACGTATAGCACATGCCTACGTACGACATATTCAGTATTGTTCTCTTTAGTTTGCTCTTTTGCAATGCACGCGCACTGCACGGCGCTGTGACGCCAATTCATACCTGTCGCACTCAACTGATGTGAACTTTCGATTGCAGCCAATGGAGATGAAATGTGACGATGAAGAGGAACAGAATATCGCACCTGAGCAGTTTGCAACGTACCCGTATCCTTCGCCGGGTAGGCAAGAGAGAGGCTTCAACCCTGCAGATTACGACAACGGGTCGCAGGACGAAGAATCCATCTGCCGCACTTTCGACGAAACCATCTGTACCACCCGGTACAAAGCAAAGAATCCGGGGGGCAAACTTCTTCCCGACGTTGCTTGCGAAAAGTTCCCCCGCAAGATCTGCGGCAGCACCTCGTGCAGGCCGGTCAAGGGCCAACCTCAGTGCAAGGACTCGGTGTTGACGTCGACGTCGGATGTGCCGGAGGAATCGTGTGATCTCAACCCGCAAAAACAGTGCGGTTTAGAGACAAAGTTGGTGCCAAAGCTCGAGCCATTGGAGAACTGCGAGCTCACGCCCAGGAACGTCTGTCAGTTGACATTCGCGGACGAGAGGACGGAGGACAAGCAGGTGCTCAAATTGAAGCTCTGCCTCGAAGATGACGCGGAGGAAGGTCCAGCAGGAGTGCGAGGCGGGAGTGTACATGCCAATGACGATCTTTTCCAGCAAGATCAGTCAAACGGTTTTGAGGACTCCTACGGAGTGCCTCTGCAGGATCCACTGGATCATCAACTGCGGCAGTTGCGCTGGTAGTTGGCGCCAAGCTCATGCAGGCCTGGCGATTTACGGCAAGTTTTTCACATATGAGCACGTGACTTGGTTATCATTGTCGTTTGATATCGGCAACGAGTCATACGTGTGCGAATCATCGATAATTTGTGTTACAGCGGCAGCCGAAGGCGCCACCGTAATTGCGAGGTGAAAGATAGGATCCCATGGCCACTCGTTTCCGCGTCTGCAATAACATTCATGTCACACTCGCGCAAATTTATTGAATGACTTCCTCATGCAACTAGACTTCATCTCCAGCTCTGCCAAGTCCTCAATAATAAGAAGGAAAGATGGTTTAGCGCTACTTGCACTACTGTACCAGTTAAAATATTGTTCGACTAAATGGTTCCTGACAATTTCGTATGTACGGATAATTAATGTATACTATACGTTCAGATATGCTGCAAAACTCACGTGTCAACAAATGTTGCATTTATCAAGAGTGTACCTGTCAATCCTGCCAGTCTTCTACCAAATGTATCTGTAGAAAGTTCTATTTTGTTACGCATTGTGTTCTTTCGTACAAAAGTTCGATTTTATCAACGTCTTTCTCGTGAATCTAAGATTAGTAATGACGACACACAGCATGCTTTTATCTCACAACCTCCGGAGTGTATTTCGTGTCTGACTAGGTGTCTGTCCATCGTGCTAGATCCAAACTGCACTGACGGGGGAGATTAAGATATTTATTGTGATTTTATCAAGGCATTTATCACTTAATCGTGTGAAATCTTGTGGACTACAAGGTACTCCTCTCACCGAAATAAAGTTATCTGCATCATAAATCTATCTTTGTCAAAGATGACTTTGTCAACTTACTTTTCTCCGGTGGAAGTCATGGCTTTTCCACAGATTAGGACCAAGAACGATGCCACGTTGGAAAACATCTGTAGTGTCACTGACACGACACTGCTGAAATCACTTTTGGGAAGGTTGCGCGAAAAAACAAGTTGTTGTTCCGACTTCTTCCCTGCGACGGCGACTCTTCGATAGTTGAAATCACCTGCAGACACTCCCTCATCCTGTCATCCACACGTACCTATTACATACTTACACATGCTACAAAGGCGCCATGCAGTGTTTTTTCAAACTAGTACGAAGGATCGAGAATTTGCGACCTTCCAGAAGTCTGCATCAATTCAATTTCCACAACTTTGGCCTCCGAAATGCCTATGCGAAGGCAACAAACTGATGTAATTACAGTCAGCCCCGCTTATACCGGCATTGGACATTTCGTTGCAATTTGTGCTATTCCCAATGTCATTCTTAATAAAACATGCCGGTTATGACAGCATTTCTCCTTACGTCCCGGCACCATAAATTTGCAGAAACAATAAAAATTCCTTTATTCCAGAAAAACTTGTGGCATTCCGCTTGTGTGAGAGAGACAACAGGCAATCAAAGTTCTCTTAAACTAACTAACTCCATGCTAACTTTATTTGTCCTTCTTCCGCTAAACTTTAGGGGGAAAAATGAGTCAGTTATCAATTGGTTAGGACTTGCTTGCTAATGATTGTCGTTCTTATGCATTTTCCGAACTTGTATCACGGTTACTTCGGGTATACTGGGATGCGGGACAATCACGCACATTCGCCTCCCCTCTAAGGGCGCCAGTATAAGCGGCGCCCCCTGCACTTGTATCCGTAATCATACGAATGTACAAGTACCCACATACAAACGTACATGACATGGGTAGCACGTACTACGATGCCACCATCGGTAAAGGGGAGAGGAGAATTTCAAGTCTTCTCAGCGCACGTGAGCTGTGTCATCTTGCTACTGATGAATGAAGATAATTTAAAGGAGTCTTTATGGTTCATCAAGGCTGCAGCGGAAGATTAACTGATTCTCGAGAATGGAAAATTACAGTTGCTCCCACGATTCATTCACAAAATTCCCGAAACAATGAGGAATTAGCCCTCATTGTGTGCGGGTGAAGCGCCCATTTGTATGTGACATCTCGCTGGCTTTTGCCAACAATAATTTGTAGCTGTCAGACAACAGCGACCTTTCGTCTGCTATTGATGCATTTCCTATGAGCCGAGCAAGACCTTCAGCGTTTCTCTGTCTTCCTCCTTCACCTGCCCATTCACGTCACTCGCGTCAACACTCGTACGTCGAGTACTTAAAAGTACGAAAAGCTTCACGTCTCAAGTTGATCGTCCATGACTAAATTCTGCTGGCTCTTTTTTTGCTCTCCCTCCCTCCCCACTGATTTCATGCGTACGTATGTACTGTATGTGTGCGTGCACAGCAGGAAAATTATGCATATGCTTTTGCGTGCACCACGTGTTTCCGCATTATCTGATGAATGACTCAACTAAGAGCGGCGGCGCTTTTCCTCCTCCTCGTCATCTTCGTGAGATCATACTTATGCCGACGTTTACGCACGCACAGCCACAAAGACGTTGCTGAGAGGGCGCTCGTTGAGTGCTGGAGGAGCCGCCGGCTACGCACCCCATGCGTACGGCAACAACAGGGCTTGCAAGTTGTATAAAAGGTGCAGGGTATTTTTGGAAAACGACTCATTTGACGCAGGCCTCACTAGCCAAGAGCGACAACTTCACTTCATCCGAATACTAGGGGCTACTGGACGCAACAGCATGACGGTAAGGAAAAGGCTCACACTTCTGGCAATGCATCGTACGAGTCGACCGTATGTACAGTTTGCCATACGCATGCACACGTAGACCGTATGAGTAGGCACAAAATGTCCGATACGCCTCATATACCGACTCTTTTTGTCAGGTCCTTATTGCTGTAGCACTGCTCGCCTCCTCGGTCGTAGCCGACTTGGCCCTCCACAGCAATCAAGCTGCTCGCCAGGGACGCCAGAATCGTGATGGTGCCGTTCAAGGAGGCGTGGATTTCAGTGGCTGTGAAACTGACCCTGAAAGTGGGCTATGCTGTGTGGAGAAGATTGAGTCTGTGACATCTCTGCAGAAGGATCCTATTCTTGAATGTACGCACAAGAATGTTGAGAAATGTCACTACACCTACATCACCCAATTCTCTCCTGCCCAGGAAGAGGTCTGTGAAGAAAACTTTGAAAAGAGCTGTCAGATCACTTTTAAACAGCAGGCTGTTGAAGAGTCTGTGAAGAAATGCTACCGTCCTTTGACCAAAAACTGCAATGGTCAAGGTCCTGAGGAGTGTAGGACTGTTTATGAATCATCCTGTACAACACGATATATAGAGAAGAACCCAGGCAAGTTCGTGGGTGACACCAAGTGTGAGAAGCTGCCTGTGGAGATCTGTGGTGCAGGCTGTATCACTGAGGAGGGCCCCGAGGAATGCCATGACAAGAAAATCACTTCTCTCGTTGACGTGCCAGAGGAAGTATGTGATCTCAATCCTCAAAAGACGTGCCGTCTGCAGACTAAGCTGGTCCCCAGTTTGAAACCTGAGCCCGAATGTACCATTGTGCCTCAAGAAGTGTGCAACCTCAAGTTCACACAACCTCAGCAGATTGAGAAGCCCCTTACCACCAAATGGTGCCTTGATCCTTCTCCCGCTGCACCTGATGAGACATACGACGAGTCGGATGCCCGGGGTGCCCCAATCACTAATTTCTGATCAGAAATCCTCTGAAACAACTCAGGGAAAAGAAGCCGCCAACATTACTCATACTTTTATTCCAGTTGTTATTGGTTTTTACCTCATGTTGTTCCTTTGCGCGTATTTATTGACAATAAAGGGTTGCTCCATTACTTAAAATATCAGTTTCTAGCGTCCTTGCATAACCCTGTGCGAAAACCCCTTCAGTTTTTTTTATCTTCATTATAGCTACTTGCGCTCCCTCTCCAACTTTCATGCTTACTGATGTATACGACCTTGCGTCAGACGGTTGAACGCCAAAGACAGAAATGTCATTTCTGCTACGTGCATACGAAAAAAGCCAAACGCAGCATTCAACTTTTCATGAGTAGTAGTTAAAACCATGTCCACACACCTCGGACTCTCCTACCGCGTTGTAGTGCACTGGATGCGCGTGCCAAGTGGAGAATACTTCGCGTGGTTTGACACCATTAAGAGCAACTTGGCTGGTCGCAGTGAGCACGCAGTAGGCCGAAATAGATTAAACATTGAATAACATTACCTGTCAATGCGGGTCCGTTCCCCATGTTGTTCTTAATCCTGTTTGTCATTGCTCGAAATTTGCCTACTCAGCGTGCGCACCCCTAACTACAGGGTGCGAGGAAACGTTTGTCGCGTCGTGCGCTCATCAGCACAGGACTGCGTGTTGGACGAGTGATGATACTTTCAATTTTGCCGCTGAGGTAACAGACCTTTTCTTCAGTGTACTAGCTTACTCATGGTCTGCCGTCGAATGCAGGGATGCTCTTGTGCCACGGTACTTGAGTCTGTCGTACGGTCGCAGCTATCAGGTAAGCAATGGTGGAAATTTCCATTCGTCTTCACGCAACCTCTCTGAAGGTACGTCATAATTGCGTGTGTATGAACTGTATTGCACATATGTTGAGCTCTATACGCGTACGTATTAGCTTAGTTCGAAGCATCCCTTCGCCGCTTGGTAGGAAGTATTAGTGTCAAGCGGGTGACAAACGATCGCGGTTAGCAGGCAATTACGGACAGAGACAAGTTTTCCGTGGCGCATACAAATGCAGCTTCCACCGCATGAACGTACAGCGTGGACCAGCAAAAGTTTGAAAATTTAAATACTTGAATACTTTCGATCATAACATTTGCTATGCGTGCAGTAGAGACAATAACTTTCTTGAGTGCCAAGCACTGTCTGCACACTACCGATTTCTTCCACGATCTTGGACAGCCTGTCAGTGTCTCAGTCTCCCTGGAAATTGGCAACGCGGTCTCATTCTAGATTTGGATGGCCTACACCTTATGCGTGCTGTACGCAGTACGTATTACTGCCGTTCAGTGTCACTGAGTACGCAGTGTCTACTGCGCAGCCAGTAACACTGAGCGGCTCAAAAAGTCGTTAGTGGTAATTAATTTTTTTGTAGAGCATCTTCATGAAAATTCAGAGTCATGACTGCGGACCCAACTAATAAGTACTTGCGCAGAGTTTTCTTCCCCCCTTAAAGCTTCTTTCATGAATCATTAGGAGCATAATTAGGCACGCGAGGGAGGCATTGTCTCAAATGGGGCGGCAGAAAATCCGATACGACTGAATTAACACCAGCCCAGCTTCTGGCAAAAAATGGCAAAGTGCATTTTTTTTCCTCCAGTGTCCTTGATTTCGCCCACCCGCTGCAGGTTGTCAGGAGAATCTTCTACATACTCAGGCAACAACGTGGTAGCGAAGCAGGCGGTGCTTACACAAATTGACGAAAAAATCTATCCTTCTACCTTCCTCTTCAAAGAGCGTCCACGTACTGTTTAAGTCACTACGTAATAGGGATAGTCAGCCAAGTGCATTAGCACGTACGTGCACACAAGCGCATTCTACGCCCACACTAAATTGGGGAGATTGATTTTCTTTGCCTACCTATTACATGTCTCCTCTCTCATTTACACAGTGTCTGCAAGCTACTTGATCGACAAAAAGGCTCTGTTCTTTTCAGGAAGTGCAGCTTTTTGAAGAGGAAACATGTTTATTTCATGGGGGGGAACCTGCCATAATTAGTTCTCGGAGGACGTCAATCTTATTTTATATGTACTTATTAGCAAGTTCCCCGCGCTGGTGTACTTGTGGGTGGTGCTGCTCTGCATGATTAAATTGCACCCGGGCCTGGAGGGCGGTGCTCGGTCTCGGCACAAAGGATGAGGCCTCAGCGCTCAAGCTCTTGTGGTCGGGATCGGTTCACTCCGCAGGTCAGCGTCTGAAGAAACCAAGCGCCTCAATCACCGACCGGTCGGTCTGAAGAATGCAGCACTGACACCAAGGCCCTGGCTCTGTGAATGTCTCATTCCAGTGTCAAGTCACGAAGAAGACGATGAAGCGAGAGCGCCGATCAGATATTCGTCTTACCATTTAGCAGTGCAGACAAACAATGCACAGCAGCAGCGCACGCAATACTTACTTTCGATTGGTTCGAATGCACGTCCACATAAGCACCTTGTTGTGTGTGCATTGACTGTGCAATTGTACGCGCATAAACCCGTGTACGCACAGTTATCGATTGCGGTTGCGCTAGCCGCAGATGAGAAATAATAACAAGACAGGGTAATTCTCGAGGCACTTTTATTTCACGCACTCGTCACCACAAATTGTTCTCGGCTTAGTTACATAGGGAGGAAAACGTGAAAAACGAGCTCTTTAAGCAGTCTGTGAATTAGTACCAACAATTATGGACGTAAGTACGAACACTACTTGGTTACCTGTAGCAACTTTCCGCATTACTTATGTACTGGTTTACGTACGTAATTTGTACATTGTGCGCGAGAAAAACTACGCTTATGTCGAGAAGCATGCACAATAGCAGGAAGTACTTGACTCAGAGCTGTTAAAATATTTTGAAAAGGGTTAATGAAGCAACACTGAAAGTGACGACAGATTTGTACCTTTAGTTCAACACGCAATAAAAATAGATAGATGATAAATTATTAAATGTATGAAAAACAAACGAATAAAAATGCGAGTCATACCTGTACGCAGCGTTAGTGACTATCCTTTGTACTGACTGTATGACATCACTGTGAACTTGAAAATGCCGTAATATCAAAGAAGCTCCAGGTGTAAGGGAGCTTAACCTTTTCAAGAAGGAGGCCTTATGCTAGGCTTTTCCTAATCTTCGCCCTGCTCTTTTGATTTTCCTGGCCGGCGATTCTTGGTTGGAGGATCGAAGCTGATCCCTGGAAGTCACTCGGTGTCAACTGTGGGCTGAAGAATCCGATCTCATTCCTCAGCAGCTGATCTGGATCGTTCTCGCTGAAGGTCTGGCCAGGAGATATGGAAGAGTCGTCCAAGCACCACTTGGTAACCAGAGGCTTCTTGACAAGCTTGGCGGGGGTGAATTTTAGGCTGCAGATTTCTTGAGGCACAATAGTGCACTCTCGTTTGGGCATTAAAGAGGGGACCAGCTTTGTTTGCAGTCTACAGGTCTTTTGAGGATTGAGATCACACACTTCCTCTGGCACATCAATGAGAGAAGTCAGGGTCTTGTCATGGCATTCCTCCGGACCTTCTTCGGCCACACACCCTGCTCCACATATTTCAACAGGAACTCGTTCACATCTCGTGTCACCAACAAACTTTCCTGGGTTCTTCTCAAGGTATCTGGTGGAGCAAGAGGACTCGTACACAGTCTTGCAAATGTCCTTTCCTTGTCCATTGCACACCTTGATCAGAGGACGGTTGCACTTCTTAACTGTTTCTTTGATTGCCTGTTGCTGAAATGTTATCTGACATTTCTTTTCGAAATTTTCCTCACACACCTCTTCTTGAGCAGGAGAAAATTGAGTGACGTATGTATAGTGACACTTTTCCACTCGCTTGTGCTGGCACTCCAGGATGGGCTCCTTTTGCAGTGATTCCACCTCGTCTTCTTTGAGGACACATTGCTTCCCCGATTCGGGGTCGAGCACTGCATTACTGAAATCGACACTGGCTCCTTGCACCTGTCTACCCCTTCTTCTCAGTCCAAAGTCGGCAGATGCGCAAACCACGAGGACGTCCAGTAACAGGACTATCACCTGTAGCTAAAACGAGACAAATTTCGATGACGATGTTGATACTAAATTACCCGTGACACCCCAGCCTGCACGTTCGCCAAGAGCGATCACGCCATCACTTCTTTTGTGCTGCTCCCACTTGCGAAGATGGTCGCATATCAGCAGATCAGGTTCAATGAATTTAACCAGGATCAGTGGCAATGCGCTATTATATGGTATAATAAAAGAATAAAGATATGAGAAAATCTTGCAAGTAACCAGTTCAGTGAGTGAAGAGGCTTATGCGTGGTAGAAGGGGGAAGGTCAATAATTTTAGGGGGGCATTTCGCACGTCAGGTAGTATTTGATACAACGACTTCATTGGCTAAATTATTTGAACTTGCACAGTAATTCATGATTGCAGAATTATTCATTCCCAATTCATGATGTAAGCCTGATCATCACTAAAAATGGCTTTGAAGGTTCTTTCTACCTCTTGACCGGTGCGTGCGAGGTGACTTCCAATTGGCGGCTTTTGTCCTCGTTACTTATGTCAAAAATATTGTCATTGTTTTGGATACCAGAGGAATTTGTCTTCAATTTCAAACCATGCGATCAGATCTGGCAGTTTTGTCCTTCAAAAAGTGCATGATGACGGATGAAAAGCCCAGAAATGCCGCTCCCTACGTGCATCTCTGCACGAAAAAGAACAACATTTCGCGACAGTGACCTAGAATCATGTGGCAAGTGGTGTGGGTCACCTAGACGTCGTCATGCGCATGCTCTTGGAGAAAGAGTCCAACGCGCCACGCTCAGAAAAGTTCCCGCACTCGCACCCGGGGCCGGCGGGAATGACCATCCGCACGTGTACGGTACACGCACAAGAAAATGACGGCGTAAACACTAATCGCGCTTCGCCAGCACCGCATTCTATGAGCCTGAAAATCCTTAGAAAGGAACTGTTGGCGCATATAAAAGTAATTCACTGTGCGATTGGAGCTACACTGATTGGATTCTCCTTGCTGGACCTGGTGAAGTCTTGCTACGCAATTGATGAAAAATAGATAGGAAAGACCCCGGACAAGGTCTCCTGTAGAAATATCTCAGGTCTCGATGCAGGAGGACCCGTTTTCGGCCCGTGTCTGCGGTCTGTCGGGGGTGCGGCTCAAGCGATGTTGATGTTGAAGTCTGTCTCGACCTGGTACACCACTCCGTTAATGAAACTCTGTTTACGATTCGTTACAGCGTAGGCGGTGCTAGCTGGAAGCAAATATCTGTTTGCGAGTTGCCTAAATCCAGTCTCTGGCTGTTGCATAAAACGTGTGTCACTCAAATTTAGCCACATACTGTCCAACACTCTTAGATTCACTCAAGTATGGTGTAGTTTAACTTGGTCAGATGTCATCCAGCATCGCTGAAGGAAACACTGGTCAGTCAAGCAACTCTTGGCTCGTCACAAGTACGTGCATTCCATCACTCACCTTCTTGGCCATGTCGTGCCCCTCTGAGGATGTGTGCGCGAATGAGGCCTCCTTGCCTCATCTCACTACGAGTTATAGGCGTCGCGGTTTGCGCCGAAAGCGCTTTTTGCGGGCATCTTCTCTCCTCGAAACGACGGACGTCGTACATCAAACGACCCAACAAGTTAATTTCTGCCCCGGCGACTTTTCCGTTCGCGTGTGCGCATCATCCCCCCCCCCCACAACACGTGCGTGCTTAGGTACGTACGTGCGTGCCTCGTGGAGATGCGAGTGCACGCATACTGACACAGACACCACGCACACATGCAGACACGAAGCCGATCAGGTCAGGTCAGTCTCTCGCAGGTGGGGGGGAACTTGATTGCAATCTCAAGGTGTCGTACCACAAGTGCATGACGATGACGCCGTCAAAGTGACTCGTGCCAATGATGTGGGCGAGGGTGGACACATCGACGGGTCTTTTCCACAGAAAAATGTAAATCAGACACCATCCCGGAAATGAGTAACTGATAAAACACTACTGTTAAGGCGAGCGTTCACGGAAAGCACATCTTCGAACTATGTACAGCAGACATTTTCAGCATACGTAGGTGTAGGACACGACAAAAAAAAAAAAACTGAGCGCCAAAAATAATTGCGTGCAGACGGCTGCTCGTCTTACAATATGAGCTGGGTGTGCGTTGTACGTAAAATAATTTAGTAGGGTAAACAAAGACTGTAAGTGTACAATCAACCTTTGACGGGGTACAGATTGACGTCTAATGCACTGGGTGCTCTTTGCGATGAACCCATTTTTTTGTGTCAGAACCGTCGATTTAGTAAAAATCATTCCTGAAGTCGAGGTAGGGTGAACCACGAAAATACGCTTGTGCGTACACTCTCATGCACATTATTCTGTTACCACGCCGCAGCCCTAACCCGCTACTGCAGACGTCGGTCTGTTATAATAGGAACCAACATCTGCTTAACGACTTAAGATTCATGCCACTGTCTCCTGCATACCTTTGATGGAGGCTGTCGCCTTTTTTTGTCTGCTTTTGGTCATAGGCAGGCATCTCCTCAGTGACGTGGAACGCGTCATATGTGTGCCGTACACGTAGCACTCGGAATAGCGCACAGTGACGCCTGCTTAATGAAATCTCATTGTCCTTCGAGTCGCTCAGCGGGATAGCCGTATTTGTTCCCTGTCCTGTCCACTTAGCCAACAGCCCACTGCACGCAGACACCCATCATTAGCTTTTGAGCTATGGTCCATTATTGGTCGACCACTGCAGGCAGCCCTGTCTGTCTCGATTGGGCGACGGTAGGATATAATACGAGTAAGAAGGCGACATGCTAGAGCCTTAGAAAGGGGTTGTAATCTTCGTCATCACACCCAAATTGGTCTGAGATCATGGCAGGAGAAGAAGAAGCACGTTCGTAAAACCCACAATGGAGCGAGGAAATGACAAGGAGACGAGGCAATGCTGTCATAAAAGTGATTCCAATGTTGGGAAGGAGAAGAACGAAAATTTCGGTCTAAATGGGTGCGCTCTCTCAACTGGCTCTGCAGCCCGGATGGGTTCCATTGCATCATTCTGGAATGCAGCAAACGCCGGCCTTTAAAGGTGAGCTGCACTTGGCAAATGGCTCCAACGAGCAGCGGGGCTTCTCTCTCGTGAAACTGCGCTCTTTTCTCCAACAAGATCGTTATGTGAGGGAGGGGAGGAGGTGAAACATTGGTACATGGTCGTAATGTGCGTATGCATTATTGTCCGTGTAAAGCAAATGCGCATAACAAACTACGTCGTCCCAGCAGGCAGTGGTAATACGAGCGCGTGCGTACGTCAGGGCGATACCGGAATTGTACGAGATCTCTGCGATTTTTCTCATTTTATATATAGACAGTCAGTCGGAGATGAAAAATGGCCTAATGGTTGTCTTCAAGCGCTACTGCCAGCACGCAGAGATTCTTTGCAAAAAAAGGCATTTCCTTTTCCAAACAAGTTCATTGTGCTTACGAAGCAGAAAACGGCCTTACTCACGTGGCGGACGCAACGTGAGCGCCACCGACCGCAATGCCAGCACTCACAATGACCAGGAATTACGGTGTGCATTGCCTGCCCGTGCCTCCGAGGCCGAACCATCACATCTCTCTGTCTTTCTGTCATATTTATGGTCAGCAGGGACACCGGGGTGCACTTTGCGGTGCACCAACACCAGTCGTCTTTAGGCACGCTGTGGCGGAGGCCGTCACGTCGTCACCGACCGGGGAACACACGCTGGCGACCCGGGAGCATTGCTGGAGGCCTCACATGATGACGGACTCCCTATTCTATCCCTGGTCAGATCAGTCCCAAAGAAAAAGAATCCGTGACTGGGAGGTCGAATCTTCTTTCACTAAAGAATTACGCACATTAACCACGTCTCTGTACCCCTGTTGCTAATTACTTTTGGCGTCTTTGGAAGCTGTGGCCGTGCTGCCTCCTCCGTCCCGGCCGCCGCGAAGGACCCTTCTGAATGGATTCGCCATGCAAAAAAGTGCAAGCAAGCAGAGCGACGTAATTGCAAACTCGTTTTTCATTCGTTGCTTTACAGGACCAAAGAAGCATCGTGCAATTTCTCGCCTTTATGAATCTTCCGGAAGCTGAAATTCAGTCAAAGGAAAGAAGAGAGGCTGACGGCCAAATGTCCTCCTCAGGACGGACGTTCGACAACTTGTGTCATACGATGTTCTGTAGTACACCTGTGTGCGTGCACCATCGTGATGTTGCCAGTCTTTGGTGGTGTCTCGTAAAGATAAGAGCAACAGGAAGGAACCTCGGGAAGGGACTTTTGCTCGGCCACGATGGTCAAGCACAACTTGATGGTGTACATTTCGGCCAATCACCCGTTGCGGGCCGCGCGCGTGCACACAGACATTCGCGTCTCCCACTTGGGGAGGGGGGGGGATCGAATTAATCTCCGTTGTGGATGCTGTCACGCGCACGCAATTTAGACCCTTCTTTTCCTCTTCATCCCAACTGTCTCTACTTGAGGAAGGCGACTCCTTCAATCATATCTCAGCAGCCATCCTTGAAACAATGATTGTTTGTTCAGGCTCGTTGTGGTGCGCGCGACTGGCTGAAATTAGCAACTCATACTGGACAGGCGAGAAAAATCAAGGATGGATTGGCACACGCAAAGGAAAAACTCCGCGTCTCAGGATAGAATCACTTACTTTTTTTTCGCTTCTCCTACTGAAATCCAAACACGCGTCATCTTCACTTCCTATCAAGGATAATCGTAGCTAGTATCTATTACTGTGTGCACGCGCAAAAAAAGCGCGACTCGATGAAGAGTGGGAAGAACTGCTGACATTCTAGTGTTGTACAAAGATCAGAACACACATTACGGTGATTAGAAAATGGTCTCTCAACGACGAAGCTCGATGCCATCTGCTTATTTTTTTGACATTCAGGCATTCATTTGTTGTTTTCTTCCTGTAAGATAAGTACCATTAGTGATAAAAAAGGGGGAAGAACTTACGGACGTGTGACGATCGAAGGAGACAGATACTGCCTTACTGACTTACATTCTCACACAAAAATTGCTGGCTGAATGTAGGAAAAATTGAATCGAATGACTACTCGTATTAAAGCGAATCATTTCCGATTTCATGGAGTTCCCGGCCCCTTATGAGCAGCGATGCTGTGCAGACGAGAATGAGCGTGTGCCCTTCGAAAACAATTGAACGTGCACACGCAAGTCTGTGCCTCAATTGGTCCCTGGTGGGGTTCGGCTCCGACCAAAAGGTCGTCGGAAAATGACACGCTGAGGTGAACGGTGAATGGACCACCAGACGCCCGTTCGCGGAAGGAGAAGAAGATTGAGACAACGGCGAGAATTCTGCGTGTGTCAAATCACTTCGATAGAGACATTCTGGCTGCAGACATGTTTATACCACACCCATGATCATTGCAGTCGATTTAACGCATTTTGTGGGTTTTTTTGTCTTATTCTCTGGTCCCACTGCTCAAGAAATGGTTGGAATTCCTGGCTCTACCGAAGGACGAGGGTTATTAGACTTTTCTTGTTTCCTGTTAAAAAGGTAAGACAAAAAGTCGTATTAGTTAAACTCTTACGTTTTTTCTTTTGTACGGTGCTTTTCCTTCCTTCCTCCATCCTTGAGCGAAGTAGGAATTGCGTGTGCACACACACAACAGGCAGAGGAGAAAAATTCGATCACACCGAAGGTCGCTGGGCTTGCATCCCCAAATGATATGGGGACGATCTAATGGCGCTTTCCAGGCAAAAATCAAAATTTTGCCCCCCCCCCGGAGAAGATGATGCGCTCATTTCTCTCCTGGGTGAGCGCGCACTTGTTCTTCTGGTCTCCCCCCCCCCCGTATCCGCTCACGTGTTTCCGGCATATTGCAT
>JAAUXU010164796.1_pt1 | contig 15558 bp, 8 predicted proteins | sample 7278151 | NCBI WGS metagenome assembly JAAUXU01 (sample SAMN14350113, study PRJNA611818) | marine sediment metagenome | isolation source: surface marine sediment (1.8m) | place: French Polynesia: Moorea | collected 2018-08 | reverse complement strand
GACGCCCGCCCCCTCCCCCACCCACCGGAGAGCCAGCTAGAACATGATGGGTACTCAGTGCAAGTCGGATCACAAACTTAACCTTCCATTGTTCTGTGTGCGCATATCACATCTCCACTGTACGTACTGTAGTAGTACTGGTACCGTGTATATATCCTGTGTGCTAAGTACTCGTATATTGTTAGCCTCACAAAAGTCATTGGGGCATCCAAATGGGCAGTGGCCCCACTTTCCCTGTCCTCCCACGTGAACTCCCTTTCTGTCCAGCAGAACGGAGCACCAGGGTCTCCCGTCTGCCGCGTCCTTCAGAGTGCAGCCGTCGTAGCGGACCCCCTTGTAGACGAAGGGGATAGAGCAGCGGGCATTGGCGGAGGGGCCGCTGCTAGTCACGCAGTCTTCACACAATGAGTAAGAAATGAACGATTAATGATTAAACCTTAGCAGTCTATACAGTACAGTACGTACAGCAGTACGAGTAACAACATAACAATACGTCTTCTTACTGGCGTTGCCTCCGCTGTTGCTGTTGCTGCTGCCGCCGCCATTGCCATTGCCATTGCCGTTGTTGTTACTGCCGCCGCCTTTGCCGTTGTTGTTGTTGTTGCCGCCATTGTTATTGCCCTTGTTGCCGTTGTTATTTTCTTGGCAGAACTTTGGTCCGGAGATGAAGTGCTCCTGGGCAACGGCGTTGCCCTTGGATGACTTGAGGAAGCAGGCTCGCTTCAACTGGCGGTTGTTGATCTTGGGCTTGACGTACACGAAGAATTGGCATCGTGGTTCTTCGGCGCACATATCACGGCAAGTCCGCCAGCCCCCGCGCACCTGTCGGAAGAGGTTGGGTCATCCCTTATGCAAGGAACAATGAGTGACTAAAAAAAACTTGGCACCCCTCATCGCCTCGTGCAGTGTGTACCTAACAAGAATGGTCGTAGGAGTGTCTACATAGTTAGAAGGCTGGCTGCGAGTCTGGAGAGCAGGATAAGCTTGCAAAGATCCAAAATATGCGGATTTAGAGATTTGCAATGTTCAATGAGTGCTGTTTTCCTTCTGTTTAAGAACATATCAGGGATTGACTGAAGCAGAAAGAGTGACCAGAAAGTCTGCGGCAGAGATCTTGCAATTTCATCTCGAACCTCTGGCTTAACCCACTGGTTTTCTCCTGAAGCATCGAAAGTGGCCAGACTACTGCAGCTCCTGCTAACTTTCTATTTATAGTGTGTCAAAGTGGCACCTTACAGCACTGGGGCGAAGATAAAATTTAGTCTTGCCCATTCTTTTGCACACCATGGCTACTGCAACATGCCCTTCAAGATGTCGGCGCTCATCCAAGTCATCTTGTGCGTTTTGAATAAGTTGACCTGATTGAATACTTTAAGTCTTGTTGCATAAGAGGGGGGCAAGAACAGGATCTTGTGGACTCCAGAACTGATGCAATGGAATGGGTGGGCCCCTGGTGCACCCTTGTAGTGTGTGGACCTCGATCCAGAAGCTCTGGGTGCTGCTTTGATCACCTGAGATCCCTTTGATCAAGCGGACCTCAGAGTTCAGCTCACCTTGGGACGACACATTTGAGCTAAGAACATGCGGTCCCCCAGACTTCTCATGAAGGACGTGTGGCAACCAAAATTCCTAAGTTTGGCACAGACCCCGACCCCACCAAACCCCGGGTGGCAATTTGGTCCTCCGATCATGTCTGGATCTGGTCCCTCTGGACGCCGAGTGCTTTTGAATGACACTTCGGGTCTCCAATGATGATCTAGGCTACGTTTACCCAGGACTTTCCAGTGGCTACGAGACCAGTGGCACGAAAATTCCTGTCTGGTCGGCCCCCTTTTTGCAAATTTGCGTGTCTTGCACTCCTCTACTTTCGTGTTCCACTAGAAATCAAGAAACCAATGGTCAAGAGTGGCAAGTTCATTCCGTCCGTTTCTGTTTCTACGCGAACGTACGCAGTTCTCAAACTCACCGTCAGAATATAAACCGGGTGGGGCACAAATGCTAAATTAACTCCATGCTGAAACCCAGAGTGAGCCTGCCAAACCCCGGAGCCTCTTTGGAAAACAGTTCAAGAGATCCCGGCAACCTGGCAGCGCTGATACTTCTACGAATCAACTTATTCATTTAGTTTTGTTCCTACCTTGTTGCTTTGACCGTTGCGTCGGATTGGGACATCTTGGCCGGTGTAGCCAGTGTTCCTTTCTCTGCAACCTGCAACGTCATCATCGTCACCGGCGTCAAAGTCATCGCCTTTGTTCGCCGCTGCAAGTGGAAAGTAAAAACGAAGTCTTGCCAGCTTTGGGAGCACTAGCACATAAAAACCAAGCGGTGTGATTAGAACTTAAGCTTTGAAGTTTACAACTCCTTGCATTAGCGGCTTCAAGCGTTTGTTATTCATTGCTCAAGAGCAGCGTGCGATGCTTTCAATCTTACGGTTGCCGTTCGACCCTGGCCTCCGTGCTGGCTTGAAAGTAGTCGTTGTAGTCGTGGTGGTGGTGGTCGTCGTGACTACTCTGTTGTTGTTGTTGTTGTTGTTGTTGTTGTTATTGTTGTTGTTGTTGTTGTTAGGTCGATTTTGGTTTTGGTTCGGAATCTGCAAGTTCACGCCTCCGTTCTGCAGAGCTTGTCCAAAAGCGCCCAACAAGCTCTGCAGTGGATTGTTGTTGTTGTTGTTGTTGTTAGGGTTGTTATTAATGGGTTGACCGTCAGGATTAAAACCAACATTCCCTAGGATTTGTGAGAGGTCTATGCGAACTGGAAAGAAATAAGAGAAAAGTTCACGTTACGTACGCAGAGGTCAAGCACGAAGTGGAGGAGGACGACCAAGAGCAACTTCCTTCAGTCTGACAAATAGTCTTTCTACTCACCTCAGGTCTCAGCTTCGTATTGAAGCTTATTAGTCAAGAATGATTTGAATAAACGAACATAATTTTAACTTTTTTTAACTTTAGCTTAAAGTTAGCTTTAACTTTAATTTTCCTTTTAAAACAACGACAAATGCTGGCTCCCTCGCACCTCGCAAGGGAGTCATACATAGAAGAGAGGAGTGATCTGCCTGAGGAATGGAACGAGCTTATCCCGAAAGTCCAACAGGCTACTTCTGAGCCCGACCTATTTTTGGAATCCGCTCCATCACTATCTGCGTCTGACTACATAGGTAATGTGCCCAATGCGAAGCCTTTGGACTCGTGGTCATCACCTGACCTTGTACAAGAGTAGGACGAGTGTGAAGAGGATTCTTCCTCTTCACAATCGGAGGACAGGGAGGAAGTTGAGCACTGAAGAATCGGTCCAGAAGATCCCAAGGTTGTCTCCAGTCAAAAGGGTCCCAGCCAGAGGGAAACAGGCAGACATTGCGAAATTATGAAAATTTGCACAGCTGCTGTGAGTCGAACAAGCAGCAAAAAAAGACAGATACCGTGGAACCTCTTACAACACAGACTTCCCTGTCAGCATAAACTTGCTCATTTCGTTCCCTGAAAGAATCGATTCCCTCAAGCTGGCTGGTGCTGGGGAGGTTTCACTGTATGTGTCATCATGCCTACGCCAGAGGCATAAGAGCCTCGGCTTGAGCGACGCTTGTGAATTGAGAAAGAGTGCGAGGAGAAAGCGTTGGACTGCCAAAAATATCCCCCTGGAGTCACATGCAAGGTTTCGTCGATGTCTTTTTGTTATGTTGCATAAGAAAATTTGACACGTCTTTTTTTCCGCAGGGCTCAGTTGTTGTCGCTCGCCACAGGTTCTCCTCGTACCCAGGTCTGTACTTGCGCGCCAGCAAAGCTTTGGCCAATAGTTACAATCTTAGGTGATACTCACGATTTTGCCTCTTCAACCTGTGCAGCACCCGCTCACTGCCTGCGTGGTCGCACCAGCTGCAGACGGAGAACAACACGACCAAGACGGTGAAATGTCTCATATTTAGGCTACTTGGGGGCTTTTTTAAAAGAAATCAAAACAGGAGGATGAAAAAAGTATGTTGGTCTGAGCCTGTGGCCCAATCACCTAAGCACGCAGGGACTGCTACTACTGCTGCGGAGATCACATAGCTGATTGGCAGTGGTTGCTTTGACGACGACGACGACGGAAAAACGAGTTTGAACAAAGTAGAACGGTGGGGATTTTGGACCACTGCTATAACTGGTAGTGGCTCCTTTTCTGTTCTTCGTTGGTCGTGGTTCATCACTCTGTGTGTGGCTGCAACTACCGGGTCCGTCGTATTGACTGGACTTGTTGCTGGTGTACACTGTGAGCCAAATTAGAGCCGCACAGGTAGTACGGTATAACTTCATGTATAGGTGAAATTGCACGGCTTATTTAACCAGGCCAAAGAACAGCTGAATTTCTGCTCTTCGACGATGCCAATTGTGGTGACATCAACAACGACGTGACAAGTTGCAAGTCCACTACAACCTTAGCCTCAACCGGTCCCTGCACGCTCGGTGGTGTGCAATCATGCCAGCCACGAAGAGCTTTGAGGGAAGGAACGACATCAAGTTGGTCCAGAAGTACGGTCGCGAAGCTCGTCCACGCCAAGGTTGATACTAGGTGGACCGTATCGAGGGCTTCAAGAAGGCTCAGGAGGATGAGGACCAAAACTTCTGCCATTTGTACACGTCACATTACCCGCTGACGTCAGAGCAGATAACCTGCTGTTACTCTACATGTGGCTCATACTGTAGTTGTATACTCGACAGATGATGCTCACACGCAGGAATTCCATGATTTCGTTGAAGTTGATATCGCAGTTGCAAGAGCCTCTTCTACAGAGACTGTGGAGGATGCGCATGCACAGGGGCTCCGTGATGCCGTGCTTGGGCTTCACAGTTGTTGTCATGGGAAGAAAACCTCTATACAGACCAAGGATGACCTCATGACGTTGTCGGACTAGTCCAAGTTGCGGATAGTGAAGGAGGAGTCGGGTCGATAAAAACCCAATGTGACTGAATGTTGAGACCTACGTTTTTCGGAGCAGATACGTGAAGCTGGATATCGAACAATTCATTGTATTCTCACAGACATTATAGATCAGTCATACTTTACGATTGGTGTTCAAAATGGCTGCTCCTCTCGTCGAAACACATTTGCGTCTTTAGGTTATGTTGTTTTTTACGTACGATTCTATAATCAGGAATAGATTGGATGTGTAATCAAGAATCTATAAGTTCAGTTTGTGTAGACTGTGTCAGATATTCTGCTTCCATTTCAGCCATCATTCACTTATCTGTCCAACATGTAAGTAAAAAGTCTCATTTTATTCTCTTCTTGGACAGCCCTGTAGTTGCTGCTGAGGCCCAACAAGACGATTGAAGTTGCCAATAAACCAAATCTTTGGCTTGGCTCTCGTGGGATTTGAGTCGGTTCAGCCAAATATAAGCAGGGCTAGAGGATTCGAGCCAATTTTGGAGGATTCGAATCATCACTAAGATGCTCTGAATCCTACCCTTATTAGGTGGCAAAAATGTTAGACGTTATTCCAATAACGTCTAATTTTCCTTGTAGCGGAGGAACTCGACTTAAGGAATGAAGGGAAAGTCAATTTGACACGAATGGCAGGACTGATATCGCAAATTTATCGATTCCACGATATTCGATGCCATAGCCGAAATATCGCAACATTCGATGCCAGTTGCTGGATGCCAGCATTCCCTGTTGCTGTTCTCTGCATCGCGCGCTGTGAAGTATTGTGCGATATCGTTGTATCGCACAGTCTTAACGTGCAGATTGAATGAGCCCGCGGAAATGCGTTGCAATGTTTGTCAGATATTATTTTTTAAGTGCGATTCGTGCGGGATGACGCCATAATTTTTTGGTAGCGTGAATGCGAGAGCTGTGGTAAGTCCTTCTCGAAACTTTTCGTATAAAATGTGTCTGAGACAGCATATTACTTCGATATGAATTATTAAGTCATCCAACAAGCAGTTTGCGCCCGGCGGTTATTGACAAGCACACTCATTTCTGACGGTCATGTGGATTTGCAGCTAAGTAAGTCTATGAAAGTTTTTCCCCAGATGATCCAAATATTCAACTCAATTTCGTGACGTCAATGTAATAACAAATCCGTCACCACCCCCAGTCCTGTAGGTATGCATGATAGTACCAGGCAAACGAAACGCAAGTATGTAGTGCAGCAAGAATTGAAAATATGATACTTTCGTCTTCCACACAAGTACAGAGTTTGCGTGGAATATAATAAGTTAGCGGTGAATACGGTGAAATTAGCGTTGGACATGGTCGAATTTGCGTTGGACATGGTCAAACTTGCGTGTAATATGGCCAAGTTAGCGTAGCGTATGGTGGAATTACTGTAGCATATGAAGAGGAAGCAATGAGCATTCCTTATACCGTAGTTTATCAGTTGACGATCATCTCGGTCCGGTATTTGGGTTGCCTCGTGATAACTGTGCTATCCATCTCCAATGTGAATGAGCTCCATCACCTCAGCAATGGAGTGTTCTGGTCTGGCTCTTTTCTGACGGGTGAAACAGCCTCGACTTGCACTCGTGCACAAAACCCTGGACATCGGTTCCACTCAGGCTGACGCCTTCGAAGAAACTGTGTCTGCGGTTTCGTGCACTCGTTTTATTCTCGGCTGCTCCTCTTACCCATCAGAAAAGAATTCCGCCAGAAGATCCCATTGCCGTGGTCATATAGCTCGTTGATATTGGCCATGAATAACAGCACTGAATGTCTGTCGTGCCAGTGAACACAGAGTGGAGAAAGCAGGTAGTTCTGGAGGAAATTAATCACGTCACTTCAGACCTCGAAAATGTTCACGGCTGCGATCTTTAGACAATTGTCGGGCCTCAGTCGCACTTGTTTTGGCTGCCCGCCTGCCTGGTCGGGAGCAGACGCTTCTGCCTGGATGGAGGAACCCCCCGTTGCCGTTTCATTTGTTGCCCCAGACCTTAATGGTGATGAGAACGATGCGACTGCCGAGGTGGTCGAATTAACATCACATGAGGGCTCTCGTCATCTCGCACAAGAACATGTACAAGAACGGGAAAGAAACATCCTGAACGAAACGAATAATAGGTGGCATTTTCCACCCGAGACGTCTACAGCCCTGATGCATGAGTGTCGTTGACTCTCATGACTTGGCTGTCCAAGGGCTACAAGACCAAGTGCGACTTCCTCAGGCAGGAGGAGGCATTGGGCCTCACAGGAACGGAGCGGAGAGTTCGACCCACCCAACCCTGTGGACAAGAACGTGTCCTGTCTGCATCTTCACATCCCCTACATTATGCGCAACACTCACTTTTTTTTAAGCGTATCCGTACTGGCTGCTAAAGTGAAGACTAGGAAGGCGCGATAAAAAGCTGCGAGTGGATTTGGCCTTAGAGAAATTTGATGGAACGGTGACTTGGATAAAAAAATCCACCACATTGTTGGCCGAATGCCCGCCCAGCAAAAAGAAGCATTTTCTGAATATCAAAAAAAGCAGTAGATCCATTATTACCACAGCCCTTTCATGGACGTGGCGTCTGCGCTGCCCGAAGTGTAATAGACAATGCAGTACACGCACATATACTTACTTGTACGTAAAGGCTTGTAGCAAATACAATTGACTCCCTCTTCATGAGTGTGACATTCAGTGTCGCGAAGACAACGAACGACCTTGAGGGAGCGGACGGACACCGGAACCCCGGGGCGTTGCTCGGGGCTGACCGGTCAGGCCCCATTGAAAGGTCCAGGAGAACTTCCTCTCCTGCTCCGTGTTTTCTGGAACGTTAGTGCTCAAAAATGGTGAGGACAGCAAGGGTCCATAAAATTTTGGTCGCGCACCATGGATATAAAAGTTCTAATATACGACCGGAATTGCTTTTTAAGCAGCTTTCAAGTTGAAATATGTTGGACGCACACTTGAGGTCAGAAAAAAGTTTGCATATCGCTAGGAGAAGAACAAGATTTTGTCATAGTGCAATGTTGCTCAACATTCCAAATTGCCCATCTATGGGTCTTGCATGTTAGGGGAATTGGACTTGCCCTAACTGAGCTTCTCGTGCATAGAGAAGGTTTCTTTCCCCCAGGTAAAGGGTGTAACAGCAAAAATGTCACGGAGTCTCTCAATCTCTGGTCACACCTTGGTGATGGAGTCTCCTCAACTTGACCCGAGAGTCAATTTGTTAGAGTCATTTTCTTCCTTGAATGCGTTGACTCTCGGGCCGATTTTAGGAGACTCCATCACCAAGGTGTTGCTGGAGACTCAGTGACATTTTTGCTGTTACACCCTCCATATGCAAACTTTTGACTGCTGAATACGCAGTACTTTAAGTTCACAGTCGAGTTTTTTGTCACTTTAGGAGATGCTCAAAGGAACAGTCAATGTTTGATTGTTTTGTACCAACCAGCACTCTCGTTCTGCGGCAAAATTCAAAATTCAAAAGAAAAATAACCATTTTTCTTCTTAAAATGGCTTTTTCTTCACGCTGGCCAACGAATTTGTCTCTGGAACTCGTTTTTTTCATGCTGCAATAAGTTTCGCTTGGGTTCCTGACAAGGTCAGGAGTGATCAAGAAAAAGATCTGGTTGTGAGAAAGTCATATTAAGAAAAAAGAAAGCATCATCTTCATGAAAGCAACCTTTTTTTCTCCTTGGACCAATTTCACTTGCGGAATCGTGACCGTCGCGGCCTTTTTCGCCACGACGTCTCCAGAAAAGCATCGCAAAAACCTCTCTGCTACAGAGTCAAATTAGTATTGGGAGAAAAGTGGGTCTTTGTATGGTCGCAGCCACACCCGTTTCAATGAAAATTATGACGCAATGGAGAACTTGCACTTCCACGCAGCAAAATGCCAAGACAGGAAGAAGTTTTCCGTCAATCCCAACCTTGGCCTCTGATCTGGCATCAGCTGACAAGGCACAGTCGAGCCGGTCACTCGAACGCTCCGTCAGCCTGACCATGGTGCTGTCTGCTCTTCAGGGATAGCCACAAGTGTGCTGAGGTGGAGGGTGAATATGTGGAAAAGCAAGCAAGCAACATGTCGCAGCTATCTGATGATCAAAAGTTGGTTAAAAAGTAAGTGCACCCCGCACCTCAAGTACCTGTTACGAAGCTTCCACACGCTTGAAGCCCTCCACACACCCCAGAGGGTCGCACCCCAAGTTCGCGTTGTGAATGTACGAGGCCTTCGACGCCCTCCACGCACCCCAATCGCGCTCATTCGCTTCCGTTTCCACTCAGAGAAAGAGAAGGAGAGGCGAGAGAGCAGATAAAAGGAGCCTCTTTGGGTAAAAAGAGGCCTCATTCTACCTATCCAAGGGCCAAGCGAGAGAGAGAAGCGAAGGCGGACAAACTGAAAGGTAAGTGGGGAAAGAAAAGTGCATGGGAAGACTTGTCAAGGTATCAAAAGACTTAGCTAAGTGCCCACTTAAACAGGAAATGGAATTATGGAATCGGACAGACAGCATACTATATACTTACACATGACTTCCAGAGCATCGAGTTAGCCGACAGTTTACAACGCAGTTAAGTTCTGGACAATGGGATGTACGAGCTCATGCGTCCGCCTACTGACTTGGTAAAGTTGTAAGTAACGGAGTTGCTTATTGGTTTTCCTTGAGAAAACATGAGCTTCGAGTTAAGGATTTTCTTTCAAGTCGACCTCATTACTTAGTGTAGGTGAGTAACTGACGCAAAGCAACCTTCAGTGAATGGCCTAAAAGGGCCTTAAATTAGAAATTGCTTGAAGCAGTCAGAAGCATAATATGTGCCTAAAACCTTTGTTGTTGTTCCCTTGCGGGGGCCCTTATACCGGGAGCCAATGTGACAAGAAATCTCTCACTTTGCTGGCAAAAACTCAGGAGTAGAAGAGGAAGCTTTTTTCTTATGGCACGGGGAGCTCCACTACTCATGCTTTTACGGATGTGGCTCCAGCCAGATGACTTAGGGTTAGGTTAGGCTGAGACAAGATGGTCAAATGACGAGATGGTGTACTCAGCCAGCGATTGGATTATTAGATCTGCTGCAGATGTAGACTGACCCAGAGAATGCTATAACAAGTACAGGATAGGGAGGCTGTCTCAAATTCTGAGCAACATGAGTCCTACTGGTTGGAGTTAGAAAACAAAAATCTGGCCCTTCTTAATCATGTTTGGCCAGAAAAATTCTTCGATGCATGCGGCCCGGGGAGAAGCCCTCTAATTGGGTGTCTGGTCGGATTTCGAAATTCCTTTTTAGGAACTTGGCCATTCTGATGACCGGCTATCTGGCAACACTGGCCACCGCATTGAAATGGGGCTTAGCCTCAGAAATCTAGGGCTTAGACCACCAGCCAAGTCGTCAAACTTGATGAAAAAATCACCAAATTCTGCTGTTGTCTTGCCCACTCTTGGCCACGATTGCTGGATGGCATGTTGGCCCTTGATGCTCTTGCAGATTGACAGGCGACATTTTTTTTCTCAGCAACGTTGCCACTGTAGACCATCAGCAAAGCTCATCCTGAGGACAGATTGAAAGAGTCACTGATCTCACATGGAGAAAGAGGTCAGCTTCCTTATGCAGAATCATTTTTTCAAAGAGTAACATGGACTTTTCACTCGACACCGGCTCCTCTGTACTGTGTGTGTCTAGGCGATAAAATGCCAAGCCCGAATAAAAACATACACTTTATAGGCTGTGCGTGCAATAAAGAGAGAAAGAGAATGACAGCTGCATAAGAACATCGCTCGGTGACCTGTGAAGATGGTGGATTTCGTACCTTGGCTGGTCGAAAGCAAGCGCAAGTTGGAGATTTTGCACAATAAGAGAATGCGAGTGCGATCGGAAAAGGCGCAGAAAGCATTTCCACTTTTCCTCCGATTCTTCTTCCAATGCTAATCAAGTCAATTTCCGCGCTTCAGAGCTTTGCAGTGCAATAAATCATCGTTTGCCCTTGTTGTTTCAGCATGTTTTCCGTCCGCCTCTCTCCTCCTTTACTCCCTGGCCTCTTCTTGCTGCTGGTACTCATGTTCTGCGCGCCGTTCACGAGGGCCTCAGCCGCAGCCGTGCCCAACAGCCTTGACGAGTACGACGACGTCAACACCCTCAGCGACCAGGAGCTGGAAGTGTTGAAACGTGCCTCAGCCTTCGTGGGCATGCGCGGCAAGAAGGGCGCCTTCGTGGGCATGAGGGGCAAGAAGGCGGATAACGACGACGCTGCAACGGACACAGTCGACGAGACGGAGCTCGACTGGCTGCTGCAGCCGCTTTCGGACCGACAGGAGAAGCGAGCGGGCTTCGTGGGCATGAGGGGCAGGAAAAGGGCCGGCTTCGTGGGCATGAGGGGCAAGAAGAGGCAGCTGTTGGACTACTGGACGCAGCAGCAGCAGTTGCAGCGGGCCAACCGAGCTGGTTTCGTCGGAATGAGGGGCTAGCCGGACCGTTACTAACAATAACACTTATTAAATGCACCCACAATTATCATCATTCATTGTTCACATCGCGTAAGAGAAGTTGGCATATCTTTTGTACTACCGCTGCTACGACGCCACGGAACTACAAACCTAACTTGCATTATTGTATGATGCCATCCATTCTTATGTGTGTAATACATACAACAGTGCTACAGTGAGAGGTCGCGCGCAGCACGCATGGGTCAATCTCTCTCTCTAAAAAAAAAACCGGACGAAAAACTTAAAGAACAACCGAAATCTTTCTTCGAACCCCCCCTAAATGTTGTCGCCAGAATGTTCATTTGCAGACAAGAAAGCGGAGAAACCACACAACTGTTGTTGTCATGTGTAACTAACTAACTGACTAACAAACTAACTACTGTAAAACGATTTCTCTTGCCACCATTATTATATCTGCTACGCAAGGACAGATGGACCTGATTAAACACTTTTATTTTTTAGGCTTTCAAGCTTTCCACACGCACCTGAGGCTGGCTACTTTTTGGTGCATGTTCATAAGTGCAATGTGAGTAGGAAAAAAATGCAACATGAATAACTGCAGGGTGCCATTTATTGAGCTTCAGGTGTTCTAGGGGCCTCAGGGGAGAAGAGTCTGTAATTTATGGAGGAGCTCCGGTCAGTGGACTTGCTGCAGTTGGACGTGCCGAACTTTTTTCATTGCCAAGCCCTCCGCCTTGGTCGAAAACATGCACATGCACGCACACACCCGGGCTTGACCTCGAGAACCTCAATGATGATAAATGTGGGCTGAGAAAAGTGGACTGTTTTGATGCTGCTCAGAAAGATTGCAGAATGTATATTCAGGGTCCGCTTGACCAACATGTATATATATATATATATATATATATATATATATAGCCCAAAGGAAACGCCTGACTCAAGCTAAATAAATCGCACTGACGTACATTAAGACTCGTGGAGTTCGATTCGAACCGTTCCAACGCACAGAGAATGATGCATTCCTATCTTTTCGACTCACACAGTTGTGTGTGCAGGGCAAGATAACATCTATCACGTTGAGGTACACTGCCTCCAACACACTGTGCGAGGAGGGGATAAGGAAAGTCCTGGCCCCCTTCTATGCCCCCTACCCCCCGCCCCCCAGCTCGCGCGCAAGCATGCATGCATGCATGCCCGGCTGGTAACAGTCGCAGAGGCTGCATTTATTCACTTACTGACACGCATCCCAAAGGAGGGCTGCGCAATGACTACCTACTGTCGTCGATCATTCCATCACGACCATCATAGATCTGGTGGTCATAGTACAATTGCTCGTCTCACACCAGGTACTATGCTAGGATCATTACAAGGTGCTGCACAAAGCACTGTGGGAGCAATGCTTTTGCAAATGGAGACGCATGGTATGGGGATCAGGGTTGAAATCCTTTTCTTCTTAACACTGCAGAAGAAAAGGCTTTGCAAAGGCTGCGCATTCGAATGCTAAACATGACAAGTTTCCGTAATTGAATCACGTTTCTTCGTGACCGAGCACATGAATCTTGGCATCCTGCACCAGTTACAACACAATAAATTTATTTATTCCTAAGGAAATTTATGCCACTACGTTATACACTGGTTGCACGCATGTGTGCATTAAGTGTGTTGATGCATAGTGTATGTAGCAGTAGATTACAAAAAGTTTGAAGTATCAAGAGGGCGGTCGCACGAGTGCCGCGCACGATCACCCAAGCAAAAAGTTTGCAATAATGCGAAGGACCGATCATCGTGGTCTTTGAAGCCTACTTTTAGACAGCAAGAGGTAAACCCTTCGTTCTTATTAGGTTGCAGTCTTCAAGCATAATAGCAACGCAGCAGTGCAGGCACAAAGGCCACCTTCGCTAGTCTTCAATATAAAGTTGTCGAGACAGAACAAAAAAGCCGCTGGTGGGCGAGTAATGACGATGCTTGCTAAGATAAATAAATATGTCTTGATCACACGATAGCTCCATGCTCGGTAATCACTCTTTCTCTTTTGATTGCTGCTTTGCTTCAGCAGTTGTCATTGTTGCTGCCGTTGATCCGGTGGTCAGCGTCTCTACAGATGTCGCTGCCTCCACATCCCCGGTACCGTCACCACCTCGGTTCACCACTTCATCGTCGCCAAGTTCATCGTCAAGCTCCTAGGAAAAAAAGTGAGGCCATTCAGCAACGTCAAATAAAGTGCTCAGCGCAGTAAGAACATCATGCCAGATCTATCTGTGCGTGGTACTCACGTCGTCTGGAAGGAGCTCGCAAGCCTTCTCGAGTGTAAGTCTGGCGCTGTGCGACCTCTCCAAGAAGAATCCGTTAACACTCTCATTGCTCTGTCCCGGTGGACTCCAGCTGTTCCCGCCGCCGGCAGAAGAAGCCGTGGCCGCCGTGACGCCACGGCCGCCCCTCTCCAACTCGTCGTTGAGCCATTCAACGGCCCAGCTCCATTTCCGCTTGATGTCCCCACTAGCGTTGAGAAGTTGCTTCGCCACCCGGCATTGCGAGAAGAGCGAGACCAGCAGCTTGATGCACTGGTACGCCCGCTTCTGATAGTGGGACTTGGAACGTTGGATCGTGTCAAAGAGACCCTCGCGAGCCGTGTGATCATCGGGGATGCCGCGGAGCGACTTCTGAATGCGCAGACTCTGTGGAAGATGTTACACACAGTGGTGGTGAGTACGTACGTTTTTACACCATTTCATCAAAGTACTACTCTTTCATACCTGCCAGGAGTCCTCCATCAAGAGAATATGCAGCAGCAAGTCCAAGTAGGGTCTGAGTTCGTGAGTGTATGCAATGGCGATCTGCCAAAGCAACTCGTGCAGAACAGCATGTGAGAAGGAGGGGTTCTCCCAAGAGCAGAACTGAAGGAGCTTTTTCGTGTCTTCCTGTGTATTTGCCTCTTCGATCAGTTTCTTCAGGTATCCGTAGCTCTGGAACAGCAGCTCGGACACCTGCTGCTGCATCGGCATTAGCGGCACTCCGCCTCCTTCGGCCACAGCCGTGGCCTCGGCGTACGGATTGGGCGTCATGACGGCGGCGCCTTCCACGGCCGACTGACACTTGGTGGAGACGTCACAGCATCGGACTAACTGAGAGACCACCTGGTAGAGCTTCGCTAGCTCCGCGTACTGGTATTTGATCGGGGGTCCCGGACCCTCGTCCAGTGCCACCTGGATGAAGGTTGCTGGGACGTTGAGACGGAGAAGTTGTGCCTTTTCTACCGCACCCAATGAGGCGTACATACTGAACAGAGAAAAGTACTGAGCCAAGTGTCTCCCATGTTCAGACACCTCCATCCAGAGCAAAGCCAGCACTGTCTGGAGCAGGTGATCGGACAAAGTGTTGTTGGTGTTGGCTGACGACGAAGACAAAGCCGAGGACGACTCTGGTGGCTGCAAGAAGGCAGGCGTCGGGCAAGGTCCGTCTTTGAGGGAGAAGTGCGCCACCAGCACGATGATCTTGACGAAAGTGGTCCGCACCTCCGCCGCAGGGCACTCCAGGATGTACTCGCAGAAGCGAGTGGGATGAGCGAAGAGCATTTTCTGGCAGAACCAGAGCCTTGTCTGTCGTGACGAGCGCAGGTACTGAGCTAGCGCCTCGTACCACTCCTGAGCGGGTCCACGCAAGCTCTTCTTGGTACGGAAGCCGATGGAGAAGAGGAACCTGCTGGCTAAGTGAACGGACACCATGGCCAGCTGCTCGGACTCACTGTTGTTGGACGTTCCCGCTTCCGACGAAGAAGAGGTCGTCGACTGCTGCATAAAGACACCATTGCACCCGATGACCTTCCGCATAAACTGAAAGAATTCCTGGCTGAATTGGTTGCGCTGATGCAGGAAGCGCACGTTCTGCTTCTGAATGCTCTTTTCAATGGGTAGTGGTATCTTCTGATCAAGTCTAAGGCTGCTCATTCGCTCTTCCAGATCCTTGACACCATCGCTCGCTTCCTCCTCAACATCGGCTCGCGTGTAGAAGAGCATGTAGGCGTTCCACCACCGTTTCTGCTTCCTGTACGACATCCTCTTAAGCATGGGATCGAACACTTCTGACATGTACTCCCCGCCGTAGCACTGTGCTTTCAGCTCGTCGTCGTCATCCATCTTGACTTCGGAGACGTCGCCATCATCGAACTTGAACCACGTGTCTCCCTTGTTGCGAATGTAGGAGTAATAGTGGCCACCGCTGGCCTGCCCACTG
>JAAUXU010143710.1_pt1 | contig 15562 bp, 19 predicted proteins | sample 7278151 | NCBI WGS metagenome assembly JAAUXU01 (sample SAMN14350113, study PRJNA611818) | marine sediment metagenome | isolation source: surface marine sediment (1.8m) | place: French Polynesia: Moorea | collected 2018-08 | reverse complement strand
TCGGCACCCTCACCTCCTCCTCTGATGCCGGCTGCTGCTGTGGCAGCATCAGCTACAGCTGTAATGGCAACAGCTGCGGCAGCTGCAGCAGCTGCAGCAGTGACGACAACTTCAACAACCAAGTTCAAGAAAAAGAAAAAGAAGAAGATTGGGACGAGGAAGGGGAGTGATGCCTCCTCTGTGGACGTGGAGGCATCCCATGAGGGCTGTGGTGGGCAGAGTGGTTCACCATTGAGGAAGCGAGCAGGGACAACTGGAGCCAGAAAAAAGAAGTAAGGACGAGATCACTGACCAATGGTCATGCATTGTGCAAGAAAAAGGGAAAGGTTTCCTCAATCATTCTTCAGAGAACTGTCATCGAGTGCTGCATCTTGGCCATGGTCTGCATCATGGTGCTCATCTGCTTTAAGTCCTTAGTTTTGTTGCCCTTTTATTGGAGGATGTCTCGGAGTGTGGTTTTTTTTCCTCACATGGCATGTTTATGGCAACTTCGTGTTCGGGGTGGACTATGAAGGTACACCAAGTTGTTTTTCCATCTTAAGTAAGAGTTGCAAATTTCCTTTGTCTATTAGTATGTCACCCAGATGTGGAGGTCCTGAACCTCGTGAAGCAGTGACCAAAAAGTTAATCCTCCAGATAAGAAATCGTTTATGCACCATTGTTTAACCGCAGGGCTGCCAGCAAGAAAAAATGGCATTAGTGAGCAGAAATTTTTAGCCCCAAATACTTGAATTTAATGGTAAATGACAAGTAAAACATCAACACTACCACCACCAACCACAAGGACATTGGCAAGTCCTGTGCGCAAGGCAAGGGAGGATTAATGAAGAATTGCTGACATCCAACAACCTTTATGCCCCGGTACCCATAGTTGGTTGATAGTAGGCTAGCGTTCCTAATGCCTGAAGGTCAGAATAATGACCATCCAGACGTCTGGAAGCTGGAATTTTACCTCCCCCTCCATCCTCCCCACCTTGTGATCCTTTGGATTGTAGAGTATGGAAGCCAGTGGCCGTTGAATACTGCGGTAATTTACACAACAGCTGATTGGCCAGGTGTAGATGATCATGTCAAGTTTCTCAGCAATGTCTGCTCTATATTCTGCATGGAAACTGTGGTGGCACCCTCTGAATGTTATGAACACTAGGTACTGGCAAAGGGAAAAAGCTCACTTTAAGTGAATATCTGACCTAATGCATACTATATAGTGTGAGTGTCATGATATCTCGATGTGTACGTGTTGTCACCAATTTGGCAGGCGGCCCTGTCAACAACTGATGTGTATCTGAGTTGTATGCAGTATGTACAATAGCAAAATGCAGGCTTAGTACTAGTATAGTTTATAAATATAAATACCGGGTATCCGGTAAATTTGGCAACATGTTTCAAAAAGATGTGCCTTCGTTCTTCAGGTATATTCACACAGTTAGGTCTGTGCATAACGTCCTGACACCAGCAGATCTTTTTGGTCATGGACTAGTTGTCCAGCTATGGAGAAATGGTGTCCAAGTGCTTAGAAAACAGTCACTGAAGTCTTATAACGCCTGCTGTTGTCATTGTTGGGACTCGGGATGTTGGGCATCAACTGCAATCATGACAAGATGAGATGCTCACTGCCCTCCTACTGGTGGACTAAGATGCAGTTGTACTCCGTGTACAGTTAGTTACCAGGAGCCTGGCCAACCATTCCAAAGTCTTATCTGAAGCTTGTAACTCGTTGATGAACTCCTCAAGTTCAGCGTGTGGTAAGAACCATTGACTGTTCTTTCCGTAATAGAACTTGGACTCCTCCTAGTGTATGTCTCAGGAGGCCGTGTCTGCGTATAAAAGGAGAGAAAGTTGAAGGCAATCATCCTCATAGAAGCAAAAAGTTGATGTTGAATTTATTCTCTCTCGGTAGTTCAGCAGCTTGCTGGCCATTTTTGGCAGATTGCATAGGGAGGCATGCATACACCGGGATGGCGTGACAACACATCACAGTTTGGACTAAGACTGTGCGATTATGCAAATCAAAACTTCTTAAACTGCCAGATTTTTCCAATCCGGCAGTGAAAAATGCTCCCAGTCAGATTATACTAAATTCCGCGGCAAATTTGAAAGGAGCCTTTGAAGAACTCAACTTTTCAGTGTTCTGTGTGACCTCAGGAGGTTACTGAGACGAAGTTCGTTGAGAGCCTCACTTTTTGAACTTATCCTTCTGTGTGATATCATTTTTTAATGCATTTGGTCTGAGCCCTCAGGAGCTTGTGACGAAGCACCGCTTATGACCCATTTATCGTACAGTTACTGATCCACCAACACTTTATAGTAGGTAAAACTACGGTACAAAGATGTTCACAGTAAACCAACAATGCTATGAATGCGGCGCGTTTGCTTATCAAATGCGCTAAGCTAAACTGCTGCTCTACCTGGATCCCAGAGCTCTCTCGCCAGCAACAGCTGATGCATGCTAAACGATGCAACCTTGGCGCTGTTGAAAGGACTTGACGTCGAGCGCGTCAGTGCGAGCGGCAGCAGGACAGGACATTGGTACACCTCAAGCTGCACCGCTTCTCTTTTGGGCGGACGAGGGCTTGCTGCAGGAAGGCCAACGTCCGAGAGCTCGTGACACAGGAGTGCAAGCTGCCGGTAAGCTGAGCTGGGTCAATCGCGGCGGAGTGAACAAGACAGGAAGACAAGGTCATTGCTGTGGTCGAGCTTAGAACTGTCATTTATTATAGCTTGGGTTTCGCTGCTCGTCTTACAGTGCTGAGCAGGCCTTTGAACTGTTTACTTTGGGCACGTTTGTGTCTCTGACCAAATACAGCTCCTGACCTGAGCTAATGAGAGAGGTATTGGATGCACGTCCTGGAAAAATTTCCGGCTCCACAATTTTTGGAACACAGCGGGTGATTCCCTCCACCAGTCAGAGTGGCGCAATTTTTTACTTTGTATTCATTTCCAGCGTGAGGCATTGAAATGAGATTTAAAAAGTTAAAAATAAGAGGAAAAGGTCAACCACTAGATACAGCATATCAGGAGGTAGACGTTTTTGATATGTGTTAATAATTACACCGAGTCTTTTGATGTTACGTGGTATGAGGCTTCTGAAGACTTTGTCCTGAGTGGATTTTATGGCTATGTTATTAAGAACACATGAAATCAATTGCTTGATTAACTTAAGGTGAGGTCAGCTTAAGTTAATCAGCATCGGTTCTCTTTAGCCGAAGGTGTCAGTTCAGCGTCTTTATTGATTGCTGACACTAGGACAGTGGACGCAGCTTATTGAACACAGCAAACCTGCAACCTGTATCAGCGTCCACTGTAGTTTGTGCTATAATCGCCGAGTTTCGTCAGTACTGATGTGTTGCACGAGTCGTCAGTCAGTGCCTTGTGCTATAGGAAGCAACTGACCGAGGTGCTGCCACCGACGTTGTCACACTATGAGTTGCTGGTTTCCTTTCCATTATCGCGACGTCGCTGCTTGGCACGCCGAGGGAATGCCAATTTCCACGACCAGCGACGAGGCTGCCAAAATGTTCGACGCGGCCACGGCGCAGGTAGAGCCTGAGTTTTGGACATATTTGGACTGTCATGCATTTCATCTACCGAGTAGATTGTGCTGATGGACTCAGATCCCCAGCTGGGAGGATTAGAGGCCACGTTCAAGCGGATCTTCGAGGCCGATCCGACTTTCATGCTGCCCAGGATAGTTATGGAGGCTTTCGCAGTTCTTGGTAAGGAAGTGGATGAAAAAGGAATTTTGGGTTGACTCGAGCTTGCCTTGATCCAGGCCAAGACACCGTGACTCATCCTGAACTGCTCCAGAAGCTTCATGCCCTGAAGAGAGAGTCCGAACATAAGGAATTATCGCAGTGGTAATGCCTAGCCACTGTTTTGTCGCAAGTCGTATTGTGCAATAGCCTTGTTCTCATCAGGGAGCGCGATCATGTCAAGGCTTGGGTGGCCTTTGCCGAGAATGACATCCTCACCGCCTGCCGGACTTTCGAGCGCATCCTGGAGAGCCAACCCAAAGACGCCCTGGCGCTCAGCAACCTCTTCTTCGGCTGCCTTACAATGGGGAGAAGGCAGATGCTGAGGGACGCTGTTTACAGGGTGGCACATAAATATAAGCCAGGGGATCGATATTATGCGTAAGTGATACAGAGAATGGCTTGCGCATCTCTGTGAAAATATTACAGTGCGATCTTTTGATCATGTTCCTTTATTTCGCCCCGTATACTTTGAAGTAACATCCACGCCAAGTTGTGCTTTGGCTTCGAAGAGAACGGCCAATATGATGAGGCAGCCAAGTCTGGCGAGTTGTCGCTCTCCATCACGCCCAAGGACATCTGGGCCACGCACTCCATGAGTCACGTCTACGAAGAGACTGCGAGGTACGATCACGCTGATGAATGTTGGGATTGATTCGTCCTCCTCCGACCATTCACATACTGTACAGACCACACGAAGGAATTGACTTCCTCACCAAGACCGAGGCCGAGTGGGGCACGAACGGGCCGACCAACTCGCACGTGTACTGGCACAAGGCGCTGCATCACTACCAGTTGTCTCAGTTTGAGGACGTCGTGACGCTCTACGACCAGAAGATCCAGCCGCTGGCGTTCAAATGTAAGTGGGTGACAATCATGGCGATTTTCATTTCTTTTATACAGGGTCGTCCATGAGCTAAACTGTAGTCGCACTTTCACGCTGGTAGCATCAACTATAATGTTGCAATGACCCTTGACATGCAGACGGAGCCTGAAATGGAGGGCATCAAAGTGGCGGCATTGTTCTCCTTGGCCCTGGCCTTGATTGACCAGAAAGTTGGCATGAATCATAAGACTACGACGTTCTAAACTAAGTGCAACTTTTTTTTTGCAATAACCCCCCATAAGTGGGTTTATGGGTGGAATTTTTGAATTTTGCTTCCACCAACTTTCCTTCATCTTGGTGATGTTCTCTGGGGCCTTGCCGAGCTTCCTGGCACGGTTGATCCTGCCAATGTTGGCTAATCCTCTTTAGCCTCGGTAATGCTCCTCCTGTCTTTGAAAGGCAGGTCAGCATCTTGGAGCACGTGGACCTGAATTCTTGTGGTCTCCAGCTTCAAGACGTTCTTCGCCATTGTTGTGGATATATGTGCCAAACTTTCACAGCACAACAAAGAAGAGCCAAACTTTCAAAGGAGCTATCTCACAATCTTGTACGACTTAAATTGGCGAAGTTGTAGCTAGTTTTAGGCATCGCTCATTTTCTAAATGACACCCCATAGCTTTTGCACCATGCAGACAGTAGAATGTAATGCATAGGAACCGACAAAATTATTTACGCTGCGTCTTATATTGCAATGTTGAAGATGCTTAAGAGGCTCCACTGACCATGTGGAACTGGAAATGATCCTTAGAGAGTAAGATGAACGATTTCAAGCTTGCATCACCTTTTTTTTTTTTTGCTCCTTCTGCATTGCGTGAGTCTCTACAGATGTAGTAATAAAACAACTCTTAGATTGTCTTCCGTTTCCGATGTCCAATGCGGCCTCTCTTCTCCTGCGTCTGGAGCTGGAGGGCCAGCCCAAGGGGATCTCTCTGAAGGATCGTTGGCGCGAAGTGGCGCAGATGTATGCGACCAAGATGCAGGATTCCGGCAACAACATCTTCTACGACTGGCATGCGCAGGTATCACTCAGAATCATCTCAGCAGCAGCAGCAGCAGCAGCAGCAGCATGCACGTGAGAAGGTACAATTTCAGGTGGCCTGCCTGTATGGAGATCAGCCGTCCAAGGCGTCCAGCGTGCTCTCCAGCACTCGCAAACAGGCGGCTCTGGCGGACACTTCCGCCAGCTTCAATGCGAGGGTGGCTCGATACAACGGCGGGTTGGAGCTTCTGGAAGCAACCGTGGACTTTGTTAGCGACGGCAACTTCGCGGCCGCCGCCGAGAAGCTGATAAACGCGCGCCACGAGCTGGATGGGTCTTTGGGCGCCAGTGGCGCCCAGAGACATGCGGTGGAGATGTTGACGTTGTCGGCGGCCTTGGCAGCCGGCAACATGAACAGCGCCGAGCAGCTGCTGCGAGAGAGGCAGGCCAGGAAAGAGGGCTTGACGAGGGCGCCGCCCGCAGGATCCTACGAGGAGAGAATGTGGCAGAAGATATCGGAGATGCATTGAGGACGCCAGCGTCCTTCGGTGGGTGGACTTTGAGCATCATGCACTGCCGGGCACCGCGTGTCAGCAGTCTACTCTTTTCTATGACAGTGATCACTTTACAAAGAATTGTCATTGCAGCTGCAACTTTACTATAACTTTGCGCCGCAAAGTATAATATGATGTCCAAACGCAAGAACTTATAAATGCTCAGCTTCCACCATAGCCAGTCTATGAATTCACTTGTGAAATACCATAGTACAGAATTCGTTACGTAAGATGTACTTGCCGTACAAAATCGGTACCTCACTGAAAAAGCACTTGCAGCATAAACTTACCTGAACTTTTTAAAAACATCCACTTGCCAAAGTTCCCTTAAAACTGCGAGAGTGTGCCAAAAATATGATGAGAATCAACATCTATTTTTACCTCCAACGCCTTATTTCTTAGCTTTCCCAACCAATGTTTCAAAGGAGTAGTGTAGTGATGGCAAACGTTTAGGGAGTCCCAGTAAATGTTCTCTCTGCTTGCGCGTCACCACTGCACGTATAACTTTTATACGGTCACCCTGACCACAAGAGTGAGAAAGTTCTTTGCACTCGTCTGAACCCTGAACGTAGTACGAGCATTAAGGATCGGTCAACTACCCCTCCCAGTGCTTGATAACGTCGTCCCTGTGAGTGGGGATCTGTTTTCAGAACCTTGCATAAGCCTTCCTCGTCTTGCGCATACAAATGCTAATGAATTTCCTTTTAGGCGAGGGAACTTACGTAAATAGACTCATGCTGTGTACGCCCTGGACGCACCGTACATTGCATACATGTATATATTTGTATATATTATATAGTACATAAGCAAAGGTAACAGAGGCACTATTCACGTGGTCTGCGCTACCCTGTGAGATGCTGGGTGTCCTAAATAAATCCGAGCAGCGTTTATGTATCTCTCAGAGGAAGTGTCGCCGGAACCTAGAGCGAATACAGTGGAATGCCCTATAATAAATATTCTATATTCTTATTCAGGGGAGGAGGAAAATGGACGGAGCAATCATTTATTCATTGGCGGCTTTTATTAGAGCTACGTTGAAGTTCGCAGTGGCTAGAATATACAGAGCTACACAAATTGTAGAATCACGCAGTCAACCCCGATTACTCTGAGTTCAGACATCACCATGGGAGCGACTTGACATGAATGAGACAAGTGATTTTGCGGTCAAATTTGCGCTTGCAAATAGTCAGTAAGTGTCATCTCTTGCACAATACGTAAGAGTCAAAAGTCATTCCAAAAAAGCTTGAAGAAAGTCTCAGATTTTTGCTGGGGGACTAAAAGTATGCGTCTTTATACGTCATGCTCTACAATACGTGGCATCCGCGTAGCAACACTAGGTCCGGAACTGTATGGGATACCCTGTCAGTGTTACCAGTGAATGAGCAATTCTGTTGCTAATGTGCACATTTCAAAAGCAGCAGCAACGAGATCCGTGTGTGTGAAGGGCGCACTGTGACTACCGGATGGGGCAACAGGCTCGACACGTTGGAATCTGCTGCCCTAGATCTCGATCCTGTGACGTAGTACGCAGGCACTGCCCGCGAAATTAGTCTTGACGAAGTTACACTGGGACGCGGTACTTGGGGGGGGGGGGGGGCTTCACTCACACCAGTGATGACTGCGCTGCCGTCGGGCCGACAAAAAAGGCCCGGACTTTGTGCGTGGCTCGACTTGGAGACCTCAGTCTTGGCACCCTCTGGCACTCCTCTCGGTCTCGACGCCGCAACTGTGTTGCTCCTTTTGTACCACTTCAGCGTCGTGGAGAAGATATTGGATGGCTGAAACTTCAGGCAGTGCGAAAAAGCTCAATCAGATTTTGCTTCTCACTCAGCGTGCATTCAGTAGCAGTTTGTCAAACTCATTTCTTCAGTAGTAAGTTGACTACAGTTGTCGGGCCGGCCCGACAGCCCGGTCCACCGCTACGTACTGCACAGGTCAGAAACTGGCTTTTAAGAGAAAATCGAGGGCAAGAAAAAAGACAGCATGGAGCAGCCACGTGTTTTCTGTGTGCTAACTGCCATTTGACATATAAAAAAAAGTACACACACGTGGAAAACTTGAAATATCCAGAGGAAATTGCTGATCTCTCTCGAAGTCTTCTTCGCATGATGAAAAAGAGACCGTGAGGAAGAACGAATCGAAGTTGGCGTCTGCGCCTGTTACATAATGAAACGTGTCTGGGGGAGGGAGGAGAAAAAAGTTTGGGCCACTTTTTGAACGCATTCCAGACCCTTGATGTACACATGTCAAAGCCACAGTATAAAAAGTCACTGGGCCTTTTTTATGCCTAGGCCTCCAATTAAAGCAATTGTGTTCTCTTTGGCCCCAACACTTGGAAAACTGTGATGAGGTTGTTCTATATTGGTCAGCGATCGGTCAGAATTCACTCAATCGGCCTTGCATCGGCGCGGTATTAATTGGGATTCGATGAACATTACAACATTCTAGCTTTTATTCATCTTTATCAATGCTCTCGTAATCCACATCAACGGATGCTTCAGTTCCCTTCAGTTCCCTGAGTTCTACTAATACAGTAGCAAGTTGGAGTGTCTAATAATGTGCTCGAGCACACAATTGAGCATAAATCTTCCACTTGACGAACCCAATCTCACTCATTAGGGGTCCATCACAGGGCAGATCTTCAGTGCATTGGATGAGGAAGTGCCCAGAGGTTTGCAGTGGGATGAACGGACAGACTAGGACAATTTTCTGGCTTCAGCAGTCACATCTTGTCATGACAAAGTAAACAAATATCACAGCTTTAGGTCACTTCATTTCACGACAGATTGTCACTCGCTCGGGGAAGTCATGAGCAATGCACTCAGTATGGTCAGTCACATAATGGAGTGCGATCCTCTGTCGTCGGACTGCAGCAATGTGATCCCAAACCTCCGCTGCCACTTGTACGTGACCGGCAGCGCGGGTGTGGACGGCGTCAGCCCGGGCGAGGTCAGGCTGTTATAAGTCTGATGCTGCAGCTCTTCCATATCAGCTGACATCGTGGAGATCTTGGATAGTCTCTCACTCTGGTGGCTGCTGGCCACTGAAGACCTGTTGGAACTGTGTCTGGACGTCTGCTCAGTGCCTGCAGCACTGAATGGGAGGGTGATCAGGAATTCCCTCAGATCGTTGACCTCTTCTTCACTGATCTTTTCTGAGCCTTCTCCACATTCAAGGCTCGATGACCACGCAGGTGAGGAGGGATCGTGGAAAACGTTCTCCCTGGTGAACACGAACCGAGACACCTGGAACAGGAAGAAAACACAATGTTGGAACTCTGCCTTAGGTAGGATTTGTCTTGTTGCTCCTCACCTTTTTCACTATTTCCTGCGAGTTTGTCCGGCTGAGTGGTCTGTGCTCTGCTCCCACCACTGCCCGATCCATCCCCGTGGACATGGAGGATCGGGAGGTGACGGAACTGTTGACTTGGCAGCTGTTGTTTCTTTGAATGGATGAAGACTCGTAAGAGCAGGACGACTTCGGCGTTGGGCCTGAAGGCCGAACTTCCAGGCAGGTCCTGCTCCCCTCTGCATGGCCGCATTCTTCAGTCTCACCTTCTGCTCCAGGGATGACGCCAGCGCCGGACAGGACACGGTCAGCCTTGCTGCCAAGCCTAAAAACACCACATGTGACGTCAGCAATGAGTTACTTTCCTCAACACGTACGCACACACCTCTCGGCCCCAGGGGCTTGAGCTGCCATCACAGGAGGGGCCACTTCGTACAGCTCCGTCATGGACTTGGGGTTGTCGGATGAGTAGAAGTGGCGTTCACTCAAACACTTGTCAGCTTCAAGGTCAGCCTCAACGATGAGCACATTCTGTAATTGTGAGTGCAGGGTAGAGTAATATGGTTTCTATGCCGTACATGTCGATGTGATTCTTACCTCTGCCCTGGATGGCAGTCTCTTCTTAGCTGCCTTTGCCTTCACACATGTGACGATGAACACCTTGGCAGACAGAGACAAGGCTGACGCCATAACTAAGAACATCAACGTCTTGAATGCCACAACGTCCAGAGTCACCTCTGGGCAATTGAACGTGGGGACCAAGTTGGCCATGGATCCGCTGGTGCAGTCAACAGGGGAGATGATGACAACTCCAACACTTCAGATGTTCTATTCAAGTTCTGTCCTGGTTGAAGCCTTCAACACGACCGTTGCGATGATCCTGCTACAGTGCGTGCTTGATCCTCTTCCTGTCACTGCTGTCGATCATGTGGGAATGCGCGCAGACGAAGAATTTTGCACTCAGCAGTCTTTGCCTGAAGGTTAAGGCAAATCACTTTGCAGTCTCATTTCAGCAGAAAATGTCGAATTTCTCACATTCCTTCACATTCTACATCCTGCCCCCTCCCCCCGGACATGCAGTCATTGCTGTCGGCTTGGCTCTTGCTGATGCTTGCACTCATGTTGGGGGGGGACACAACCTTGACGCCAAACATAGCGGTGTTTGCACACTTGCAGCAGCTCTCCTGCAGGAGGTCACACGATCCTCTTCACTTTGATCCCTGCGTAAGCTCACACAATGTGTTGGAATCTCATACATTTTGTTTTCCTCGTCAATGCAATGAGAATACTTATAACGTCTGCTTTAAAAAAAAAACATGGATTCCTCCACAGGGGAGTTTCCTGAGGTAGCCTTGATGAACTCTTCTTACTCCCTCTTTTTCTCTGCAACTATTCCCCCACTACCTTCGTACATTCATTGAGCTCCTAATGAAATGTGCAATGAACAATTTTGCTTGGACTTTTCTTACGGTTAAGCAATAATTTTGTGAGGATGCATCCTGAGCATCCTCCAAGGCAGCCGACAACTTGTTTCTTATCAGAGAGCAGCAGAGCACATTTTATTGGGCAATTTGCTGGAGAGTCCAACGTCATTCCTTGACAACTTTGAGATCTGCTATCAAGGACTCGTATGGACCATCTGTGAGGATGGACCTAATCATCCCGGCCATTTTGTTCTCATGCCCAAGACTACCTGAGCAAGGAATTCTCAAATCACAAAATCTCTGCTTTGTTTCTTCTGCGCCAGAAGCCCGTGGGATTGGACTTGAGTCGATTACACTGTATAAACTTTATCCAATACAAACCACAGAAGTTCGTGTATACGCTGAAGAGAATCTGCAGCTCCTTCAATCCCAAAGGCTGGAATCATGCAGTGGAAGTGTTGTGTGCCATTGTCCTAAATTGTGTTTCTAACTTTCTTGTGCTTTGGTGACTCCAAGTTGTGTCTCTCTTGAGCTGTGGGAGCTCTAAATTGTGTCCCTAAGTGGTGTCAATCTTGTGCAGTGGTCTTCTGAATTGCTGAATTGTTGAATTGTTGTTGCGCCCCTAAATTGCGTCTCTAACTTTTGCCTATCTTGTGCCATGGTTGTGTCCTTAAACTGTACTGTGGTTGCTCAAAATTGTTTCCTTAAACTGTTCTGTGGTTGCTCAAAATTGTGCCTTTAAGAATGTGCTGCGTTGACCGCGGACTGAGGATCTTGGAAGTTGCGGCTTGGCTTCGCGTCCCCATGAGAGCCCGACGGCATTTTCAATTCACACCCGGCTGATGTGAAGACATTCCTGAGCTGTGGAGCGCTTACGTAATGGCGCAATTTACAATGGTGCAAGTGGAGTAAAAAAATGGGAAAAAATGAAGGCCATTTTCAAGTGCTTGATGGGAAAAAAAGATCATTGCCGGCTGTAAAACTCGATTTTATCCCCCCCCCTAACATGTGGCAGTTTAACGACGGTATCTCTGCTGAGCTACTGCGCACTTTAAGCTGTCGAGGGGATACTGAACGTCGTCGTAAGTCACCAAGACGAAGAACTCGAACGTCCTCACCCTGCGGAACTTCTCAAAGACGTACCTTGTGTCAACATTTGCCTTTGATCCACCACCTGACGATCTTTCATTGACCTCTTGTCTATCTATTCTTCTTCCTCCCAGGGTGTCCCAGATCAATCCCCCAAGTTGTGGAGTATTAGCACATGAAAGGTTGCTGTGTGCAATACTTTGGTCGTTGCAACCACTCTGGGATCTCCTCATGGGAACAACCTTCGTACCAGGATAAAATTGCTCAGTCCAACCTTTTCCCTGCATGATGGGAGTCAGACTGTAGACTCCAAATACCACTTTGCGAGACAAGTTCATAGACTCTGTCTGGACACCCTGTAGCTGCAAGACTGTTGTTCTTCAAGCTCGTCTCACTCGAGCGTGATGATGCTTTGTTTTCTGCCTAATAGTAGTAGCACGTAAGTGGGGTTCATTTGGCAGGCCCAGAAGCGACAGTCACCGACCAGACACCCTGTAGTGGGTGCTGAAGAGAGAGGAAAAAATGAAAGATTGAATGTGGCAATCGCTTCATGCCAGGAATAACCCTGCAATCTTCCAGCCTCGCCCAATAATCTTGGGACAACCGAGGTACGAATCTTGGGCAGCCGATGCATTTTCATATCACTGTACCAGTACTACTACGTATCAGAGTTTTTCGGATTATGGGGTGGCTCAGCAAACTCCTGTTCACTTGGCCTCATACTCTTTGAGAGAAATGTTCAACATTGGCATGAGTCATCACACCGAGACCGTGTAGACGTTTGGGTGGGAATTGAACTGCATAGTCGAGGCTGCTTCTGGCTACGAGGCTTGGATAAGTGACATCCAAAACTTGGCTCTCCCCAAAAGTGGCAGAAGTTGCTGTTCCACCCTGTAAGTAGCGCTGCTGCACCGTCCACAGGTAGAAGCACAGTGGATGCTATTCTTCACAGCCCAGTGAACCTACACATGCAACTGAGCTCTCGTCGTAGCAACTCTGGATGGATTTTTATCATTCTGTGTGTCTCCCTGGACTTTTAAAAATCTGAAGGAGACTTTTTCGGGCGTCAGAATTGAGGGAAATGAGAGTTTTATTGGACGATGACGTGGAGGTCCTCACAGAATGAGTTTATTGACGTTTTCCCCTCCCAAAGCTTTTGCACTTCTCGCTGTAGCCACAGCTTTTGTGCAGCACTTATGCACTACCTGACTCCATGATGGCCCAGAGGAGAACGACGACGACCAAGCAGAGAAGTAACAGAAGAAGCAGGAGGAAATTACGTTTCCACGACAGAGAAATTGGTTTCGCGATGGTTCTCACAGAAACGTTGTTGCTCATGGTTCCGGCCCTCGGTACCGTCAGAGCCGCCAAGAGCGCGCAGCGATGGATTCAGCAGGCACTTTTTTTGGCAGATTCCTCGTCCGCTTGTGTGGAGACAGGAACATCGCGGCAAAATGATAGTCTTGTCGTTCTGCGGCCGTGGAAAAGACTTGGACGACGACGACGAAGAAGAAGAAGAAGAAAATTAGCATTCCGACAAGTTTTAAAACCCATGCTGTTCTTGGCCCTGAAGACGTTATTGGCGGGGCAAACGACCCCGTTCATGGTTTTTTGGCATGAAAGAAGAGCTTGGATGGAAGTATATCTTCTTTTATGGGGGGGGGGGGGGGGGTTGAGCCATCTTATTCCTTATCAGATCAGCACAAAAAAAATTGACAACGCCATCTACAGGGTGTTGTCAGACAAAATGTCTCTTCAACGAAGTGCTGTACAAGAACCTACAGGGTGGGCCCCCAACAATGGATCCTTAAAGTCATGTTTCAGCCATTTCTACGTGCGTGATGCGTAAAAATATAATCATATTCGTGGCTTTGGATCCAGTGTTTGGACACCACTATGTGGAAAAGGTGAAGTATGAGCTTTGGAGGCACCATCTTAGTAATCAATCGATCAATACTTATCTAACCTATGCAAAAAGTATGCCAGAGTATTAAAATTCTAGCTTATCTCTCTCCACCTAAAGCAATGTTAACAAGCTGGGTCTTCTTACATCACTTCACCAAAAGAATTAAAAATGTAGCTCAAGCTACACTTATCTAACCTTGGCTCACCTGGTGGCTGAAGTATTGAGCTTGGTGAACCTACCCAAATCTTATGCCTACAAACCCTAAGTGATGCTCTCTCGACAACCCCTGGTTCAGGAGCTTTAGAACACTCTGAGCTTTGTCCGGATTTATCTGGAGTACCCTGTACACACGTAGGCACCGTCTCATTGTAATTCATACGAGCAGCATGAGTGCATTGTGATGTGTTTGTTAATATCTCCCCGAACATTGTTGAGCAGGCCCATTAATTCAATGTCACGTCCGTGCTTTAGGAGTCCGCCTTCCCCCCCTATTTGTGCATGAGATCCATTATCTTTCTCTCCTCCTCTCAATCCTGCAGCTCGAAACATTTTTTCGTCCGTGGACGCTGCGTAAAACGAATTTTGAGGCCTCGAGGGGCCGTTCCAACATCAGAGCCCGGTGCACACACCAATTTTAACATTTCTGCTACAAATGATGACTTTGTGGCGTGGACGCCGCCGACGCCGCCGACGAACGAGAGGGGGGGGGAGGGAGGGGGTTCAGCAGCTTCAAACATCTCTCTTCTGCTACTTCCTCCTGATGCACGCGCGTCCTTATGAATGCAGAAGGCCCTTTTCAGGCCTTCCCCATCATCCGCCAAACGTGGGTAGTTCAATATTTGAGCTGATCTGGCCTCGCAGCCACTAGAGGCCGACAGGGCTGAGGGATCTGGCCTCGCGGCCTCGGAGATCTGCTTCGGATTCCTCACCTCACGGGGGCGTCAGGCTGCTTTTGTCACCTTTGAATTTGGGCCAGTTCAAACAGAGGCAGAGCAAACAGGTTCGAGGAGATAGGCACAAACAGGCCCCATTTCGAGTGGCGTCGTTTTTTGCGTCATCATCAATAGACAGGGCGAGAATAAAAAAACAAGCCGCGAAAAGTCTGCATTTCTCTCTCTGTATGCAGAGTTGACATTCCATTTTGTCAATTTCTTTTCCAATTCCATCACACTGCGTGGCTGCTTTTTGTTGAAAAAACACTTTTCCTTCGCCTCAACTTGAGGCAAAATGCGTGGTGCAGTCACTGAAAGGGCCAAAATTATCTTCCAGTGATGTCGTTGTGCACTGCGTCGGACACGCTATTATGTTTGAAGACTCAATGTGACAACTTCTTCCCCTGCAACAAACAAGTTGACCAAATCGAACTAGACTTTATCTGCACGAGACAGAATTTCCTCACCTCCAGAAAACGTGTCTGCGAAGCGCTTGTGTGTACATGGGTAGTTCTGGTGTGCCGGGGCAGCATTTGTCCGTCTTATACGTGCAGTTCTTGTGACTTTGTGAGTGTGAATGGAGTTCTTGTGTGAGTGCACAGTACCTGGCATAAAAACTGTCCTCGGGGTAAAATGGGCTCCCCACTCTGTACGAACAGTTTTTGAGGCAGAATCATCTCATGGAATCGGTGACCCGGACAGTGGAGTCCTTGTGTCTGCAGTCCTTGCGTCTGCAGTCCTTGCGTCTGCAG
>JAAUXU010066236.1_pt1 | contig 15565 bp, 10 predicted proteins | sample 7278151 | NCBI WGS metagenome assembly JAAUXU01 (sample SAMN14350113, study PRJNA611818) | marine sediment metagenome | isolation source: surface marine sediment (1.8m) | place: French Polynesia: Moorea | collected 2018-08 | reverse complement strand
CGAAAACTGTACCTAAGATCCAGCTTAACGTACGTAAAGATTGTATGTAGGACTATTTCACTTTGGCACCAAGTCGTCATTGTGTAAGCGTGTATGTGTGTGTGTGTGTGTCTGTGTGCACGCGTGAGTTCATCCAACAGTCGCTGATGGTCGTGACTGTTGAAGCTCTGACTTTTGCTCAGACATGCCCACGCATGCTTTTGTCAAGTCATGAAAAGAGCAGGAAGTCTTTGAGCTTGATTTTCAACGCATATGCACGTATATGTAGGTAACTCTTTCTTACCTCCTCTTTCGATCCTCTCCTGCTTTACGTCACCCCTTAAGTTGTGTACGACTCGTATACCCCACCACAACGGTATTTTGTTGCTGCGAGTGCTATCATATCCCTGTGGAATTTCCTCCACCAACCATTTTCCTCGACTGATGTAATAATTACTTGTTTCCAGCCGAGACTCTCGGTCGAGAGTGCGAGCAGCGCCAAGAGGTCAAAAATAGCCTCCTAGCTTTTTCACCTTTCTCCTTCTTGGTCGCTTCCAAGTAGAGGTGTGCAGTCGTGGACCAACAAGTCGCCAAAGAGACGTCCGTTGTGCTGGCGACCGCAGTCCCAACAGTGGGGGACGTCCAAGTTCTTGCTGTCCGAGTGCCTGTTCATTGAGTGGAACGACTTACATTGATGCCAGGACGGATCTATCCCTATTTTCTTTCTCTGCTAGGCCTGTGGTGCGCCTATCATGAGGCTATAGAAGGAGGGGTGAGACAGCCCTCGCTAATCTTGTGGAGTAGGAGGGACCTTTGCTTAGTCAATATTCCCAGCACCGCGAGTAACGACAGGGCAGAAAATATGAAAAGGGAGCAGATACTTACTCTCAGAGGGGACTTTTTTTCAGGCCCATGCGATTTGTGCACAATCAAAAGGGTACATGTAGTACGTACACGTACATGCAACTGTGATGGTGAAAAAAGTTTGGATCGGGGGGGGAGGCGTCACCTTTGTTGCCACTATGGAGGGCATTTTGTTTGTCTCCTCTGAACACGTACGTATGCGTACGCACCACATTGAGTTGACAGTTGGCGGTCCATCTACGTGGCTGCAGTGCAGAGAAAGCTTACGTGTGTGCACTGACGAGTATTGTTATGCTTGGAGGGCAGGATAATTAAACTTTCGTTAAAAAAGCAGGTGTACTTTTTGCCTTGTCAAAACTTCGCTACACCAACTGATCGAGCAGCTTCGTTCGCACTTAGGGATAGGGGGAGGGAGGTAAAAGTGCCTGCAAACATATTTCGTTCATGCGACTGCCCCATGAGTCACTCTTTTTCTGGCTCGCCGATTATAGACACCTCAGTGCCTCCTCGGGACTCCGGTTTTACTCAACGCGCGAAAAAAATGTTTGCAGCACGCAAATCTCTTCTGGTTTTCAGGTTTTGCACACGCCTCCCACCACAGAGCGTACGCACATCTATCAACGTCCTTGGTGTTCAGGGGCTAAAAAGTTGCATTAAAATATGAGGTCAACTTTCTGAACGGAAACAGTCTACAAATAAAAAGGACAATGGAGTGCAAGTACGACAGACAAGGAGCTGCACAAATAGAACTCTTGAGCTTCTTCTCCAACCACTACCATTTCTGCCAGAGCGAGCAAGTCTATTTGTGGCTTTTATGGTGCTCCTAGGAATTTTGAAACATCACATGCTTTTTCTTTTGAAAGATGAGACCGCATAACGAACCATGTACGTCTACCGAGATTATTGGATGTACGCAGTACGTACACGTTCGTTCATGCAGACTTACATATGCTACACTGGCACAGTCAAACTTACCGTGTAACAGAGATTAGGAGTTGCGCTACCTACTGTACTGACGTACAGAGATACGCAATACGTTTCAGTACACGATGAGGCTTGAAAGCCACGCATGAGGTAGGTAGAGTATCATGGAACCCCTGAGACCGCGACTAAGTATCATTATGTCAGTATAGGCAAAAAAAGCACGGCAACTTCATTATCATAAAAACCATATCCCTCCATGTCCACCACTGGCCTCAATGAAGAGGAGCTTCCCTCTGAACTTGGATAACGTGTGCGCGGGCAATGCAAAAAAGAAAATAGAGAAGCCAAAAGCTCACCTGTAAGCTGCTCGTGTTTGTTTACATTCAGTCCCTTGAGGCAAGATCTCTTTCTTTACTTTTCACATAATGTGCGTTTATTTGTGTACATACGCGTCCCACACACCAGTAACAGAGTGAAATGAAACGTCCCTTAAACCTTAATGTAACTCGTATGCAACGAAGCAGTGGAATGCACTATGCACGACAGCTATTGCGACCAAAATGGGAATGAGACCATATCTTGTAAACGACGCCAGATCGGAAGAAGAGAGTCATTGAGAAATCTTCTATTTCTGAACTACCGAAGTGTATAACGAAGTCAGGTTATGTGATTGCACTATCATTTACCAAAACGTGTCGTTGAACCCTATCAGTGTGACCTCCGTCAAGCAAATGGCAGTCTGAAAACAGGACCAACGTGCTGTAATTCACCCATGAAAAGGCTGGCGAGACAGCCTCTTAGGCTCCTCACTACTTGCTAGTAGCCCATGGAGATCAAGTTCTGTGCAGATCAAGAATGTTTAAGTGACACAAGATTTTCCTAAGGGACCAGGGACATTTCAATCAGGGCTTGGCAGTCACCACCAGACCTTAGTTGGCAACGACAAAAATGTCCATTTTGTGAAAGATATAATTAACAATGATGCCCATTTGACTTTGCAAGACGTCATAGTATCAAGATGTGATCGACGACCTGACAACAGTTTTTGTATGTCTACTCTATATACCTGAAGCTCAGTTAGCGTAGTGCGTGATGGGACCCTCAACTATTGACAGCTATGGCATGGAGCAAAGCAGATCCTTCGAGGAACTTCATCAAATGCCATTTCCACGAGGGAACAGCATTCCTGAGGTCCATGGTGATATGTTGTGAGCCTTGTGTGAACTTGTGCACTCGAGCTGAAACAGCTCAGCTCTCAATGACATGTAACGGGATTCAAGCAACCAATTAAAGTCAAGGCAACCGCTGGTAAGATGAAAACAATGCTCATTCTCAATTTTGACTCTGAGGGAGCCATCATGTCAACATTTTGTCCCCAATGGAACTACAGTGGCTTCAGCGTAACACTGTCAATGTATTGGACAAAGTTCGTTATCTGAAGACCTAGAGGTCAATGGAAGGTCCAGGAAAATCGCTGTTCCGTCTAGTCGTAAGGCCCCATACCAGAAAGGAAACCTTCATGGATGCTAATAACAAAAAAAATGTTTGGTCACCCTCTTCACTGACCAAGTACGGCTTCATGTCTCTACGGAGCATTTTCTAGAACTAAGTCTATGGGTCAGAGTCAGAACACAGATCATTTTTGAGCACAGGTTGAAGTGCTGAGGGAAGTGCATAGATAGATGTCCGAAAAATTGTAAAATGAATTTTTTCATCGGTCTGCCATCGTTTAGGAGATTTGGCCTCACTCTCCCTCTGGTTGGAATAGCTCTCGTATGTACTGCTATGTGCGTAGGTATGTGCAGCTGGCAATACTTTTGTCATAGATCGGACAAAGATAGTCTCTGCACCAGGTTGACATGCTCGTTGGTAGCTGAAGGCAGCCAATTCAATGAATCGGGTTCTTTGTCTCTCGCCTCTGTCTGGAATTGTTTTCTCTGTGACCTTGGGAAGGCTCCTCCTGCCTGACTAAGTGACTTTCCAATGTCCATATTATGAAGGTGAAGGACAGCTTATGAGTAAATAAAGAGAGGAATTTATATCCCTCGCCAGCACCACATGAAACAACAGCCGTCAATAGCAAGTGCCTTAATAGCACACACGATACTTGAAGATGGAAAAGCTTTCATGCCGTTGGATGAACTTGGCTTTGTTTGGTGGAGCTAAATGCGGCCTTTTGTTCGAGGCTACGAAAGCCGAACGTTATGGAAAACCCTTTCATGAATTTGTTCCCACTCTTTGGTGTGGGGGAAGGCATGAAAGGCGGAGATTGGATTTTCTTTCCATTCAAGCCGTCCATCCCTGGGTGGGTCATTCATTGGTGCGGTATCCTTTATTCTTGCTTTTCTCTCTGCCATACAGAGAACGAGGTTGGGAGAGCCATTGCGTGTGAATGAGCAGTAGAAAGAGTGACAAAGAATGATCGAGCATAGCAGAGTGAGCGGAGACTCAGTCGAGACGTCATCAGCCCGTGCACGTACTGTTCGAACTGCGCAGACGGGCAGGCAGACAGAGACAGAGAGACAAAATAATATAAAACACCCCCGAGTTTTCTTCCTTCCACCTCCCTCTTAATCGAAAGCACGGAAGGTTAGTCTTTGGGACGTATCTCCTCACATGGTCCCATTAACCGGAGAGATCTTGTTGACGACTTAAGCGACGAAATCGGTATTCTGCGTGCGTGACAGAGCGACGACGCACTTCTTCTCACCTTCTCTCATGGGAAGGTAGAAGGACTGGTCCTCTCGTGCTGTCCTCTACCTATTGTGCATGCTACTTAGGTCGGTACGCTCGAACAACCGGAGAGAGGAGCTTTGGGTCGTAGGTTTCATTTTCGGCGCGATTTTTTGCCTCCAATCCGGAGGAGAGTAAGAAAGTCACCATCTGGTCCAGAATTTGACGAAGGTGACATCCTGAGTGCTAAAAGTGGCAGTGTTGCCGCTTTTCCTCCTAAAGAATCCTAATTGCTTCCGGATGGTCTCCCTGAACACGCTGAAGCTGAAGGCATAGATCAGAGGATTGATGAAGGAGTTGAGGCAGAAGAATTGCATTAGAAGGGTGCTCAGGTTGCTGATGTCCAAATCTTCTTGGAACATGCGAGCGTCCAAGCAAAGCTGCTCCACGTCGTTGTACACCTAAATCATGCACATTGTCAGGGAATGGAGTTGTCACATGTTATACTACAGGGTGGGTGAGAAAGAGCTATAAAGGCAGTTTCTCACTTGTGGCTATAGCAGTACCAAATGGGTGGTTTTGATGAAGTTGTGGCACTAATAACGGGTATAGATAGACTGTCGATGACCCTTATTAGTGCCACAATTTATTACCCTCATTAGTGCCACTTTGGTGGACCCTTATTATTATACCCTCATTTGTGCAGCCGTCAGAGTCAATGTTCAAAAAACGTTTCAACATTAAATAAGCATATGGAAATACTGATGATTTGACAAGATGTAAACTGCAGATTCCCTCAGCATACTTGCTCTTGGTATCTCTGATAAAGATCATGTACTCCCAGGGTGAGCCTTCTTGATGACCTGGGAGTGGGTGGGTGGGCTAGAGACTTTGTACACTTGACCTTGATCCTCTTGTGGAGAGAGTGAAGGCTCTCGGCTGGCTTGGCATTGGTGGCAGCCTTGTAATATCCGTGAATGGCAAAATCTCGTCTCGTCTCGTTCAACTAAAAAGACAATGCCTCTTTTGCAGCACCAGAGCTTTCATCTGCCGGATATTCAAATCTGCGCTGTATGTTCAAGTTTTTGCACAATAGTTCTTCTCCCTCTCACCCACCCTGCCGTATAATACGCCGTGCAGCTTCAGTAGTGTGATACTTCGTTCCTATCTCAAAGAGATTACAGACGGTCTCCTCGTTGCCCCTCATTATTTTAGTGTGGCGCCCATTTTTTCCCCCATGCAATGGGGGATCTTAAATTAAGGAAGGCTCATCCCAGACGGCGCTGGTGGCTCAAGAATCACGGCCAAAGTTCTCGGAAAGAAATGAGGAAGGGGGAAGAGAGAAAACTTGCCTCATAAATATTCTTCTGACAAACTTGGTCCGCCTCCACTCCTCGGTAACTCATTAGACAGTCTGAGAGGTCGAAAATGTTTTGGGTGGGGGCCTCGCCAACCGGGGGCTGTTGGGAGAACTCTGGGGTGGAAAAGTTAATATCACAGATAAATCTTCGAGGCATGATTACATTAAAGCTCACTTTTATATTGGATACGTTCCGCACGTATATATATGTAGGTACATGTACCTGTACGTACCGGTAAGTACGTGGTTTTATGATTTAAGCCCTTCATGATTTTACTATGCTCAGGCATGCGTAGTTCCTTGGCGCATGCATACTCTACGTACGTACATATAGACCGACCTTGAAACTGCTGGCAGTCCTCCGTGTCATAATGCATGTGGAACAGTAAGGCGATTGTGGGGTCCAACCCATATAGAGTGTACGTGGTGAGCAGGACCATTGAGGGCACCCAGGAAAGAAAGATGGAACTATGAAGTGAGCACTACATTTTGCTAAATCATTCGGAGCACAAGTACTTACGAACGTGTAGTAGCACTGCTGCACTAACCTGAGGATGGCTAGGACGTACTTGCTGTTCTTGACGTCATTAAGGGCACTCTTAAGACTCCTGGAGAGGGCCAGAAAGTTGTGCACGCCCTTGTCGGAGGCGGATTCCTGAGACTCTATCTGAAGAAACAAGTCCGTGTGCAATCTGTAAGAATTGAAGCGTCACTTTCTGTCAGTCTTTGGTCACATTTCCACCCTCGCATGCGTACTTTCGCACGCTTTTCGCCCTGCGGTAAAGAATGATGACGTAGAAGAAGAAGACGAGGGTCACGGTGATCCAGAACATGAGTTGCCAGAAGCCGCTGATGAGTCTCCTCAGCCACGGGATCACCCCGTGCAGGTGTCCCAGGTTGGCGGCGGAGAGCAAAAGAACCAAAGCCCAAGAGAAAGCCAGAAGCTTGCGAATCCTGAGAAGAGGAGAAAACAAGGGCTAGTTTGCTTTCGGCGGGGGTATCCGAAAATTAATCATTGGAATGGCACCAGCAAAGAAAGAGAGAGGAGAAGAAGAGGAAGCAGAAGAAAAAGAAGAGGGTAGAGAGGGTTTCGTTCTGCAAAGGCAACTCTGCTGCCGGCATTTTTTTTGCTTTCTTTCTCCTTTTTTGGAAGAAGCCCGGCAAGAGTTAGCTGCTATTCTGGAAAATCCTAGATAAAAATAGGTCCAACTCCTTGCGTTACTCCTCGTGCTGCTGCGCGCGGGAAAAGACACTAAAAGACTTTCCATTACTGGGTATTATCCTGGAGACAGACGTCAGCGCTCACACAACTTTTTATTGACCTGCGATGAACAATGCGCGGTCAATAAACTTTGCGGTTAGCTGATTTCCCTGCATAGAGCAGGGAGAGTCCCATAAATTTGAACGACACGCACCTCGGAGTGGTGAAGATTGAGGGGTGTTTTAATCCGTTGGTAATGTAGATGAACCTGTCGATGGACAGGAGCAGGAGGGCCATCCAGAGGGCGAAAACCATTAAATGGTCCAAACAGTTGTCGATTGTCAGGCGGACGAAATCGATCCTGATCACGCAAGCGCAACCTTTTTATTTTGTCCAAACTGCTCTCCAAAGTCACCTCTACGTACTCTTGGGATGGATCTGTTATGATCCCTCTCTCCTCCGCTTCGTAAAATAGGGTCATGTAGATCGTGAGGTCCGTCCACGCGTAGTCTTCCACTGTGGCGGCCAACAAGAACCAGATGGACGAGAGTAGATCCGTGAAGGCCAAGTTGGCGATGAAAATGAAGCATGGGTGGTGGTTGATGTTCTATGGAAGAGCCGTGGACAAGGTTTTGCTGGGGCTTGTAGGCACAAGGTGTGTACGAGCATAGCCTTACGTGTAAGATGCAGTGCGTGGTGGACCATATGACTGTGACGTTCAGCACGGTGGCAACTGCGCAGATGCCGATGGAGGCTTTCTTCGCCACTTCCTGTCCCCTTTGCAGCACCATCATCTTGTCCAGACTGTGCTGGCTGGTGACCAGCAGGATGGACTCACCCAACGTGCTGTTTTCGTTCATCTGCACGATCTCTGAATCCCGGATTTCTCCACAGTGAGTGCTGTTGATGACTACTTTTCACCACTGTGTCAGTCTGACGGTGGCGCGTCAGACACCGATAGTTTGTATTTGCTCTATCGTGTTTACTACGTGAACGTGGTACGTGCATGAGGCGTAGAAAGATAGGTGCTACGGCTGTGCTACGGAAATGATGAGCCACACATTACGATTACCGTGACAGCAAGGATGCATCATATGACACCACGTATGGGTACACACCGAGACTTCCAACACGTGACTCAGTCATTGATACGGGGCACGGACATAACAGAGTGACAGACATGCGGGCGTAAAACTACGCATTCATGATACTCATGGCACTTCGACAAAACCGGACATGGGTAATTTTTTTACGCCGTAATACTGACATGTAGATCACTTAATGTAAGGATTAGATGCTGATTATAAGGATAATTTTGTCAAGAACCAATGCTTTAATCTGAGTAAGACTTTTAGCGTTCATACCTGCATGTGCATAGTATCCATAGTATAAATTATATACAGGATGTACAAGAATGTACGCAAGTCTACGGGAAGACACTGTTCATGCACGCCCGGATTGAGGATACGGATGCTCACTATAGTGTATCACATCGATAATTTTGCGATATTGCGTTCAGCGAGCAATATTGATTTAAGCTTCAGGAGAAAGCAATACTTCCGTGCGGGTGTAACACGGCACTGCGATCATTAAAAATCACAAGTGCTCTTATTCCTCACAAAAGTAGCTGTAGTAAATGAATGGGGATAACCATAATGTGTTTGCGCATCAATTGTAAAAGATGTATGCACTAAATTGGTGCGCACTTAAATAGACCAGTAGCGCTCACGAAAATGCCTGTTCGTGCACTAAGATGATGGACTCGGCACCAGATGTAGTTAGCATAACTTAGTCACCTAGCTTCAGCTAGGTGACGTTTTTTTCGCACATGCTTTGGTGCACAATCAGTCATTTTGGTGCGCACCACCTTCATTTTGGCGTACTCTAAAATCGGCCCTAAACATATATTCCATGTGTATGAGTAGATACCGTAGATGGCAAGGAACGAGGGGGATTATTTTTATTTCCCCCTATTTGTCTCTTTCACATGCACGCATGTAGAACGTGTTAGGATTCATGAAGTGATGCTGTCACTCTCTCGTTTATCTTTAGCGACCGCCAGAGCACTCATGAAACGTGACAGCAACAGCAGCTTCATGTTATACTGACTGGAGATCAACTCAAATCCCACTGAACAACGTCGAGGACAGTAACACGTACTGTACAGAGCACACATCGTATTAGCCGCACAGCGCCACTCCCCGCTCCCGGTGATTTGTCACTCCTGTAGGCCACTTACAAGGCAGTAGTGTCCGTCTTTAAGCAGGCCAATTTGGAAAGCAAGGCGAAATTGAAGCGCGATCTCTCACGAGAGCAATATCAGTTCCAAATGTTTTGGATGAATAGCAAGAGCTCCCCCCCCTCCCAGACCAACAGAGGCAGCAAAAGCCATTCCGGGGAAAGGTTATTTCGCTACTTTGGGGAATTACCTTTTGAATGGGCCTCTCTCTTTCAGCTGTGCTTGCTTTCATTTTTCTCCGGAACGAGAAGACTTAACTGTGTGCGGGGGAAATGACAACGCGACGACAAAATGTCATCATTAGGCTCTGGTCCAATTTGAGTCTTCGGACGACAAGCGGAGGAGCTGGCGAGAGTTGCCAAATAAAACTTGCCAGAATTGTGGCCACGTTAGAACCCCAGCCCACCCCAGTGTACGTACATAATGCTCGAGTAGTGAGAGCTCCAGTTCGACTCACACAATGCTAAGGAAATCTTCAGCCGCAGCCGTCAATAAGTCGAATGTCCTATAAGAAACTTTTCTTCTCATGTGACTCACAAAAGTACTCCGCGAACGATGAGACGAGGGCACCAACAATCCAACGATCTGTTTGCTAATTATCTGTGTCTTTCAACTTACAGGTGTGGCAACTCTAACAATGGCCTTCTTGGGCTTGGCCTCCTCTCGAGGACGTCTTTTTATCGCTCTTATCCTCCTCTTTGGACTGGCAGAGGGTAAGGAAGGAATTTATTCTTTTGCTGCTGATGACTTTGCTTAGGAGGTCGCTGCTTACGCAGTAGCTTGCTGAATTTGAGCCGTGCATCTTTGCAAGCGGACGAGGAAAAAGGCCGCTTCATGACAAACAAGGAAAAAAAAACAAAAAAAAGCTTGCAGACGACGTCAAACTCCAGAATGGGCGGGGGTAGAAGAATAAAGCAGCGGTTCTATTGGCGCAAAACTGCTGCTTATTGTGGATGTGTTGTAGTTTCACGATAGGACAATAATAATAAGCCCGGGGCTGTGTGAGAAGATGGGGTGAGGTGAGATGGTTTGTGAGCATGCGTGCAACACTTTGCATGAGTAGGTGCGCAAAAGGCGAAGAAGCAGGCCCAAGCCAGAACTCGCAGCATCCGCGGCGAAAAATCGCGCATTTTTGCCACACGAACTTTTTGGCAAAAATGCAAAAAAGTGCTGTCACTGTCACTGAGAAGAAGACGTGGAAGAAGAAAAAAATTAGTCTCCCCCACTCCCTGCGCTTGGTCCCATTGCCTCCAACAATGTGCTCCCTGGCATCGTCTGGCAGTGGGAGTTGGTCAACAAAGATCACAAAGCCTCCCTCTCCGGTCCTTGCTTAATTTTTTTTCTGGTTTCAAAAGCTCTCTCAATCAGCCACCAGGCAGTAGCACACATCTGGTACTTCTACGTATAGATGTACCCGTTATTGGAAAGCTATAAACTGTTGGCTGTCTCATTTTATACCAGAGAAGTGAGGATAGAATTCCCAAGTCTGCAGTTTCCTGGGAGAAACATTCTTGCAGCAGAACATTCTTCTCTGCCAGGCCGATACCTTATTGCCCAAGCAGTCTCCGCAAGGTTTATTTTATCGCCAAGTGACATCACGATTGGCTGTAAGCGTAATAACGTCATTAGTGGGTACTTTGTGCAAATATTATAATACTGGGTATGACATACCCCGTATTGCACTCGTATAAGACATGGGCATACGTAGGTACATACCATTAGGTAGGACCCGTATAGGTCCGTACAGGTCCCGCTAACACTGTTCCTCTGTCTTAGGTGCAGAATTGAAGGGTGCACATGTACTGCGCGTGCCGTTTGGGTATGGCAGCATAGTCCAAGTGAGCGAGAAATCACAGATCTCTACCAGAGTCAGTCGCTATGTGCCACATTTCTGTGCCTACGTGTAAGTAGCAAGTCACTGATATCTTAACTTCATCTGCAACATGCACATGAGACTAAGTTGGAATGTCGAATTCAGGTTATTGAGTCCTGTGATAGCTTTTCAGTTAGTGGAACTGAAGGGATTCTCAAAATCTGGGCAAAGGCCACCATCAAATCCTGACCTCAACCTATTAGGTGTTGGGATTTGGAACGTGGTCAAGAAACTGTACAGGGACATGATGGTGCTATTGAGCTGAAGGAGACGACCTTCTCTGTAGTTGCGACAAGAAAAATACACTTGAGAGTCTAGAAACCAGACTCTCCGGAGTGATTGCAGCTAATGGGGGATATTATGAGCTTGCAGGGGGTAACTGACCCCAGCTACTGAATGGGGCACAGTACTTCGAGGTGTCTTTCAACTGAATGTAAATTTTGCTCTGGTGCAAAGCTGTGTACCCAACCTATGCATTTTGGCGATCCCGACGTTGAAACAGAGCAAATGAGAGCACATATGGGAAGGCGGGACTTGAACATTGGTTGCCCCAATCAATGTTGTTACACCCTGTGTTTAATCCGAAATGTTTTAAAACCCATGTGTCTGAGTATGCGTGCGTAGTCCCAGTTCTAGGTTATGTTTACTGTATGTAGGCGCAATGAAACATTGCTTTTCTTCAGTGAATGATAAAATTGCACATTGCAGTTCTTCTCGTCCGCTTAAGCATAGATATAGTGTAAATACGGTAGCCAACAGTGTAACAGTTAAAAGTTAGCCAAAAAAAAAGAGAAGCCTCGAAGCTTTCCAAGAATGTTGGAGGTAAGGCAATAACATTGAATTTCAGCCGCATGAGGAAGATGTTGAACGGCCGCAAGGATAAAAGAAATGAATGACAAAGACGTCCACCACCTGTGGCTGGAGCACAGTCACCTTCCCCAATCTCGAGCACCCCGAGTGATCTGATCACAACGCATGGGGCGACAGCAAAAGTGTCGAATCATTCAGACAACTTGACGAATAACTCGGCCTACTTTTCTACAGACTTTTTTTCATGCGCTCCTTTCATCCGTCCGCAACCCTCTCAGAACGGTAAATAACGATCCATTCGCCGTATTTCGGATCGGATAACTTTTTCTCCTATCGCGAATGCTTAATAGAATTCCTTAACGTAATTGGAAAGTTATTTTCTCCAGAAGAGTTCCCCCCCGCCAAACTTTGTGGCCTCACTCCCGAGTCATTGAGTGAGCGAGAGGGTGAGATGGCAGCAGCACACAAAAATGTCTCCAACCAAGTTATTTCCGCAGGGAGTTTTACTATTACAACAACAGAAAAACCTCTTCCTCCGCAAGTGCACCTAGAAGTTGCAGCTTTTCTCTACGTCTGCTGCATTTAGGCCCGAGGCAGCCCTCGATTCCTCCACTTCTTGGCTCCAGTCAAGGTCATCGAAGGCAATAGAGGTGTCCTGAAGAGGACAATTAACGCTCTAAATGAGAAGCGTCGCGCCCTCTCTCGCTTTTAATTCTTCCTTGATTGCCTCGGCCCGACTCCTATAACAAATCCTTCGGGTCGACAAGCGGGAGCAGCGCAGTTCACGCACCGTCTTCCCCAAGAGCGCTCCAGACAGACACGAGTTAATGAGGAGGAAGATCCCATTAAAACTGCGTCGCTGGGAAAGATTCCTCCAAACGATTACATTTGGGGCGCCGAAGCTCATCAGTCAAAGACACGCTGGCTATGGCCTTTCTACTGCAGGCGCGCACTCACGGCTGGGCTCCCTCCTGCGTTCACCAGAACCCCGGGGTTCGCTGGGGTCTCCTGCTTTCATGCACGCACAACGTGTGGTACGAGCAACTGCTCGAGCGTGGGGGAAAACATGAGGCTTCCGTGTACACACACGAATGCCTTGATTGCCATTTTTCTTTCATCTTTCAGGCGTGCCTAACAGCAAAGTGCCCGAAGCTGAGGCCGGAGGTTTTTCATCCTCGTCAAAGCGTAGCAAGGAGAAGGATCAATCAAACAGGTGAGGAGGCAATTCTCTGCAATGCAACCTGTGTACGGACGGACGGGCGTATGTGCATTCACCCACTCACTCATTCTGGCAATAATGGACGACACAACTGATCGAGGCCAAACAGGTGCTGACGTACTCGTACTGACGGGTTCCAAGCCTTGAAAACCAAGCCCAGCCCGAGCTTTGGGACACTTGGAACCAAAAAGTTTGCCTAGGCCTGAGAGGGTATCACGGTGGGCCTTCAGGATGTCTAAATGAGCCCAATTGAATTTTGCAAATTGTTCTGCGGAGCAAGCTTTGGTTATCGAGCCAGGCTTGAACGGAAAGTTTTGGTACTGCATCACTACGACGCGAGGGCCGGGCCAGCAGCTCGATGGGGTCCAGCAATGGCTTCTTTCCGCTGCCACTTCATACTTTGGTGGGCACCACCTCTCAAGAAGCATGTTTGTGTGTCTCCGTGATTGCCTCCAGTGCAGCTGTCACAAATGGAAGGCCCGAGTCGATTTATGAGATAAATTTTTGTAGGCAGGAGCTGCCACCTTGGCTGCAGTCACTCTTGCTCGCAGTCCCTGAGTCTGGCAAAGGATGGTATCGACAGTCACCGGAAGCATGAAGAATTTGGCAAAAACGGAACCGGGGAAAGGGGGCAGGAAACGGTCTATTACGACTTGGGGCTTTTTCATTAAGAGGAAGAGCCTCATCATTGAATAAGGGAAAGAGATGGAGAGAAAGCGCTTCTTCTTCTCAAAGAAGAAACCGAAGCTTAGAAATGCTTTCTCGATAATCTCGACATGCACGCACATTATTTTCCCTTGCTTCTTCCAGACTTGCTGCTCTCTCTCGGTGGCCAGACATCGCTGCAAGGCCTCGCTCCCCTCTCGACAATGGGCGTGGACAAGAGAGAGGTTCTTCGGACAACGTTTTTGCCGCCGTCGCCGCCCTCTCTGGCACCGGGAGGACACCGAGGAGGCCGTCGTGGTCTGGGATGTATCGCCGTCGAGGGAGGAGATCCGAAATCGAGAAGAGATCCGCGGAAATAGAACCAGAAAAGAGTGGGAGGTGGGTAGGGTGCTTGTCGTTTTCCAGTGTCTTTTTGCTCTCTCTGTCTGTCTGCTCAAAGACGCAGTCGCACACAAAAAGAGGGAACAAAAATCGAAGTCGCCCAAGAGTTTGCTTCGTATGTAAGTGCTGGAGATACGCACGTGGTAGACTTGGGAAGGAAAGGGGATTCTCCAAAACGCATTTTTCGTCATTTTCCGAAAAAGACAAGCGAAAAGAGAGAAGTGCTTCTGGATTATAGCTCAGCGTCGGCGAACGGTGCTATTTTTCGTAACTAAGTGGAGCAAATTTGCCGAGTTTCTCGCCATTTTCACGCAAATTTGCCACATTTAGTTAAAAGGAAAAGCACCATTCGCCAATGCTCAGCTATGACTTGAGCTGGAGTCCTGAAAATGAGAGCTCTACTTCATCTTGTCCAACCGTTTAGGGGTTGGAAGCGATGGGACGTACTCGTGAGGCGTCTGCTCGGCCAGTTGGTGGATCAGGGTCCGTCCTCTTACTGTAAGCAGGCAGTCACAGTTACAAGACGTCCTGCAATGTGAAAGTGCGTCAAGTGTTAGGCTCCGCAAACGTACTGGTCAATTTTTGACGGAGTTAGCATGAGATCTGTTGGGTCTGCCTAGTCTGACCTCGTCATTTTGGGCACTGCGTTAACAGTGGCGGAGGCCTTCACAATGTTACCGTTTTGTTTGATACCAATCCTGGTACTCATTTAGACTTTTAGCAGATATTTCTCAAGTTGGGTACTTGGTGCTCTCACTGTTGCAATGCACGGATGGGAGACGTGATGATCATGGGAGCTGGAGCAAATGACAAGTGCTTGACTGATGCGGATGAGATGATGGAGGACGACTTTGCATCACACACTGCCTTCCAGTGCCCATACTTGGCTGGACTGTCAGTAATGTGCACAGTGCATTGCAGGAACTGTTGGGTTTTGGCCGGCTTCTGATGATTCCATATTATTCCAAATCCGTACAGCTTTTGCCGAAGGCATTGCTGAAAGATGTGAGTGGAGAAATGGAAACTGCTGGTATGTTCGACTGCTATCGACCCTTTAATGATTGCATGATTTCTCTTGTTCTGTTAAAATTTCGCTTTTTCCCCCTCCCAAACTGCTGACAAAAAGACTTTTTAAGCCTTTTGCCTTTTTTGTCCGCCAATTTGCTAACAAGAGAAAGCAGAAAAAGTCAGAAAAAAATTGGGCGGTAACATTTTAACAGCAAACCTCATCAACCACTTCTTGAATGGACACGTTTTGAGCCTCCTTTTTGTCGTAACACCTCTGAGCAAAAGGTACAACACTTTACCTGTTCCAAGGTTTGACGATCCTAGAATCAAAATATGAAACCTTTATTCCCGCTGAGACCTCGAAAAAT
>JAAUXU010077412.1_pt1 | contig 15567 bp, 17 predicted proteins | sample 7278151 | NCBI WGS metagenome assembly JAAUXU01 (sample SAMN14350113, study PRJNA611818) | marine sediment metagenome | isolation source: surface marine sediment (1.8m) | place: French Polynesia: Moorea | collected 2018-08 | reverse complement strand
GTGGGGGGGCGGGGGGGCGGGGGGGCCGCCGCGCCCCCCCCCCCCCCCCCCCCCCCCCCCCCCCCCCCCCCCCCCCCCCGCCGGGGGGGGGGCGAGCGCGCGCGCGCCCGACCTCTGGCCTCTCGTGTAGTTTCTAACAAGACACGTTCACGGATGAATAAGCTTTTGGGGTCTCTGCCGGCAGCAAATTAATAGGGCTCTTTCAAACCCACTCAATCGTCTCCCTCTCTCTTTCCCTTGCCGATTCTTCATTTGCTTAAAAGCGGCGGGAAAAAGGAGTAGGGAAGACGAGAGGGAATTTCCCGTTTCCTGCGAACAAACATTAATCTGCCTTTTCCGCTCCTTCGACCAAGACGCATTGTCGGTTGCGCTCGTTGTTTCCCCGTACGCACTCGTACCATGATGGTAGCATGTGTGGTCTATGCATTCGCTGCCTGTGTTTATGTTTGGCCTCCGCGAAGGTGCAGTGAACGAAATATATTGGATGTGCGTCTATACGTGCACTTGGGTCGAAGTATCTGCTCATACGATCTACTTGGATATGTACGGGAGGCGGCGGCGGGAACGGCTTAACATTATCAACAACTCCGAGGTTTTCCTGAAATCGTGGGTGTGCAAGTGCACTTCTTTCCCTTCTCTCTCTCTCTCTTCTTAAGGCATTGTTTAGGACGGAATTCTCTGGTAGTTCTTAGGCTGGTTCGAAAATGTCAATTTTTAGTTTTAGTCAGTGTGGAAAATTGACGTTAGACACAGCTATTGCTGGCGCAAGTGTTATTTTTCGGGAAAAAATGTTTTACTACGTCCACCTTTAACTCAAAGTTTTTTAACATGCTATACGTATGTGGTAAGTGCAGTGAACACTTCTTTTTTTAGCCATAACTTTTGACTGGATTGAGCTACAGAAGTGCTTCGCCCCTCTTGGGGAAGCTAAGAAGCTCCTCCAAAACCAAACTGACATCCCTTTTTGCTCTCGGACTACTCATTTTTTCACAATATGGGATGAAAGTTATGTTCTGCAGCAGCATTTACTGCATCAAAGTTTGGCTGCATGGTGAACAAATGAGTGGTCCTAGACCAATAGTGCATAGCAACTTAGTTCCAGAGGAGCCTCTTAGCTTCCCATAGGCGGGTAAATCATTTTTGTAGCTCGATCCAGTCAAAAGTTATTATGTCAGAGAAAAAGATGTCTGCTACACTTACTACATGGAGACAAAATTGCCGATAGTAAACGGACCTCCAAAAATGGTTTCGGTGAAATCTAAATATTTTGGTCAAAGACCAAAAACCCGGGCTGAAAAATGTCATTTTTCCCCAAAAGTGCACCTTTTCGAACTATCCTAGTAGTTATGTATGGTACATGCGCACAGTTCATGCCCAAGGGCTGGCGTACGTACGTACGAAGAAGCTGAAATATGATTCGAGTCTGTACGACAAGTAACGCACTAATACACAGGCGCTATTGCCACTACGTGCGAACGCACGATGTCGTACAATAAGTGAGTGTCCCCTTCCAGGCAAGCCACTGTGTGCTCATTGTACCATGTTTTTAGCGGACACGTAGTTCACGTCTTCATGTGCTCTTCTTTATGGAGTATATAAATAGTACGTCTTACATCACTCGCAGCCGCCATCCATTTTTTTCTCACCAACCTTTTTTTCTCGTACATCTTGTTGAGAAAGGTGCGATTCTCTTTGAAAGCAGTACGCCTACTATACATAACAATACATATAACACGTATGAACGTAAATAAGAAAGAACAGTGGCGTTCTTCCCTTTCCGTAGTACGCTTACAAAGTACGTACATGACATTGAGAATGAGTGCACAGAGACCTGTCTGGTGGCCACGTCCGCCAGGTTGATGCGCTACAATGATAGAACTATGGGCATCAAGTTAGTGTCAACCATGCATGTATGTTTCAAAATTCCCCTATGTGAGAATTGCCTAGGGTCTTCTGATGCTCAAAGTTGATCACAAAGTACACAACAGCAAATGTTGTTGTTGTTGCTGCTGCTGTGGTGGGATCAGTGAATCCGGGGTCTGAACGAAAGCGGACTGATGCAACTCTGTCGTAGTCGACGATAACTCAATGAAGATTAAGATTAGCATCAAAGTTTGCTACTTCGCAGAGGCGCGGAGCGCCTCCGTGGCCTCTGCGTGCTCCACCACGTGCACTCGGACGGCGTTGGACGCCATGGCGACGATTGTGCTCTCGTCTGGGTCAGGTCAACGCATGACCAAGGTGCTGGGTCTGGTTGACCTTTCGGTAGCGAGACATGTGTTGACGTCAGAGAGACAGGAGTGCTCCAGTACAGAGAACTTGATGACGACGGCGGCTGACATTTGACTTCGCGCCGCTTTAGAACGTTGTCTTATTAAAGTGCGCTCTTTTTCCTTGTTCAGAGAGAGTTAATAAGAAAGTCGCTTAGCCGCCATACAGTATTCTCCACGGTACTAACAAGATTTCTTCTTGCCTACTTTCTCGGAGTTGTACATTAACCAAGCGTTGCAGAAAGTTAGGTAATAAAAGTACTGCAATTGAGAGAAAGAGAGAGGGGGGATGATCTACTACAGGAGACAGAAAGTCAGAAATGGGCGTTCAAAAAGCCTTGCTGTTGTCAGCTGAGGTCGTGGTCATAAAAGGCCATTTCGTAGCTTGTCTCCATATTTGGCGCAAACCGCACGCCTCGTGCGGGGAAATTACATACACACACTCCCAAGTTGAACGACCCAGGGTACCAAACGGTACGAATTATTCAAGTGTTGAACCCACATTGGAGTTAGTATCGCGTTGGTCCGGGGTCGCGTTTGTACCCGGCCGGACACGAACGGCTGACCGGATAGACGAGGCACTAGAAGAGGACCACTGGCAGGCTGCAAAACTCGCCCGAACAAAACTATTCGGGAGATCTCTTAAAGCTATAGGCCAATGGGAGGGAGGGCGAGTGGGCAGAACAGCTCGACGACAACCGGACCTTCGAGACTTGGTCCTGGACATTGAAAATCTACTCTATCTCCTCTCCCTGGCCATTTGTGAGCTGTTCCTGCTCGAGTGGTCTCCCAGAGGTCTCGGAATCTGTCATGTCTGGGCGAGAACGGACATGTCATTACGTGTTCCGCACAGGGCATTTGGTGGTGTTGATGTTGCCACAGAACTCGCTTTTTTCCTCCCGACCCACCGGCAGCGTGGAACACACATACGCATGCCTCGTTCGCAGTCGCTCCCGCCTCCTGTTCGGAGCATAGTGAACAACAACAGCAACAACAGCAGCAGCAGCAGCAGCAACAGCAGCTCAAAATTGGCCAACATGCACATAATTTGCAGCAGGCGTCGACCAGTTAACGACCAGTTACGCACCGCCTGGCCCTAAAATAATGCAGCAGCTCAGTTTACGGCTAAGTTGGAGTGGAAGATTTGAGCTGTCACTTCAGCGAATACACATGGTGAACATTTGAAACGAGTCGTCATCTAGGCGCAGACGCAGTGCAGTGATCCTCGATTAAGGCAATGTCACTTGGAAAGTGCAACAGAGCGTAGATATTTATTTTACTCACTAAGGACAAGGTTGCTCATGGGGTTGAAGAACTGATTTTTCTATCACTCATTTGCACAACTGCACTCTTGAGCAGTATCAGCTAACCGTTGCCACCACGCAGTGCTGACGTGGTCATAGACACAAAATCAGCAAGAAAAATTGCTGCTGCACTGAAAATGTACAAAAAAGAGCAGGAGATTGATGTTCAAAAAGTGCAGTCGTTTGGAAGATGCTTTTTTGGGGCTGCACTGACGGGGTTGCCCTTAATGCGATTCCACTGTACCATGGTCGTCCGATACGTGGATGAGGTCCGTAATTATCGCTGGGAATGTTCCCAATGACAGTGGTTCTGTTCTAGCACTAGATTATGTCTTTATTCTAATGGCAGACCTCTTTTTTTTGACATATTAAGCTGCACGTCTGGTGCTTGAATGCCATAAGCTCTTCAAGCTGTTCTTCCTGAAAAGGGTTCCCCCCCAGCCTCGACGTGTCATACTTGCTGATACAAACACTCTTCGTTTACAGTCTGAGTCAGAAAAAGTTTGACATGCAAAAGGAGCGGACCGCGAGGTCAACAGGAAGGAGGGTACATTGGGAGGGAAAGCACAAGAAATTGACATGAGGGGAGGGGTCGAAAAAAGAGGTATCGCTAGAGAGAAGCTGCGTTGGGAAGAAGTCCTACGACTTCCACAGAATGAGCGGGCATGCGAAACTTAATGTCTGCTGCTAAGTGGAGGCTACGAAGGCAAAATGGCCACGGACACAACGCCGGTCGACTTTGCCTTATCTAAGTTTACCTTATTAATGAGAAAGGCACTGCACACTGCTCATGGACCGTGTGAGTCGTAAAAACGTCTAATGGGAATAATACAAATGGAGCTAAGATGGGATAGGGAAGGTTACCTCGAGGGAGGGAGCACCGACCACGAGAGAGGCCAGGAGGAAGAACAGAATTCTTGTCAGAAGAAAACTGGGAGGGATAAAGGGGGTCATAAGGTAGAGAGCACCTTTTTTTTTTCCTACTCGGATGGTCCCCATTGCTACAGAACAGAACTTTCCAAGGTGTCAGCCCTTCATCAATCGAAGTCTGACAACTCTAATCGTATCAAGTGAAGTGACAGAGCAGCAGCAGAAGAATCACTATATTCATGACAAACATCAGACAAGTTTTCAACTTTCAAAGAGGTGTGACAAGTTTCTGGCCTTAAACCACCTTGACGCGCTTGATTCCAGGAGTCTGGAATCTTGACACGGTCCTGATCCGTCATCACGCTTTGGTGAATCTCAGCGAAATCAATACCGAGATGTCTTTTTTGCTTGAGTATCACTTGATGGCACAAAGAGCTTCTCCTCGGGCAACAATCGTGGCCCACAATGTACGCATGACATATTTGGCCGTCGTACGCACTGGACCAAATTAGCCAGATCTTGACCAATTACCCACCTGTATCCGGACCGCAATCCGGGAAGACCTTGATGAAGGCCCAGCATGCGTCGCTAACAGCCAAAGTTGACTGGCCCACAAACTAAAGCCCACTGCTCTTTTTTTCTCGTGGTGTTCTTGGGTTTGCCACCTCACAAAGAACTTCCGTCTTATGTAGCCTTCTGGGGACCCCCAGAGGATTTGCATCTGCTCCCCCCTCCTCCAAACCGATTTATCTCGTCCCTACCTTGGGTCTGGCTGGGCCTCTTGACTCTCCAGTCAGTCGCGATTCCCTCATTAAAGACTAGAACTACTTCAGACCGCGTGTGTGACAACCTAACCGTAGCCAGAAGAGTAGCAATAATATCAATGAGTGCCAATGTGAACACAGTCTGGATTTCGTCGAAGATGGAAAGGACTCGTCCTGAATGACGTACCTTTCCTTTCTTTTTCCCACGTGCACCTTGCCTGTCCTCCCATTCGACAAGAAAGCCAGCCAGTACGAACAGTCGACGCCGTTCAGACCGATGGTGACTTAAAGGGCGCGTTTACTCTATGCATAGTTTCGGCACACCAGAGGCAGCTTCTTTTTTTGAGAACCAAACAGTATATAAATGCTCCGGTTGACCTGACACCAGTCTGACGAGTGGGGTACACATGCATGACCCCTTGCACTCTTCAAACAGTTGACCGATGCATTGGCATGGTAGAAGAGAAAAGAATGGCTTAAGGAAGGCTGGCACTTCACAACATGACATAAAGTATCTGCATGGCCACAACGTGAGGTGAGTTTGCCACGCACGGACCCTTTCTGCAGAGCCAGAAGGCATTTCTGCTTCTGCCCTAACAACGCCAATGAGGAAAAAAAGTGGCTCGGGTCCTGCCAAGGAGGCCACGTGGCAGATTATTTGCTTCAACTTCTTCTCCTCCTGTGCGTTCAGCCCACGACCTGCGCCCGGTGCATCTCCTGGCCTTTTTTCTTCATCACGCTCCGGCCCAGACTATGATCAAGGCCGTAATACCTGACATGCAGGCCTCCACTTTAGGGAAGTGACTTTCCAATCACCCTGTACGTCTTTGCACTGCGCTACTTAGCAACAACAAAGCTCTCGTACTACACAGTATACGGGACCATGATAATGAAAGCAGAAAACTCTTCAAAACTTCGAAAGCGCCAGTTGAGGAGAAAGGGAGACAGTGAAAGGTGGAACAGAAGATGAAGAAGCCCCTTCTCACTCGTCGAGAGTCTCACATCTTCGTCTTCACGCATGCTGCTAAACAACATTTGAGAATTGTGTTCTCAACTTTACTTTAAACTCGAGTTTGCCTGCGTGTGCACGTGTGGGTCGAGTCTGTACGTGTCTGTATGGGCGTGTGTGTGCACGTGTGCGCGTGAGAGAGAGAAAGACAGAGTCCTTGACACCAGTTCTTATGTACACTGTACCTCAGCATGACGAGGACAAGAAAGTTACTGCTGGCCAGACGAAAGTACCATTTAACGGTAGTTTTGAGGTTTAACTTTCTTTTTGCCTTTTGCTGGATATCAGCTTTGAGCAGGTCTGTGGATAAATACGTTTAATGGAGGAAAATGCTCTTTCCAAAGTTGGCATCGAATGGGTAGGTACTTTACAACTACTGTACGCGTACAGTCAAAACATAGGGACAGTTTTGGAGGAGGTTGAGGACGATGGGAGAGGTCAACGTGATCAGGGGCGCGAGAGAGGTCAAGAGGAGTAACATGGGGAGGGGTAAGAAAAGGTGTCAGGAGAAAATTGGATGTTGCGGGGAAGCGATAGAGCAGCAGACCGACAGTATTTCGACTGGCCAGCTATTGACACGACTGAGACCTATTCCTTGAAGTAAGTTACACATGCATTGTGTAATATTCTCTCCTAAGAGCTGAGTCTCCCTGGTATACAGTGGAGTGTGCTTACCCTATCTATATTTGCTTAAGTGCATGGCTGAATGAAAGTACTGGGGCCTGAACCCTACCGTGACTATGTAGTATAGTCATGGAGAATAGTACAAAGAAGAAAGAACGAGGCCCTTGAGATTTACATAAGCGAAAAAGGTTCGTGTGAAAGATAAATGGAGGACAGGAGTCGGAGGTAGCATTAAAAAAGTCTCAATGATGCGAGCACAAGAAACCAGAACTTCCTCTCTTTTATGGTGCTAGAAAGATTCTTTTCTCTGCTCCCTCTGCTGGTCAAAAAAGTGAGTGCTTACGTGACTTCCCAGGTTCAGGGAGGCGTTTCTATTTATAACGGAACTTCCTACGTGTGAATGAGCATTCATACATATGAGGTATCCGCAGACGAACAGATTATACGCTTGTGAGCAGATTGCGCGACGGAAAATCGATCGAACTTCTCTCATCAGTTTTGTACTTTACCTGCACGATCCCTCCCTGAATGAGCAATGCCAGGTACGCGTACAGAAACGACGGATGGTACAGGCGCACGTGGTCGGAGACGAGCAGCAGGCGGCGGTCGCTGAAGACGTAGGAAGACGTGGCAATGAAGACCACCACGCTCAAGAACAACACTGCGGAGAGAGAGAAAAGAGCTCCTAAGATAGAAACACCGCAAGAGTCTTATTCACCAGCCGCTCTCCGGGCTCCGGCTCGTGACGCGCTCCCAGAGACTGTGTTTTAAAAGACCTGCTGCTGGACGTTAGTCCGTACCGTCAGCATGGCGTGCAACTGCAGGTACGACAGCGTCGTGGCCGGGTCGGGCTCTGAAAACGTGCCCAACGCTGTGAGTTCTTTTCACCGTACATGCGTGAACTGTTGGACGTCAACAGCCATCAGTAAAAGGTGACCTTCGGTAGCATTTCAGCCGGATGTGGTCTGCATCCTGTCAAGACTCCTGCCACGTTATGAGCTGAACGTATGCCAATTTTGAGCTCTTTTTGCCCCCAAAACTCAAGTTGGGCCTCGAGCTCGGTCACTGCATAAGCAACTGCAAATCAGAAACTTTTCTTTGTAGACAAACTTGCGTCTCGCGAGAATCGTTCATTTTTTCGGCTTTGTTTATGGAAATTCTGCCGTTTCCCAACCATTTTGCCAACGTCTCCACGACAATTCCTGTCATCTCCAGGCCAGAGTGGTCCCGAGGCCGTGGCCGAGGCCGCAGCCGCAACCTCGCGTGTCTCCTCTGGCTCCTCCGTGACAGAATTACACGTATTGTTTTCAATCGGCCTAGTCAGTAAATCAACGCCAAGTGACAAATATCCCAATGACTCTTCCACCTTTTGCCAGGACCCCCTTCTGTTTATCAGCCCCAGCCACGCAAGTTTGTAACCCTTTTCCTTGGCAGCTCCATGCGTGTCCCTATGCAGTAAATACCACTCACACGCGCACACGCACGCGCAGGCGCACGCACTCACGCTCTCACTACTACTTGGCCTCTTTAAACGCAGGCAGAAATACTACAAAAAGTATCGAAATACGATACTTTCGCCTTTAAAACATCCTGTCGTAGGTGCTGTGCACACTTTTGTGTGGAGTTCCCCGAACTAGCAAAGCACGAGTGCGCTGTCAAGGACAGAGAGGACGACGACGTCTTTCTCTCTGCCCTTTGATGGCGCACAAGTGATTTTTTCCCCAGCTTCCTCTTTCGTCCTCTACCCCCCCAAAAAGAGACGACTTTGCGGCTGAGGTCAAGGAGAGCCTCGATTATCATACTATTATGTATGGAGCCACGCACCGACAGGATGTTGACACAATGCTTTGACAAATGAGGCGGCAAGAGATGAGATGCTTGGGTTGCGATGCACACAAAAGCCCTTGCCAGGGGTAGAAAAATGACTTTAGTGAGTGTAAAAAAAAACAGCCACCAAATATTCTCTCGGTTTTTTTCCTTAAAAAAAGAACCAACCCCTCAAGTCACACAGTAAATTTGGCCTTTAAAGTACTGTGCTTTTGCTACGTCACTTTTATGGCTCGCCGATTTAAACAGTCCATCTTCTTACGCGTCAAAGTGCCGTTAATGCATGAAGTCTTTCACTGAGGCCGTCACAATTCATCAGTCAGCAGTGAAATCAGAGCTGTAGCACAATGTTTTAACTGATGGTCTCCAAGTTCTACGTCAACGTAGACTTGTGCAGGTACACATTTGACAGCCTTTGAAGCCTTGTTACGTCAGTTCCAGTCGTCCATTTGGCCAGATTTTTTCTTTCTCCTTTTATGTTGTTGCGGAACAGCTTCAGATCTTACGTCACGTCAGTTTCGTAATCCCTCTCCTGATATTACCTGCAAGGCTCATAATTTTAATCCTCTGATGTTCATGCCAACAAAAAGATCTTTCTGTCCAGCATCTGAGAAGAAGACTTTTCTTTTTGCTACTGCCTTTCATTTCCACAAAAGAAACAAGCCCGGCAATTTTTGCCTCGCCCGGATTTCTTTGCAAAAAAAGCAGTAAACTGTGAAATGTGATGGTGCTAAGCCTGTCGAGAAAATTTCATTATCCCATTTAAATATAAAGCAAGAAATGGAATTAAAATCGTCCCGACAGTCTGGAAAAAAAAGAAAAAAAAAGGAATTTCTGCACTAACTAGAGCGAGAGTCTTTCAGACGTCTCGGCGATCATCACATCACTCAGTGGCACAAACCAACAGCTCACGTATGGTAAAAACCAACGGGCATGAAGAGTTATCTGAAAGGCTTCGGACATACATAAAAGAAACACACAGAGCATAAACGGATCCCGAAAAGCGAAGTTGCTCTTCGGTCGATAAAAGTGCCTAGAGAAAGTTTAAAATGACTGCATGGCTTTTTAAAGCTGAGCCTGGTGTTGGGGAGGAGGGGGAAGTGGGAGACTACCAGGGTTTGAGGAGGGGGGAAAAGGAGAGGGTTCAAGCAAATAAGGAGCTCCCCTACATTTACAAGAGCGTCTTGCCAGGCAGACGCAGAAGAGAAGGCAGAGCTGTGACAGTGTGCAAAGGAGCTCTCACAGCGCTACGTGTACACAGTGTGAGGCGCAAAAAATGTCCGCCGAGACAGCGAGGGGGGGGGGGGGACCGAGAAGGACGATGAGGGGAGGGACAGCAGGGTCGGGCACGATGAGTGATGTGAAAAGGACTGCAGGGGTTGAAAGGACACACTCGCAGAACGATGCAAGGACGACTGAACTGTGCCAACACGTGCTCAGCTGCAGGTTGGACGCACACCACCGTGTGCATGCGCTACTGCAACTGCTGCTAGCGCTGATAGAACGTGTACTGCTGCACCGGGATCGACTCGAGCAGCAGGCAGAGACACCTTATACTTGACTGGTTGGAAGTTTCCCTTCAAAACAGGACTTCATGTATTATTTTCAAGGGCTTTGGAAAAGAGAGACTGAAGTTCATCTTGAAGGGCTTGCCAGGTTCTTTTTTCATCCAGGACAGGGATGAACAGTAATGTGGAACAAAATCAGCATAAAATGGAGATTCCAAAGTACACGAGGGTAAAGTTTTCAAGTGATTCATTTACGAGTATTAATGAAGACGGTTTATCATGTCAAGACCGCTGCTTCTCTTTCTAAGACTCTCATGTGAGATTAGTATAAGCCTTTTAGTTGACCCATGCAAAAGTCTTCTGCGTCAGACTGCTTCATTTTTTAACCTCTATCCATCATATCTCTTGCACCTGTGCAGTCAATATTGACTTTCTATGTCTCTTAAAACTTCTTTGTTGGCAGCACGGAAAAATTCGGAAAAATTCGAATATTGGTAGCTTTCAAACATTTCCTCACTAAATGTATGGGCATATATGTATAAGATATCTTATCATATCGTCTGCATCTACAGTATGTCCCCAAAGTGTCGTGTGCTCAAACGATTGGTGGCTGTTAGGCAAAACATTCAGGTGCAAGAGTGGCCGGGGAGAGCTGAAAAATAAGTATTTAAATCAAATGCTGCATACAGATGTCCTCTAACAACTTTAGTAATGCCATTCTTATGCAAATCCTTTAAGACAGAAAACGTGATGAAGCATATTATTTAGAACTTTTGGGACATACTGGATATGAGTCATTTTCTACCTACCGCGTGAGTCCGAAACAGATAGATCTTCATGAAGTCATGCATGATCTGTAGTAGCTCCGGGGTCCTTATTTCTTACAGTTGCTACTCAATATGGCTTTGTATACAGCCACACGGATCACCTTCAGCTCCTCCACGACGTTGGTGCTGCCATCACCACCCAAGAGGAGTGAGACGGTGCATTGATTGAGTAAGTCCTTCATGGCGTCTCTCATTTATTGCCGATAAAAAACTTTCTCTTTACAAAATATACCCATTCTTCATTTTCCAACCCCCTAAACTTGATTAATAGCAGGCTGGGCAACTTACTGTCTGGGAGCACAGTCAAATACTTTTGCTTGTGAACTCACTAGGCCGAGGCACAACCCATAGTCGATGTGGCAACCAATCCCTGGTTGCACCCCGGACCAAAAAAAAAACATCACCCTAATGCACTACACCGGAGTCCACTCAAGTGAAAGTTACTTTAGTGAAATTCCCGTTTAAGTGTAGCATTTTCGCAGGTCCCTTTCCCAACAGTCCTGTTGCTGCATAAATATTTGCATTTGAGCAAAAGTGAAAATTGCTCAGGTGCATTTTTTTCTTTCGCTGATCACATGACTTTATTCAACGTAAAGAACTGGTTGATAGTAACTTGCTTGTTACGACAAACGACAAACTTTTGAGCCTCATGGTTCAACTTCGGAGCAAGTGTAACATTTCCTTGGTGGAGGAGTGCCCTTATTGAAAATTCTCGTAGCTGTCACGACATCCTTGCTCCTTAGTGGCAGCATCTCTGCCTCATCTTCTTCGTCTGCTTTCCTCATGTTTTGGATGGTCCCATTCACGTGATGTGACCCTCTCCCGTCGTCCATGCTGTGACAAGTTACATGACAAGGTATCATCAACATTGTTGGACCGCAATCGGTACATGACGCATTTCACACACTGAGCAGTGACAGGTGCTGAGCAGCAAGTTGGCATCTCAGCCGAATCTACAATTGAGGGTTAGCAACAGCTTCTTCTGTGACATTAGGTTTGCTTACAAACAAGAGCAAATGACTGTGGTACTCAAGAGTCTGAGATAGGTGTTTACATGTGAGTCAATCAGATGATCTGTTAACCAGACATATTTAGCATTCCGGCATCGGTTGCCTCCACATGAAGCTACACAAGAAGCTTTGGCTCTAACAATGAGGCACAAAAGTACATGTTTTTCGGCAAATGAAAGAAAGTTATCTTCGATTATGTAATTTCTTGTGGAGAGTCTCAGTTGTGTCAGACGAATCTGCCACCGCATGAAACACTACGTAGGGAAAGGAGGTATCAACTGATTTTTGTCCAACGGTGAATCTTGTCTTCCCACTATTTGCTGACGACTCCACGACCATGTCAAAAATTGTAGCCTGAAGCCCTGTTCACAGTATACAGTATATTTCCCATGCCTCCCTCCCTTTTCCATCATGCAACTTCCTCATTTGCTAGGGTGAAATTCCCTGGAAAGTGAAATATTTTGCTTGACCCATGGGCTTCCACTTCAGCGGACTCTACTATAAATATGAATCTTGCATGCACATTAGGTTTCTTCATTTCAAGAGAGTGCCCCTGGATTTGGCACTGGCATTGATCATGACTTGCAGTTAGACATAAAAAAGCTACTTTATAAAGTGGCATTGATGTGCTCCACCAGGCCAATTTGGTCTTCCAGTCTAAAGTTGGCAAGCCATTGTAGTGTCCAACTAGCACGGACTCACCAGGGCCTCTGCCCAATCAGCCACATTGGAAGCAGAAGGCCTCAAAGGCCATGGGCCTCACCACAGTTGCCCGTGGTACAGTGTTGACCTGTTTTGGTGAAGGTCAAGTTGAATCTCGAGCAGTGTGCTGAACCTACCAAGAAGACAAGATGAAATGACATCATTGTTATGTTCAACGTGATCACAGCCTCGAACATGGACATTGCCTCAGACCTCAGTGTCTCCTTCCAGCCTTGACTCTGGATTAAGGCAGGCTTTACCTACATTCTTGGAAAAAAAGTACATAAACACCAGCCAGTTTTCGCATGTTGTTCGCCACCATTGAGTGATGTGCAGTTATAAATTTTGGTTCAGAGGACCCCGTGATCGATTCTGTCAGAGAGGAGCCTAGCCAAATTGAAGGATGTCCGAGGGCCTGATTTTCCTTCAAAAGATGCTTGTGCTCATTGCATTGTCCAGACAAGGTTTATGAACAGCTTATCCTTTATTGTGGCATCATGCTGATGGCCAAGAAGGCTGTTTGGATCGTGCATGACCCCTACAGTGTGCTGCTCTTGCTTCAGCTAAAAAAAAGCTCTTGCCTGGAACTAGATCTGACAATGAAGAAAAGCTCCAAACAATTGAGCTGACCCAACTTGGCGAGGGGGACTTCCTGCATGATCGTGGAGTTGTGGTCCAAGACGATGTACAGTCCTTGCCGTAAGTAATTGCGTTGAGCATGAACTTACTGAAACAGTAAAGTGAATGAGATGATCTCATGCTCGACGCAATTGCTGACCGCAAGGACTGTACAAATGCAGCAACATTTAGAGGGCAGTGTTAAAGGGGAATTTTCAGACATGCAGCAGGCTATGTAAAGAAGTTGTCAGCACCGTCGTGCTGTGAAAGCTTGATTAACCCCGTCTAATGTACCCTGCACCCCCCCTCGATGCCCCCTGTCTTCTTTTATTCACCCACACAATAGATGAACGAATCCATGACACTTTGTACGAGGTGGACGTCCAAAAGATATCATGCATTCGTGAGGAGTTGCTATTTCTAGCTGCCGGCATGAGAAAATGATGAATGAGAGTGGAAACATGAGAAGTATTAAGTACGTTAGTACCTAAAAAAAGGTATTTCCTTAAGGCCAATTTAAAAAATATATATATGATGAATACCGAGTGAGAATAAGGCATGATATCAATCGATCGGAATAATAGGTATAACTCTTGATCTTTCCTCACACTGTGATTAGCCGGGTTTGCTCCCCAGCTCACTTGCAGAATGACCTGGTTTCACATCCCTCCTAAAGTGCTCTCTCTCCATTTACCCAAAGTGGCAGAGTGAAGATGTAATAGCATCTAGTAGATTGAAATTTTAATTTGGTACCACTTTGTCGGACTCATGTAGGTTTAAACAGGCACTTTTTTGCGTATCCAACTTTTTTCCTGCTCCCTTCTCCGTGCCTTGAGGGGCCTCTCGACACGCTCACTGTGCACCAAGGGCCCATTTGGCACGTGTGCCAGTTTAAACCATCCCTCAGCTCATGCAACCTGTGCCCAAAAAACATCCAGCTCAGCGAGGGAGAAGTTGAACAAAGTCTGCCCGAGAGTTTTACTGTGACCTCGCTGGGCCTTTGCTTGCCGATGTAAGCTTCGAAGGAGCGCGAAATCCTCACAAGAGATAAAGAGGAGAAATTGTAGTAGAAAAAAAGACTCCCAATATTTAAACTTCCACTGCGTTGGTAGAGGCCTTTGAAACTATTCCTGGCTGAGCGTACTATTGGGCGAAAAATCTGACTCCAGCTAAGCGACGTGAGTGTGCACAGTATGACACAAAGTTACTGCTCTCTCGGAGAAAAGGAATCACGTAGCAACATTATGAATTTTTATCCAAAATGTTCTCCCTTAGCCTTGATGCAACACTTGACGTTCTAGATGAAGTGAGAAGCACCTTTCTGGAAGAAGAAAACAAAGTCCTGCTCGACTAACGTGATGGCTGCAACAAGCCAGAGACGCGCCAAGTTGAAGAAAGGCACCAATTTTTTGTCACACTGATTGTACAGTACGCTAGAGAAAAAATGAGGTTTGTATGTTATAATATCACTTTCTCTTGTGCGTGCCAGTTTTATTTACTGTTAGGGAGGGGGGCAAATAGTGCTAAACAGATCACACCGTAGGTGGCGCAGCTGAGGCAGCTGGGACATGGGCCGATTTGGCACTACACGTCCCGCTCGAGAATCAGCCTGGGCTGTAAGGACGTGGGCCGATTCGGCACGAGAAAAGTGACATTCAGCTACAAACGTCCCTCTGGGCAAACGTTATACTCCCTCATGTGGATTTTGCAGCTCTGAGATGACCCTCGGGCCCCACACGGCCTGGCCCGCCTGCCTCCCTTCGCTCATGGTCTGCCAACCCCCGGCCTCGGGCTGCAACCTCAAATTGGGGCATTCAGTGCTATTTGGTCAGACGGACGTATATAATTAGTACCACTAATGTGCGCTATGGTAAAGTAAACACAACCACACATCTTTTCCTCCCAAACCAACCAACCAAAAAGGAGGTCCCTCTCCCCACTCACAGATTCTGCGCGAGTAGATGCAGTCAACTCATCAGCTAGTCGAAATCACACTACTCGACCTTGTCCGAGCAGGAGAAGCTGAGGAGTAACTAGGAAATTGGCTCACGGGGGTCTCATGTTTGCGCACTCCATTGGGTTCATTGTGCCGCAGCAGTCGCATGGGAATTTCTGCCATGCTCGTGAGAAAATATGACGCACCATGGGAAAAAAGCACAGAAAACAACTATCGTTGCTGCAATTGCCGTGCTTCAGTGGCTCTGCTCTCACTCTGCTCTCACTCTGCTCTCACT
>JAAUXU010071254.1_pt1 | contig 15571 bp, 12 predicted proteins | sample 7278151 | NCBI WGS metagenome assembly JAAUXU01 (sample SAMN14350113, study PRJNA611818) | marine sediment metagenome | isolation source: surface marine sediment (1.8m) | place: French Polynesia: Moorea | collected 2018-08 | reverse complement strand
TGCCAGCCACGGTTGTTTTGAAGCTCTTATGCAGTCTTGGCCAGATCCAGGTGCCTTAAACTTCCCGTGGAAAAAATAGAGGTTCTGCTGCATTCGCTCGGCCCAAATTGGAACTAATTCCTAACTGAGTTCGTCTCAAAGCAGAGGAACTCGACGAAGTTGACTTCAACACTTCAATATGGAGACCATTATGTACTATAGTACATAATACTAACTGCGTACTTGGGGGAGATCTTTATTCAGCTGTAGCTGAATAAAGCTACAAGTGGGTAACTTAGGGCAAAAGCCTGGTCCCCCCCCCCCATAATCTACCTGGAACAGAGTGGGAGATGCCACAAAATGTAGCTTGCAGCTCCATCCTGATCTGTCAAATCGCTTCGTGACGCTCTGGACATCACTATCACTCAAACTAAACGAATGTTGGTCAGCTGCCACTACGGACAGCACCACATCAGCAACGAGGAGGCGGCGAGGGCGCGCATGTGGTTGGCGAGATGGCAGATCTGATCTGATGGACCTTTTGTCTCTGGCTTTGTTGATCCAAGCTTTGACATGAGTCAGTCACTCATAATGGAAAGTTTACAGCCACTGGATTAGTATAGAGAGAAGCTTGGCCGTGTCCATACACGTGATGTTCCACTTAATGCGTCCCTAGAAATTGAACAGAGGTCCTATCGATGCCGATATTGACTCTTGTTGATATTTGGCCAAGATACTTTAGTCGCAAGCCCTGCGAAATCGCGTCCTCTCTGTGTGCAGGTCGGGCAAGTGTCAGGAGGAGGGCATTGTATTGCCAAAACATTGCGAAATTATCCGCACAACTCTGCCAGACAGTCCTGGAGGACGCTCCAAGGACAATGTATAGGGTGAGTCAGAAATGGTTCCTCATGTGAAGAGTGGGTAGTCCATGAGGATGCCCTTGAAGACTTTGACCAAGTGGAGAGAGACGAATGCGCTCTCGGACGACGACGACGACCACAAATATGTCATTAGCCAAAAGTTGCGTCGATCGGTGAGATTCCTGAGTCTGGAATTTTCTTTAAGTAGTTGACATTTTCCATGGTCCACTTGTCAATCAGTGAGAAAAAGTAGAAAAGCATTGAGAAAAAGACTTTTTCTCACTGCTTTCCAGTGAAAAAAAGTCGATCAGTTACAGAAAGAAGTGTTTTTTTGCTCAGTTTGTGCTCTGTATTTCCGTGTCGAGCCGTGCATGATGCTGTTGGATGTGACGAAGTCAGTCATCGGAAAAAGGGTGGGGAACCCCTGCTCTAAGTGGTATGAATTCGAAAAGAGAGATCAGTTCTGGCATCATGTGAGTGAGCGATCAAATATCTCCGCTCCTTTTGTGTGTGTGTGTGTGTGCGTGCGTGCGTGCGTGCGTGTGTGTGTGATGTGAGAAACGAAACAACCTCCGAGGTTGTCGTATCTTCTCCAAGATGAAGAAGAAAGTTAGATTGGCCACGACGCAGTAATGCGGAGAGAGAGAGAGAAAGCATCACTAGACAAAGGCATCTACTGAAGGGAGACTCAGTGAGTCCGGTCGCAACAGCAACAGCAGCGGCAACAGCAGCAGCTGCAGCAGCAGCAGCAACAATAACAACAACAACAACAGTCCACGCCTGGTTGCACCAAGTTTCATACTTGTCGCTTCAATGAGAAGATGAGTGTACCTTTTTACAGAAGGGACCAAACGAAGAGCGTCTGTCAGAACTTGCCACGTTTTTTCTGGCTCACACTGCAGCCAAGTTAAACGCATGTGGTTTTTTGCCTTTTTTATCTCCGGATTCTCCCACTTTCCCCACCCTCTTGATTCCTGACGTGAGAAGCGTAACTTTACAGGTGCGCACGGCGATGGTGGAAAGAATATTACCTAATATGTGTAAGAGCCATAGCGGAGTCGACTACATCCAAGTTCGACTGCATTGTGAACCAGTCAGAGGTCCCAGACCAAAAGTGAATATGAGAGGAGATTCTCAGCGTTCCATCACCTCTGTAGTTGAAGCCAGGCAAAAGTTATGGCCGAAAAAGAAGTGCGCACTTCACAAACTACATGCGGCGTGTTATAAAACTTTAAGCTTAGCAGTGCGCGTGCATAGAAAATGGCAGCTTCCAGGAGAGAAACTTTTCCTCACTGAAATTCCTTTATTTTGGCCCAAAATCGCCGCTTGGAACGAGTCCAACTCTGGTACAGATGGCATCAGTGACTCCAGATCAGGAACGTTCCTCCAGTTGTTCCTTTAGAAATGTTCAAGTTATTTTGGCCTTCCAGAAATCCGATGATCACTTCCCATTTTCGTTTCTTACAGCATTGAATATTCTTAAACAAAAGAAACGCTTTGGGAACGAAAAGAAGGCACTCGTGAATATTTGAAGCTTTTTTCCTGCACTACTATTTGCTGGACTCTTTTCTCCTGCAGGAACACGAACGAGTGAGGCCAAGCAGTTCCCCTTCCCGTTCGTCACCTGCGTCCTTGCGCTCCCCGTTCCTCAAGGTGAGGACTGCGTTCCTGAACGCGTCGCTCATCAAGACCTTGAGCGTGTAATGCAGGCTATTCGTCTTGTGCAGAGGCCGAACAGGGTTGCCACATGGCTCTCATCTCAGCTAGGTCGAAGCAGTTTTTTCCCGTCCAGCACAAAACTCTTTGGGAAGAGCACATTTTTTTTTTTAGTCAATCTGCATCACGTTGAAGACATGGACTTTGTGGAACCTTTTGCCAGAGGTGGGATAATTGAGATGTTGCAGCTCTGGCTCAAGCTGTACTCTATGGACGAGTACCTCTGGTCCAAGTTCTACACCACATGCTGGTATAAAAAACCTTACCTCCGCACAAATTGCGAAAGTTCTTCGCCTGGCAATGAATCTAAGGAAGCCTTAATGAGACCAAGGGTACAGTATATATACATATATATATATATATATAATGTGTCTTGTTGCATCATAAATAAGTGAATGAACGTCCGCAATACTCTCCAGTGTGATATATACGTATCCCAGGAGTCAATAACCAACACTGGATAGTTTGTTTGAGCAGCCCAGAGACAAGGGCAGACAGAAAAAAGACCCTTGGCAATATCCGCAAGATTTTTTCCCGCAAGACCACCAGCAGTGTTTGTCTAACGCACACATGCACGGGCGCACGAGCTCGTGCGTGCCCGCCAAGATTAGACACTGCAGCCGCAACAGCAGCCACAGCAGCACCCAATTTCTTTACGGCAACATATTGCATGACAGCGTCAAAAAAATGTTCTCCCTCCACCACCAGGGCTTCCCCTGCCTGCGCGTTGTGGGCTCCTCTTCCAGACTTTCTTATTCACGAATTCATTTCCCCACACAAAAAATATTCATTGCTGAGAGAAGCGGCTGTCCTTGGGAGGCCCGCCACACTCCGAGAAGTCGGGCTTTCCCACCAACTTCACGCATATGGCTGAGATTGCATGATGAATTGGCAAATGGGGGCCGCCTCCTGGCGAAGCACAAGCAGGAGGGGGAAAGGCAAGCCAGAGGCTCCCAAAGTGGTACAGGGTGGAGCAGAGGAAAGTGCGGAGGAGACTCTGTCAGACAGAGCGTTGATGAAAGCGTTAGGACTTTTTCTTCAGGTGTCATAACTCTGTCAACTTCGTCAGGACGGCCAGAGGGTTGGATCTACAGGGTGCCCGTCGATTAGTTGGGACCAAGACTCTCTCGTTTAAGTCTGCGGTAGGGCGAAGATTAGATTTGGGTGTGCAGCTTTATTAGCGAGCCGCAACACTTCAAACTTTGTCCTAGTTTGCCATCTCAGTACAGGGTGTCAAAGATGACGAGCGTCTCTGAAACACATTGTGCCTATGAAAGATGAGCCTTTGACAATACGTCAGTCAATGTTAGTGCTTTTCGAGTGTTGGCTCAAGAATCTTCTATGTAGAAGATTATATACATGTGTGTATACAACAGAATTCATTGTTTATACGTAGCCAAACCACAGGGCGGATCAGGACCAAATTTGCATGCAGCTGCCTGTTTAGGCCAAGAAGATTATAAGGCGGTGTGCTTGTGTGTGTGTGTGTGTGTGTGTGTGTGTGTGTGTGTGTGTGTGTGTGTGTGTGTGTGTGTCGAATCGGGGGTCTAACCCGATAACTTTAGTACCCAAAATTTAAAATTTTTGGGGGGCCGAGGGCGGCCTCAAAAATTAAAGCGTCCATAAAATAAAAAGTGCTGATGAAGCCGCCAAAGCAGCAGATGAGATGAGACCAGGCCTCAGACTTCACTTTAGGAGGCAAAGTGAGACTGCTGTGAAATCCATCCTTAATCTCACTAAACAGGTTGCTAAACCTCCACGTCCGAGCTGACACCTGATGGACCAGCGCCACCACAGCCCCGGGTGCCTGAGGAGTCTCCGGCTGCGCGGGTGCCACCCGGTGGCAGTCTGGGAAAGGCTGCCAGCCAACTGTTTATGTAGGTGTCGGCAAATGTCCCCTCTTGGTTGCATGTGCCACCCCTTGGAGAGAGGCTCCCATGCATGCATTGTCTTCCTCCCCTAACTTTGGAGGCAAGATTTTTGGGCCAATTTCTCCGGGGGAATCTCCAGCGCAGCGTTCAATATTCAACTTTCACAGCCTTGAAGAGGAGACTTCCCAAATTCGCACTCTTGTACACATCGAGTTCTGGGTGTCGCAGGGGAAATTCTTCCATCTCTCACACATACTTCTCATTCCTCTCGGATGAGGGAAAAAAATTGCTTCTCTTGACTCGGAAAAGATTCTTTTTTTTTCCTTCAGGCGGAGGAAGCTGAAGGAGAAGCTGCTTCTTTTACCCTCAATCCAGATAATTCTGGCTTAGCCTTTGCCAAGCATTCCTACAGTGGCCAGAGAAAGAACGATTGTGCTCGACCACTTCTTTATCTCTTCATAGCTCTTTCCCTCTCGCTGCTCCAAGTACAGGGTGACTCACAACTGGGGGGAGGTCAAGGCGCCGCTGCCCTCCAGTCACCCGGTGGACATTTGATGATTCATTGCAGTCAATGTGCAGATCTGGACGTGCAGATCTCTGCGGACCTGCTGCAGCTCGACGCGTTAGACAAGACCTTTGAAGCATCCTGGCCGGGCCAGCGCGTCTGACAGTCCGGGTGACGGCAAAGAAGTTCGCTATTCGTCTACCATGTCTTTCAACAGTGATTCCATGTAGACCTCTAACATAGAATATGAAAAAGGAATGAAAAATTCCGATAAGGGCCTCCCAAAATTGACTGAACCTGAGGTCTTGCACAGAAGTCACCTGCAAAGGATGACTTTCTTCCAGTCTGGCCTTGACACACCAGAACCACGTGATTTTCTTTAATTTCCCGAGCACACACAGAAACAGGAGAAGGGTAGGCATACATGGGAGGCCTACACTATAAGGGCCTGTTTGCACTGGCGTACATTAGGCCAGCATCAACACTGCTGCCACGGCGACGGCGGCCATCTCTGTTCGTTAATTAACATTAATTCATAAGTGAGTGCTTTTAAGAAAGCTAAAGGTATCCCCCCGACCTCGTAGGGAAGAAGAGCACCTTCACCATATCGTGTGTGCATGCATGCGTAGGCGCGCGTGCGCGCACTCGCCCGCTGAGTAAATATCCAAGGTGACCACGTCCGAAGGGTTCGATCCATCCGGCAACCTCGTCTAGACCAGCGCGTCCGTTGAAAGGCCTGGCCACGCTAATGGTAAATAAGGCCTTGAAGGCCTACCGTAACGAGTGCCTATCAGATTTTCTTCCAAAAAAAAAAAAGTTGACGAAGAAGCGAAAAAAAACAGAGTAAAAATAAGTCTTTATTACAGCAGCTGCCGCACGCACAGGGTGGCGAAAAAGTTATCCTGGCCTGATTCGACGACACCTAGCGCCCGAACGTCTTGGGGTCCATCGCGACCGAATTGGTCCCTAGGGACCTCGGGGTGTCCACGGAATCCTTGCACGGTTTGGTGCCCGTCCCCACGGAGGACTTGGCGGCGTCCAAGCGTCGCATGGCCGACGTGCGTGCCAACCGTGAATGAATAATTCCCTTCAAAAGGTGAGCAGAACTTTTGGGCCACCCCGCACAATGCTCGACTGCAAATTGCGAACTTGTTCCATAGCGAAGATGCCCCCCAAAGGCAGAAACCGATTCATTTCCGCCAAAAGTTGCTTCGCCGCACAAGTCCTCGAAGGCGGCCTCCACAGCTGCCTCCTCAGCCGACGCAAAGTGCTGGCTTGCAGTCAGTGCGCTCAACCACGAGTGTCTGGGGGGGCGCCAACAGAGTAAGAGAAGTCAAAGTGGCAGCTCGTGGATGCTGCGGAAATAAATATGGACCTGATTTCGCACAAAGGATTCTTCGCGACCGCGTTGTTGTCAGAGGCAGCAACAACGTCTCTCTTTTTTTGTCTCTCAGTCAAGACTTTTTTGCATTATTAACTTTTCAGACGAGGAAGTTAAAGAAACAAGGAGGGAAATCCGGGCCCAAAATGTGACATTTCTAGAGGATTTTTCAGCTTTCCCCCTCCTCCTTCCAGCTGGAGAGGTGAGTGATGGCCTTACTCAGGGAGAACAAGTTCGTCCCCGACGTCGTCAAGCTCAAGGACGTCTAGATGTTGTACTCACGTGTCCCAGAAGGCGCATCTCTTCTTCTTGATCCTCAGCACCGAGGTCGAAAGTGTGCGGTTGAGTGACTTCTGCTTCACCAATAGCCTCTTCTTCTTGTCCTCGGAGGAAGCAGCGGCGTTCAGCGCCGCCGCGGCCGCTGCAGAAGAGGCCGCGGGCGGAGGCGGCTTGCCCCCCGTCGAGTCGCCGGCCACACCGCTGCTGGGGATCCTGCTGCCCAGTATGTTGGGCGTCTTGGCAATGTTGTGCAGCAGGTCGATTTCGTCCAGGGTTTCCAGGACCCGCTCCTCCTCCTGCGTGAACGGCTGGATGTGCAGGTCACTGTCCGAGTTCATCCGCACAAACGGCTTGAACTGCTTGAGCGGCCGCTTGGTCTTGGTCGGCACCGGCAGCGACGCCTGGCGCTGGATGGCGTTGATTCTTCCAGAGGCATCGCCGAGGCTGTTGACCTTCCTGGACTCGTCGACCGAGGCCGACTTCTGCGAGTGGAGCGCCTTGACGTCCACTTTGTTATTCTTGCCGTCGTCCTCCTCCTGTCCACGGCTGCCCACATGGTTGGCGTCGGTGTCACAGATCAAGGAGTGGATGACGGCTGGGGAGTCGTCCTCTCCCTTCCTCTTGTCCGGTATCAGCGTCAACACTTTCTTGTTGTTGAAGCCACACTTTTGAGCTCTGACGCTGTCTCTGCCTGACTCAGGGACCCTGGGGGCGTCGTTCTGCGTCGGCCTCCTCATCACCACCCCTGCGGGCTTACGCGGCGGCAGCGGCGGCGGCTTCTTGGCCGTCTGAGGCGGCGACGGCGTCGCCGCCGGAGACCTCGACGGCGAAGATGGATCTGGGCAAAACATTTAGCCTTTTTTCTTCTTCGCCTCTTTCGCTCCCTCCGATCCAATTTTGACCCATGAGCCCGTGGAGGAGTCGATTTTCTTCTCTCGCCCTCTTCCTTATTGGCACTTGGCTCGCTGCATTTTTTCTCGACTTTCGCCAATTTTTCTTCCTCTTTCACCCTGTTCTTTTTTACGTCAAGAGACTCTTAATTTGGGGTGTGGAAAAGAGGCCTCCATTGAGGGCCTCTCGCTCTTCTTTCAGGCCTGCTAATTGAATCTCGATTTCTGGAAAGTATTGAGTCTGCTGTGTTACGCACAAGAGATACTAAAGACGAAGAAGAGACTTTCATAGACTTTCTGAAATTGTAAGGCTTTAATCGAAATAATCACCTTATTCGGGCACAGCTACTTTCTCTCCCTCTTCTCTCAGTCGTCAAACAGCCCACAGTTTGGGTGGGGGCTTTTTCCCCCTCACCCCCCCCCCTTTGAGTAAAACAGCTTTTAAGACATGCAGGCAGGGCTTTTTAATTATAAAATAAGACAATTAGTGTAGTGTGAAAACACTTATCTCAGAGGGGAGGGGGGAGGGTGGTTGCGGAAGAGAAAAAGCCCTCCCAAGGGACATGAGGGGAAAGCAACTTAAAGGATTAGTTGTATTCTCAAAATGCTAAACTTTCGTCTGATGCGATTACTTTCCACATTCCAACAGTTCATGCTGTTACCCACGTAGGGGGAAAACACAAATAACCTGGGCCTTCGGAGGCAAATCCTTAAATGCCCAGAGTGTTCTCAGGTATCTTTTTGCATTCCCCGCGCTTCCTTCCTCTTAAAGGCCCCATCAGAGGCATGCATGGAATATCAGATCTGCTTAAGCTTTCAGCCAACAGCAGGAAAAAAGGTGAGGTTGGTTTTTTTTTGCCCAGCAGCTGCCGCCTCTGCCAAACTTCGTACGGCGAATTATACAGCTCGAGCCTGCGTGCAAAATTTTCGCAAATGTTCTTGCAATGAACGCTGCTTATGTTACGACTCAATGCTGGCAGATGCTTAGAAACTCGTTGCAGCTGAGAGCTCTGCTTTCCTGGTTTACACGGGGTTACATCAATCTGTCAGCCCTGCGCAAGTGTGTGTGACATTTAACGGAAAGAGAGTCTGTTTTGAACATTAATTTTTCATACTTTTGAGCCAACACAAACTGGATAAAGACGAAAGTTCTTAAGACTTCTCAACAGCACTGAAGAGGGGGGAAAGAAGATCTCAAGGATTGTTGTACATGTATTAGGTGGTAGCGTTCCCTACAGGGTGAACTAGGGAGAACTGCACTTGGAGAACAGTTCTGTCCTCCCTGTGTTGCCAGCGTGCGGATACAGGGTGGACTAGGGAAAATGGCAATCTCATCTTCCGCCTTCAAAGCGCTTGGCAAATCTCCTTGTCCCCCCCCCCCTCCACAAAGGAATACAGGGCAGACCTAGGAGATTGGCAACTCGTTTACGCAACTGACAGACGAGTCGCAAATCTCCTTGGTCCACCCTGTGTCGGAGAAGGCAAGAGTGAGAGTCCATCTGTTTGTAGGACACAGGATTGTGTTAACTCCTGACCCTGACAGCAGGAGGGAGGGGGGGGAACCCACACATGCGTATGATTTTCGCAAAAACGTAAGAAGTTTTGCCCGAGAAAAGAAGGCAAACAAGCAGTGATCTCGAGTGTGTTCAAGGCATGCAAAAAAAACTTGCTGCACAATAAGAGGAGGAGAAAGAAGTGCTAAAAGTGGTGGAGCATTTTCTTTTTCCTAATTGCCCCTACTTTTGCACTCAAATTAATTGGACCTGGTCCTGGCTGAGCCCTCAAGTCAGCAACAGATTTCCCCACTCTTTTTGCTGCTTGGAGCAACAGTGACAGATGATTTTCACTTCCTGCATCAATTTTGGGTAATCCTCTAATGCACTGGGCCCCATCAGCCACCACTTTGGGCCTTCCAGGCATCTTCAGATTGCAACACGTCTAGCTGCAGCCAGCCAGAGAGAGAGAGAGAGAGAGAGAGAGAGAGAGAGAGAGGTGCATCATACTAAGTTGGCTTCTTCTGAGGCTGAATAAAAATGCATCACTTAAAAATTCAGGGTGAAAGAAGTTGAATTACCTCTCTCACGCGCGCACTGTTGAACTTCTCTGGTTCACACCAATTTTTTTTGCATGTATGCCTACTTGCTGAAGGCTGCCTGCGCGGCCTCTGCGGCCTGCCCGGTCTCCCTCCCGCCCTCCCTCCACCCCCTGAAAGAAACTCACTTTGAAGAACTGGTACACATGCAGCAGCTCGCTGTAAATGGCCCACAGCAATATAAATGCAAATATAGCGTGCGTTTTTTCGTCAAATCGCTGTTGGGTGGATCCTCCACTGCTGCCAGAGGTCTGGCTCGGACTGAACTGCGTGGGGGAGAACAACACGGAGGGCAGAGAGAGAGAAAGAGGGGGGGGGAGAAAGGAGTAAGAGGAAAGAGACGAGAGAACATTAAAGGAGAGCTTTTATGCTACGTTTTCTACGCGCAAATTGCTGCCCAGAGAGCAATTGCAAAATAAACTAAAGAATGGCCAGGCAGAAAAAAAGGGGGAGTCACTGTAAAGTCCATGGATGGTGGAGGAGGCTGATGTACATTCATTGCAGAACAGGGTCCTATAGTCATGACCTAGGCTATTCCTTGATAGATTTTTTGGCCCTTCTTCTCCGGGATCCACCCCGGCGGTGTTGGGGAGGCCCACCGGGAGCCCCGCCGGGAGGCCCACCGGGAGCCCCACCGGGAGGCCCACTCCGGCGAGGAGAGGGCCTGAAGAGCAACTTCCGCCTCCACCAACGTTTATTTGCATAAGTGCCTTGTTTTGGTCCGTCCCATCCCCCATTGTTGACGACAGGGCTGACCCCATGCGCGACACCCTCTGCCCAGTGCGACTGCCTTGATTACACGCTCCATCCATCACGCCTCATCAGCCTGACACCTGAGTCCTTTGTCTGACCCACAGGCCTGACTTATGCAAGAGTCCCAAAGGGTGACACGTTGTCCCTGTGTTATGTCCCAATGCTGGCCCAGAGATACACTCGTCCACTACGTCCTGCGTAACAAGATGTTGACGTGTACGTGACAGCAATGGAACAATCGTGTCTGGTCGAGGAGCCTAAAAATAACCCCATTTTCTCTCCCTTCTTCTCTTCCCTCCCCATTCTTGAGGGAAATATCACGTTCTGTGCTGATAAGAAGACATATTATTACAGAGAATACATGCCTGTCATGGTCTTTATTCCAGTTGTCGAGGCCTGTGAAAGCACAGATAAGAGAAGGCATGTTTTCGGTGGAAAAAAAAAAGAAAGGAGGTCTGAGGCCCCTTTACCTGCAGGACCTCTGACTCGCCAAGTTGCCGATTGTTTGACATTCGTTCTTTAATCTGCCAAATCTGGAAGACACAGGCCAGGAGAGGACTTCCAGGCACTCATCCTCCAGCCACAGTGGACTCAGGGCAGATCTGGACCATTGCACAACCAGGAAATGGGCCTCGAGGCCTACCCTTGCACCTTTTGTGCACTTGCGCACTTTTTTTCTCCTTGATATTGTGCGCTGTCCATTCACCTCGTCCACCCATCTGAATTTATTGTGTCTCTGGAACTGGGAAACCGTCGGACCTTATTTGGGGACGTCCAAAGTTTCCGGCTCCTTAACGATCCTTCCCTCCTCTTTTTCTCTCTCCCACCGCAATATATTGACCCAAAGTTGTGCATGTGTAAGAAGCTCCGGAGGGAGGGTGAAAGAGCGGTTGATGAGGACAGAGATATAAGATAAGATATCTTACTCAGGGGCTGAAGCTACCGAGGGACTCAGAGACCCGCACCAAGAAGTCGTGGACACACAGAGTCCTGGCGGGTGCCGGACTGAGAGGCGACTTCATGGGCTTGCTACACCTGCACTGCGGGTCCAGCACGGCACAGTGCGGCTGGATGTGCAGGGCTGACCAGCCAGGTGAGGGCAGGCCTGGGCTGGCACAAGAGAGACTGACCTCCACCGAACCCCACTCAGCCGTCCCAGACGTGCAGAGCTGACCGTGCTGTGCTGATCCCTCCAGAAGTGGAGAAGACTACCCAAGGCCCTGGGTTCATGGTGAACGGCAGCTCCGCGCTGAAGCAGAGCCTCCTGTACTTGAGACGCTCTACCAATATTCTGGCCTCTTTGGGCTGGTCCTCATGACCCATCATTAGGTTTGACTACTTACAGAGAGTCATGCATACACTGTTGGACCAAAACATGGGTAGATAACGCATCTCCCATCATTTCGTTCGAGGGCAGATTCTTTGGGCAACAGCTGACTTTCTCTGTCAGACATTTAGTGATGGAAGGTGTCTTGTTTTGTCAGTTGCACAAAAACATCGACTTTAGTTAGCACCGCACTGTCACAGTCAGAGGTTCTTCTGTGACGAGGCAGCTGATGCCAGAACGCTGGACACGCATGGTTGACAGATCATCTGATGGACTCATGTGTCGACGCCAATCTCAAGGTCTCGAGTCCCACTTGAAGATGTGCCTTGGTAAAGCCACAGAAGAGTCTGTTGCTCACCCTGAATGGCCGACATTTGTGATATGCCCACTTGCTGCTCTGCAGCCATCACTGTTCAATGTGTCATCTACAGATCTTTGGTGCAACAGTGTACTCAGCTCTGGCCATCCAGCACCTCTCTAAAAAGCTGACACAACATCTGGTTCTCGATAACGACAGCGCAGTTGTCTCGACGAACTCGAGGCATCAGTGATTCCACTCAGAGGCTCTTTTGGTTGTGGTTGGCAACGCTTTTGCCAGTGCAAAAACGCATTCACGCGCGAATATTGCGTGGCTTCTTCACTGATATCGCACCCACTTCCCAGTACAGCCCAGCACGCTTTCAATGGCGAGTATCAGGCTCGTCTTCACAATCACTTTTCCCCACGCAAGAGTATTCCACAGCACTGATTGAGGAGAGTGGAAAGCATTTATTATACAACCCCAGACAGGTCTGGACTGATAAGGCCAAACCCGCTGTCCTACAGGGAGTACCAGCAACAGCGCGACTAAGGAAACCACTTCTAGCAAAATTGTGACGTTAACGAACAAACTTTCGGGGCTGTCACGTGACAAACTGATTTTGAAAGTACAAAAACATCATCTGTTACAGTCGACCAAAGTTTGTGAAGTGCACAATTAGACTAACACAATGAAGACCGGGGGGATTAAAGTCTAAGCCTTCATAGAAGCTTCTCATCTCCCTAAAAAAGTGATCACAAAGGCACTGAAGGGCAAAAAAGTAATGTTTGTGATGTTATTAAAACACACTGCTAGGCCTTTTTTTCGGCGGACGTGACCAGCTGTACATTAACATGGTTCACAAATGCCGATTTTGTTTTGTAGGCGTGCAAAATTGGCCTTCGGCCCTGCCATAGGCCACACAAGTCTCTCATTTCTTTTTTAAAAATATCCTATGCTCCCTTTTAATGCAAACTTTTGTAACATGCCTTATGTGTTGTGTGCGTTTTTATCGGACTTGGCTCGTGAGCTGTAGAGAAGTGTTTCGCCCCTCTCTTGGGCCCTAAGAATGCACAATATTGTGCACTTAAGGTTCAACTGACTCCAATTATTCGATATTGTGATACAGTAACTAACTTTGCACCCATATTGTGAACAATGTGTGGTCCTAGAGCAAAAGCACACATCAATTTGGGCTCAGCTTTCCACAGCCAGGTGAATGGATTACTGAAGTGATTCATGGATGAACCACTGGAGTGATCTGAATCAGGTCAAAAGTAGTGTCTCCCCCCCCCCCCAAAAAAAAAAGTGCGCGGTTTGACACACTTTAACTGTGGTGCACTACAAAACTCTGAGTCGAAGAACACGAGTTTGAGTTTATGCACTTACAAAACTTTAAGTTGTACACTTAAAGTGGGCCAAGAAAGTAGCGAAATGCCACCACTATTGTGGCCAAACCCTGGCAGCTCCTGTAACATTGTCCAAAGAAAGCACCTTTTTGGAACAAGCCTAATGTACACTTATGACACCCTGTAACGACGAGTGTTATTGACCAAGATTTCCTCGGGTCTTCGGCCGAGTTGTCCTTCATACAATATGTACGTAGGGACTGAGCTGTTGTGTAGCTTGACACAAAAAAAGTCCACGTGCTTTCTCGTTGTTCCTCCATAATGCATAATACCCTACTTTCGACACTCTCTGAGTGGTTTTTCCATCTCATTGCTCGCAGCTCCACTTGCAGTGGAAGCCACTTGCTTGCGTCCGCGCTGAGCGGCCATCCGGACAGCGCTCCCAATGACGCCGGCCAGGCCTGACCGATGAATCAGAAATTTGGCGCCTGGTCTGACATCAACTGACCGAGCCTTGTTGGACTTATTGACTGCATAAAAAGGTAGAAGTTGTAATGAAGCGGATTTGACTTGAAATGGAGTGTGGATTTAAAACTTTTTTAACTTGAAATACAGGATGGATTGTAAAGTTTGCTCAACTTGCTGTCGAGCACGTGGAGACCCACTTATCTTCCGACCTCCTATATTTCATTAAAGAACAGCAGACTCCTGGTACAGTGACACTTTTTTTGCCGGGAAATTCTTGCATGGTACGTTTGTGCTACAGTGGACTCCGCATGCTTTGGCTCGACAGCGTCAGCGTCGTTGTGCGTACGCATGGTGCCGCTGTAGGCGGAGTCTATTGTAGCAGAAGTGGTGGTGATGGTTATTTTTTTTGCTCTCTGCGCCAAAGAGCACTTATTTATGCTCAAACTTGAGTGGCAACAACAAAATTGTCTGTCCATGAACACCAACGCAGGTGCTCATGACGCCTCCACTCGCCAGCAATGACGTCACAGGTTAGTTTCCCCGGGAAGATGAAGATGACGAGTGCACAAGCTCGAACTATCAACTTATGGTATGACTTGTCAACTGCTGGTGAGTCATCCTCAGACCTTTCCGAGGACGTCAGCTGATCTTGAACACCAGACCTGTGTCCTCTCCACTCCAGTGCGGTGGAAACTCAGTACTTGGGGAACGTGAAATCTTGATCGGGGAGAGCACTTGAGTTTGTTAGCAACGCTGTCAAGCAGGATCAATGAATCTCCATCAGTGATTTGTGTGAGGCAATCAGTTTTGTGCTGCAGAAGAGAAGCTTTTATCCTGCCTGAAGAGCTGAGCCCGCCCTAAAAACTGTCCAAAGTCTGTTCCAGGTACTTGTCATTAACAATCAGCTGACAGGAAGTAAGTAGAGGTTGCTTGGAAAGGTCAAAAGACCAAACAGTTCGAGGCTGTCACATAAGTGAATACAGAAAAACAGTCCTGTTTCACTTCTATCTAAGGAAGGAAGTTGGTGGGCGGCGTCTGCGCAGTTTGGCAGTCAGAGAAAGTTGCCAAAGGCTTGAGCAATGGAGGCAGAGACACGTATAATTCATCTTATTAACACTCGCTCAGCAGAAGATTGATGGAGAATTATCACATTATGGGAAATCAAATCCTCCATCGTCTGCTATTGTACAGTCGAGTCTGGAAAGTCGTTGTTCGCCACAAAGAACCTTCCAACCTGAATGATTCAGTTCATCGTTACTTGACAGGACTTTCATAGCTGACGTTGGACAGACAAGAGTCAACGAGCCGAACAGCAACAAAACACTTACATCATCGAAATTGGATTGGACTGGATTGAAGAGATGTTTGATAAAGTTGTGACAGTTCAAGTCGTGGCCAAAATCCTCACTAGGTCGGGATCAGTTCAATTCGGTCCCGAGTCTCTCTTTTGTCACGTTACATCAGCGGATCCGGCCGGCCCCTGACCCGGACTGTGACCCGAGGCCGAACCGTCCTAAAAACTCGTGGCTGCTCTTGTCCACCCGCTAAAAGCTTCTCCATTGCTCGGTCTCCTCGGTTCACTGACCTCAGCGGGATCTTCTGCGTCCTCGGGTCTTGTTCACACATGAGGATGCGAGGAAAGAAATGGGATCCGCCAAACTTCACCCTGTCGCCAATTCCCGGGAGGATTTGGAGTGCATATTTCATGCAAATTCACTTCTCTCCTCGTCCATTCTCGTCGTGGTGGCGGGGGGGGGGGGGGGGGGGGGGGGGGGGGGGGGGGGGGGAGGGGGGGGGGGGGGG
>JAAUXU010140734.1_pt1 | contig 15573 bp, 15 predicted proteins | sample 7278151 | NCBI WGS metagenome assembly JAAUXU01 (sample SAMN14350113, study PRJNA611818) | marine sediment metagenome | isolation source: surface marine sediment (1.8m) | place: French Polynesia: Moorea | collected 2018-08 | reverse complement strand
GGGAGGGACAGTCCTTCACAGTAATAAAAGTGATCCAATTTGGAAAGCTTTGCCAGGAAGAAACATTCAATTTTGTCGGCCTTTTTTGAACTCAGCTGCACATTGAGGATATGCCTCTTTGTCAGGGAAGAAAAACAATTCTGCTCTGCTTCAAAGTGGATAAAAATGCTTGACGCAGTCATTGAAAAGGTCAAGACAACACAGCCCAATTGAGGCTTGTCTTTGTTTGTCCGCCCCATTGATGTTATTGATTTTTCTAGATGCTCCAAAATTTGACTTTTGCTCAGCGTTGCCCCAGTTTTGTCAAGTGGACGAAATTAAGAGTTGACTGTATCATTTCCTCTGACTTTAGTCAGTGACGACTTTTTTTGCATTGGCTGCACAAGAGTTGACAGCATAATTGTCCTCAGACGCAACATTTTGGTCACGATGAGGGCTTTTTTGTTGAAAGTTATCCCCGTTGAGACATTTTGATAGACAGAAAAGGTACCCTTTCAACACCCCATCCTCAGAAGGACAGGAGGTTTGCAAACATTTGATGGATTCATTCAAGCTGGAAACTTTATGCTTGAACAGTGCTGAGAAAAAAAAACTACCACAAATGCAAGTCAGGCCAGAGGGAGAAGGAGGAAATATGTGACGTCTCCCTAAAAAAAATGCAAAACATGTGGAATATGTGATCGCCGACAATTCCCAAGTCTCGTCATGATACAAAAAGATGCCAAAGCAGCCAAAGGAAGTCGAAGCTGGAGCACTTTGTGGCAACACCTCTTTGGCAGGCAGGTCTGGCAACAATATAGTGCTAGCTAAAAAAAATGTGTCTGTGCACCAGCTCCCTTTCCAATCAGCATAAAACGTGCATATAAAGCACAGATGTGACCAATGGGGTCTGTCTCCATCCTTCTTTTGTTCGCAAACACACACTCGGTTTGGAACACCCTGGAGAGGTCCCCCCTTCCACACGAGCGCGCGCGCGCGCGCGCACTCAGGACCGAGAACAGCGATGAAAGTTCAATAATAAAGCTTTCAAAAAAGAGATAGAACACAAGAAATCCCCATCCTCGGTCGACCAATATCTGCACGACGCCCACAGCCTCGATAGACTTGAACTGCGAGCGCCCAAATTTTTGCGCGTGTAGAAAAAAGGCCTTGAAATATCTGGGAAATTCTTGGTTGCAGCATTTGTCTTTTCATCGGAGATTGACAGCTCGATAATCCGATTCGGTTAATGCTTTTGGACACATCTGTGCGCGCGTGCGTGCCTGTGTGCGTGCGAGCGTGCGCGCGTGCGTGCCAGCGACTGGGGGAATTCCCCAGGGAGTGCTTTTCATCCTCTCCAATCCGTTTCTTCTTCTTGCTTGTCTCAGTACATTCAGCCAAGGCCGGAACTTCAAGCTCGGGCTTTATTGCGTCGACAAAGGCAGACACTCAACATAAACCAAACCTGAGGAAATCTAACCGGAGGAACTAACTAACCTAAGTCTGGTTAGGTTAGGTTTCGGTAGCAACCCAACTAAACTACACCTAACTTTGTCTAACTGGTGTTGATATCTCCTGGTTGACCTCATCTAATCGAACAGGGTCTGAGCTGTCTTCTCATACCACTATTCAAGTGACAACCATGATCTGCTTGGTCAGGTTCAAGACCGTTTTTTGGTCTTGTTCAGTCTGCCAGAGGCATTTGTTGGACTTCAGGAAAGTTGATTCAGCCTTCAACATATGCTTCGAGTTGCTTCACGCAATAATGTGGACCATCTCTCCTGCATGCTGCCAAACCCAGAACTATTTCCCCTAGCATCTGACCTTGGTCACGTTTGCAACGTCATTCCAAATGAACACTTGCTAGGGCCAGACCATGACCATGATGCGAGAAACTTGGCTATGGACAAGGTACTCTGAACTTCAAATCCTCGATCTTGCTACACATCCCAAGCAATTTCCAACAGTTGGAATCGTTGTCAGACAATCCGCCCAAACTGGTCGTCATCCAGGACATCCTGGACAGCAGTTGAGGGATCCCACGGGTTGCACTGCAGCTTTGGTGCTCCACTTGTGCTGCTCCGCCACCCCAGGCACTCTGGTATCTGTGACGGTGGGCAACGACCCCAACCACCTGTTGCTCCCCAACGTCACCTAGTCCTACACCAAAGACTTTCAACTCCCAAAAACCTTTGCCCGACTTCGTCAAGACTATGAAACCTTTTTGCAAGCTTTCAGAAAAAAATCCTTTGGGCAAATTTGCGCTCTGGTACCCGTAGCTGCTGACACAACATGGGACCGTGATGGTCACCACAGCCACGAAGTCGCCCTGGTAGCTGAACCCCCTTCTCCAGCCGGAACTGTAGCTATTGGCCAATGACTGTGACTGATCGTACTTGTGCGCGCACCTGGGGGAACAAAGTTTGAGCAGCTCTCAACGCGCATACAAAGAGAAGTCTGGTGTGCGTGGTAGGACCTTTAAAGGGTATCTGACACACTTACACCCACAGAGCTGTTCAGTGCACGACACAAGTGTTGTTTCAGTGTCCACTCATGCGTACACTCGAGCTGAGCTCAGTCTGGTCCGGCTGACTGGGTGAGGTGGTGGTCGTGGTTCGCCCCCAGGCCAACCGCCTTGTTCATGCACACGTCATCCGTGCCACACGTGCGTAGCTATGACGCAAGCCCCACATCTCGCACGCCGCCAAAGTCGTCACCAAGTGTTGGACTTTCAAGAAGTCAAAGGAAAGTCATTGGAGAAAAGGCTTTTTTGTTAGTCCAAGCACCTAATTCAGTCCTGAAGGCATTTTGGTCGTCACTTCCAGCGATTCCAAAAAACTTTTCCGCTCAAAGCTTTTCTCCCCCTGAAAAACTTCAGAGAACAACGTGCTTAATGGCTTAATGGTTCCACGTGATTATGATTGAATAAATGGAGGTCCAGCTGCGTGCGCATGAGAGCGCACAGTAATTGCTTCAAGTGAACAACAGCTTCTGCAGCTCGACTCTGGCAAAAGTTAGGGCAAAAAAACCCTGGCCAGCATTTTGCACACTAAATATGGCGTGTTAGAAAAGTTAAGATTCGTGACGTTCATGGTGCGCGAGATGATCGCCATTTACGCAGTCGTTGATCTCCGCCACACGGCGGTCAGTGCTGCTCCCCGCGCTGGGGTTCTCAACTGCTCCAAGGAGACCAAGTTCTATCACAGCAACACCATCGAGGTGGCTGCCCCAGGGTCCACTGGCCAATGCCAGAGTTGAAGACCAGAGTCATGCCGATGAAGGTGCTCGCCACGGACATAGATGTGCTCGGGGAAACGGTCATGGCCGGGATCAAGGACCAATGCTTGCCGATCCACTCTGTGAGATCCGGACAAGAATAACAGGGTCAAGAGGCACGAAGAGGCCCTCCTCAACTGGCCCAAGGTTGGCAAGTCCCCTCATGACTGTCTCAGACAAGATTTTCATTATGGACTCCAATTGATCGAAGAACAGGTTCACCTCTGCCTCAGCCCCGGAGGTCAAACACGTGGCCCACACAAAGCAACCTCAGTGAGCCATGGACTCATGATGCTCGGGGTGGCCCCGAAGAAGTCCCCGCACTTCCCTTCTCCTCAAGATCAGGCAGGAGGCCAACCCGAGAGCCATGGCTAACATGGTGAAGCCTTGGTTGGACTAGGCCAGTCCCCTGGAGGGGAACTGCTGCTGGCAGCAGGACTCTGCGCCCGTCGTCAAGGCAATGGTACCAAGACACCTGGGCTGACAGGCGCAGTCATGCGGGCACACTGGCAAACTTTCTTTTCTACTGTGCCATCCTATGACAAAGTTGAGCTCTGCGGCTTGCAAAATCGACCTGAGGGCCAGCATCACCAGGGAGTGGACCAACATGTCTGCTGATTACAACTGCGACCGCATCCCAGGCCCTGGGGGCCTCCCCGAAGAAAATTCAGGCTGTTGGCGATGGGCACATTGAAAACTTGATACAATATTACATTTTCTAGCCGTTAAAAGGTGCCGCCGAACTTGTTCTTGATGAAGTTTGACGTTTTTTTTTCTCGACGACACCATAACTCCGTGTCGAACCGCTGTCAATGAGCACAAATGTACTTTCTGTACTGCCTCCGGGTGGCAGCCGCAGAAGCAGCCGGAGAATACAGAATTGACCGTTGAAGCGTCAGTCAGTGGATGAAGAATTAGGCCATCAGAGTGGGCCTCATTGGGCCTGCTGTTCCAACAGGAAAACTCTTTCTCCGTGCCTCTCTTTGCAGGGCGTTTACACAGCACAAAGGGGGGGGGGATGAGAGTGTCTTCCAGCCTCATTTGATAACTAAAAAGAAGGGTGCGCGCGCGTGCGCGCGCGTGAGCGCGTGTGTGAGAGAGAAGAGTGTCAATATTTGATCGTCGTTGTTGGCAGCTTCCATTTTCTTCCGCCATTGAATCGGTTCTTCTCTCAAGAAGAAGAAAAACCTTGCAAATTTGCACGAGAAAGCTCATTGAGCAGCTGCCTTTCTTAGCAGACAACCCATGAATTCCCACAAATTGCCCCCCAAAAAATGGTTCCTAATTCATCTCTTTTTTTTTGGGGGGGGGGGGGAGGGGGAGTCGGGTTCTTAAAGAGGCCAATTGGGCTGACAATTACGCAGCCTTAAACTCAATACTCCCTGCTCTGGCTCGACCTAACACGTCTTTCAAAGAGCTAAGGAGCTGCGAGGGTGGAGAAGCAGCAACATCTCGGCCCAAAATCTATATATATATTAATGTCCATTTGCTCTTACCCTGCTGCCAACACTTCTTTACTATGGACGGAAAGCCTGAGACGACGTTTTGGGTAACCAAACGACCAAACGTGACAGAAACATTGAGTCGGACTTGATTTGCCGAGTCCATGTTGCCCGTCCAGGCCGAGGTGGGGTTGGGGTGGTCGGCGTCGGAGGACAATGTCGAGTCTTTGATTCCCACTCCAACCATTCTGACCTTCCCCGCTGAGGACACGACCATAAAAGTGAAGCTCACACTCAAAGTGGCGTCAAATGGTTGCTTTTTGTCGCAAAAATGGGGCGGAAAATCTCTTTTTAAGTGATGGTGTAAAAAAAACTTACTTTTTTTTGGCATTAGGTAACTAACCTAAGATGCACTCAGCAAAAAAGTTCTTTTTCTTGGTCTAGCCATGCACCCGGAGGTCTTTTCCGCTCTTTGACCCCCTCGGTCCTGAGACCCCTGGAGCACGATGATGACAAGCTGGCATAAATCTGCATTGCCTTTGACTGAGGCCTAGGCCTCTCCTGGGCCTTATGTGCTCTGCGTGTCACACTGATGAGAGCTCTTCTGTGGCACGAGGGGGTTGGAGGACGCAAAACTATCCCCGAAAAGGGGGTCAAACCCTCTTTGTCTGGCCATGAGGTAACAGGAGCACTCAGTCAAAGGCCGAAATATGGCCTTTTTACGTAAATTTTCACTTTCATGTGACAAGACAAATTTATGGGAAATGGAATGTTTCCGACTGAATTACCCGTTGAGCCTCTGCAGCTGGCGCATACACAACGTTGAGGTTTTGTGCGTGTGAGTAAGTGAGGCTTTTGCGGTTCATGTGAACCTCTCTTACGCATGAACCTTGACAAATAATGGCGCGGTTACTTTTTTCCCCATTTTTTCTCTTCCCGCCACACTTGAGTCGTTGTCAGCTCTGTCAGACAAACGTGGAAAGCCACGCTTTGCATATGAAAACTGTTCTTGACGCTCAAGCTCTTTCACGCCAAGTTGGACACGCAGCGAAGCTCTTGGCTCCTCCAGACTCGAGCAAGTGGCTTGGGAAGTCCCAGAACGACAACGACAGTGATTTGTGTCCAACATTGGTGAATCACTGTTGGAAAGCCCCCGCTGAGGAGAAGCGGGAAGTATTGCCACTTGTCACAGTAGGGTTGGGAGTGATTTAGACGGTGATTTCACATGGACGGAGACACTGGAGTTGTTCCAGAGATTGGCAGAAGATTTCGTCAAGTCACTGGGAAGTCACTCCGAAACACTTTCTGTGTTGAGCAGAATCGTGAGGGGTCGTGTTTGAATGAATTACCTAAAAAGTGCAGCAACAATGACACTTGCAACACTTTCACGGCTAGCAAAAAAAAAAAAAAAAGAAAAACTCACTGTAGTCACGTGGCAACTCTTTGTGCGTGAACAGGGTTAGAAAGACCAGGCTGGAAGAACTGATGGATGAGGACATGGTAGCTGGTGAAGGGATGGAGGAGGACGTGGACGAGCTGAACATGGATCAGAGATTATGGTGACGGTGGAGTCCACGAGCAAGAAGTTGCAGGAAAAAGGGTTTGCCTGACTGCTCCTATCTCTGGACATGGAAAGGGTCTTCTTGCCCGTGACTTTATTGAAAACTCTGGAGAAAACTGTTGTGTCAGGGTTAGAGAAAATCTTGACTTTTGCACCTGATTCGTGATTGTGGCAGTTGTCGCGACAGCGACGGTGTCGTCACGAGACTCGACAGGACAGCTCTGTTATACGAACGACAACGTCTGTCCTTACAGTGGCATTTCACCAACGACAGCTGTTGATACTCACCGACAATTGTGATCAAGGTCATGAGTCCGAGCATGATGGAGGTGGCCACGATGACCACGAGGCCTTCGGAGTCCAAGATGGACGAGGGAGTCTCCTGGCCGTTGCTGGATGCATTCAGGACCACCAGGCTGCGGTTGAACCCGTCCATGACGACCTGGAAGAGAGACTCGTTAAAAGAAATCCAGCTGGACGAGGAGTAGCACATGCAGTCCTGGTCGTAAGTCAGTCCCACGACCATGACGTCACCGCACTGGAACGTGTAGATGTGATATTTGGGCACCATCTCGAGTACCGAGGCCCAATGTCAAGGCTGGCCATTGTGGTGCTAGCGTGCTCAGAAGGAGGCCAACTGGGGGCACGCCGAAGAGGTTGGAAATTTGGCCTATTGAGGGGGGTAAAAGTTGATGAAGTAGCCTGAAATTTTCATGGGGGAATTCAGCCCCACCATTTCCGGGGGGAAGGACACCCTGGTCCCCACAGCGCCGTGCACTGACTGCGCAAAGGCCATCCGTTCGAGGGGAGACGTTGCAGCTCCCCTGCAGCTCCAACAAGAGAGTGATTGGGTGGCCCTTCAACGTCAACACCATTGTGTGGCCAAGTGTCACATCTACATGAAGATGGACACGTTCCAGCATAAGAAGTCATGCTGGAAATGACTCATGTGTGCGCAGCTGCTGCGTAGTGAGTGTCAAGCTTTCCCTCACTCTGTGTGAAGCTCTGTGTGTCTAGCTCTGCCAGCCCATGTGAACCCCTGTGCGTGTCAAGAGAGAATCGGCAATGTTTATTTGCTCTCTGTGTACGTGCACATAAGTTCAATTACTTCTTCTTGTCCGCGTGTTTGCCCGAGCACTCGTCCGTTTTGTGTGTGCGTGCGTGAGAGAGAGCGAGAGAGGCCAAAGGGACAGAGAGAGACATTCACGAGGGAGAAAAAGAGATTGAATAGGGGACACGTGTGTGTGTGTGTGTGTGTGCGTGCGTGCGTGTGACGAGTCCTGTGTCATCATGCAAGTTGTCCCACTCCGCTCCTTCAGGTCCTCGTGTGACTTTTGAGCAATTGTGGCCAAAGGCCCGGGTGACCCGACCTGACCGGGCGCTGCCTGGTGTGCCGAGCACTCAGTGGGTGGCAGTGCAATGTGCTGGGTAGCTCCACTCTTTGAGCGCCCGCCACACGCGGTAACACGGAAAATTCATTGTGACCCAGATCCGTGACCCAAGCTGTACTTATGAGGTCATCTCTGGGCACAACAAAAGCAAGTCCATGTTCGCTGAACAGGAGGTGTCACAATGAGAAGTTACAGTACAGCCAACCAGTTGCTCAGCTTTTGTACTTACTGCTCAACTTCAAAGCCTATGTAGATAAGAGGTTGACACCGACATCTTCAATTGTCCTTTAAAACAATACTTCTTTCACTGAATCACTTAAAACTTATATGAGAATACTGGTGTGTCTCCACTTTTCTTGTCTGGCTGAAAAAACAGAGCCTGACAGTCAGATCAGCTCCAGGCAGTCTGTTCAAAAAGCACTAAAAAAAGACACATGAAGCTACTTTGGTAAGTGAAACTTCCTGCCAGTAAGCGCACGGCCTCTCCTTGGAGCTCAACTTGATCTCGCTGCCGTCGTGCACATTCCGCCAATGCCGGAGGCAGTTGAAGGGTCGCACATTCGTAGCAGGCTAATTCCTGGAATAAGTTGGGCAACGTCAGCCAGCACAACGGCCTCATCCAATTCATCTTGATTGCCAGCCTCAGGCTGGTTGAAAAGTGTTGCCACATCGTCATGCTGAGGCCAAATAAGCCAGACAGAAGTTTAAGCGAGGTGAAAATCCCGGACTCGTTCACGTTGAAGCGTGACAAAGTAGTCTGACTTGGAAGGGGTCAAAAAAGACCCCACAAATTTGTCACTTTCTTTGTGGTCACTTTGTCATGGTCCAAGTGGCAACAACGACAATGGTGTTTGCACTCAACTTTCAGCGTAATAACCAGGGTCCATTTTTGTCTGGCTCTTTCTTTTTAGACTTAGACGACTCGACGAAAAGAAGATTTTACAGACCCAGTCGAAAAAAACGTGAAAGAAATTCTTTTTTATCTTCTTTCACGATTTTTATATTTTGGCTCTATGGGAACTGAAGGATCTCTCTATAGCCACTCAAAAGACTTATGCAGATGAGAAGAAAGAAAATATCATCGTCTTCAAAAAAACCCAAGTCACCAATATTGCTTAGGACACGCTCATCCAGGTCCACTCCATTGGTGTGGGCACCCCGCACCTCGCAGTGTCTGGCGACAGCCACGTGTGAGGCACCAGCACCCAATGCTGCTCACGTGAGCAAACGTCACCAAGATGGTCAAGATGGGTCAGGGGCAAGTTTTCATCAGCCACCCTGTACGAGTGAGGTTTCAATCCACTTTCACCTCAACTTGGTTGTCGTCTGCTGCTGCAACAACAGTTGCCAGGATTGTCATTTAAGAAACTACACTTCAAGAGGATGAAACGGTTTCACGTCAGTTGGACTTTGGGCAGCATTTTTTGGGCGCCCCAAAATGACGCAAAATTGGGTGTTTTCAGAGCCCAGACTTTATGCGCATTCGGGTCTGGAGGCTGCACTTGCGGCCGAAGTCAATCTGGTCGCCTTAGGACACGTTTCGTCGACGCTGGAAGCACTTGACGTCGTAAGAAGCTAACCTAATGTGGCGCACCCGGTACTTCTTCTTCCTGTCCTCGTCCAAGTTCTTTTTTTTTTCGTCAGATTAAGGCCTGTTTTTTTAAGTCTGAGACAAAATATAACTTGTTTTCACTCTCTTTCGCTGTAGGTTCAACTCTCTTTTTCGGCGTCTCGAAAAGAAAGTTTAGGCCCTCGTATGTGAGGGCCTCAATGTTCAGTGCTGCATTACCCACATTTTCTTTCTAGTCAATAATTCTATCAATCCTGCGGCTGCATTTTTGCCTTAGCATTAATAATTCTTTCCTTCCGTCCTTCCACTTTGGCCTTTGACTCCTTTGACCACCGCTTGGAGGCTTTTTTAGACGGGCGCAACCGCGTGAGCCGCAAAAAATGCGCTCCCAGCAGCAACTTCCGACCATTTTTTCTGGCTCGCACAGCCTTTGTTGCCCATTTTTCTTCCCTGTGTGTGTTTTTCTTATCCTTTTTGCAGTGACTGGCCTTTTTTTCCCCTCTCTCTCCGGCCCGGCGACCGCGGCCTCGGCCTTGCGCGCGTGGCCTTTGTCACTTCTAACACAGGATTACAGTTATCGTGTCTGTGACGAATAAATATTACAAGTGAAAGAGCTTAAAAATGACAACTTTTCACGTCAACACCGCAGTCGAGTAGAGGTGCGTCGCGCACAGCAACGCGAGCAGGATGTATCACGCGTCCAACGCTTGGCCTTATGCATATTCAGATGATGGAAGCTTCGTTTGATACCATTTAATAATCAATCTATAATGTCAATAGATAATCAATCTCTGGGTGACGCGCGATGGGAAGGTTGTGGCAACGTCGGGTACGCCTAGTGACACAAGATGGAGTGGGTGCACTGCCAGCACACTCAGCGCTGCGGGACGGACAGGGTGTTGCATAAGTGGGGGAATTTGCTGGCAAACTTTTTGCCCTTTAGGCTTGGCAACAACAAGTGAAGGAATTTGCTGGCAACACAGAATGCAATCTCAGAGTAACTTTGTTTAGTATAAATAGCTTTGACATTTTGCGTAGATTAATAGAGGCTTTTCTTTGCTAAAGGAGGGGTCCAGAATTTCGTTTCATCTTTTCCCCCTCTTTAGAGCTATGCTTAAGTGACTCCTTGTATTTAGCTGGGGAAGATAGCAAGAGTCTGTCTCTCTCACGCTCTCTCTTTCTCACTCACTCACGCACGCACGCACGCGCGCACACGCACACGCACAAGCACACGCACACGCACGCAGAAAGGGGGAAAAGAGCAGGGAAAAAATTAACTCTGCTCCGGCAACAGCCTGAAACATTTCATCACACCTGAGATGGCGGCAATTTGTTAGTGTCTGTGAAGGCACGTGCACTTTGACACTTTTTTGTTGCTTTGGGCGGGACATTTTTTGGACACTTCAGGCCTTCCCCCTGCCCAACGTCTGCTGGAGTTAGTTGATGCACTTCTATGGGTCTCTTTGTGACCTTTCAAGAGGTCTGAGCCCACATCCGACGACGAGTCGGGCCTACCCAGGCCTACCCAGGCCCCACAAAAGAAATTTCGCGTGCCTCTTCCGCTTCCTTAGGCCTTGTTGATACTCACTTCTGCATATTTCCCACTTTCATTCAGCCCATTTCCTGCCTTATTCAAAAGTCCTGTGTTGCCCATACTTGTTTGGCCTACTCAGCTCACACCGACTTTTGTGTATTACATATACTTGTCTACGATGCCCCTCAGACCGACTTGGGCATGCTTCACATACATCTGAACCCAGGCTTTTCGGAATATTTCTCCGCTCATTCGCTGTCCGGAGGGAAATATTGTTGCACTATATTGCCCTCTTCACCGGGACGCGTATGGGTTGGTTCGCTCCTTATTGAGGCGAACTCACTTTCTGCTCTGCATTTCCCAACTTTTGACTTTCACCTCCGTCGATTTGTTTTAAAATGGTGAATTTGCGAATATTCCGCGAATCGCGCACTAAATAGCAAATTAACCATGCATCAGGTGTTCTCATACGGACCCTCCTCGGACTTGAAAGCACCGACGTCAGGTTATATGCGTCGTTAATATATAGTTGTGAGCCAAGTTCATCCCCCTCAGACCCACTTTGGTATATTACCTACATTTCTTTTTAGCCTGCTCTCGGTGCCCCTCAGACCGACTGTTGTGTATTCCCTAGGCTTGTTTAGCTTGCTCAGTGCCGCTCGCACTGACTTTTGTATATTGCACACACTCCTTCAGTCGAATTCATGCTTTAATATTGGACTGACTTCTTTCATGTTCGAGGTGAGCAGAATTCGTGCTTTTCCTCCACCCCCGCTAGTTCCAATAGGATCGTCCGGCGCTTGTTCGACACGCCCGCCCCCCCCCCTGGACCGGACCGGCGGTGCCGGACAGTCCGGGCCGACGCCGCCGAACCCAAACCCGGGTGTCAGACACCCCTTCACTTGACTTGAGAAACAACTAATGTACCTTTCAGCAAAGAACCACACAACTTCTGCCAAAGAGCATGCAACTTTCAGCAAAGAACATACAACTTTTGGCAGGGGCCGTGTACTTTTAGCAAATAAATTACTGCTGCCTGCAGCATAGAGCTTCGGTGCTGTTGGGCAACAGCAAAGGGTCGCTCGATCACTGCTGAAGGCGCATCCACCTCAGCCCACTTTGGACAGACACCGGAAAATGTGTCCGGGTGGACGCCCCTTTGGGTCAAATTCTATCATTCTCTGTTGCTTGCAGATTTCCTCACCCCCAAATGCGTCTCTCGTACGCTGCAAACCATAAAAAACACTCATTCTTGGAGATATTTCGCTGCGAGAAATCAATATTTAGGCGATTTTTTTTCGCTTTACGCGGAATTGTAGAACTCTCTGAAGAAGGAGGAAAACCAATATTTATCGGTCATAAAGCTCAGTTCAGCCATTTCCTCTCCTTCTTTTTTTGCATACTTTCGCAAGTTGGGGAAGTGCAGTAAATCCCAATTGAGACCCTGTTTCTTCTACTCCATTGCTAAGCCCCGATTTCCGGAAAGTATGTCTAGAATTAAGTTATCCAGTCAGGAATAGGCGAAAAAGAGAGTCTAATCACATGCTCTGACCTTGACTTTGGATCGTGCGCACGCCCAAACAGGGAGGCTCAAGTTCAGAAAGTACAGGGTGGCCAAAGGCACTGGCGGAGTCGATCGGCACCACTGGGTCCAGGAGGGTGAGTACAGGGTGGCCAAAGGCACTGGCGGAGTCGATCGGCACCACTGGGTCCAGGAGGGCGAGTACAGGGTGGTCAAAGGCACTGCAGAGTTGAGAAAGTCCGCCAGGGAAACCGCACCTGGCTCATGACCCATGGATGCGCACGAGGGGGACGAGACTAAACTTAACAAGGCGATAGAAAATATCGCCCGAGGACACCTAAAGAATGTTAAATAGTGGGAAAAAGATTGGTGCGACGAATGAAACAGGGGGGAAACGTTTAAAGTCTGCGTCGCAGGCCCTGTTTTGTGCGTCTGCGCCATTAGCCACGAATTAAGACTTAACGGGGAAGAATGAAAAGTGTAATTAAGCTGTGTGCTTAGAGGCAGTACAGTGGACTCCCAATAGGGTGAACCCTGTGGTCTGAGGGAGACAGTTTACTGCACTGAGTGGCTCACTCTGTATACAGTGACATATAGAGAGACACAGTCCCGGACAGCGAGAGTGAGTCACAAATCGACCTTGTGACAGTAAAACTTTAAGCAGTTGAACGAGTCATTTTTTGCTGTTGGAGCATTGGTCAGGGATGCCAGGAATTGGATGGGTGACGTTGCCAACAAGGCCCAGAGTTGCCACATTTGGTCGGTGACCACACCAAAAGTGTCTTATGTTGAGAGAATTCAGTTTGGGCAGGAGCTACACCGACACTGTTGGGAGGTTCATCACCCGGTGTCTGGCGCGTCCTCACCCACTCAACAGCCACAACTTCAGCAAGATCAGTCCTAGCTTCTGCCAAACTTATTTATTACGAGTCCATGTGTTTGAGAAGGTACTTGTCCAAGATGGAGCCGTCGGCGGCGATGGACCTGCCGAAGCGGCTGCCCCAGGCTGAGTAGGCGTGCTTGCTGGACGTCTTGGCCTGCTCGGCCAATCGCTTCAGGACATGCTTGTTCGACTGACACCTCGAGGAGGGAGGCCACGTCCTCCGTGTAGCCGGACATGGTCCTTCGTCGTCGGGCCCGACGTCGCGGCCTTGGTCACACTGACCTTTGCTACCAACTTCGGGACATTCGGCTGCTCTCTCTTGACCTGCAAAATGCTGTGTTCGAGGACACCCGCAGTTGCGGCTAGTCTCCTGCCAGCGCTTGGCGGCGTCGGACACGGTCTCGCAGTTGGTGCCGGGAGACGCCTTGCTGGAGGCGCTCTGACAATAGCCATTTCTTGATCGAGTTTTTCCATGGCTTCCAAATTTGGACTGGAACGAACTTACGGAAAAGAAATGCAGCTGATGGTCTCATCAAACTTACTTATAAAAGCAGCATTGCCAAACAATGACTGGAAATGGGCCAAAAAACCCCGAGGTTTTCAGGTGGACAAGAACTTTCCGGACAGCGTGCTCGCTATATTGAGATTCCACTGTAGTCGTAGCACAGAAAAGCCCTACTTTCGGACATATCTTATAGAATCCCTCTCCAATGATGCCTGTCGCACGTGATGACTGCGGGTCGATACTTTAGGTGAATATTTTTTGCAAGAAATACTTCCAGAGTGAGCGAGTGAGCGCCAAGGCTGTGGACAGCCACACAAGTGAGTGCCAAGGCTGTGGACAGTGACATGAGCAAGCGCCAAGGCTGTGGATGGCAACACAAGTGAGCACCAAGGCTGTGGATGGCAACACGAGCGAGTGCCAAGGCTGTGGACGGTGACACAAGCTGCACCAAGGCCACGTTCTAGCTGTTCTGGTGATGGAGGCAACAAGGATGGTGACGTGGCAGTGACGACAGTGGTGCTGGCAAACAGCACCTCTGCAGCAGACCTGTTTGCTCGTCTCATTTCATGGCCTGGCTGCACGTCATGGACTCCTGGAGAAGCACTGAAGTCCCATTCCATGCTGGTGTTCGTCAAGGTCGCCTGGTGCTGCCTCATGAGGTGTCTCAGGGAGCACGTGAACTCCATGAACCCCTCGACGTTCCTGCTGAATGAAGAGCTCCAACCACGCTACGAGGTTGCCCCCGTTCTTGGTCTTCTCGTCCACCATCTTTGCCACAATCACCGATTGGATGAGAAGCCGTAGCTGGGGAAGTTGGCCTTCCCTTCCATGTTAGGCCTACTCGAGGCCCGGGGGTGGGGAGAAGGCGTTGACCTCGCCGCACTTCTCGCCCACCAGCACCAAGTGGAGGCACGAGGAGAGCAAGTGTTAGCAAATGAGCTAAGCCCCTGACCTTGCACTGCACGTGTTTGAGACGGCTCTCAACGCTGTCCTCACTTCGCATGCACCCTGTATGTAGAACCAAAGTAGGAACCTTCTTATTTCTGGGCGAGACATTCCCAAACATATTTTTCAGTGGAGGAATCCAATTTTTCGCGTAGAAAAGCCAATTTTTAACTAGTTTCACCTAAAATCTCGATGTGCGTCGATGACTGTTGGCGTTGCAGAATCCGTGCAAAAATTGGTCTCATGAGAGTTGCAACTCTCTCTCTCTCTCTCTCTCTCCTGTGTGTTTGTTCTTGTACGTGGGTGTAAGAAAATCCTCCTCACGCCTGCCTTACGTGACTCGCCCACCCCATTCTTCCATTAACAAAGTATTTGATGTCGTGTGAAAGGGTTTGGCAAAAAAGCTGCTTCCTTCTGGTTTGTTTGGGCTCACCGGGACCTTTTTGCACCCGCGGTGTTCGACATATTTACATACTGACATTTGCAAATGCTATATTGTAAAAGGAAAAAAAACTGTACTCGGAACATCTAAAGGAGTCGGTGAATAATTCAGTGCAGTCGACACTTGATTTCGACGAGTTGACAATCGTCTAATGAAATGATATTTACATACATCGAAATGCATCGACAGGTGTGACTTGCCACAAAAGCTGTAGCCAAAACTTTGTGCTGGGTACAACTTGCATTTTGTCAAGTTGGGGATACAGTTTCAGTGTCTGACGCAATCTAGAGATGGAAGTGCAGAGACAGCCTCAATTGGCCTGTGTTGTCTTGACCTTTTCAATGACTGCGTCAAGCATTTTTATCCACTTTGAAGCAGAGCAGAATTGTTTTTCTTCCCTGACAAAGAAGCGTATCCTCAATGTGCAGCTGAGTTCAAAAAAGGCCGACAAAATTGAATGTTTCTTCCTGGCAAAGCTTTCCAAATTGGATCACTTTTATTACTGTGAAGGACTGTCCCTCCC
>JAAUXU010150789.1_pt1 | contig 15574 bp, 19 predicted proteins | sample 7278151 | NCBI WGS metagenome assembly JAAUXU01 (sample SAMN14350113, study PRJNA611818) | marine sediment metagenome | isolation source: surface marine sediment (1.8m) | place: French Polynesia: Moorea | collected 2018-08 | reverse complement strand
TGTCTATATACTTTTTTGCTCAGAATGGTCACATTTCATAATAAAATTTTAATTCCATTCATTAGAGTCCCTTTAAACCACTCAAAAAGGTGCTCCAAGGCTGGCAAGATGTTGGGGCAGGGGACCCACCTGAAGGGCATGGGCCAGTGCTATTGTCACCATATGAGAGTTTTATTATGAAGTACTTTTTACATCAGTTGCAACCCCTGATGGGTGTGCATTTTGAAAAAAAAGAATTTCACCTCAAGGGGCCCACCCTTCTACACAGTCACACTCTCACACGTTTATGTCTTCGTTCGATGGGTTTACACAGCCCCTTCGCCATTTTTTCACCTGCGGCAGCAGGGTTGCCATTTGTCTTGCAGCATGTTCATTCATCAAAAAAAGGTGACGCAGCCTTTTCTTTGGACAGATGCCTGGAAAATTGGCCGCCATTGCAAAATGATCAGGACTGGGGCCCCTGTGGAGCTGTAGCGAATTTTTTTTAACAGGCTGCAAAGTCATAAATGCGTATAGTGGAGGTGTGTCACCTAAAAACGTTCATAGGATGGCATGTCTGCTCGCTGCCCATATTGATCCTAGCGGATGAGCACACGTGTTTGAATCGTGTCGAATAGTGCACTGCAGTCCTTGGCGTGAGGATTTTTGGGTAGGACAGGTGGAACAGGAGTGGATGAAATCGCCTGAAAGATCGAAGATGCTCAGCTACATTCACTGCTGAAGACACCGGCCTTGACCTCGACAGTCGCTACGAGTCTGGACGAGTTTGGACAGGGTGGAGGAGGCGTCACTACTTGTGAGTGGGGCTGAGTCTTGATCTCGGTAGTCCCAAGGAGGAGCTGCAAGTGTGGACGAGGCTTGACAGTCGGGAGAAGTTGCTACCAATGTGGGTCAGTCTGGACGGTATGTACAGTATGCATCGTTCGTCAGACGTGGATCGTTGCTGAGACATGGGTCACGGCAGAGAAGTGGATGGTGTAGTCGTTCTGGGTGTTTCAGAGAAGTCGCGAGTGTCGTGGTCCAGATCGTCGTCCTCAGCAGTGAATGTTGATCAAAACTTGAGCTGATCGTCATCCACATCATCAACGTCGATGCATTTACTTATTGTCGAGGTGTCACCCTGCGGCTCCCCTTTTGTGACTTGACAGAATCGAGCAACCCGGACAAAGGGTTCTTACATTCTTGCGCACAGCACTGGGAGGCTCAGGGAGTGAATCCGCCTGGAAACGGTGGGCCGGACGGGGGGAGGGGCAGGATTGCCACATGAAAATTTCAGACAATTTCGCCAACTTTAGTTCTACATATTCAAAAGGCCACATTTCGATCCATTTTTTGCATCCCCCCCTTCTTCAGGTGCTCTCCTTTTGAGCACTGTAGCACCAAAATGGGCAGTCTTGACATTGAACCTCGGTACTCAACGTTGTGTCTCTCTAATCTACGTGTTCCATGTCAAATTTCAACCCAAAACGTTCCGGTACAGTGTGTGCAGTGAAGTCATGCCTGTGGAAAATCCTTGCGCCCAGGCATGTATTTGAGACCTGGCTTCATGTTTGAAATGAGTGGGAGACTGGCCATAATTCTGACATACCCTGTACTTGACATCGAATAGAATCCCCTTCAAAAGATTGACCAAAACCGGTGAGGTCATGTTCTCTCACGACTCTCGATTTAATCACAACTTTGGTATGATGAACGAATTGACTCAATCCAGAGTCGACTGTACCTGGTACTCATCAGCCACACCGGCCAGGCCGGAAATTGATCACATCCACCAGCCCAGTCGGAACCGGAACCAAAGGGTTCGTGAGGAACCCGGTGTCTGGTTCACTTCATGGTGCGCAGTCGCCCACTGCGCATCGACACCGCGTGCACGGGGTCTTCGTTGTTCAGCCAGAAGTAGAAACTGTCCGGAGCTTTATTATTCTGGCGTCAGCAATATTGACATCGGTGGAAAGGAAATTTGCCCCCTACCGGGCTATTCAGAGTATTTTCAGAGTACAAAAAGTAAAGCTGCGCGATGTTAGGCAAACATGGACATTGGCAAGTTGGTTCGATGTTTAGGTTAGACACTCTGCGTCGGTGTCAATGTTCTGTGCTTAGCTGCGCAATGGAGTATTGGACAAAACTTCACGATGTGCAGCGTTTTTTTCCAACTTTCAAGTTGTTCCATAACCTTGGAGCACGGGGCGGGTGGAGTAGGCGGTGCAGCTGGAATAGGAGGCGTGGCCGGGGTAGGACGTGACTCTGACTTCTGCCTGACTGATGATCTGTCTTTGTTCACTCCACTTTACTTTTCTGGTCGGACAGAAGTCAAATACACTTCTGTATATATCTGAACATATCTGAACGTTGACATCAATATCTGAACATTGACATGAATGTTTCCTCCTGTCAATGTCGATGTCAGTGTCCATGCCCTCGCACAGCATTGACAAGAAGTGAAGAACGAATGAGTCGACATTGGAAATGCCGCCACTTCAATGAAATGAAGGAGGTTGTAAGACAAGGAGGAGAACAAGTTGCACTCCACCATTTAAAAAGTACTGTAAACGACGCTTTTTTTCAGTAAATTGCTCGATAGAATTCAGATGAGTAAAGTTCTGAATCGTTCCTTTTCACTCATCCTCCTTTTTTATTCATTCCAATGCATTTACTGGGTATAATTTTTTTTTGAGCGTTTCAGCTGCTATTTCAGTCTGAGTAGCTGGTTTTAAAAGTGTTGAAAATTACACATGCAAACTGTACTTTGTCAATATGATAGTGAGGTAGTCTGAAGCGCCTATTTCTGTTTTGTTTTCATTGCAGCATTCAGGATGGGGTTGCTTTGTTGCAAGCATCCGTCGATGTAGTCGGTTAGATTGAGCACCCGGTATCGGTACTGTGCAGACGATGACAGTGCGACTGCAGTGCACCAATTCAATGCGCTAGTAATGCAGGGCTAGATTGTTCTTAGGGATTTTGCACGAGTTGAATCTGCACAAGTCGAGACGAAGCCACGACTGCACTAACCTCGATCGATGAATTCATCGCATTTGGTCACTTTAGGCCTGGACTTTGTAGATAAAAGTAGAAATTTCTTCTCTTTATCGAGAATCATTTGTTTCGTCTGCATCGGTCAAGGCTAAATACGCTGCTCATCAAGTTTCAGCTTCACAACTTCATGCTAATAATGATGGATATTCTCTCATGCAGAGCGTGGGCTTAACATCAACTCAGTCATGATTTTTGCTCCACATCGACATATTGAAGCATTCCCAGAGAAAGGTTGCACCGTTGCCAAACTGGATGTAGAAGAGCCTCTCTATGAGGAGAAGCTCCTCTGGACACGGTTTTTTCAACTTTCCATAGTTAGAACAGGTCATTTTCGAGATGAGTGCGAATCAAATGCCCCAGCCTGGCTGTTATAGGGAGGTCCCACTGTATTATCCTCTGGCCTCAGTGAAAAAGATGTTCTTGCCAGTTTGCTGTGAAGTCACCCAAATCAATTATCGATTGGTTCCTTCATAAGTTGGATGTCAATCATCCAATAGGACGAGTCTCTTTCAGTACTGGACCGTCGTGTTCCACTGTACCGTGATGTACTTGGCTTCGACCACGAGGGCAACCTTCAGGAGTCTACGTACGTATACAGTAAGATCGGGTGAGTCGAATGAGGGAAACGCTCATTTTGGTCGCCAAACTCCTCAGTCAACGTTAGCACTGACTCTATTTACAGCAATCAGCCTCCATGGTTGAATCCATCGAGGTCGACTGGGTCGGTGGATGGATCCAGGATGAGCTGGGACTGTCAGGGGTCGATGTCAATCAGTCCAGAGTCGGCAGCGAAATGCTAAAGTTTGATAAATCATTAATGCGATGCAGCAGATTCCGCTTAGGAAAGAATGCCCCGGATAAGGCGATTTTCATTGCTTGGAGTGCAGTGGTCATCTTATAGGACAAAACTGACTCAGAGGGTGTCTAAGTCTTTAGCGTTGCTTTGAAAAAGAGAACGTCCAACAGCTGCTTTCACTGAAGGTCAGACAAGAGTACCTTCAAGTACCTCCAAGTTCTGACGGTGATCGTGTGGATGATGATCAGTTTCCGGTGCTGATCGGACAATGTTTTTGGGAAACTGGTATCTTTCACTTTGTCCGACCCGGTCAGCAATGACGCATCAAGAAGGAATTCCCGGTACTTGATTTACTGCCCTTTTAGTAAGTTAAAGCACTGGCTTGACGCTGCAGTTACGTCACCCTGTTGTGACCTTTATCTTAGTATCTTACAGGGCTATAAAATGCAAACCCTGATGAGTGAGAAGTAGTTAGGTGACCCAAATTGAGTGCTCCCTTTCTTCGAGCTCACTTTGCAATTATGGCTGTTACTTCACTTGTACGGGCTGTCCGAGGAAAGGTTCGGTCTTCGGAATCCCCGGAAAACCCTTGAAAATCGCTCCCGAAATTCTTTCTTAAACTTTTCCTGCAAGAATAAGAAAAGGTCCGAGCCGGAATTACCCGTAATTTCGACCAATACCTACGTGCAGCAAGAAATAGACGAAGGGGTTGAAGCAGGAGTTGCTCATGGCCAGCCAGTGGAAGACGAACCAGACGATGTTGATGTACTTGAAGCTGAAAAAAGGACATTGAGGTGTGTGTGCCCCTCTTTTGTCCTCCGCTTTTTAACGCACCTGTTGATCTCCTGGAAGAAGCCGGCCAGGACTGAGTAAGTCTGCAGCGGCAGCCAGCAGATGGTGAAGAGGAGCACCACGGCTATCAGCACCTTGATGGCCTTGGTGAGCAAGATTCGAAATGAGACGAGGCTCTTTTCGTACGTCAATGAATGTGCAGTTGCAGTTTTGCTTGGCTGCCCGGAAAGTCGGCCGCTCACCATAGTGCAGTGGACAGTGCAGTGGGCGCCGGACATGACGACCACTCGGACACCCAAGTCATTTGGTCAGTATGAACGACTGTTGGCTACGTCTGCGGACGCCACGTCCGACGCCCACTGCACCATCGTTTCCGCCTCGAAAGACGCACCCCGATTCGAGTCCTCAACAGCCCTTTTGTTGCAGTTGCAAAGACGCAGGAGATTTTTGCCAGGTCCTTTTTTATCGAGGACAGGAGCGTCTTCGACGGCGGAAACTGCGGTAGCTGCCCAAAGTGGAAGTGCGCCCAACCAAAGACAAAAAGGTGCAACTTGCGCACGTCGGTTGTTGGGCGATAACAGAAAATGACGGCACTTTTGCGCGAGAAACAACGATTATGCGCATTCCTCTCACTTTTTTCTTTGTGTTGAGTATGTTTGCGTCCCTCCGGGCCTCAGCCTCACCAGGGGTCTTCCCTCTCCACAGGTTCTGAGTGATAATGAAAAGACGCAGTATGAGGGATGTGAGGATCATTTCGGGACCGTCGCCAGTGACCCGAGAGGCGCATTTACTGCTTGTATCCGTCACTACTAAGCAGCGAGCAGCGCAGTTTCGGTCTAAAGCCGGCGATATCGTTGTCTTAAGGCTTGCTTACAGAGGATGTCACCCCGACTGTGTGTGTTGGACCCTTAGAAATGCTGCTACTCTGCTTGCCCGCTGGGGCGCTGGTTTCAGCATGATTGTGATCATTGCGTAGATCATTTGGCAGAGAGCATCAGGGTTCAGCCAAGTTCTGACCTCCGCTGCACATAAGTGCTGCTGCGCATGTGCACTCAAGGCAGTCTCGCTATGCCTTAACTGCCTCATTTGTTACTATGCCACCTTGTCGTTGAAAAAGAACCTTTGCACGTTAACTTGCTGGACTTTTTCCGCCAGGGTGGCCTCGACTCGAGTCCATCGTACGGGACATGAGGAGGGAATCCTTTCTCTCCTTTAAAAGTGTCTGGGTCGAGGACGCCAGACTGTCAGGGTTGCTACACTCTCACCCTCACCAGCTTCAATTTCACCCGCACCTTTCCTCATTTTTTGATCCTGTTTGAGCTTGGCAAAAGTCGTCTCTTATGTGGTGAAGCTGTTAATTCGCATCGGTTCTTGACAGAAGGATCCTTATGTGTACATTCTGTAATCTCTTAAGGTTTGAAAATGAAAACCATAGAATGAACGGAAAAGGGGGAAAATGCCGGAAATGTCGTGATGAAGCTGAAATTGTTACCACGGAAATTCTGGTGTAAGTGAAGGCCAGGAGACTCAGAGGGATGAAGTATTGGACAAAGAACAAGCTGAAAGTGTACCTGGAAGAGAAAGGAAGTCACACTGCGTAGGCGTAGGAGAGAAGTGACGTTACCTACCAAACCGAAAATCTGCTAAACAACACGTCGGGAAGGACGTCACCCCTTACCAGGTGAACAACGTCTTGCTGATGTTCTCAGGCAGACACTGCCACAATCCCTCGGCCACCTCGACCACTTCAAAAGCCACCAACTGGGGCAAGGCCAACGCGAACGACCCGGTCCAGATGATCAAGATGGCCATCTGCAATAGCAATAAGTGCACTTGACAGAAATTCCCATGTATGGAGTAAATCAAAAGTACAGGGTGACAAAGAGGGCGACAAAGAGCTACGGAGCCAAAACTGCATAATTTGGCCTGCGATGCAATGATTTTAATTTGAGGCCACTCAAATGACAGAACTGTGTAATATCAATCAAAAGATGACAGTTTTTGATTAACATGATTATCCCTCTCATGCCTATTTCTTCACTCAAGAGCAAAGCCCCGTTTTTCGCACACAATATCTTTCACGCTACTGCAGAGTGGCTTTTGCGGCGCTTTTTTTGCTATTTAGGAGCCAAAAAAAGAGATCGCAAAGCCCCAAATGCTGCAAGTCAAATGCCAGCATGAGAAAAATTGGTTGCGTTTTTTTAGTGAAGATTATGTATTCTTACAATGGCCTTTTCACCACCCAGATTGGTCTCTTATGGGAAAACAGAAGTTCTCTTTCTGTTGCAATTGGATGGGAAGAGAAAGAGCAAAAGAAAAGTTGACAACGAAAGACCTTCAGCACTGCCACTGGCAACACCATCGTCGGTCGCATTCCAGTGACCCTGAGCCACTCAGACGAGACTCTCCAGGAGCTGCATCCACACGAGTCCAAGATAGCTGGGTCGATTTCACCGAGGTCTGCAACTTCTGCAACAATGGGAACACGACCGAGGCACTCCTGATTGGCTGCCTTGCAAAGAAAAGGACCTCAAGACTAGCACAATGTGATCAACCTTCTCCCAGATGAGCTGCAGCTTTGGAGTAGGAATCCAGGAGGTTGATCCTCGAATGTTCAAGCAGTTGAAGACGTACAATGCAGGTCATTCCAGAAAGATGGCCAAGGTGATTAACTAAAGGCACTAACTAATCAGTTCTTAAATCAATCAGACCAGGAGAAGGAGGCCCCATTGGGTTTTGGGAGGAGAAGACACTGGCAAGCAAGAGAAACGAATTCCACAAATTTCACTTGTGACTTTTTAGGAAGTTGCCTTTCATGCATGAGCCTTGAAAAGAGAGAAAAAAGTGCTCCCTATATTATTTTAGATGACAGTTTTATCCGCACACATCCTCCACCATGTGTGTTGAATACATTGCATCTGATAGGTTGTTTAGACATGTTTTCACTACATCTCTCTACATAGAGCACGAGATCCGTATGCATCTCTATTAGTGACTCTGTGCAGCTGTGACTGTCTATCACAAGGTTGGCACCCCGACCTCTGCTGTGATCAACCCCGAACTTGGTCAGCTTGGTCGTCCGGGTCTAACAGTTTCAAAAGTAGAAACTCGTGATGCGTCGTGCCCGGTTTTTTCAAACTCGGATTGAGTTCGGCCCAGACTCCACCCAAGAGGTCAGGCTCAACTTCTCCCTACGACGACGCTGTGTTAGACAACCAGCTGGCATTGTTGTTAGGCCTCAATCTGCGTAGGCCTTGTACAACAGGAATTGCACTGTGCAGTAGGAACAACAGTAATCTACAGTGGCCACGGCCGTCACCGTCACCCCACCCAAGGATGCGAGATGGCCGCAATTTTCGTTGGAAACCCTTGGAAAACCTCTGGGCTGACAATTCCAAAGTTGCCTGATAGCATGGATTCAAACCTGCTACTGCATCTTCTGCTACTCGACACATGTCTCCGTCAAAAGTGGCAATACTTGAATCCACGTCAAGCTGAATATGAAGAAGGGAAATGGCTTCCTCCACCTTCAGCAGCCTCTCCAATATGTCATACGTCGAATTCCACCTCATACTTCCCTCGTCTTGTATTAAGCTTTTTCGGTATTCTGCCCTGCAAAGTCTTCTGTATTTGTTGGAGCTTATCGTTGACGGCTGTGTTGCTCTTCGTGAGAGTGACAATCTTGGAAGCTCTTGTTTCAATCTCTATCCGAAGGAGTTGCTTCAATGGACTCAGTTACAACTGAATCTAAGGCATGCGCACAGCCTGAGAGGTCAGAGGCAAATTTTGCAACATTGGCAGCTCTGCCTGTCACAATGACGAGAAATTTGTCCCGGAAGCCGAATTCTTTATCAGATCTCTTGCAATGCTCTCAGCACGGGTGAACTCCTGAATCCGAGCTGCTCTTTCGGTCATTCCGAAACTGAACGGAAAAGCATAAAAACAGAAGTCTGCATTGTTTATGGAGGTCCAAAGATCAATAATTCACACGGCCTCAGCATCTTGAATATCCTTCTTCAGTCCGGGTTAAACTTGTTGCTAGAGCAGAGATAGGAGCCTCTCTGTCGTGGTCAGCCTAGTGAGAAGTAGGTATTTTTTTTTATCCATGACTGACATTGGGCAAGAGCCACTCAGACATCATGACCAAGAAGAGATACCGCATTTGCTTAGCCCTCCCCTAATTATCCCCCATGCATCGGAACGTAGAAAAAATGATCCCCTTCAGCATTGATACCCCTCCCCCCGCTCTGTGTATTCGATCTGCAGAGAGGACCAAACATTGTGTATGGCTCCTTCTCAGCGCTAGATTTATTTTTTCATACTGAACCGTAACGTTAGTATACAGCACTAAACTAACTAGCACTAAACTCCTCTAAAACTTCCGCTCCCTCTTCATCAAGCAATGTGGCAATGTCATGCGAGGTTGTGACAAAAATGTGACAAAAGCGAGTGAGCAGACCTGAGCAGATCAGGTGACAAGGTTTGTACTGACATGATCACATGATATTGCAGCTTGGTCGTACCGAATGTTCAACATGATAGACAGACGCACATGCATCTGATGCTTAGCAGAAGATGTGATGGTGTCACAGACTGACAGGAGCACGATTAGTAATCCCCCTCTAATTATCCCCAATTCACCAGAAGGCGTTGAAAAATTATTTCCCACGGGGGATTAATTCAGCAAACATGGTAGGTCAAATATTTGTATTTTCACAAAACTGAAAATAAAGGTGTATGCAAGAGTGCCACTTTGATATGCAAGAGAGTGACAAAAGCATTTTCAATAATTAATATGGCCTCCAGCCATGGACTGTGTCAGGTCTCAAATGACAGCAGTGTTGACTGAAGCAGCTGCTGCCCCAATAACTGCTTGTAAGTCTTCGAAGGAGTTACGTTGTTTATTGCCCCTGTAGGTCTATCTGAAAAGCAAAATGGATGGCGCGATTGTTGGACAATTTTTGTTATTGTTTCATGTCTTGTTTTGGGGGTAATTGTGACTTTTTAGAATACTCCGGATGACTAGCATGAGAGGGAGATTGTCCTGCTGTCTTGCACAGCACTGTGGTAGTAAGGCCACAGACAGCATTTGGGCGCGCATAACTGGAACCAATGTGTAACTGCTTTGGGCACACGAGCAGGGCCAATAGCTTGTCCTCCAGTGATGACTGCCTAGACCATGAATCACCCTGTTTGGTGGGTGATTGCACAATTGGTTGCTGGTACCTGTTGCGTCCAAGAGTGTCACATCCAGCTTCGGGCTCAGCCATCACGACCATCAAGAGTTACTCTCGATTCATCAGTCCAGATTGGTAAAGTCTGTCTTTAGCTTGTCCAATGCCCATTGCAGTCGCTGTTCCTTGTGCCTTGCCATGACTGGAGGCTTTACAGCGGCCTTCTTTGGCTTCCCCATGGGATCTTCCTGAGGACATGGCATCTTGCTGACTTGGATTTCATGGCCACCCCAGCCTCCCCAAAGATCTCCTTGCTGGTTCCAAGTGACTTTTTGCAATGAACACATCATTTCTGCCCTCTTGCACATCATATCATAACTGGCATGCTTGTAACCCCCAGAGCAGCGCCTGCTCCACTGCATCTGTAAGGTTCAGCTTACAATCGCTTAAAACCAAGTAGCAGAAAAACTGACAAAGACGAGCAGTCCTTGTCCATTCCAGGAGACTGGGCACAACTTTTTAGCAATGTTCATATTTCCAAATAACTGTGATACATTCTATAGTAGCTCATGAACAGTCAGTCACATATGAAGTAGCAGTCAGTCTAAAAAAGTCATATGCACCCCCGCAGTCAGAAAACAGTCATGTTCCTAGCAGCACGTTATAACAGTCTTTTACCGAGTAGTTCTCAGAACAAAAGTTATGTACCCCCTGGCAGTCTACATATGTCATATACAATCAAGCCTCATTTCAATGATGGGCGTCCGTTACAGACGTCCGGCCGGCCTTTGACCCCTCGGATGGCACAAAAAGGCCCTCGGGAAACTGATGTAGTTGGCTGAACTGGCAGTTTCCCTTGTGGGCACATAATGCTGGGAAATCAGGCCCTTAGAGTCAGAGAAGGCCATCAACGATCTTTTCTTTTAGCTGCGAATGATCTTGGCCTGCACAGGGTGGAATAGATTGATTGCTGCCCTGCTTGACCCACCACCTGTTCCTTGGTCTCTTGGTCCAATTGCTGTCGGATCAGCAGGTCGCACTGCTTCTAGTCCGGCTGCCATTGTTGCAGGTCACATTGGTCTTGGTCCGGCCCGTCTTCATTGCAGATCACATAGCTATTGCTCAGACGGCAGCACTGAGTTTCAGGGACAGTGAAAGAAAGTTTCCACTTTAAACACTTTGGTGTTTTTTTTCTTTTTTTACGAAAAACAGATCATGAAAGAGATGAGCGCAGAAGAATAATTGCCTTCACTTACAGAAGGCTTTGCTTTTTAGTGAAGAAATGACTCTAGTCTCAAAAATCGCCAGTGTCGATGACAGGAAAATCAAGGAAGTTGAAGTGGAGAGACCGAAATGGAAAGGCAAAAGAATGTGAACTTGATCCTAATATGGCAGCCGGAAGGATATGTCCTTACTGCTTTAGGAGACCTACGCAACAGGCAAGGAATCTACAAGGGCCCGAGAAAAGAGACCATCATCCAAGCCCAGAGGATGGCTATGTAGTGTGTGGAAACATCAGGCCAAAACACTTAATGCCGCATGCTCCGTATCTGTACACAACTTTCAGGAGGTTTCCTGAGGAGGTCAATGGGACGCCTCACATGTCAAGACAAGTTTTTGTATCGCCTTGGGTCACCTGTGATCCTGCCACCTTCTTGAGGAGACATATTGACGTACTTGGAGAGGACGTCCAAAAGGAATAAGCACAAGGAAAACAAGCCTTTGTCTGCTGGTACGCAGACCAGAGTGCTTCTTCCCATACAAGAGGTGCTCGAACAACAGGGCTTTTCGTAGGAAGAGTTTCATCTCCCTCAGCCCGATGTGGACAACAACCACAATGAGCCCGCACCAGTCAGACAATTGACAGGTGACTGCAGCTGAGGTGAGCTCGCCATGCTGGCTGCTGAACAGGAGCGTACCACGAATGAAGAGCAGAGAACTGCGTACAATGCTATTCTCAATGGTCCACATGCCATTTGCAGCCTCAATACCGTAGGTGGCACTGGCAAAACATCTGGTCTAAATGCTCCTGCACAAAGGACAAGATGACAAGGGACAGCAACACTCAAAGTGGCATTTTCAGGCATAGCTGCTTCACTCCTGGATCATGGCCGAACTATTGACTCAAGGTGCAGAGTACCCATCCTAGAGCACTGTGTTCTCGTTTGATGGGCACATGCGATATCTTCATAAAAAGTGAGGTGCAAAAGTGAGCTCCCACCCTGATTTTTTTAATTTTTCTCCTTATAACGGTCCCAAAATGACTTTTCAGACATGAAATTTTTACATGAGGTCTGAGAACTTTTCATGTGCCATCGCTCCCAGACCCCAATTTCTGTAGACACGCCCCCCACACCCACCCAGTTCTACTGGTGCAGTTACAGTAGGGTGCAAAAGTGAGCGCCTGCCTAGTTCCCAACATCATAACTGCCTCAATAATGCAGGTACACTTAAAACTGCAGCTATACAGGATCATTAGTTTAGCTGTATGCTTCAGGTCATTGTCCTGATGTCAAAATGGGCAGCCCTGCCAATGAACTTCTGTACCGAACATTTTGCCTGAGTATCATATCTACATGTTCCACATCAAAATCCCTACTCAAAATGTCCCAGTGTAGCGCATGAGGTGTTGTCATGCCCATGACTAATCTTTACGCCAAGGACTGTACGCTTTTACTGATTCTGCTGCCCCAAAGATGCCTGGCAGAACCAAATCAACTCGGTTCTTTCAGCGATTTCGCGCTCGCAGTTGGCCATATTTTGCACAATGTTGTCGCAGTCGGCACTGGTCCAGCAGAGGAGGGCCTCTGCCTCCTGTCACCCATGTTCGGCCGCCCTTATTTCATCTTCGGGCCTTCGTGAGGGCCTCTTCAGCCAGCTGCGTAGCATTGACGGCCTTTTGTCTTTTCTTATTGGCATCCTCTGCCTTCTTCTGGAGGGCAGTCAAACCCGAATTGGCTTTGGCCTGTGTGGTCATGGCCCATTGTAGTTCCTTCTCAGCCCTCATGCACGCAGGTGAGGCGGCTGCAAAGCAATCGGTGTTGGCGTGGTAGGTTGCCACAGACCGATCCCGGCTCTCCTGCAGGTCCTGAAGATCTGGGGGGGGGGGCTGACTTGGGCCCTGTAATGGGGAGTCCACGGGCCGTACTTCTGCCATTGCCAAGGGAGAGTCACGGCAGAGGCCATCCTGGAATTGTCGAGTCCGGTCAACCACTGATTGCAGTAGTTTGACAATCCCATCCAGATCGTTGGGATTCGTCTCCTCCACCATTTTTGTAAGAATGCCAGAAATTGCTCGACATTTCCCCTTATTTTCTCTTACGTGCATTTATTGACTTCAGTACAGGGTTGATGAGTGATGCAGTCGATACTGGTGATGATCTGGACTGCCTCGATATTTCCCAACTGTCGTCAATGAGTTTTGTTTACATCTCAAAGTGTCACCCTCGCTCTCTTCATGCTACTGCATGGAATATAGCAACCTCTCAACCCGGAAATGGGGTTATGGAGTGCATCTCGCCGGAGGGCCTGGGGAGTGAATCCAGTGGAAATGGTGGGCCAGGGGGGTCAGGATTCCCCCATGAAAATTTTAGGCTATTTCATCTACTTTTAAAAAAGTGAAAAGTGCCCCTGAAAAAGCCAAATTTCAGTCCTGTTTGGCGTGCCCCCCCCTCCAGTTGTCTTCCTTTTGAGCACTGTGGCACCAAAATGGGCAGCCTTGACATTGACCCTGTGTACTGAACATTATGTCCCAGTATCACATCTACTCGTTCCACATCAAAATTCCACCTCAACACGTTTCAGCACAGCATAGGAGGTGCCGTCATGATCGACGCAATTACTTACGGCCAGGACTGTACTACGGAAGTTACTGCAGAGCTACATAAGTAAGTGGGGTTGGACAATGGATGGAAAAGATGGGTACCCAAAACTTGGAATTTTGAGCTTAAATTTTTGGTGGAGACAGAAGGCACATGGAACTAGACTTGCTCAAAATTTGAGCTCCAAATTCCAAGTTTAAGGTGATATTTTTAAAAAAATCTGGCGAGTTTTTCATCAACATACCAGTAGTACCTGCCAAAGAGCCAGGATGAAGAGACACTGGCAAACATTAGTGACGTCTTAAAATTTGTACTAAGAGGCTGGGTATTCTGTGTTAGCACAGATAGACTTGGAGTGGCCGTGCTCTAGGGCCGTTGCGGTGTCGACCACTGACGATGCTAACAAAATTAACCGTGTAGTGGGTGAACTTTTTCCTGGAGAAAAAGGGAGATTCTGTGCTACAGTAATACCCTCCTTGACAAGGATGGAGACATTTCGTCTGCAACAGAGCTTCTTCAAAGCCTTATCATCCAACCTTCCCCCCTGCGTGTCTAAAAGGAAGTGCGACATCATGCTTCACCGCGACTTAGATCCTGCACGGGTTCTGTTGAATGGCCAAAGGTACTATGTAATGCCCTTGAAGAGGAAGCACATTGTGGCGGCCATGGCCACGCCACAAGATTTGGTGCACTGGTGCACACTGTGCAACCCTGAGCCAGGCAGATATCCCTATATGGGGACAACAGTTGTACAGCTTTCACTGTAACCAGGAACAAAGTCAGGGACAGTCATTGAGAAAGGTTGGGTTGTCTCAACTCAATTCATCTCACACGGACAAGGATAGGTTGCTTCGTCCAGAGTGGGAAATACCTCTAAATGTGAACGTTTCGATCATGGATGTCCCCCAACAGTTCGCAAGCAATGTTCAAGGGATTTTTGCTCAAAAATGTCAGTTTGGTCAGCTCGTAGCCAAATTGCTGAGCCACGAGTACAACACACACGTAAATGGACCGAAGGCCCACAAAAAGACCCCCACGGGAGCCAAGGAACACCAGGGTGCGAAGCAGCCAGTGATTGCTGTGGTGATCGTTACTTCACCATGACCGCGCCCCTGTCTATGCGATCACCAGAGTCATCTACTGTGGCCCCAGCCGTCGCCGACGCCGTCCTGCCACCCCGGGATGCCCCGACTCACGTGGCACCCACACGCACCCACCCCGGAGACGCGACTGCATCTGTGTTTTGCCATTGGGGTTTCCAAAATGCTCGTCAGGCCTGAAGACAGCCAGAAGGATTTGTTGCTGCTTCTCTACGACATCGAACATCAAGTGTCTGATCTCATAGACGTTTTCTTGCTCTCGTGCTCACCGTTGCTCCCTTCCTAAAGCACCTGCCGGAGGAGAACGGCGTGATGATGGCCCTGTACCGGTCGACCGCGATGGCCACCAGGGTGAAGATGGACGCATTCAGGCTCAGGTTCTGCAATGGGGAGTCACGGCAGCGGTAGCAGCATTTTCAACACTTCACACTGCAATAAGCAGAGTCTATTTACCGTGATGAAGGGGCAGAGGCTGCACATGACGTTGGGCAAGTTCCATCGTTGCAGCAACGCAGCCTCGTTAGGAAAAGCAAGAAGACAGTAATTGTAACAATGCCCTTGGGTTCCTCATGCGGGCAAGGTGAAGTGTTTAAACACAATGTTATGACAATCCAGGTGGAGACACGGAAAGTGACCTGAACCATCTGTGTAGTCATGGAAAAATCCATTGCAAGTGTGGAAATGACCGAAATGAAACCAAACACAACCTTTGCGTGAGGCAAAATGTAGTGCAATGGAGCAAAGTGAAATGAATGAACTGGAGTGACGTCATAATTACTGTAATTCCTCGATTATTGGGGGGGGGGGGGGGGGGGGGGGGGGGGGGGGGGGGGGGGGGGGGGGGGGGGGGGGGGGGGG
>JAAUXU010075545.1_pt1 | contig 15580 bp, 16 predicted proteins | sample 7278151 | NCBI WGS metagenome assembly JAAUXU01 (sample SAMN14350113, study PRJNA611818) | marine sediment metagenome | isolation source: surface marine sediment (1.8m) | place: French Polynesia: Moorea | collected 2018-08 | reverse complement strand
GTGGTGGGGTTTAGGGGGCGGGGGCGGTTTTTTAGGGGGGGGGGGGGGGTTTGGGTGCCGGAGCCGGGTGGTACGGCGCGGGGGGGGGCTTGTTGGGTGCCGGGGCGGGCTTGTAGGGTGCCGGGGCGGGCTTGTAGGGCGCCGGGGCGGGCTTGTAGGGCGCCGGGGCGGGTTTGTAGGGAGCTGGCCTCGGGTGGTAGGGAGCCGGATGCTTGTCTCCGTGGTACTTCTTGACAGTGTAGTCCTCGCAGATCTCTCCCTCGTACTTGACGTCGGCGTGGTACTGGCGGTACTGGTCCACGTAGTAGTCAACGATCTGGGTGCGGCAGTCCGGGAGCTGCACACGGTATTGGCCTGCAGGAGATGACGCGATTACAACGTTGCGAACAACAAAATTTCACGCTGGCCGCTTTGCTTGACCTTTTGCGGTTCCTTTTCCAAAAATTTGGCCAGAAAGAATTTTTTTATTTCTGCTGATCTTCTCACGTGCTAAGTATAAGGCTGCCAAAATGTCTGGAGCAACACACACACACGCGCGCGCACACACACACACACTTACAGAAAAACTCTGGACAGGATCAGCAAAAATGATCGGACTAAGGGAACCAGAAGGTTTCCCGGTGCAGAAACTTAGTAGTACAGTGTGAAGCATCTCAAGGATGAAACCCTGAAAGGTGCGCGCTCTTTGGACCTCGAAGTGGAGAAGAAGTCAAGTCTTGGTTGGACGAGACCCCTTTTGAGCTGGTCTTACATACCCTTGACCTCGTAACCGTTGCGCTCCTCGTGCTTGGAGTGGATGTTGGGGTTGCCGTACTCGTCGTACTCGTTCACGTCGTAGCCGTAGGCGTAATTTTTCTGAAACACATCAACAACATCTCTTGAGCTGGGCTAGAAAAATGAAAAAAGAGATAGTTGAAAGAAGGCCAGCTACCAGCTGACCGCAGAGTCTGAACTGAGGGTGCGTTTAAAAATGGATGATTTGACACGATGTCGACGCTGCGTCTTCCTACTTTGAAGGCCACGCAGAATCCGCTCGTGTAACTGCGCCCTCAGCCTATCTTTGCTCCCACGCTGGCACCTTTTAACCCTGATGCTCCTGCTAATCACGCCAAATAGTTTCTCTGGGGAAAAATAAAGGAGACCTGCGACTGTCCATTGAAGCTGCAGCAATCGATGATCGTAGCAATTTTCTGCCTGCGATTCCGCAATTTATTTCACTTTTATTGGCTCTGTCGGCCGCATCAGGCCGGAGACCGCGAAAAGGTGAATTTCCTATGTAAGGGAGACGAAAACTCTGGTTGCTCCGGACTTCACCTCTTCAGCCACTTTGGTGGACGCCAACACGCATCAGACGTTGTCAGCGCGCGCGCGCACCAATCTTTAATGCAGGGAATCTTCCTTAAAAGTCCCACATTGGCGAATTCTACTCCACCAAAAAAACATGCAAAATTGCAATCTGTGACTTTGCTAATTATTTCTCCAGTAGCATTTTATCACGGTCGATGAGGGAGTCAGGATTTTTATGCCAGACCCTGTGATAAAGGATGAGAATGAACAGGGAGATGTTAATCTGGTTAGTTTTGGTACTGGACGTGCGCGACTGACGAGAGGAGGTCGACCTTGAAGAAACTTTTTTGCACGTTGATCACAGGACATTTTCGCAAATTGGATCCAAATTGGCTGCTAAGAAAAAAAAGAAACACTCATTCGTCAATCATATGTGGACAAATGGAGAGCTTATATGTGTTTTCTGACGTCAATGTTAAAGGCCTGCTCACACTTGACGCAAAGAGTTCGATTTCATGACGTGACCTGAGTCCGCCTCAGCTCTGCAGTCCACCAGGGTGTCCGCATCAAGCTTGACGCTCTTGCAGCTGCCAGAGTGGTGAAGAGTGCCAAAGTAACCATTCTGGCCAAGGATCCAACCAAAGCCAAAGGCTTGGGGATAGCACAAGTATTTAAGTCTCTTACAATATCGACCGAAAATCGTGCAAACTTACAGGAGCAAATTACTAAATCTTACTACTTACTCCTTGTCCCCAGCGTGCTACATACAAGTAGCAAGTAGTAGTAGTAGTAGTAGTGTCAAAGTTGATGTGGACACTCCTGTATTGACAGAGCTCAGGGCATGGAAGAAGCTGCTGTATATGACTTTTTTTTTAAAAAAAAAATATGAACGTTATCACTCTTTCACTCCCAAAGCATTGCAATGTATGATTTCAGATATGCATGACATTACTTGTTGAGATTCTTGTCACTGACCTCTTAGTCAGTTTTGACGGTCTCTACTTAAAAAAATACTTATTTCACAGCTGTGAAAGGAACTTCTCGTAAAGTAAGTTTGCCTTTAGAACGAACCATGAGAGCCCGAGAGATACACTTTTAAGATGCAGCAGCCACTTATGCAGTTAAACTATGCCTGTGAATCAATGTTAGAGAAGAGTTTTGTCCAATGTACTTTTTGCAGTCATGCCTTCCAAACGCCATTTTGTTAGCGTTAAACTTACTTTTTCATACGAACAACTTGAACCGTAAAACTTGTAACTTATAAAGTTATGCTTAATGCCCTGACGACGCCACATGATGTTATGTGGATCTTACTGGTTCCTCATGGTAGGGCTCAGGGTGGTAGGGAGCTGGTTTGTACGGGGCCGGGGCTGGTTTGTACGGGGCTGGGGCTGGTTTGTACGGGGCCGGGTGGTAGGGTGCCGGAGGGGGGCTATAGGGACTCCTGTCAGCGGCGGCGAGGGCGCAGGTGGCGGTGAGGGCCAGGACAGCGATGGAGCACTGCAAAATCAAACGTGAATGAATCTGGGATTTCTCAAGACTTTTTTTTTTACTTGCACCCACCTTCATGGCTGAGCAGTTGGTTCAAGACTGACGCATTCTTGCTCGACGCACGCGCTTGTAACGCGCACCTGGGTGTGCGTTGGTACGCAAAAGGCGCGTCACCGGCAACTGCGTACGAGAGAAAAAAGTGCTCTGTTGCCGCCTAGGGGTGTTGGCTAAAGGTCAGAGCCCTGTGGACTCTATCTTGGAGTAAAAGAGAGGGAAGTCAAAACCACTCTATGGGTTTCGTAATGTATCTGGAGCAGAAGGAAGTAAAGTTTTATTCTGCCATCAATCAATTTTGTACCCAGTATGCGAATTTACTCTATTGAGGAAGAGGAACAACGTTGAACCTTTCCGGCCTTTTTTGAATCATAACAGTGCCATTTATGGAAACAACTTTGTCATTTTTTTATTTTGTTCTTCCACAACAAGCCTCTCGACGTCCCGTTTCATGCCACATAACCCTTTGTGTCAAATGGTAAGGGAAGGAAAAGGAAACTGACTTATTCCAAGCTAACGCAGACCTAAGCATGAAATCAACTTAAGCCTGGGCCTGAAATTAACGCAAACCCAAGCCCAAAACTAAACTAACCCTAATCTATCATGTTGACCCTAAACCTAATCTACGTAGGTCGATTAGCGCCAGCATAAACATTTTTTCCGCTCAGTCACACGAAGATATTGTTAGCATGGATCTCACGTCTGTGTTCCAACGTAGTTTCTAGTTTCCACGCACTGTAATTGTCCATGGTTGTGTTTAGATAGACAAATTGTGAAGAACTTTCCAGCATAAGGATATTTTTTTCATCGTAAGTGACCGACGAGCGACGCCTAAGGTGCATTTGCACTGACGCATTTGGATCTTTGCGCGCCTGAGGTCATCCAGGCACACGCGCCTTTTGCGCGTGACGAAGAAAAATACGCTCGTGCAACCCTCGCTTCAGCCAGACTTAAGTTAACTGGAGAGTGAAGGACGGGACAGCCAAAGGGTTTGCGTGCACGTTCGCACGCACGCACGCACGCACGTACGCACGCACACAGTTTAGCAGCCCCAAAATTCCGGAAGGAACTCCCTCGTTGCCGCCTCCGCCGGCGCCTCCGCTGACGACGACGACGGCGACGCCTCCCTGGGGGCTACATTCGTTGTTCCCCCGCACGCGCCTGTCCTGGTTACCCAGAATAATTTTTCTCAAGCTGCTGAAGCAGGAAGCAGTGGCCAAGTCTTGGAAGGCACCCCACCCATTCTGCCTCCGCCCCATGAATGGCGAACCCATTGAATGGCTTGATTGGTGGAGAAGGTTTTTGCAGACAAAACTTGTCAGAGACGATTCTGCTTAGTACTTAGGTATGTCTTGCTGTGCAGTGCAACGCAAGAGTATGTGTACTGAGTAGGGATGCGTCGGATCCTATCGGAACAGGGTCGCATCAGCATCACAAGGCCACGACTTTGGATGAATTCCAGGTGAGGTCGGGTCAGATCAAGGATAAAGCCGAGCTGGATCAAGTGGAGTCCTTCACCAGTGAAATCATCGAGTTGCCCTACAGTGACAGAATGGCCACAAAGGAGCGCAAATTCACCACTGGAAAGTGCAAAAAAAGGGTTTGGGGGTAACCTTGGCAATTGGCTTGTCTCTCCGACCGGCAATAGCCCGGCCGACCCGGGTCAAAATCAGCCCCCATACATCCCTAGTAAATAGGAGTAGCCCTAGGTCCAGTCCTGTTTTCGAACATTTGTGTAAACAAATGGGGAAAGTTCTCAGTCCCGCCAAGACTGTGAATTGTGGAAGAAAAATACTTTGCTAGAACACAGCAATATTGAACTGATTTGCCCTGATTTTTGTCTTGAGAGACAAGTGCGAGTGAGAAATGCACCCGGAAGTCAAACGTGCGTAATCCCAAAGTAGGGATGGGCATTTCTGGTAAATATAACACATCAATTACGCCCAAAAATGTGCCCCCAAAATTATGCCCCGAATATTTGGCAGTAAAATGGTGAAGAATGGGAGGAAATCTAGAAGTGATGAAAGCTTTGCACATGCTATATTTCACTGCAGCACCAATAAATTTGAGAACCTGGCACTTACGCAGTGACATCTCAAAAAACAGCATCAAGATTGAGACGTCCTTCCAAGCAGTACAAACCCATAACTGAAAATCTCTCACTCAATCAAATAAAGCGATTACAAAAGTGTAAGTTACACAGTGAAGGTGCCAAAACATGCATCATAGAGTATTTCACCCCCACCCCAACTTTAATATGCATACACATGTTCATCCCTATTCGAAATACGCCTAAAGGCGCGTTTGCATTCACACATTCCGCAGATTCATCAGTGAGAAAAATTCGCCAGTGCAAAAAAAAACCGTAGCGCCGAGAGAACAAAAAGTCGGACTTACGGACCTTTTGTTCTGGCTTGAGGGATTCAACCTAGCAACAGAGCTGTAAGTGAAACAAGACTCCAGTCCACTGTCGCTATGATTGCCTTGTCTTTGGTGCTCTTCTTCGGCCATTTGTGCTACTTTTCCGCCGTCGCCGAGCCCTGCTTGGAGCCCTCGTTGTTGCCCTTGGGCCTGTTGGGCGCCAGATGCTCGTCGAACTCAGTGCTGCATAATTTCCACTGTGAGATGGCGATGGATGGAAAAATTTTCACGTCCTGGATTCCACGACTGCAGGTAGCGCACATAGGAGTGAAGACCCGCTTACACTGACGCAAGTTTAGTAACGCACCACGCGTGTGCTGGCCTCGTCCAAGTCCAGGGAAGCTGATAGATGTCGATCATCCAGCTTTGCCAGTGTAAGCGCGCCTTTAGTTACGAACGACTTATGGTAGTTTGTGTTTGTCATGACGTATTAGGACTCGAAATTCTCGGCGCCCTTCTTGACGGTGGAGTTGGAGACGAGCGTGGTGTTGAGCAGGATCAACATCTGGCAACATCGATGGGGTCACGGAGTGGCCAAAATGGTCAGGTAACCAACAGACCGGGACTCAGTGATTACTGAGATCGTATCTCATGTGCCATCCAAGGCTGGATTTTGACAACGGCGTCAACTTTACGGTCGACCTGAGCTCCAGCGGCTGGGACCGCATCTCGCTGCCGAGGCAGATATCTACGCGGGTCGTCACCATAACGCCGGTCAAGGTCGACCTTCTGGCGTTTGGAGGAGTCGCTGAGCTACAACTGTTCGGCTGCACCAACCAGAACTACCGGGGGGAGAAAGCAGCGGGTAATTCTGTGACTCCTGAATGGTCGTGCTGTTCTGGACCTCCTTGAGGATGAAGGACAGAACCAATGCTGGAGGCTTCTGCAAAGAATGAAAATGCCACTGAGATTTCTTTTTCCACCTCCTTCCGCTTAGAACACCAACAAACACCACTCTCGCCCTTGACATTTTGACTTGGCGCAAGAAGATAGCGAGACAGACAAGGAGTGGCGTTCTTTAAAGTCCCTTAAATGCTGTTCTGAGGAAGCATATTAAATAGCATTACTCATATAAAGAAAGAGAAACGTGTGGCCTTTGGTGAGCTCGCTCGGTCATGCTGATGAGGCTCTACAACCTGTATCGAAGGTCGACGTGCCAAAGTTGACTGATTTTGACGCAAACTGAAGTTTCAGCCTCGAGATCACTGAAGTCACCTGTTACCCACAATGGCCTAAAACCTTGTGTCTGGCCTTGCTTTGCTGAGCCAAATTGCGGATTGAATCATAACTTTGCTTGTTTCATCTAGGATTAACTGACTACTATTATGGAGAAGGAGAATGGGAAGAATGGAATGGCCAAGACCTTCAGGTGGGAAGAGCGCATTTACTTACGAAGTTGTGTATAAAAAGTATGACGAAATTTTAAAAAGGCTCCGTCCAATGGAGCCACCAACTGGCTGAGCGGTTCTGCCGTGGGCACCTTGGCCGGCATCGCCGTGGGCGTCGTCTTCGTCTTGGGCCTCTCGTGCTTCGGCCTCTACGTTCTGATCACAGCGCTTCGACGTCGAAAAGATGAAAAAACGAAAAGTGATTCCTCTGCTAGACAAAGTCTCTCCATGGCTGGATTCAGCCCGTCAGTGACTTCGTCTGGAACTACAACACCAAACGTCTCCGTGGCTTTGTCTGGAGCTTCTTGCAGACGAAGCTGAGGACGTCTCGTTGTTCTTCGTTACGTCTTTCATCGCCTCGCTCGAGACGACGCCAATAAACAGTTTGATGAAGCAAAGTTGGATTAGGAATGTGTCAGATCGAGTAATCCCGGATCAGGATCGGAGAACATCAAATCACACAACTTCTTGGCCCTGAAAGTCAGGTCGGGTCCATGCAAGAATTCAATGGAGTTGGACGAAGTGGCGTCCTCAATTAGTGGGAAGCTGTTGGTGCTGTCGAGTGTCACAGCCCGTAAAATGACCCAAAAGGACTCAAATAAAGCTTGCGAAAAAAGGGAAATTCAAAAATCTGGTAAATTCGTAACGTTCAGGATATGGTCATAGCCAAGTCAAAGTGAGTTTCCAGCCTTGAATCACAGGTTCGTGAACCATCGGATCACGAGTCTCTCGTGTTTCGGCAATCATCCGACTCGATCCGGGCCGACCCGGGTCAAAATGCAACCCAGGACATTCCTAGTTGAAACTGGGCATTTGCAACCTACGCGAGTAACTGGGGGCAGACCAATGGCAATAGCTGGTCTCACCGGGCTATTTTTACTGACCACACGCGGGCACCATGCGATATCATTCCATTTAGGGGTCAAGAAGTCTTCACAAATGTAGAGTCCTGAGCTAAAGTATTGCCCGCTTAATCTCTACTACACTGATCATGCTGGGTCGCAACGTTGGTGGATTGATGTCAAACTGGGGAATACAATAATGGACAAAAATCCGCACCATACTCATGTGCATACTTTCCAAATTAATGCTAGTCTTGATCTATAATCATGACTTATTAGCATGGGGTGCCCAAGTTGCTGGGACAACGGATGAGTGACACCGTGAGTCTACGTCGAGGTTCCCAGAATGGCAACAAGCTCTCTTTCCCCGGGTTGGGCCGCGTCAAGCCTGAGTGTGGCTCGACAGGTCGAGGCCCAGCCCGACTCGCTCCTATTTTGTGCCGCTTCTGCCTGGATCAGGTGGGACCAGCCGGGCTCTCTTGCTCTAGTAAATATAACTTTTGGCCTTGATTCTGGCCTTAAAATGGCCTCACAATCTACCTCCGTAAAATCGCGCTTTGTATGTTAGATTAGATAGACGAATATCCGCGCTGAAAAAGTGCTGGTGGAATCAGTAAAAGAATTGGGAGACTGTGAATCTGCTCGACTGAAGTCAGCTGTGCTTTGACAATGCCCCAATGTTTGAACTCCCTTGATTACGTTTTGCTATGTTCATCGAATTGCAATGCTCAAGAAAGAATACTGCATGAATTCACCACGACCGCAATTTAGCCGAGTATTCGTTGTACAATGAACCTGGCAAATCCTCACAGATCAGCTTCAGTCACTCTTTCTTAAAACACGCTAAAATGATACATGAACTTATGGTCAAAAAGTGACACTTTGTACGTGTGACGCGTAAAGTCTCTACTTGCTTCTCAAGTTGGTCCTACCGCAGTAGTACGCATTTCATCAATGCCAGACGCATTTGAAGTTGTGCACGTGACGCTAATGCTTGCGCACCCGTACCTGTACTGTACTCTAACGCCACCAGAGATTTGATTGACAGAACACCAGCTCAGAGCAAGATCTTACCTAGTACTTAAGAGGACTTTAAATGTTTACCAAAGAGAGAAGCTATCGTTATTGGCGATGCGTCGGGCTGGCTTGTTGTCGAGCTCCGGTCGGGTCGGGCTGGCTGAAAATGGTTTCTAGCCTTCGAGCTCGGGCCTGGGCTCGAGACATCTCAAATCGTCAGTCCGCAAGTTACTTTCACGTGTTATTTGCCTTTACTATTCTCCACGTCCACTCGACTCTTCAACATGGAACGTTTGGTCAACGGGTCTCCCTCGTCAGCCAAAGTCCTCCTGCCCTCTACTTTGACTGGCTCTGAGTAGAGCGGATCTCTGAGTCCCAGAATGACCAAACATCTGCGAGATTCTTTGAGTGGTTAGTAGTAAGATAGCAAAGATTACGTGTAGCGTGACGTCTCACTGCTTCTAGACACTAAGAATTCGACTCCAGCTTGCTACTATGTCATGTCCATGTCTGTGTCATTCCGTGCTGATGTTTCTTCGCTAAAGCAGTCTCGATTGTTGGTTTTAGTCCAACTTATGGTCAATAATCCGCGCAAAATTCGTGTCGAGTGGTTTGAATCCCAGTGGAATTTGTCCTCAAGGTCAGAGTTACTGCCGTCCTTGTCATGCTTGAAGCTCAAGCTAAAAACGTTTTGGAGCTGTGTTTCACTGCTCCTGAGTAAATCGATCGGACTGACGGAAAATTCCCACAAGGTGACGGGCAACACTTTTGGCCAGGACTGCACGTACATGAAGACTTTGCGATCCCCGCACACAAAGATGTCTCTTGCCACGTCCTTTGGCAAAAAGTGCGGCTGACTGGGACGTGGCTAACGCAAGTTTCGGAGAAAGGGATACATAAAAAGTCTAAATTTGTTCAAATCTAATATCCAAAAGCCAAGTCAGACGTTTAGCACGATGGGATTGAAATCAGCGAAGAGATGCTACTAATTTAGGTCTGATCTGCCTTCTTCCTTGATTGTCATGATTGCAATATTTACGTGCCTCCATCAGTGACTCATAACTTTGCTGCACCGGCAAGTAATCAAGCACAGTTTACATCAATGGAATGAGAGTGATGTTGAGGTCAGTGTTTATGACTGAAAAAGTGCTGGCTCATCACAAGACGTCAAAGAACGAAAATAAGTGGACAGTCAAGAGCTTCAGCGAGGTTGCGAGATAAAGAATGAGTCGATTGTTCTGCTTTTGTGCTGATCACCTTCCAGGCTATTATTGTAGCTCTCAAATCAAAATAGTTCCGCAGATATCTTTAAAATCATTTTGAAGCAGTGTTTTTTAAACGAGCACTGATTTTTTTTTTCGATGGAAACAACTGAAGCTTATAAAAGCTGGCTACGTCTTAAATACATCTAATCGAACGTAGAAGACCGTGGAAAGACCTGCCAGAACTGTTTTACACCGAATTTTTCTACATACAAAGCAACACTTCAATTTTTTGCCGTGAATCTTGCATCGTCTGTACTTGCTGGCCACGTTGTTCTCGGTGCAGCTCTTGTATGTGGGTCACAGCTAGGAACCTGCGCACCTTGCGCACCCTGTGTGTCTTTTGACCATCAAGAGAGATTATGACTCGCATACAGAGACTTTTGAACAAGTAACTCCTCACTACTCTGGTTACAGCGGTTAGGGAGGGAAGAAAAGGAAGGATTTTTGCTGCATTATGGATTCATGCAGCACAAAAAAGAGTTGGTTCCAACTTGCACGCACCTGACCAAGTCACACCTGTGCAGTTGCAATAACTCTTTTCCTCCTTTTTACCGCTCCTTCATCCTCATGACGGAAAGCAGATGGAAATTATCCGGATACGTGACATTCTTGGTCCCAAGACTAGAGGTGGGCTGTTCGAAGTCTGGAGTTTTTCGAGAAAAAATCGGCTTTAGGGCTTGAATATCTTAAAGTAATTTTTCCAGTCAGGTCTACAGTAATTCTAATCGACTGTAGTAACATTAATTTTGCAATTGCATCGTAAAACAGATGCAAGGAACACTGGATATAAGGATCAGGAGCATTTTGTCAATACAAAATAATGGCACTGACCGATGAAGAGTCGGACACTTACAAGGATCTACTTCAGTCGTGCAGTCTTAAAGTGTTCCTTATGTCCTTGCTGCGGTGAATGCCAAGCTGGCTCACATAATCCCTTCGTCCTTTCTGTGTCAACTTCAGGGCTGCCCGACACTACAGGGGGCGAGAGCTGAAGCGTTGACTTTTTCGCGTATTTCAACGGGTCCAACTTCATGACGAACAACAAGGAGAGGCGACTGGAAAATCTATTCATGGACGGAGTCCATGACTGCCTCGCGTTACTTGAGGTCCAATCGTGGCCCTGCGGGCGGTCGACAAGCAACAACGGTCTCCACGGGTTTTCCAGACCCCTGGGCAGGTTGGATGGCAGTAGAATTGGCCGCATTGGCCGAATATGGCATTGACAAACCGTACGTTTTGGGACAAGGCCTGGGCAGGGCTCAGAAGGAGTCGGGCTCGCCAAAAGCCAACTCCATCCCTAATGGCAGCTCAAAGGTTTTTCCTTCTTCAACTCGAACTCCACCTCTAGCGTTCGTGACCACAGGCCCAGGAATGCCCACGCTCCCTCCCGCTACTTATACACGTGCAGGCACGATAAATGGCATGAAAACATTTCTTGATTAGTTTCCTCCTTCTGTGCGTGCGTGGCAGGCCTGGATTGGGCAAGAAAAGCACGGGGGGGAACTCGAGCGACCTTTTTTCCTCCTTTCTTCAATGTGAGTCGATGGCAAAAGCGATAATTTCTCAGTCCTGCGTGTTGCTTACGCATTTTCGGGCCTTGCACGCGTCCTTCTGGCACTGAGATTTGCCCCTTTTTGTGGGACACACCCGAAGTTTCCGCCAAGAAAGCAGGAGGGAGTGTGAGTGTGGCAAATGACGTTGCAAACTGTGGGCCGGCCGGCCGGCCGGGGCTGCCCACGTTGCTCAGTGCAGCAAAGTCTGGCATGTATGCACCTATGACGAATGACGGGTTTTTGCCGTCAAGCCGTGGTGTCTCTTACGACAAGTCTCTCTTGTACAGGGTGGATGGAGCAAAAACGGTCCGATGCAACCTGAGGCTGGAAGATCTGCCAATGCGAAAATTGTTCGCAGCACAACGTATGTACGTTTGTTCTACATATAAATACCAGGTAGAAACAAAGCAGCTGCATTTAAGTGGAGGCTTTTTTGCTCAGGCTGTATTTGACGAAGAAAAGGGTAACCGGGTTCATTTGAAAGAGCAGATTCAAAATTTTCACTCACGAAAAGAATTTTCTAAATCTGGCCAGGAAGGACAAAGTCTTCGCATCCTAAAGTCTAACGTCAACATTGAGTTTGAATAGTTTAACAAAGTCACCAAGCCGCATGCAAGTGCAATGAAATATCGTCCAGAACTTCACTGGTGACACGAAAACGGGCTACACAAGCACCCGTTTGGCTGCCATTCCCAAGTTTCCTTGTCATCACAGCAGGATTTCCCTCCCTCTGAGCCTTTTCAACTTGGTGTCCGTTTGTCCTGACGAAAGTAATTTTCTACCTTTTGCTTCGCTAAGCAATCAGTGCAATTCCACAGGCTTGGCTTTAATAATCGATCAGTGGGGAAGAGCTCTATTCTTTGGCGCATGACAACGCCGCTATTTGAAATAAAATAATAACGTCGATTTATTGAACTTACAACAGTTCAACGTTAGCGTAGAAAAAAACTATCCAGCGAAGCTACTTCATTCGGTCGCCCTCAGCTCAGAACTGCAAGTGCAGCATCTTGCGCACTGATCGATAGACTTTGATAGTCAACCCTGCAGACAGTTTAAGGACTTTGTTATTTTATTCAGCGGACCCTCAAAGCAGCGCCAATACGGATATATCACACATCAAGTATGCTGTAAAAGCCATGAACACGCAGTATCCACAGCAGATACCAGATGTGGCCTCTGACCTCACTTTTCGAGTATGCATTCTTACCATATCACAACCTACTGACACTAAAAGTCACGTCATGCCTTTAAATCTACCTCCACCAACCTTTCCCCAACCCCAAACTGAAAGACACTGAGTTCCTCTACACTGAAATACATTTATTTCCATTTAAAAAGCTCTCAAGATTCAGCATCCGCAAGACCAATTTTACACCTGCAAACTTTTAGAGAGTCGGACAGAATTATTCCCCCTGCCAAATGGTAAAACACAGGGGAATCCATTTTTGGAGCAAACATTGTGCATGAGTGGCTGCTTTGAGTGGCCTGAGTGAGACACAAGTCTTCATTGTATGAGCCGCTTCGAGCAGCTTGGGATATAGATGATCATTTTAACTTTCTGCCATCCTCTTTTGGGCTTGTGAACTTTATCAGGTGGGATAAGTCGATCACAAGATACGGGACATTAAACTTGCCTGATTTCAGGATCATCCCCGGGTCTTTTGGGGAAGTTGATGACAAACCCAAATATTTTTTTGAAGCGCTTTCCCTTGACATCGGCCACTATTCTCTTTAGCAAATCCTCCTCAGTGCCAGACAGACATAGCTTAACAGTCACCAGTAGAATCACCAATTCTTTTTCAGACAGACGTATCATAAAGTCGTGATGTTCCTCGTACCCCCGCTCTAGCCCGCGCCAATCCCGACGTAACTCCGCGCGAGCTTCTTCTGTGTCCACAAAGCGAAGTCCGCGCTCCTCCCAAAGCGCGTCCTTCAGATCACCGAGGTAAATGGAAGGGTCTCTGCTGCAGACAGGTTTCCTTTCCTTTAATATATCTCTGACTACGTCCGAAAGTAGACTTTGAAGTCTCTCTATCTTCTTCATTGTGAATGCCTGAGAAGGAATCATTTTAAAAGCAGAGGGAGAAATCATTACAGAAGCTGTCGCTGTGACAGTGACTTACGTGTTCCAGCTGAGCATTAGATTGATTCACTGCAACGTACACTGGCGGACTGCTCATGTACTGTTTTGCTCTCGTCTCATAGCAAGGCTTTAATTTGAGACAGCTGAGGAGCATGTTTACTTGGATGGAGCAGAGACAGGTAGCAATCAAGCAGAGGACAAGAGAAAGGGAAGTCACAAGTTAATTTCTTGATCAAAGTAGCTATCAAACTCGTAATTGAAACGATCAGCGAAGTCACTTATTACATTCCAATAGCTAGAAAGTAAGTATTATCTTTTCTGTCCCAAGACGGATCCTGACTCCCGTTGGGAAGAGAAACACTCCCAACCTGAGGAGTGACAAGGTGTGTTTGTGTTTGTGTTTGTGTGTGTGTGTGTGTGTGTGTGGGTGGGTGGGTGTGTGTGTTAAAGAAGCAAGTGAGTGCGTGTGAGACTCACGAATGTAATTTTGTATGAGTATTGGCTTCATGACAGAAGTGTACAACAGATGGTGCTAAAGGCAGGCGAGGGAGAAAGAGTAATCACTAAAAATTATCAACCAGTAAACAAACCAAAGAGAAAAGTCGTGTAGCCAGAGTCTTCGTAATATGTTTGTTCAGTTACTAAGCAAGGTCATGAACACAACGTACATGAAAGAGGTCGACGGCCCGCAAAAAGACTTTCGCAGGAGCTGGATGGGACACCAGGCTGCCAAGCAATCTGTGCCCCTATATATAAAGATTCTATGTATATAAAGATTTTATATTTGCGTACTATAAAGTGGTGTTTTGTTGTCGAAAACTGACTTCACAACCTTGCCCGGCCAGATGAAACTTTAAATCTCAATTATGATTGTTTATGACCCAGTGTCCTTGAAGAAAAAATGGCACTTTATTGTTAACTTTTCAATTGGAAGTCTTTTTTTTCAATTGGAATTCAATTTTCTTTCAAAATTTCTTTTTCAATTCAATTGGAAGTCAATTTTTGCTTGTCTAGCTAAGGGGTGAAGCAAAAGCAGCTGTCACTGGTGACCTTCGGCAGGCAGTTCAGACAGAAGGCAGATTCGGCAGGGAGTATAAGGGGGTGGAGTTGGCAATTCAGATAAGTCTTTTTGCCCCAGATCAAGCGGTGAAGACTGAAAATGTGGTGCAGCAGGAGGCTTTACGAAGTTCTGATTGGGTGCTTGAAGACAAATATAGACATTAGGGGGGCCCCTTGAGATGATTTGTTTAAATGCACACTCATCGGCAGTCGTGACTGATGTAGAAAATAAGATCACACCTCATCAGACTGTCATTGGTCCAGACAAAAAGGTGCTACCAGGCTGACAAGGTGCTGGGGCAGGGGACCTCCTTGAAGGACATGGCTCAATGCTATTGTCACCATACGAGAGTTTAATTATGGAATGTGACCCTTAGGATCAAAAAAGTACTAATATACCTTTTTCAGAAATTGGCATCACCAGCAACAGCCTCGATGACCTTCATGTTGTTCAGGTACGGGTTCAGCTCGAAACGTGCTTCATCCACGAGGATGTGAGGTCCCAGGCCATCTCGAAGGCGTCGGAGCAGCCTTCTCACTCGCTCAAGCTTCTTGCACTTGAGACAAGTGAGTTTCTGTCACCTCTCACCTGCTCTGGACCGCAGACCGAGTTCTTTCACGACTCTCCCACCTGTCGTCCTGGAGGTGCCTGACTCCCTGCAGAGGTCCTTGACTGTCTGCACTGGATCTCGGGCAACTTTGTCAGCAATCATGCGCTGTGTACACACCCGTTGTGCTGTGCTGGGGTGGCCAGGTTTCAGGACTGGAACGATGTTGCCGTCTTCACACCACTGCTTCATCAGCCGCTGCACTTGACGCTGAGTCATGCCGAAGACGTGCGCGATGTCCGAGGTGTACGTAGATATTCCTCTCGAAGGCCCGGACGGTGGCCTCATTGCGCCACATCAGTAGATCTGTCTTTGACAAAGTCTTTGACCTCGCTTTTGCCATATTTCTTTTGAGTGTGTTGTGAAGAAATGTGACTGCGTCTCCCAACCTTTCAAGGCCTTGTTTCACGAGGTGTTTTTGCAACCTGGGCCCATCGCGCTGGGGGGGGGGGGTCAGGGGGGGGGGCTAGAAAATGGGGAGCCTGCCCCCCCCCCAAGATTTAAACAAAAAT
>JAAUXU010083532.1_pt1 | contig 15590 bp, 7 predicted proteins | sample 7278151 | NCBI WGS metagenome assembly JAAUXU01 (sample SAMN14350113, study PRJNA611818) | marine sediment metagenome | isolation source: surface marine sediment (1.8m) | place: French Polynesia: Moorea | collected 2018-08 | reverse complement strand
CAGCACTGCTCTACATACTCACTTCTGCACTAATGAGTCTCTTTCCTTCTGATCACTGTAGTTAGAATCAGCTCAGACTACTGAGGACACCTCTGGTCTTGAACCATAATGCAATGCTGTTATAAGTAAGAAATACCTGAATCCTGGAGGCAATTGCTTCTGGGCTGAAACCCGCAAAGATCACTGTGTGAACTGCACCGATCCTGGCACATGCCAGCATGGCAGCGACTGCGATTGGTGTGACAGGCATGTACACGGCCACAACGTCGCCTTTGGCCACGCTGTGGGCCTTGAGTGCATTGGCCAGCCTCTGGACCATCACGGAAAGCTCAGCGTATGTGACCTCCACGTGAGCGCAGGGGTCATCGCCCTCCCAAAGGAGCGCCACGCGGTTGGGGTTGGCCTCGGCGTGCCGATCTACGCAGTTCACTGCGACAAGAGCAAAAGTTTTTCAGAAGCTTCACAGACAGATGAGGAACCAACTTGACTAGTGATGCCATAGAGTCGGCTCCACTCGCCGACTCGCCAAAACGAGTCGAACCCAGTCGAGGCTCGACTCGACCCGCTTACTCTATGACTCTGCTCGCAAGCCGAGTGATTTGAATTGTAACGACTCAATTTCTGCCACGTGGAACAATGCTGCGTAGCACATTAGAAGCCAGGTTGCAGCAAATTTTGTTCTTACTCACTCGGTGCTTGCATAAAGTTTGTGCAGTAATTGATGTTGGTAGATTAGATGGAGCAGGTGTTGACTCAGTTCTGTCTCAGTATCAGTTTGGAATACCCCGGCTCGTGATTGGCTCGAATTGCCAGTTGTTGACTCGGAATGCCCCGAGTCAGTACCGACTCGGACCCAAGGTCCCCGAGACCAGGATCGGATTGGATCACAAGACATCCGGCTCGTGGGCATCACGAGCCGGGGACAAACTTGACACGAGCTTGAAATGAAGCCAACAGAGTTGCCAATCACATTTTCTCTGGCAACGCAGAGTTGCCAGTCTCGTAGAGTCAAAAATATTGGATTTCAGGGACCAATCTAGGAGCATTTGAACAGCTGGTGGGAGCAGAAAACAGCTGAAAACAAAAAATACACTGCGCCATACTCAGATGGAGAAAAATTGTGCATATTATTCTGGAGAGACGTTTCCCTCTCTCCAAGATGTTAATGGTTGCCATATTATGAACGAGGCTTTCTGGCTGGAGAGGGGGAATTTCTTTTTTGGCACCTCAAGTTCACATCCGACCTTGACAATCAATGATGCCATGGAGGATGTCCTGAAATACTTGTTCAGTGACCACGTAACAAGTTCTCTCCTTCAGCCCCAAACTGCAGCTTTGGCATTGAGCTCCCAAGACAGACAATCTCAACGCTACCGCGGATCAGAAATGTTTTCCACAACAACTTGACCCAGGCACGGTTGGTATTAAGTTCATCGGGATATTTCAGGCCATGGAATTCCTCTTGGGCTTGATGCAACGAATGTAAAGCTTGGTTGTGCTTCAGAGCTTTTATCAAAAGAAAAAAAAACAATGAGGATGAAGGATGTGATTTTAATTGATGTTGTCTGAAAAACCTTTTAACATGCTTCACTGCCTCAAGATAGGCAGCAAATAGTCTGACCCAGTCAAGTTACCAATGCCAAAACAACATTAGCACAGTCAAACTTGTCAGAATCAGTGATGTCAACCTTATGCTCTAATCACACCACGAGGTATGCTAATGCATACGGTGTGGTTCGTAGACCTCGCAGGCCTTGGTGATGTAGTGCAAGTGACTTTTGACTGATCTGTGCTAAAATAAAAAGTGTTATTGAGAAGATAGACACTAATTTCACGTGTCTACTACTAACCCCAGTCACTGGAATCATCATCGGTCATTTTGTTGATATGCCTAATGAGAACCGTCTCATCATCACCAATAGTCATGGTCTGGTTCTCATCCATACATGTTCTGACCATGTCGGAGCTCTAAGTTCACTTTGGCCCATAAGACTCAACGTGAAGAATTCACACTGACCTCATGCAAAACAATGGCAAAAATCTGTAGTCGCAAAATAGGAAAGCCACTTTGTCAGCATCCCTGTTTGTTTTTGAAGCTTCAGGAGGAAATGACGCGGAGAAAAATGTCAACTTTGTTCTAGATATGGCCTGTCGTCAAAAATTGTTATTAATTTTATAAAATGACATAGGATAAAATTAAGTGCATTGTCAACCTGAAGAAGTAGTTCATTTTTGTGCACAGCACTGCATTCAATACCTGCGGCATTGAGTTTTCCTCCCTCAAACCACTTGAAGACCGCTTTGTTCATATCGCAGTTCATGACCTGATCAAAGTCTTTGCTCCAGGTCAGCTCGTTCCGCGCAACTCGAGACCAAAAGTCCTCGGGCTGTAAAAAGAAAGAATAAACTCACTGTTGGACCCAAATACGTAGACGACGAATTTTTACACATGGAACAATGATGGCTGCGGAGCACCAGGGGTGCACTGGTTCCCTGAACATCTTTTTCTCAATCTCAAATTAGCCACAGCCATGTGATATAACGATGAGACTTTCCTGTCTCCGTAATTATTTGTTAGACGTTACCTTTTGTACGCTGTACTGGTACAACTCATCATGGGTGCGGAACTTGAGGTCACCCAGGATTCCATCAAGGGCAAATGCAGCCGTGGAGGCTGCCTTGTGGAGCACGAAGGGCTGCTTGGCAGGGGAGGCCAACAGCAGCCGGCTGCAGATGCTCCTCAGCGAGTGCATCCTTTGAGAATTCCAGAATTTCTCTCAAAAATCTGAAGGTTTCTTCTTGAGTTGGTCCGACAGCGAGTTGACCTTGATACATGGAAAGAAGAAAATTAGAGGTTTTGAGGCTCTCCTCAAATCGACTGATGTTTATTTTGAGGTTTGTGTCATTTTAACTTCTCTTTGCCAGGATGCAAAGTCTCAAAATTATGTGGGGAGTCTTTTTTTCAACTGTCTCCCAAGTAAGCTGGTCGGAGATTTTTCTCACCTGTGTCTGTCCCAATGGGTGGAAACAATGGCCGTCGAGGCAGCTCGGCTATCCTGCAATGGGTCTGTCCTGTCCTGCAGACACGTCCTCTGCACGACCCCCGAGCTCACTTCGGGCTTGCCCTGAAGCCCACGGAATCTCAGCCTCGCGCACCTCTGAAAGAAGTTCCCTAAGATCTGACAGTCTTGTTTTTAGTGATGCTCGATGAGTTTTTTGGCTCGACTTGAAGACCCAGCACGAAGCTGGAGGTCTGGAAATAGTGACGGGGGGGGGGGGGGCAAACACCTGCAGGGTTTACTTTATGTACAAAAATGATTTCTTATAACCAACATCAGTCATAGCGTATGAAGCTTTTCACTACAGCATCTTCTTACACAAGTTGAAGTCGTGCTGGGCTTTGGTCGGGTGGATTCCATAGATTGCTACTACTGTCTGTCATACCCCTCATCCACGCACTTCATGCTGTCCATGCACTTTGAGCTCACCATGTGCTTCATGCTCACTATGTGCTTTATGCTCACCAGGTGATTCGCACTCACGACGCACTTCATGCTCGCTATGCACTACGTGTCATCCATGCAATCTGCACCTGGAACCACTTTGTTTTGGAACTGACTGATCCAGATGTCCACCACCCTCCTCTCGTCCCTGATGATAAATGCAACGTGCTACTGTCTCTGCTTGCTGCCAGGGGCCACCTGATTCCTCTTTAAAACTTGCCTCTAAGTCTATTTTTATCGGCCTGGCGGCCTGTTTGATAGATTAAGTAATTTACATTAAATGACGCATATACTACTACACTAAATGATTTGTTCATTCCAGGTCTCTTGACTGGAAGAAATTAATTCCACAATCTAGCCAATTCGATCAGACACTCGATTTGGTCGAATTGGACAAAGTTGCTTTCTTGAAAATTCTCCATGACAACGCCCACGACCCCAATTTTCTTCATTTGGCAGAAGTTCCTGTTCTTGTCAATTGCCTGCATGAAGCCCGTCAGCTCCCCACCCTACGGCGGTGGCTGAGGCAGGAGGAGGGCTCTTGGACCCGTTGAGACGGGCATTCAGAATGGTGGAATCCGACCACGAGCACGTTGCATGCTACTCCCACCCATAGATGGAGCAGCCCTACCTGTACATCCAGATGAAGCTCTGCCATTTGTCCCTCAGGCAGCGGTTGGAAAAGGTCATCCCACAGCAGTTGGAGTTGGTCAAGGTGTTCAGAAACTCAGGTACATCCATGCAAAGGGGATGGTGCACTGAGGGGACCTCAACCCAGACAACATCTGCTGACGGCATCAAGATTGGGGACTTTGGGTTGGTCAACGGCTGAGAGGCCAGATGTCACAGCCATCCTGGGGATGGATTTCATGCAGGAGTGTGGCATGAAGAAGGCAGCGTCAGGGCGAGGTAAATTTGCACAATGCATTCTAGTTCTGCTGGAAGCAGACATTATTGATGAATCTGTTTATGACTCTGCAGGCTAGAGTCTACTCCGAAGTCAGACACAGGCCGTTTTACAACAAAATGAACCTTATGCAAGCAATATACTCTCAATATCTCACATATTGTATTTACTCTGCACCTGTATAGATATAAAGCGCGAGGCCCATATGTACGTGTGTCTGTCTGCAGCTGATGTCTGAGGTTGTCGTTGGTTTTGGGTGGCTGAGCTTTGCGGCTGAGGCACGTATGAGTGTCTCTCTGTCCGCGGCTGACCTTGCGGCTGATTTCCGGCATTTTCTGGGGTTTTGCGACTACTTTCCGGATTTTGCCCAGCGCTGTGTGTGTGGTTAGCTTAGTTTCCTCTGTGTGTGTCTGCCTCTTTGCAGCCAATTGTTAGATTTTGCACAGTAGTTGTATAACCAAGTGCATGGTGAGAGTGACGCTTGTGGTATAAGACACATTCAGACGCACACACAGCTTTATTGTTCTGTCATTCCTTCTACCCAGCAAAGAGGGTAGAGCGAAAGCGCTAGTCTATATGCATAGTGAGCATACATACCTGATGAGCGCAAAGCAGTTGGTATGAGACGCCGACAGACGCACTCTTGACATTTTTGCCACTCTTGCTACCCAATGACGTGGGTGGCGCGTAACCACTAGTTCATATTTATCCGGCGACTTTTTTGGAATACTCATATTCAAGTGAATACAAAAACATGTAGCCTGGACAACTCTTTATCTACCTTGGCAGACGAGGGCGACCCTTGAACCAAATGCTCCAGGATGGCATAGGTGGATGAAGTCGACAGAAGACCAGGAAATGCACTGAAGTGCTGAAGCACTACAAGGCAACTTGCAGACTGAAGACTAGTGATGGAATCAGGCCCAGCTCGGCTCAGTTTTAGGGTCGAAAAATTGTCATTTTCACTGGCTCGATTAAGCTCGAATGTCTTTTGCAAGAATTCGGCTGATCCTCACCCCTACTTGAAAACTTCAAGCATTGCCAAGAATGGGGAGCGTTCTTTTAAGCTTCGCATGTGCATTGTAGAGGGCGCCATAGTCTCCTGTTGCTAGAATCAGGGAAACTATAAACCAGCTGACCCTACTGGAGCTGGTGACCGCCTCCCCCTAAGGTCAACAGGTGAACTAAGACCTCTCGAAGTACTGGATCTTGCTCTGAGCCGGTGTTTGCCAATCAAATCTCTGGCCAATCCTTCGAGTACAGTACAGGTGCAGCATTACAAACAGGTGGGAACGAACCAAAGAAGATAAAGAAGGGACAAGATGAACAGAGTACGGAGCTGTTGGACTGCGGCACAAATGTCAGCCAGCTCGTGGAAACCCCTTATTTCGATCGTACACAGTGAGCAAGATGCTTAGCCTGAAGTTATCTTTGACCAAGAACGAGCTGACCTGCCGCAAAATGCTCGGAGCTGCCGGTCAAGTAGAGCTAGATCCGAAGAAGATAAAGGAGAAGGTGAGCGAGGCCTTTGAACTGCGGCACAAATGTCAGGTGTCGTGGTGGTGCTTAGTACATAGAATGTTGTGGAAACCCTTATTTTGATCTTGAACAGTGAGCAAGATGTCAGCTGTCATGGTGGTCCCTCAGTACGTACGAGGTTTACGAGATAAATTGAGACTATGTTTGATGAGGTCCAGATCCTTGAGGAGTATTAGTAGGAGAATGTTTACTAATAAAAAAGATGAGGTTGGGTAGGAGCTAAAAAACACATTTCCACAGTTTTGCGCTAAACACAACAATCAAGATGGAACAAGCCTGAAGAACTGCCATCTGCAAATTCATACATGCAGGCCACACTGTGAGCAACATTGTCAAGCTGCTCAAGTACCCCACAGCAACAGTCTACAGGGTCTATAATGCCTGGAAGGCTGAGGGCAAGGCTAAGAGGAAGAAGCACGAGCCCTGGAGAGACAGAAAAGTGACTCCCAGGGTCCTTGCAGGCCCCTAAAGGTCTGTTGAGGCATCCCCAGGGACCCCCCTGACTGTCTTGACCAAGAAGAGATATGTGGCCAATGATGGCCAAGGCTGCCAAGGAGCTCAACATGACCTCGTACAAGCTCTCCAAGAGGCATATCCTGACAAAGTCGATGAAGGTCAACAGTGTCAAGAACAGCAAGAAGCTTCTCTCAAATCTGAAGTCTCACAAGTCTCACCTGGTGTTCTTCAGTGACAAGAAGAATTGGACTGTTGACAGGTCCTACAACTCCCAGAATGACAGATGGCTAGCCAGAGACAGGGCTGACATCCCCCACATCTATACCACCAAGTTCCTGGCATCTGTCATTACCCTGGGGGTCATCTGCAGCAATGGGAAGGTCATGCCTCCCATCTTCTTCAACCCCAAGGAGAGGGAGGGGGTGACAGGTACTGTGAGGTGCTGTCTGACACAGTCATCCCCTGGATGGAGACTGAGGCTCAAGGGGGCCCCTTACATCTTCCAACAAGATTCTGCCCCCTCCCACACAACCATAAAGACACAGAAGCTGCTGAGGTCAAAGAAAGTGACCTTCTGGGCCCCAGAAATGTGGCCCCCCAACCCACCCGACCTAAACCCAATGGACTTTTTCTTCAAAGGTGAGTTGGAGAGGCACGTGTGCAAAGACCTCCCACAACAGCTTGGGAAGCTTGAAGGCCTCCATCACCAAGAAATGGGCCACTGTTAAGTCCGCAGATGTGGTAAAAGCCTGCAAGGCCTTCAGGCCCAGAACTGAGAAGACACTGGCTAAAGAGGGTGGCCATTTTGAGGAAATGTTTTATGTGTATAAACCAATAAAGGTTTTTGTCAATGTATCTTTGCTCTACTGGTACTTCTGAAGGATCTGGATGATATCAAATATAGTCTCAGTTTATCTCATAAACCCTGTAGAATGTTGTGGAAGCCCCTGTTTTGATCATACCCAGTGAGCAAGATCCTTACGCTTAAGTAATATATGACTAAAAAAAAGGACCACCACGACAGCTGACTTTGTGCCTCAAAATCCTCGGAGCGAGTCTGGGCAACGTTCGCCTTCTCCCCCTCTATCTTCTTTGACTAAATCTCGCATCACGCTCGAGAGAGGGGCGGCAGGTGACCTGGCACAGCAATGACTAGACGAAACGCTAAGAAAGAGCGCGAAGTTCAAATTTATATTACCATAACACAAGAGCAATTTTACTTTACTTCTGAACTACTTGGTTGTCTAAAGCTGATGAATCCTTCATATGTGGACCAAAGCTTTTAAACGCCTAATTGGATTTAAAAAACCACGGACTTCAGCTGCAAACTTTAACTTCTGGCAATACATTTTGACTCTTTTAGCAAAAATCTATCGTCATGATGCAAAAGCATTTGGAGAGCTCATTGTGTGTCAAACTAAACTTGAATCACATCATGAGATACCAAAATTAATGATCCGCACTTCTTTCATACACTTTATACAGCTAAAGAGTACCACGATGAATTGACAGCCGCCTCTTGATCACAAATTAGGGTTCCTATCGTATTTCACCACAATCAAGCTCGGGGCGAAATCATGATTTTCGCCATTTCTGTGCACTAAAAATTTTCCCACAACTAAGGCCCCGCCCCTGTAATGAAGCCCAGGGGTTTGATCTTGACGAAATCTTAATACTTATTAGTATTTCATGAATTCATCATAAGCATTCATGCCAACTACATCATCCCCATCATAACCGTCAAAACCTGTCTCAACAACTGACTTTCCCCCAGCAATGCCACTAACAAACCCTTGAAATCCCATTTTCTGTTTAGAGGCGAATATTGGTTGATTGGTCTTCAGCTTCAAGCTCTGGATGTAAATAAACGCTTCGGATAACAATGACTTCTACGTCACTTCGGCCTCAGGCCGCCGAGGAGTCTTGTAATGTTTGCAGAGGATATTTTGAAAGTTATATATGTCAAATGATGAAAGGAAAAGTCGGATAAGCCCTGTTGTGAACTTCGATCCTTGAAACTCTGGTAGACGTAGATCCTCACAGCAAAAGTCTATGGCATCAGCAGCACTTCTAGACAGCGTTTGGGTAGCATACTTGACTTTGACCTTCGACTTGTTCCAATTCACGTGAGCTTACCGAAGCTTTGTGCCGGCCAGGAGGCCTTCATTTCTTGCAGATGATGAAGTTGTCCAATGAAGCACCAGTTAACCTCTCAACTTGGTGACTGAATTATCTTCTGTCGGACAAAGCAGTTTCAGACTAACTTGATCACGTGGATCACAAGAACCAAGAGCACATGAACTTACAAAGACAGATCCCATGGGGGTTAAAAGTAAGTCTGGGATTGTAAGGATCCATATCGGCACCAAGGTCCCAATGCATTGATAGCCATATGTGTTGATGGCCCATCACAAGTAAAACTCACTATCCAAGCTTCACTATCCACTATTCACTATGACACGTAGGTCAAAGACACTTTCAAAAACTGATCTCTCATGGCGCAATGTTCATTTTTGCGGTGGAGACTTGAGAGGATCGTCGACAATGACAGCAGCTACATTGAAGGCTGCCGCCACAGCCGTTGACTCTTGACTCGTCTTCTTGTGAATACACAATCTGCCTCGCCGGCCCTTTCGGCCCAGATTCTCTCAACCTTTCTGGGCCTATGTTATTTACTGTAGTTATGTAATTTATATAATAAATATATTATATTATAAATTTTATATAGTTATGTAAGCTCCCACTCTTCTTGACTATGAAGCCAAGGACAATGACCTTCATGCCCAGAGCACAACTTGCATCAGACTGCCAGTACAATTTCTGTCAGCATGCAACATGGCAGGCACCACACCCTAGGGCCCACCACGTGCCCACATCATGAAGGAATATGAATGTGGGAGCGTAGGACAGACATAGGACAACTACCACGTTGAGCATGCCACCATCAACCTCATTGATGGTCATTTCCTCCAGATGCTTATGTTCCATATGCAAGTGAAAGGCTCACAGTTGCACTTGTGAGACTCAGCTCCAAAATGTTGAAAAGATCTTATCACTTCAATCAAAGCACACCTTGCTCCAAAAGTGATTAGAGAAAAAGCTGAGGAGTTTAGTTCACTGACTGTGAACCTTGAAAAAGAATTTGGGCGACCAACTGAAGTGACTGTGACACCTAAACCTACAACAGCCAAAAGAAGACCCATTCTTACTGCTCTTCTTCCTCACTCATATCCATGGCTCTGCAAGTGTCTGAGAGCCAAAGTGACCATGCACTGTCTCAAGCAGCATCAACACTGGGAGCCCATGGTATCCCTGTTGATCTACTTTGAAGCAAAACTTCAGGGAAAGGGGCAGAAAACTGAAAAACTTCTTTGAAATGAAGACCCTTGATTTCACTAGCAAAAAACAATCACTGTGAGGTTTGCACAATCGAGAAGTCTGTTGCCTTTGCCTCAGACCTTTCTGGCTCCATCCAAGTAGTTCGGCAAGAATGCAGAATGACCTTTGGGTCCCAGAACTGTCTTGGGTTGGATAGAGGAAAGGGGTTCCTCAACCTCTGCTCGAACATCCTCACTGATGACAGCGCTCCAACGCCGTCTCCAGTCTCCAAGAAGCTTGTTGGTGGTGACAGACTTCGAGACAGTGGTGTCAAAGAATTGTTTATTTTTGGCGGGGCTCCCGGTGTTGAAGAGAACTGTCGCAATGTCCGGACATTGCTTGATACAGTTCAGTTCAATACCATTCTCCCTCGCCACAGACACGAAGATGCGAGTGGTTCTATGGAATCAGGAAGAAGAAGACGAAGTTGCCCTGACCATCGACAGGGCATTCTTCACGTTCTTCCCGACAGGAAAAAATCTTGGGCCTGGCGCAAAAACATCAGGAGGAAGCTGCGTAAGTAGCTGAGAAGTTCTGCAGCAAAATGGAGAAGGAAATGGGTTACGCAACTTAGAGCAACGAACCCAAACAAACAAAAGTCATGCGTGCTCAATGATTATGAACTTCTCTCTCTTCTGCTGCATACCGAAGCTCTGTTCTGACAAGACCTTCGCTGCCCTTGTTGACCTTCATGACCATCGCTAGAGGTCAAATCTTCGGGCTGTCGCTGTCAAACACCGTATCTCACTATCCATGTGTTGCTACTTGCACTGCCAAAATGCAACTGCCCTTGCACTTGTCTGCAAGTTCTTCCCTTGCCCAGCCTCCAGCAGCCTATGCCGGTTTTTGCACTTAGCCCACTCTCTCCTCTCTCGGCCCCGAATGTGCGAATTTCTATGTGCAAAATTTTGCTAAAATCGTGTGACTCCTCTTCAACTTACGTGTACAAAATCGTGCTGCAGTGAAGATTGTTGTGTCCTTCGCCTTGAGAGCTTCTCTACGAATTTGGCTGAACTGCCCAACCAAATCACACCATGGGACCCTTCCCTCGTCTCTGTCTGGCCAGACAGCAGCAGGACCCAGTATGCCCAAAGCTGTGGCCCAAAGCCAAGGAAGGGAAACCAGTTTGAGTGAACAAGGTTGAGGCAAAGGGGGGGGGCGATGAGCCAAAAGAAATGTATGATACAGACCTTGCGAAACTGTGAGCCAAATATGCAACTATGCAAAAGGGCCATGAGCAGTTGGCTCAGGCAACATTGAGATGTTGTCTTTCAATTCCTGTACAAAATATAATGTGTGTATATAAACCACTGTATCAAACCTTTTGCCTCATCCCCCCCCTCCTGAGTGACACGTGCGACAAGAGTTGGAAATAAAGGAAGAGTTGACCAAACAAATTTGGAGTGAGATCAAAACACGGCTGGTGGAAATCATGTTACATTACTAACCTAGAACTGTAATAGGAACCAAGTTTTCCTGAACTGTTCAGTCAATAATATCTGGCGTTTTTGAGAATTATCTGGCCGTAAGTTTGGTTGCCGTCACGTGGCGGCTGTTGGCAACCCTGGGTCAGTGCGAAGCAAGCGCATGGACTAGGACACCGACAGACAGAAATAGCGATTTATAGGATTCTCCTGAGCAAGGCCGGGTACGGCTTCAGCTAGTATCTGAATAAAGTGAGATATGCAGTTTTGGCTATGTTGGAATTTGTGTGGAAATTTGACCCTTTCCTCCTTGTACGGCGCCAGTCCAAGCACTGACGCCCCCAGAAAGTGTCCCGCCGTCGAGGCCGTAGCATCTCTGAGGTCACTGCCTAGGGTGGAAAAAGGCCGTGCGTTGAGAATGGCCATGCGCCACTAATGCTGCTCTCCAGCTCTTCGTCTGTAATTATCACACCAGGCTTGATCACGCATAGCAGGGCTCTCGTCGCGCCACCAAGGATTCTCTTCCATATCTGGCGCACGTGGTCATCAAGTCTCACCTCCTTGCTGATTGGACGCAACGTGGCCTTGCAGTGCGCATCACCACGTCGACGGGGTCGAGGAAGAGAGCGACTATCATTTCTCTTTCCAATTGACAATGAATGAGCAATGTTTTTTTATAGGGTAACCTTTTTAAGAACTAAGAAAGATTCACTGCAGAAACTGCGCAATTTCTACCTAATGCATAAAGTTATGACTTTTTTCACATTTCTCTTTTACCTATCTCCTTCCCAGGTCACTAGAGAAGCGATAGTATTATCCGGGGACAATTTGTATCAATTTAAAGCTCAACACAGCCCTTGGTGATGCTATGCAAGTCTTTGATTCACTACAGTGAACTCTTTGGTTACCTTCTATACTTCAGTCGAGTGCTTTCGTCCAGAGGTAGGACAGTAGATACGGTGTAACCCGCTTACAGTGACACATGTATACAGTGACATCCCGCTTTTGGTGACACAATCCTACAGTCCCTATTTTTTATCACACAAACCTCCCCGAATATAGTGACACTGAACCTGCTTATAATGAAGATTTATTCATACATTTGTGCTTGAAACAAATCCTGGGGCCTGCTTGACATTCTCCAGCAGCACCTTCTGAATCTCTTAGTTCAGTTATTGAAGCAAGTATTTTTTCTTCTTTTTCCTTGTTTGCATGTGCACTTATTGTAGATACCCAGCATTCCCATTTTACAGCCTAATTATGTTGGTTTGGGATATATCGACACCCGCTTATGGTGACATTTCGGCTCTGCCCCAATCGTGACACTATGAGGAGGGTTTACTGTACTTGGAAATTGTTTCGAGCTCAAAACGAGTAAACAGTACGGAGCATCAAGTAGCTCATAGGAGTGAACTTGGTTACTCCACGAGTGGCAGTGAAGATAAGCTGCAGACACAGACTTCCACGCACCTGTCAAGGTGGGGATGAGTTGGAACTATGGACTCCATAAGAGTTAAGCAACAGCATCCTGGAACACATTGCACTTTGTTGGAAAGATTTCACAGGCATCAGCAAAACTTTTTCCTGACCCGTAGTCGACTCAACCCCCGACCGCTCAACTCGGCCCGATCAAGGACCTAATAAATCCGGGACGACGGGGATGACCTAGGTATTTGGCCGTCAGAGGCCTTTTAACAATTTTGTCAAATAATTTCTCGGCCAGCTTGAATTCCCAAGGCATAGCTGAGGAAAGTTAAGCCTACCCTTGTGCAACCCAGCCCAACTTGCGGGAGATCAAGTCCCATACAATGCACCGTGAACATGTAGTTATAACCACAAGAAACTATATGTGTTAAGAGGACTCTGATGCCAAATATCTAGGTCATCCCAGTCATCCCGGGTTCATAAAGTGACTCTTTATAAACCCGGGATGTTCAATGGTTCCTCTAATGCTGAATAACGAATGAAGCGTGGTATAAAGTTTTTGTCGATTACAGTTTTTATATGTGCATCTACCAAAAATGTCATTTTCAGACATATCTCGGTGGTTAAGGTCGAGAATCAAAGGAAGAACAGCTCATTCGGATTTTCCTCTCAACTGTGTCGCGCACTGTGAAGACGCTGACACTTCTTTTTTCCCCACATTCTTCTTCTTTCCCCCATCTTACTGTGCTCGAGTTTAGCAGAAGTACCCGACGTTGCTCGTATTGTTGCAGAACTCGACCCGCTTCGACGGGTGGAACTGTGGCAACAACGTGAAGCGCTGTGGAAGGAAGACTGGGGGAACCTCCACTTTATCGCTCTGTCCCTGACTGAGCTTTCCAACCCAGGAAGGTTGACTCGGGGATCGCGGGGGAAATGGCGGACTGCATGTGGAACATAGCACTTTGCCTTGGGAAAAACTCTTCGGTAGAGGTGGTTGCAGTAGTAGTGGTGGGGATAGAGGCAGCTGTGGTAGAGGTACTTGGAGGTAGAAGTAGTTGTAGTAATAGCTGTCATAGTTGTAGTAGCAGGAGTAGTGGTGGTGATGGTTGCGGGAGTGCTGGAGGTAGTGGTCGAGGTAGCTGTCGTAGTAGGGGTGGTAGAAAGTGGTGGTGGTAGTGATTTCAGTTGTAGCAAGAGAAAAACAGGGCCTCTGGGACTGCTTGGAGATATTCAATCAATCAGGTTCATTCTGCAAAATTCGCTCGACAAAATTAAATGATTGGTTGAGAGATATATTTGACAGATTTTGTCAAGGTAATTTTACCGCGCACATTAGTACTGCCCCATTTTTTTTTAACCATTTCTACCTGCAGCATAATACCACACAGGTTAAGTGGATATCAAAGAGGTATCTTTGTATGAAAACTCAAATCCAATGTGTGCCAATGTTCAAATACCGTTAAGACACCCTTTTTTCCATAATACTGTCGCAACCCTTGTGAAGATCGTGCAGGGAAGATCATTCTGGGCAGTACTGTTGCCAATTGTATCAACCAAGATAAAGCTGCTGTGCTTGGGCTACATGGCCACTCTTCCTGCCCCCTCTCCCTCGCCCAAGAGGAAATGAATTTTGCGCAGAATCTGGAAACTATAGATGAAAACAAGAATTGCGTAAGGAGCTCAATCCCATTGCATAAGTGCAAAGTGCATGAATGCAAGGTCTGTTCTGCTGCAGTTGGCCTACATAGCAGGCTTTTACACTTTCTCACTGGCGAAGAAATTAACATGTAGAGCTTGCCAGAATGCCCTTAAGCATACAGATCATAGTGCCCAGAGAGGTCATTAATCCTTGTGGTTCAGTTTTAACTCATTAGAGAGAAAGATCGTCTGGGTCCGCCATCTTTTCTGTGTCTTCTGCTGTTGCTTTATGAGGAATGTTGTAGAGGGAAAATCTGCAAGAGAAGGGGCAATGAGGCCTGCAGCTGCTCTGCAGTAAGGATGACAAGGAAGGACATTAGGACGGGAGGGAAGCTTCAGTTACATGAGGGTCAGACTGGCTGGTCACAGCCTCTATTTAGTAAAGATGGAGTATAAAAGTGGGGAAATTTGTTTCACATGCTCAGTCATTGACTAAGCTTGGAAGGGCTACTCCCTTCAGCCTAAAAGACTCTCCACCAGCCCTTGGCCCACCTTCAGGACCTCCCCTGATGAACTGAATCATGGTGAAGGCCTGCCGAGCCATTCTTCAGGCTCCCTTTCCTATCTGATCTCGTTTGTCCCTACCCTGTTGCTGGCTGAGCTGGAGGAATCTACATGTAACCAAAGCAAATCCACGCTGACATCAGGACATTTCGATCAGGACATTTGCCAAGTACCATCTGGCCTGCAAGATTCGCTGCCGTTGGGTGTCTGTCTTTCAGTCTTTTTCTGGCACCGATAATAATGTTACAGCTACATTTTTAGTGCCTGCTACCATCGCGCCGCTTTGCTCCGCTTCCCCCCGATCGGGACGGGACTGCCAGATTCGCTGCTGAGAATGGGGTCCACAGCTTGTCAGTCCAGATCAAAATTTCCCGACTGTCGTTGACGAGTTTTGTTTACGTGTCAAATTGTCACCCTGTCGTTCTCCTTTTGTTGCTTCACTGAACCGAGCAACCTCTCAACCCAAACATGGGGTTTTTGCATGCTTGTGCAAGGCACTGGAAGGCCTGGGGAGTGAATCCTGGTGGAAATGGTGGGCCAGGGGGTCCGGATTCCCCCATGAAAATTTCAGCCGAGTTCATTCATGTTTACCCCCTCAAAAAGCCTGTTCTGTTTGGCATGGCCCCCTCTCCAGGTGGCCTCCTTTTGAGCACTAGCACCAAAATGGGCAGCCTTGACTTTGACCCAGTGTACTCAACATTGTGTCCCAGTATCACACTTACACGTTCCACATCAAATTTTCACTCCAACATGCTT
>JAAUXU010103703.1_pt1 | contig 15600 bp, 13 predicted proteins | sample 7278151 | NCBI WGS metagenome assembly JAAUXU01 (sample SAMN14350113, study PRJNA611818) | marine sediment metagenome | isolation source: surface marine sediment (1.8m) | place: French Polynesia: Moorea | collected 2018-08 | reverse complement strand
GGGATGGTAGTGTCTTATGTAGTTTAGTAAATGTTCATGATGACATGATAGTATTCAGGGCTGCCACATAACCCATATTTCTCAGTTCCCCCCACCCCCAGTTTTGAAAGACTTCTTGGTACTTTTGCTGATCCTGCTCCTCTGTACGTTGATATTGGGTAAGCATTGTTGGAATCTCTGTAGCTGTTCTTTGGACATGCCCTTGTCGGCATTGATGAAGAAATTCCCGGGATCTCAGGTCATTTATCAGCACCCAAGAAAAAGGAATGTTCAAAATCCTTCTACCTAAAGGTTAAGAGGAGGCTGCAATCCCAAACGTTCCAAGAATGGACTTTCTGGTTACTTGCCAGCTGCGCATCTTGCACAGTGATCCGCGACAGAAAAGATCACTGTTTTTATTCAACATTGCGAAACTTAGGATCCATGGCCTTGGCGCGCGTATCAATCAAGAGCCACTCCCAGGCGCAAGCGTTGCAAGACTTGGCCGCTGAGCGATGCTCCATGTCCTACCGCCCGCCAGAGCTGTTTCAGGTCAACTCAAAGTGCGACATTGACGAGAGAAGCGACGTGTGGGTGAGTGACAAGAGGCTTTGCCTGCAACACATTTCTTTTCTTATACCACCGAACCATCCTGTAGTCCCTCGGCTGCCTGTTGTATGCCCTGTGCTTCTTCAAGTCTCCCTACGACGAAGTGTTCGAGCGCGGCGACTCCATCGCCCTGGCCGTGCAGTCGAACAGCCTACGATTTCCCCCGGATTCTCCGTTCTCCACGGACCTGCACAACCTGATCACGTGGATGCTGACGCCGGAGATGGTGGTGAGGCCGCATTTGCAGCAGATCATGGACCGACTGGACGACATGACGGCAGCAGGAGACAAGCTAGTGGAAGGGACGATGTGATGATTTTGAGTTTAGCACACGCACACTGCCTTTAGAAGGGGTTTTTATATAGACAGGTATCATTTAATACAAATTCCTTTTAATATCGCCTTAGGTTGTTTCTCATGTTGAAAGCTATGTACATTCATGTCACTGGCAGCGCCGTTAAAGTCCTGTGTCTGCATGTATCTCATGTGGCTTTCACGAAAGCAATCTCTGAGTTTAAATTCAACTTTTCTTATATTGTTGGAATATTTTTAGTTAAAAAGTGGAATAACAAAATGCCGTCAGAACCAGATCTGATTGCTTTGATCACCTATGTAGTGCTTTAGGAGTCGCTTAGTCTCATCCTTGAACGGGATGCGGGAGCATCGCTTGAGCAGTCTCAGCATCTCGGCCAGAGAGTCATGAGTGGCCAGAGAACCGCTTGGACACGATCCCAAAGCCGACGTTGGACGCTTTCGTCAGGGAGCGGACGGTTGCAGCACACTGCAAAGTGCAACCTTGGACTCGTCAGCTCCTAAAGCAACGTGTGGAAATGAGACAACGCTTCAGTTTTCTTTCCATAACACATTTTACCATAATTTAATAGGAGTAAGAGTCCTGCTCTTTGCTCTCGGCTGCGGCCATCAACAGTGAATTCCCTTCGCTTGTAGGGTCTCGTACAATGATGTGGTCTGAATCGACACCGGACATCAGCAGGGTCTTTGCGATGGCGTTCTTGCCACCCCCGGAGGCCATCTCGAACAGGGTCTCACCCGCTGACTTCTGGGACTCTTCCACTAGGTTCTTCTTCATCTTTTCCATGATCAGAATCACGGATTATGGGTGGCTTTCCTCAACTGTGCCAATCAGAGCTTTTTGAAGTTCTTCGTGATTAACATTCGTATCGTCAATATGGTCTAGGAGACATATCAGACTTGTCGGTAGCGTAGGGAATTGCGTCGGCGGAAATGGGTGACCCAAGGGTAGATTCAGCGAGGTCTTTATAAGTAGCCAAAGCTGCCAGACCCACCGGAAAGGCCCATTTGGCAACCTATGGATCTTGTTTCATTATCTCCAGTACCAAATACAGTAGTCTACGGTTAGTCATCTCCGTTACAGTCATCACCCTTCCTGGTCCTGTTTTTTTACCCCATGGAATGAAGGCACCTGTCAGAACTGGACTGCCTGATGCAGCTGAAAGCCAGACTTTGACACAACAGTCACAGCAGAGGCAAATTCTATGTACACAGATGTCATTTTGTCTACGTTTTAATGCTTTGACTAAAAGAGGATTGAAGCCAAAAATGTATGAGCTTTTGCATTCAAGTTGGAGTCCATTGTAGTAAAGCTTTAACAGCTCAGTGACCTACTCCCCGAGGAAGCTGCAGACACCCACCCGCACAGCATCAGCTCCTGCCTGTGATTGCGGCCGGTGACTACTGACACGCAACATGAATTCATTCTCCAATCTTGAACTATAAATCCCAAAGTTTTGGATTCAGGGCAGATCTATGAGCTGCACGCCGCGACGCCTGCAGCGTCGCCAGGGCCACAAGGTGGAGGTTAGCTACCCGTACTCTCTTATTAACGAGTTGTCCGGAAGGTGCACATACTGAATACAGGTCGTCATGTAAACAAAGCAGAGGAACCTCAGTCCCTGAAGATGTCTGACGCCGGGTCTACGATGCCGATATTGGACACGACTGGGACCGTCTCGCCAATGGCGCAAACGAAGGAGGCAGAGACAAACACCTGCGGGAGTGCTGTCATTATCAGCCACGTCGGGAATGGAATCGACGATAGCGAATGCCTTTGGTCAACAAGCCGGCGCCTCCCGGTCTATGATTCCAGAGACGTCTCGGGACACCACAGCCACCTGGACATAGAGGACGTCTTAATGCGAAGAAGGCTCCATCGTCTTCGTACTAGTAACCCCGTAGAGGACGATGTCAGGCACGGACCTGACTCGGACCATGGAAAGCATGGGAGGAAGACATCGGCGGCGACCAAGAGCTCCATCAGTAACAGTCTGGAGAAAGGGGGCTTCGACTGTGACGACCTCGGTGATGATCACGAGTGGATGATGAACAATCGAAGAATGATGAACAGAGGAAGGAGCAGGCCGTCGAAGAAGTTCATTGGCCCAGCTTTAATGTACCTGTGCAAGAAGGCTGTTGACAGCTTCTTTTTCTAGCATTCGTGAAGTGTTGCATAATAAGTTTTAAGTACCTGTGAATTGAAAAAAATGATGACTAATGATGGGATAGATAGCACAACCAATGATCCTCCCAACAACAGTATTGGTGAGCTCGCCGGTTCACAGTGACTCCCATTTCATGCGGAGTCCAACGTTATGAAGCCGTCCAAGTCTAACTCTTCACAATTCTGACTTTCCCGATCTTTACTTCGTCTGGAGGAACGCGATTTCCTTCTGTGACGATCAGCCTCCTCGTGTTGATTGTGCTTCTTCCTCCTCTTGAGTTCGGCCAACGCTCCAGCGCCGGTGAGCTTCAAGAGGTCGCCAGTGACGCGGCCGCTGCGGTAACACCGTTGCACCTTCTCCGTGTCCTCTTCGCTTAGCCAGACGCGCACCGGTATGCGGCCACGATGGATTCGGAGTCCGGACAGCTCATGGAGGGCATCCACAAACTTGTGAAGCTTCTCCAGGAAGTTCTTCGTCTTCGTGGCTTGGCCATGAGAAGCATCTTCAGAAGGTCCGCAATCAGCAGAAGTTTCTGCTTTTGCCAAGCCAAGTACGGCGACTTTCTGGGCGCGCTTGTCTTTGATGGGAACGAACCCGTCACTTACGACAGCGCTTACGTTACTGGGAACCCCTACGGCTTCCATAACGGCCACAGTTTTCATACGTTCCCCTCCTCTACAAACTACAGCAACCACTTGGTCTTTGCCAACCCGTCGTGCCAACTGAAGTGCCACACTTCGCGGATCTTGCCCCTGTCCAACGAGTACGGCAAGGTAGCCCCACTCGTCCAAGATACTCCGAGAGTCCCTGACCAATCGCAATAAGACAGTCTTACTGAGCTGACCATTTTCGCCACCGTCAGAAGCGAAAGGCGGAGCGGAATTGTCAAAAAAGGTGTCGTTTCTCCCTGTCAGTTCCAGACCGTCGTCCAGGGAAGGTGAGAACTTATCAGGGTCGTACTGCAAAATCTGAATATCATCCATGGTTACTTGGTGGACTTCCGTCAAGTCTTTCTCTTCTTCATCAAAGTCGGCATGCCTTTTCCTCTCCTTCCCTTCAGCATCGCGATGCCCACTGCTTCTCCGACTCGTTTTGTCTTCTCGATTGTGATCTCCGCTCCTCCGCCTGCTTCTCGACCTTCTGCTTCGGCTTCTTCTCCGAACAGAAAACCCTCTCGTGGCTTCCTCTGGCCAGAAATGGCACTTCCGTCGATTCTCGCTGTCTTCGACCCACTTGACGACGGCGGCGGAGTCATCGTCCTCCACCCAGACGCTTGTCTTGAAGGACCCGCGACTTTCAAACCTGGCGTGTTCGTGTAGACAATCAATGTAGCGCGTCAGTCCCTTGAGAAAAGTATCCAACGAGCATTTACTTCTCCGGGAAGACAACAAGTCCAGGACTACGAGACCAGCTACTGGACAACTACCTTGCACAGGGACGAAGCCGTTGGTTAGGATCACTTTGGGCGAGGAACCTTTAGGTACTTTGATAGGTGCATTAACGTTGTCGTAACGATCGACTGCACATCCGCTTCTCACGGCGTATACATGACGCCGACCAAACTGTTCATATAGTTTCTTGCCGACGTGACAGAACGTCTTAGCCGTCCTTTGCTCGTCTTCGTCAGTCTCAGTTACCAGCACAACAATGGCCGAGAACCTTGTCGTCTCGGACACCTTAAGGCAGACGTCCTGCAGCACGTGAGGCGTCGGGAAGGACGTCTCTCCTTGATCGATCGCGGTAGGCCTAGAGTTCTTAAAGCGGATATTGTGTGTACCATAGATTTCGCACAAGGTCTGACGGCTCTTTATACGATCAGGAACCGGCAGCATCTTAAGGTCTGGAGCCACCTCTTTCAAGAGCTTTCGGTCGACTCCAACGTTTTCCTCGTAGATGGTCTCCCAGGGGTTCTTTCCAATGGACACTACTTCCTCAATCACTGTGTTGAGGCATAGCCTGATGGTTGCTTCGACCTGTCTGAGCTCGTACTGATGATCGCTCCTGCCTTTCTCACGTCTCCTACCAGGATCGTCGAAACGGCTTCGCTCCCTCCTGTCAGCTTCCTCATTCAGTCTCTCCTTGGAATGGTGCTTCTTGGCAACACCATCCTCCTCCTCCTCTTCCTCCTCCCTCTTCTTCCTCCGCCACATCTTCATCTCCCTCTTGGTTCTTTCTTCTTCCAGCATGATCTCTTTCCATTGCCTCTTTCTCTCCTCTTTCTCCAGCTTGCTCAGAGCTTTAAGTTTGATTTTTCTCCAGAACTTGATCCTATGCATCAGAAGGTGTCTTGTTCCGCTGACCCACATCTTAGCGTGCCGCCGGCTGAGTGGCAGTGACTGGAGATAGTCGCACCACCGATCCAACACCATGGAAAGGTGAGGCCCTGAGGCCATGATGTTCTGTCTGGGAAAAGGCAACCCCAGCCCCATCACTTCAGACACCTTCCTACCCCGCGGTGGCTCAAAAAGTCCGTTGCTTACCACCACCCGAATATTCCGATCCATATCGAAGATGGATGATGAGACTACCGGACTCTCTGGGTCCCAGCAATCCTCTTCTGAGAGCACGCCCATCACACAGTCAGCGCCCAGCACCGCCTGCAAGCTTTTGACTAGGTCCGGGCCACTAGTGTTGTCATTGGCATGTAGGCTGACCACCAAAAGGAAGAGGCCGCCGCCGATTGAAGAGTCACAGCAGAGCTGGTCGTAATTGGGTTGCTCTTCGCTCCTACTTAAGAAATCTTGGATCTCCTGTATGAGGCAGAGGAAAACGTCTCCATGCACACGGGTGCCTTTACGCTCGCCGGTAGGGTGGTTGCGTTCGAAAATGCCCTGGTTCCAAAGACTAAAGGTAAGGCTGTGATCTCCGAAGTTACAGTCAAGGACCTCGCCGATGAATTCGGATGACACGGACGACGAGGAAGGGTTGTCCACCGGCTCTCTCAGCTCGAGAGTCGCTGCTCCCTCTGCGTAAATAGAATAATAGTTATTAAACTTATGACTTATTCCATCCGAGTAAACCTATACCGTCTTGCTCCGCGAACGTGTCTGACGCGTCGGACGTGTGGACACCGTGAAGCCCTCCCGTCGTCACGGTGTCGTAAGATCGCGACGACTGCAAAATTGAACGTATTCCACATGTTTCTCATGGTCACCAGCCTCGCATCATTCTCTACCTGCAGATATACAGATGAAAGACTCCTTTCTTCACCCTCGGAGTCGATGACGCGGGGGATCTTGGGGGGCGGCGGAGCGATGGGCATGGAAGAATCTGCCGTCGGTGTCGGCAGCCGTTGCAATGGTTCCTCGTGGTCATGTAGACCGCTCACCGGTTTCATTCGCCTGCAGTCCGAGAGAGAAGATGACAACTTGGGTCGATCATCATAGACTTCCTGTGACTCCAAAAAGCCGCCACCGCCTTGGGCCATTGCTCGATCACCAAGTCCTTCTGGTCCCTCCGGGGTTGCGCGGTACTCCACGGACCACGTCGAGGAAGTTTTGGACTCCCTGGGAAACTGCACCCAACCACACACTGCACTGCAACACTTGCGGTTGCTCTTCTTACAGCAGCCTCGCCAAGTTAGCACAGGGGAGCTGTTCAACCACTTCTCGTCGTCGGAATCTTCCCGTCGCCCTGCAGCAAACCTCAGTCGCTGAGATAATCCAAGCAGTTCGTACAGGAGTATTATAACTGGCGCATTGTGGTTTCTGGTTGTTTTTTTCAAGGTATTTGATGACGGATACATGAAATATTGTGAATTCTGCAGAAAATGACATATTCTGAATATCGGCCTACTGTTTGTTATGCGAAGCTAAGACATGCAACCGCAGAAAAGTCCAACTGATGAATATTATCTTTTTGTCCTTAGAATGATTATATTTAATTATATTGCACTATAACACTTCACGATTGGTATTAGCGCAACATCTTTGTCCATAGCGACCCCTCCGTACACGATATTAATCGTTCGAAAAATGCGACTCCCTGCTATAAGTTTGCTAAGTTGGTCCTCTTTTTGGTACTCAAACCCTCAGAATTGGGAGGGGGCAAACGACAACACGACGAGATCGGGCCAAAGACAAGTGGATCAATCAACAGCCACTCCACGTAACATCATCACAGTAGAAATGCCTGTAGTTCGTGTAAGCGCCTCCTAAGCATTTTGCTCACTACGATTTGCCGCCAGCGTCATCTGTGTCCTTACTGAAGAGACGAGATTGGCGTACAACCTGTTGTAGCCGAGCAACACGTTTAGCTCCTTCGAAGCCTCGCCGTTTTTCTCGTCCTGTTCCTCCAGCTCCTTCTGAACGTTCTTCTTCAGCTGTCTCACCTCGATCAGCATGGCTTCGAAAGACGTCAGGAAGTGAGAGCGCTGAGACGAGGCGCTGATGCCACTCTTCGAAGCGTCAACGCTCCTGGGCAGACTCTCGAGCACAGAGTTCATCATGCTGATGGCACGGGAAAGATATACCTGAGGAGAATGACACATCCCAGGAGATTTTGTCTCAGAGATACAAGGGGGTGGGAATGTCAACATTTCTCAACCCACCTTCTGGGCCTCCAAAGTGTTGAACAGGTCGTAGAACCGAAGAGTTTCTGAGTATCTCGTGGCCCCCTCTTGCTCCAGCTCCTCCATCCTGCGCTGATATTGAACCAGTTCCATTGGGTCAGGTCGGCACTTGAGGCTCAACTTCTTTTCCATGAAGACGACTTCTCTTGCAGCAATGCTCAAGTCATCCTGCGCCTGGTGTAACCGTGCCCTGAGTCGCAGTCAGAAGCGAGTAAGTTATTCATAGCACCATTCGACGGACTCCTACGTACCTCGCCTCCACCAAGGTCGTCGCTCCTCCAGCTTCTTCTGCGGCGGCGTCATTCCTCTTCCTCAACAATTCCATTCTCTGCATGAGCTCGGCCTTAACTTTCAATTCCATCTCCTTGGCTTCCTCGTTCTCCCTCATCAGCTCTTCCAAGCGGATCATCTCGGCATCACTTGAGTTCATCTCGGCACTTCTCCCATCTAATACTGCCTTCCTCTGTTCACAGTCAGCCTTCCTCGCGGCGAGATCTGTCATGGCTGTGTTCAGGGACTCTTTCTTGGTCTTCATGGAAGCAATCCGCTCGAGCAGCAGGCGCTTCCTCTCCTCTATCAAGGCCAAGTCGCCTCGGATGGCATCAGCGTCCTTCTCCATCCTGGTGAGCGAAACCTAGGACAGACAAACCTCATGGAAGAGGACAGAAACCACTGAGGTGAAACGCTTTTGGGTGGGTTGATCCCGGATCGCTCGACAGCTGGCACTTGTTTTGATACACTTGAGACCCCAAAGCGTAAAGGGAACTGCTAGGAGAACGGTCACACCTGCAAAGTTGCCAGGTCGTAAGGTGCCGCCCTCAGGCGGGCACCAAGGGCAACGAGACGTCTCTTGCACTTTCATTTCTCAGTTCAGTGTTCCCCCGCTAAGGTGATCAAGCTCATAGTGATCAACTGCTGTGGTGACATCGAAGGTTTCATGTGGAGTAGGCCCATGGGGCAGCCCAGACGTGTTGTGTGACTAGCAGCGCCATCTGAGGACTTCTGGGATAACTTACAGCAAGAGAACAACCGAATCAGACAAAAATTTTCCATAATCCAAATACAAATCAGGCCTATTGTACTTGCTGCCGAAAGGCACGTGCGGAAAATGGCAGCAAGATAAAACTCGATTAGTCTCATTGATGATTCCATGTGCTACGCAGTAGATATCTAAATTTTGCACCTTCAATTAGTGCAAAAGCCTTAACTGCAAGATTTTGCTGCTGACAAAATTTTGGTTTGGTGAAGGACCAACGTTCAATTTTGGGTAACTCTCGATTTCTGCAAGATTATCGAAGTGACTGCCTCAACGCATAAATTGAATATGTAGTGTGAAATGAAAACATGAAATGCAAGTGGATTGTGCATATTATAAATCATGAGCGAGTCTGGCATATTTCGTTTGTTTTTTACAGTGTTCGTCAACTTCTTTTTCTTTCCTTCTCAGTAGCTTTGAGCCGACTGTTCAACCACTTAACCTTAAGCATAACTATAAGTTTAATCACACATCTGTCAACAAATTCAGTGAAGAAAAGTTGCACTCACAGTGCAGCGTAACTGCACTAGTTAGCACGAATTTTCGGAGACATAACGTCTACACAAGGTCACGGATCCTATTTGAAGCCTTTCCTAAGCTCTTGGTGAGGTTGGGTTGCAGCCCAGGACCAAAGTAATCACTACATCGCTTGAATACCGTACATCCCTATTCGTCTCTCTGTGCCTGTGTGCAATGCTGTCATGGAGTGCACCTTGTCCCTCGGGATGCACGTCAAGAACAAGCGCACGTGTTGGATGTTGGACTTAATTCTGCATTTCAGGTTGCATCTGAGGCTCTCTGGAAAGTGTTGCATCGACTTTTCAGCACCGGAAACAATGTCGAGAAAGCTCTGTTATGTTAGGTATAGCATTGTCGGCAACAGACTCTTTCGTCACGGCTGGAGTGAGGCAAAAAGTATAATGCTGCAAGTGCAACACATTTTCATCATTAGAATTTTAAAGGCAACTCAGCTTTGCGATTTGTGCGCTTTGTCAAAAAAGGGAACTGCAAAATTGTGGTCAAGTTTGACAGGACATTTGACCCGGACAGTCTCAAACATCTGGCAACGCTGCCGGAAGATGTAAACAAATCAGCATACGCCAACAGCCAAAAAAAGAAAAGTATTCTAGTTCACGACGTCCTTGCTAACAGCCGCCGCTGAGACAGCCACGCCACCAGCGACCAGAGGGAGCAGCGCGACGCAAGGAAGCTTCCTTGAGCGCGACGTGTACGGCGGGCAGGCCGATCACAGCTGTGGTCCCATTTCACCAGGGAGACCAGGTGGCAACTTTTCGGTCCGAAAGGGAAATCTGGTCAAGGGTGAGACTGTCTGGCTATGAAAATTTTCATTGTTTTTCCGGTCTGGTCAAATTTTTCCATACACACGTTGCAGCATACATCTGAAATCTGGCCGAACTTTAAGATTCCTTTTTTTATTGTCTGGCTGAGTTCCTCCACAAATCTGGCCCAATTGTAAAGCCAAAACCTCGCAATGTTTACCTTCCCTTGCCTGAAAGGAAAACCTTTCCCTTCCCTTGGGAAAGCTGCACTCGAAAACTCTGACGTCCACTTCCCTTCAGCTTCTGATCGGTGTGACCCCGTCCTGTCGTCCGGCGCCATCATGTACTCGCTGCCCCGTATCATCGATCCGGAGTGCCCGGTTAAGCTCCCCACTTGCATGTACGCCATACCCAGGATCGTCGCATTCAGCGCGCAAGAAAGCCAGAACAAAGTGGAGGTGCGTCCCTCCGGTCATCTTTAAAGTTATTTGGGTTGATTTCGCGCGATTCTTTTGCTTACAGGACCCCAGCATGGAAGACATCGAGACGCGCCAGGAGAGCATCTTGTCTCGACTTAAAGACCTCCACGGTCGGGTGTCTGCTGTCCGCAAGGACTTGGATCCAAAACCTGTCCAGTGCCAGAATGATACCGAAGTAAGCGATATTCGTACTCTTTCACAGCTCTTCAAATCCTATCGCTTTCTCTCCTTCTTCCTCATCTTTCGGCTCCCAGTCCTTAATCTTGGCGACTCCGCAAGGGGAGGAGGAAGGAGACTCGGAGTCTCAGAACGCGATCAGTCCCCAACGCCAGTCTCTCCTCTTAAACATGATAGAAGAGCTGAGATCGACCATTACAAAGCTCAATCGCTTGCTGAGTCACGGCCAGCAAGCAGCATCCAGAGCGGTAAATAGTTAGAAGCGTGAAGCCTGCGCCCAGGATTGGGTTACATGACCTCACTGTTGATGTCGGCATGCGAAAACTTTCCGAGCGTCTGATGTAATCCTCTTGCTTCTTAACCTCGCTGTCGACGATTGCTGCTCACGAAATGAATGAGACCCTGAGAGTGACTGTTGACTCGTTATCCTTGCAGAATTATGGCAAACTCGTCGACCTGGTCATACTGTCCAGTCCCAGCAATCCACCTTACTCGCTTCAGTGCATGATCAGCGATTTGAAGCAAAAGGCGAAGTTCACCGTGAGGACTGCGACTCATTGCCACTCCTCTGTCACCGAGCCGCTGTCCGCCAACTTGTTGGATTTTTTCCCCGATGACGAAGGCCAAGAAGTAGCGGACCCTAACATGAAGGTCACAATCATATGGAAAAAGAGTAAGCTGATCATTTTTGACAACGACTTTAGACAAGTCTTTTCTATCTTTGTCGTCTGTCTTTCAGTGAGTTGTGATCCTCGCCTGACAGTCAAATCGAGGCAGATCTCGGGAGAAGGCAACATCGCCCGTTACCTCGCTCGCCTCTTTCCCGAAATCTTCACCTACGAGAACTTAAAGAACGACGCAGCCGGTTCTGCTACTCAGACTGACGATTGGCTAGATGCCGCCCACGCCGCCTTCCTCTACGGCGATGCCGCCAAGGAAGAGGCGTTTCTGCAACGCATGAAGATTGCGCTTACTAACAGGAAGGTGCTGGTGGGCCCCGGAGTCTGTCCCTCCATTGCGGACTATGTGGTGTGGTCACTAATTAAAGGGCGCCGCGACGATAGCCGCCTAGAACCAGTCCTGCAACCTTGGGCCAAATCTTGCAGAGAGTCGGCAACAGGTAGGAAATACGACGATAGCCGTGTTGGACCCAATGCTTCCTCACCATCAAGAGGTAAGAAGCATGAGAACAGCCGAAAGAGCTCTTCCACCGTCGATAAGAGCGGATCTTCAACCAAGCAAGTCAGTGCCAGCAGAGTTGAAGACAAAAAGACCCGAATTTTGTCTCTGCTTTCTTCGATCGGCGTCAATGAGGTCGACGTGGTAGAGCATCCTCCTGTTACCACGGTCGAGTCCATGATGACTCATCTGAATGAGGTCGACGGCGCCGTCACAAAAAACTTCTTTCTGAGAGACAAGGGAAAGAGCCTGTTCCTTATGACTGCCAAGCACAATCACCAAGTGGATCTTGGAGCCATTGGCAAGCAGCTTGGCATCAAGGACCTTCGATTCGGACCCGAGGAACTAATGGAGCAGAAGCTTGGCGTGAAGAAAGGTTGTCTTTCGCTTCTGGCTCTGGCGAATGACAGAGAGAAACAAGAAGTGAAGCTGTTGATGGACGAGAGTCTTTTGGAAGGGTCCTTTGCCAGGGTGTACATGCACCCTTTAGTGAACGACTGCTCTGTGGGGATTTCGAAAGAGGGGCTATCCAAGTTTTTGGAGCACATCTCGCACCCACCTGTGTTGCTCAAGTTTACGTGACGTCGTAAATCTCATTTTCATCGTTTGTGTAAGTCTTCTCAGGGATTAAAGTGCCACTTTCATGTCGCTCACTTTTGGACAACCATTATTTTTAGGGTTAGTGAGACATGAGTGCTTTGTACACTGTTTTGGTCTGTCAACATTACCTGCACCTTGTAGTTTAGAGCTTTACCTTATTTTCAGCATCCGTAAGACCAAGCTCAGCGACCAGCATAAAACCAGGATTTGCCGACCGTTTCCCAGGCCCTGTCCATCCACTCAGTACTCCTCTCGATGAAGGTGCTGACACGATCGAATGGAAGGAAACATCCATAGAGGAGTCGAACTTAGGCCCAAAGGATCCTAACCCTTTGCCCTGGCCTCGCATCGACAGTGTGCTCACTTGTGACCATCTGGCCAAGCTAATGAATTACCGCGCTTGGATCTCAGAGAAGCTAGATGGGTGTAACGTTTCAGTTAGTTCCAATGGCCTCATTTGTTCGAGGAGATGTGTGCTGATCAACAGACCCAAAAACCGACAAGACTTAGCTAAGATCAGGCTGGCTGGAGAGCACCTGAGTGGCTTGTGGCCTACGTTAGTACAAACGTTGTCCTTGGCGAGAGACTTCTCAGAGAACATTCTTGGAGTTGACAAGTTGACAGCCACAATCTACGGAGAGTTTATCCAGGAGGGCACAGCCTCGAGCAAGGAGGATAAGTTTGGGTATGCTGACAGAGGCTTTGTGAGGGGCCACCTCTATGCCTTCGGTGTTGGGCTCAAGATCGCAAATCTTCAGGAGGACTCAGGGCAGAGGAACTTGCAGATGTTACGGGATCGAGGTTATTCTGCTTCTCTAAGGGTACGCAAGAACGACGATCGTTTCCTTGTTCTGCAAATGAACAATGTCCTGCAAGAGAAATTACGGAGCCGCGGCTTCGCCACCATCGACACCCGAGAGATGCTCATGAAAGACATTTTTCCCACGTACGCAGACTTCTTGAAACGTGCTGACACAGTCGAGGGAGTGATCATTTGTATACCCGCAGCGGGAACAACGATCAAGTGGAAGGGTGCCGAGGAAACTTACAATGACACCCGGATGGAGAAGCTCTTGGGGTCGCTCTCAAGCGATTTGGAGAAGTACCCGAAGGTAAGGGAGGCTATCGTCAGTGTTGTTGACGCTACCTTTGCTTCCACCACGACGAAGTCCAACTGTCGCGCCCGGCTGCTCGCGGCATTTGACTCTGCTGCATCAAAGTTTCCCACATTAGAAGATGAGTTAACATCACTGAATGGCAAGTGTGAGGGAGTTAAAGACTTCAAGGCATCCGCCAGAGTGTTGGTCCGTGATTATACGGACAGGATCGCGAGAGAGATGCTGGAGGACGCTGCTGGAGACCAGCAGTTCATCAAGGGGATCACGGAGGCCATTGAGAAGAAGGCAATGACAAAGCAAGTGAAGAAAATGATAAATTAAGCATGAGGCCTCAACAATGAGTTATTAGTGAGACATACTTCGAAAATGGTAAACTTGAGATTGCACACACATTCCAGGCCTTGCCAGGAAGTCCTTTTGACGCATTCAGCCTAAGATCTCCACCATCAGTCACCCTGAAGCTTTTCTATAATTTCCATCCAGTGTCAGTATTACATCAGTGTAACAGGGTAGTGATGAAATGAGCTCAAAGAAGTCGGGCTTCGGGCTATTCGAGCTCACAAAAAATGCGATGGTGCCTATTTTCCCGGGCTGGCCCAGGTGTTGCAATCATGAATCTGTGAGTGAGATACATTTTGTCCGATATTCAGCTTTATTTGAGCCATTGCACAGTGATCTGCCTAAAGAAATGTAGAATCTGCAAGGAAAAATGTTTATCACACTCTTCTTAAAAGACACTGTACAGTTCTATGTAACTCTGTATCATGTGAGTGTCCAAAAAAGTTCTGCAACACTACCTAAGCACGCACGCGCCGTGTCTCGTCCAATATAGGTTACGTACCCTTCATCACTTACCTTAGAAGCGTTCACCAAAAGAGCCTGAAACTGAGAAGGCCACTGCTGCAGTTGTTGTCGAGGCTGGACAACCTGAGGACCATGATGGCGATTGTGAGGGCGAGGAGGAAGACATTTCAACTGCTTATGAAACTTTAAGCAACGAGGTTTTGAAAAGGGTTTTGCACTGACCTATTCCAAGATAAAGTTCCTTTAATAGGACTATGTGAATCATTACTGGTTTGCTTGAAAACAACGTAGATTACTCAATACATGCTACATTTCACAATACACTTGTAAAAGGTCAGTTAAAAGGTAAAATACTTGTGAAAAAGTGAAGTTCATCCAAGAGACTTGTCCTTTCACACATCATTCAATTTTTGACCCCCGAATAGTGTGGAAAAGCTTAAAAGCATATAAAGTTACTCATTTTTTATGCAGTTTTGTTCGTCCTCCATTGTAATGGCTGCGCCTCCCGAAGAAAACAAGCATTCTGGCTCTGATTTCTTAAGAAATCTACAGTACAGATTGCACACTCTGTGTTAGAAATGACTGCGCGAGAGAAAGCCTCATAGTCGATAACAAATACTGCAAGTGAGACGTTCTTCGTTCATTGATTTTCATGAGGTCTTTCTGAGAAAATCAGCAAGGTCTTTCTGTAACCTTTAGCATTGTCCGTCATTCGGTCACATCGTTCATATGAATTATCTGGGACCTCTTTCTCTTCTTCACCCTGAAGACAACACTCAAGAATCTCAGCAAATCTGGCTATCTCACTGTCCAAGCAACCAATGCCTTTGGGTTCATTTCTGGACCTGGACGAGGTCCTCTGGTGTTGGTCTCACCCACAATGCATTGCACACACGTCAGCTGAACCCCTTAATGTATGCATACCTGACAGCAATCAATGTTCATTGCGTGTTTCAAAAGTTTTGATCAGCCCCGTTGCAGCTTGTGCAACTTTTTCTCAGCCCCTCCGGATTGGTCGCGCCCGAGAGGACCCCGAGACGCAAAAGCTCGGCTCGACTCGTAGCTCGAAAACCCGGCTCATAGACAACACCACTGACGACCCAAAGGAAGGTGTTCATTACCTCAGGCCTCGGGCGCGATATGCTAAGGGAGGAGGAGGTTACAGTGGACGTTTGCCAGGGCTCCCTTGAAGACAGTGTAGCGGAGCGAAGAAGCTCGACTTGCCAAAATCTTTCCCCTTGACTATGACTGTGACCTTCCAGCCACGACCCGGTCAGCGAAGACATAGC
>JAAUXU010105705.1_pt1 | contig 15602 bp, 12 predicted proteins | sample 7278151 | NCBI WGS metagenome assembly JAAUXU01 (sample SAMN14350113, study PRJNA611818) | marine sediment metagenome | isolation source: surface marine sediment (1.8m) | place: French Polynesia: Moorea | collected 2018-08 | reverse complement strand
TTAAACCGTTCTCAACCTCTTTGCTCTAGCTCTTTGAGGTAAAGCTTCATGCTGTTCTGTGCGACTCGTGCTGTTGCTTCTTCATGTAATTTTTTTTTCACAGCCGATCTCATTTTTCCATCCTGTCAGGACTAACCATTAATACCTGTTCTAGTACATACGTTCCTATAATAAGTGATAAAAGAATTTATAACAGCTTCACTTATGACTCTTTTCCTCTTCTCCCATTTTTCTTTCGCTTGTCCGCTTCTTACGCTATTCTGTCCTCTCGTTCCTGACTACATTGACTTTGGTGACGGCTCTAAAATTGGCTCCCCACAATATTGATCCTGCTGCTTTCCCCCAAATCACACCTCAACCTGTCCTTTTTCACCATTCTTCCTCGCCCTTTTTACCCCTAAAAATGTCCTCCCTCCCCCCCGCCAGCGTCTCCATCAATCCGATGGGAGATTTTTCAGGGGGCGCAGCGAATCCGTCGCAAGCCCTCGGAACAAGGTTTGAGAAAAAAAACTATCTCTCTCTATATATAACGTATGTGAAACTAGTGGAATGGAATCGTGCACCCACACCTGCGTACGTACGTGTCCATGTGTAATCATCATCTATGCTGTTCCACTACAACGATTTTGGCAGCTTAACATATGTGTGTTGGTGTGGATGCATCCTTTTAGCCAGACATGACATAGTATAGCAGACGAACAGAAAAAGGTCTCGACGACAGTGGAGAGGCTTGCACAGCTACATGAATTTCAGTACCACTTAAAAAGCATCCTCAGTGTAAAGAATCATGTTCCAAATCCTTGCGTTTTTTCCTCCTTGCTCCACCATCCCCCGCCCAGTTTATAACACTCACACTGCTTCAGACGAAAGTCAGATACTTGAGCACTTTGGTGAGTGAAGACATCCAGGTTGCAACTTCTGAACCTCTCAGTTACAGCTCTGATAATACTTGCACTTCAGCGATTCTGTTTTCTCGCACCATCTGCACACTCACTTGGGGTGGGTAAGTCACATATTCAGAAGAGTCTGTGCAATATAAGGGCATCTACAAAGGCAAAGTGAGAGCAGAAAAAAGGAAAATCTGAAGAAGCACCCGGGGAACCCTGAGAAACCTGAGGAGATCTCCAGGAGACTCTGGAGAAGCGAGAGAAAAACTCTTGCACCATTCTTTTGAGCTGTGCACGCATCATTTCACAACCGAGATTTACAATGATCTAGGCCACTTAAAGACCACTGAGGCCATATTAAACCCAAGAGTTTCGTGATACTGTGAGAAAAAAGAATCGCTGAAGGAATCCGCGCAATGTAAGAGAAACAACTGGAGGTACAAAGTTTCGCAACATCTCCAGGACACCCTGTACATGTTTTTTGTATGAAAAAGAGAAAAAGTACTTCACAGCTCATGAACACTCAGCTCAGAACCACTTCGGTACGACAGCATTAACATGAGGAGGTGTTCAAAAGTGGTGACTTTGAGTCATATCAGTCATGGTCGATGCGTCAGAAATTTGCAAGAGCGTCACTTCATCTTCATGTGTGACGCCAACGACTTCCTAGGCGCCGCTGATTCTCTTGGTCTGGCTCTCCTTGGCCTCGTGCAAGTTCTTTCTGATCAGGATGAAGCTAAGAGCCAAAGTGCAGGACCGACATCGACCCCTCTTTTGGACACCCCTGTACTAATCATATATTCCCTCCTTGTAGCGTAGGACTTTATTGCCCCTCGATGGGGTTGATGGCACGAGGCAGATTTGGTTTCCCCAGGCACAGCCGAGGGAAACCAAACTGCCCCGGGGCCATCAAGTCCGCCCATCGAGGAGCAATGAAGTCACTTTACCAGGAGGGAATTAGTAATGTATGAAGCGCAACAGTTCTCTGACAAGTGCCCGTGACACTTGTTGCCAGTTTGGAAGGACCCTTTTGCCCATATACGATGTAGCCTGCTAATTTTTTGATGCTCATTTTCATTTACAATGGCATTCTGCAACTACCGATCGCTTTGGCGAAGTAAATCTACACAATTTGCAAGAAGAGCAGCAAAAAAAAGGTCTTTACTCAATGAGTGTGAAATAAATATATGCATATTTCACTCTTGTCGCTACATAGGTGTGGAATAAAGAGGTTGAATGTGTTCGTTACAAGAAAAGGGCAGTCATCAGAAGACTGTTGCGTTAAGTATGTTACATGAGCAGAGTTGACAGACGAGGCTACAAATAAAGATACGTTAAGACGGTAACTGTGAGCAATGTGTCAACCCTTCACACCAGGTGTCTACAGTACCGTAAAGCCATGAGTGAATGACATCTAACCTAGTGGCTTTAGTGTTGTGATTGTCTCTTTTAATTTAATATACGTACATGTATGCACTGTCTAGATGGACAATTTTACTAGTCCTTCGATGCCCAGATGACACTCGTACAGAAAATATCAAAAAAGCATGTCTCAGATGTTTCCACAAGTTATCTAGACTACAGTAGCTATTCTTACTACAGAGCTGCATAATAGTGCCCGTGTCCTGAATCTAGTCAAAGTTTAGCTCCTTTTTCTGTGGTGCTAGATGAGTCATTTAAAAGGTATTAGAAGAGCTCAGTACTATCCTGTACTGTATATACAGAAATACCAGACTAGCTCTACTGTACACGTACTACTTACTGCATCGAAACTTAGAAGACTACAAATCCATATATATATATATATATCATACAATTATGCATATATATATCTTGTGTGTGAGTGTGTAAAATTTTGCACAGCTATGCTCCATCTACCTTCATCATCACACCTCTGGACGACAAGAACTTGATCAGTACTTTATCTGCTGTTATCTCCTTGCATAGCGTTGTTTTGTTTTTACATCAAAGAACTTTTATTCAGTCGGTAAAGTAGTGCTGATTAAGGGGGAGAGTAAAAAAACAGACGCCAATTTTCTTGACTGTTTTGACAGAAGAAAATCAATGCTAACGGTTTCCATTGACGCCGAACTTTTCTTCCTTACTCGGGACATAGGGTGCGTCGACACTGGCACAATTTTTGCCACATGCAAGCATTTCTTAGTTGGAGAAGTTCTCGCAGTAGAGACGTGGCAAAAAATGTGCCAGTTTAAAAGCACGTAAAGACTTGAGGAATCTCGCTCTCCTTTTCTCTTCTTCTTTCTTTCTTCTTTTACTCAGCTCACTCACTTACTCACTTACTCACTCATTCCTCTTTTTCCACTCGGCTATCAAGGCCCGACGGCGTGGGGACCGTGACCCAGGACGAGAAGGAGCACTTCACGCAGATCAAGGAAAGGTTGCGCGTTTTGCTCGAGCACCAAATCACGAACTTCCGTTTCTGCTTCCCCTTCGGCAGGCCCGAGGGGGCGCTTAAGTCCACGCTCTCGCTGCTGGAGAGGGTAAATATAAAGAAAACATAAGTGAAAACTGTTGCGTGTGAGTGACAACTAAGTAGAGCCCGAATTTTTAGGTGACCTCTTCTTCTGGAACCCCCACCTAAATGTGGGTTTTTTTTAGGTCCTAAATATTGTCCATTATGTGTGAATGGCATGTGCTGTGAAGCACAGGACTGTTCACTTTTCCCCAGGGCGTTCATAAAAGCACTGCAACAGAATAGGTAGCTTGAAATATTCCGTAGTTCAACCTACCTATTCTGTTGCAGTGCTTTTATGTAGTAAATACTTACCAAGTATTCGTATACTTGGTCTTCTTTAGTAAGTGAGGAGGGATCTTGTGTAACCGGAGTGTCAGAGACGTCACAGTCACATTTTTCTAACAGGGTGTCTCAGACTGCGCCACCTGCTGACTTGTGGCACCCACGTCACGATACAGAAAACAAAATGCATTATGTACACTGTTCACGATGTAGTGAATCTGTTTCTCTTAAACAGAGCTGATTCTTGGCAGCCCTAACCAGTGTTCTTGAGGCTTCTCTGACATACGAAAAGGCGATTTTCCCATTTGAATTTTCTCTTAAGCATGTCGACGCCCTTGAGGAAAAACCTCCCCCCTGAGAGAAGAACTTGACCTCCTCAAAAAGTGGCTGAGCACTGTTTATGCAATCATATCATTTGTTTATTCCGTTGTTGCCCATGCAGAATTGGTCACAACACCGGTGTTCAATTCTTCAGCAACTCGACAATCTCTGCTTGGAGTTTTCCTATCACTCTGATGAGCAAACATTCGATTTTTGGAGTCAATCCCACTCCACTAATGACGCTTTTGCTCTGGCGAACCTCTCAAAATATTGAACACTTCCCTGCCAGAGAGTTGATGAGGATAATTAAACAAATGTCATGAAGTTACTAAAAGTGGCCAAATATGTAGCAAAAAGGTTTAGGAAAACCCCAGTGAAAGCTCTTTGTCCTCGTGTCGGGCCAAAACTGCTGCTATAGCCAGCAATTGAGGTGAGGGAAGATGCCGCCATAATCGACTTGACTGCTCATGCAAGTGATGGAGTTCACCTCCTTGGACCCTATGCCAGCCACTTCTGCCTGATCGTGTCACAGTACCCCAAAATTCGGGCTCTACTTAATAATGAGGTACCGCCATAGCAAATACTTGACCTAAACTTGACCTGAAGTGAACTAAATCCATTAAGCACTTCCCAAAGCGTCTTTCTATTTGCGTCGCACGGTATGACTCACTCGAACGCAACAGTTTCGTTGGAGAAATGGTGCAACTTCATTATTTTTTGGACAGGTTTTAATGAAAGATGTCGCTACTCCGGTACCTCAGAACGAGGTCCGCGGAGTGATCAAGAAGTGTCTGGAGAACGCTGCTCTCGTCAACTACGAAAGGCTTTCAGAGGAGGCCAGAATCGAGGGTAAAGATCACAAAAAAAAAATAATTTAAATCCCAACAAGTCTACTTGTGCGATATCGAATTTTGCCCGTCCAGACAAAGCCTCATTGTGTGTGTTTTTGTCTGCCGCTGCCAAAATTGAGTTCACTTACGTGTGTCTTTTTTTTCGTTTGTCTTCCAGCCGATATGAACAGCAACCAGGGTGAGTGAAGTATTGTTTTTGGTGCTTGTCGAAACAGTCGTTCGTGTAGTATGAAAGAAGTAGCGAGGGGTGTTCAAGTATCATTGTTGTCATTGCAGAAGAGATGGTGGGCGAAGTCATCGTGCCTCCAAGCAAGAAGTTGGAGGACCTCATCAGGCTGTCTGAGCTGTGCGTCGACCTGCTCAGACAGAACGAGGAGTTCTACGCAGAGGTGAGCAAACTTGGGCCCCCCCAAAACCAACCCCCCCCTTGCCCCCCTCCCCCCCCCCCCAAAAAAAAAGAAAAGACGGACCCAAAATTTATCTCTATCCTTCATCTCCATCCCACCTTTTGCCTCCCCCCTTTGCTAATATATGTGCTGCTCATTCCTGGAATTCTTGCTGTGTTCTTCGTTCATGTCTCGGGGAAGATAAAATGAAACCAAGGTTGTAACAATTGGTACGAATACCTGAGGCCTTTAGGGACCAAAATACCTGTACAATGGAATTTGCTTAAGAAGCAGCCTTGAGCAGCCCCCTCCTAACGATGGGGCAAGATGCTTCTTCTCCTCTAAATTAGGCAGATTCCACTGTCACGATGTTTCATCCTTTTTCCTCCTCTCTGAGCACACATAATCAAGGCTTTTTTCTTCTTTTTCTCGATGTCACATCTGCTACAGAGCACACGTCATTCGCACAAATTTCGTATATATAAATTGTACGTATTAAATATACGTATTGTTTGTTAGGCTAGGTCGTTCTTTAATTCTTGTAATTTGATAAAAGACTTCATTTGAAGCCATTCTGGCCAAAATGGACTGACGAAATGATCTGTTTTGCGGTCCCCTCGGCCCAACTGTAGGGACTACGAGAGCTCTTCTTTAGCACTACAGAACTGGACATAGGTAACAACACAACTGTCACAAGAGAGAGGGGCCAATTTTTGCTAGAAGAACCACTTGACCTCGTCTTAACTCTTTGGCATGAGGCAACAACCCGCAACTGCACTCGGTCAAGTAACAAAATATTCATTGTTTGACTCGGCTTCATTTTTTAATATCTATACACACACACACACACACACACACACACCAAAAGCGACACCACTGTTCATGTACACCCATAACGTGGTTTTCACCCTTCTTTTCGTTCCCCGCTCAACCTTGTACGTTCTTTTCCGCTTCAGTTGCGTCTCGGTGTCTTCATTTGAATGTGCTGTAAGGAAGGTCTTTTAAAGGGTTGCCACACAAGCATTTTCCAACGTGCAGGAGAGGAAGAAAAAGTTCTTGGGCGAAAGCAGGGCTCAAGTGGCCTTCAACTTCTACTCTTGTCACGTGCATTGACGTTTTATTTTTGTCTCTTCATCCCACCCATGTGTGTATGCATCTACACATACAATAGGTCTGGAGTCCACCGCACAGCTGCTTTTGGCTTCTTGGGCAGCACTTTTGCTAAGTAGGTTCCGGTTCGAGATTGAGAGATTATGTCATTACGTCATCAGGAGTGAGGAGGAAACAAGTACTGAGCTTTTAAAGGGCTTCTTTCGTACTGACTCCCAGATGGGAGCTGGAAAGGAGAAAAAGAAAAAGTTGCCAGGTCAACTTAAAATCCTCAACATCCATGGCATAACCTCCAGCGTTCTTAGCTCTTATTTTTTCATCCCTCTCCCTACGTTTATTTAACACTTCCAACGCAAAAAAAGACACCGATTTTACTTTTTCTCCACTCTGTACAAACGTCACAACTCATCACTACCCACACTTTTCAGTGTTATTTACCCTTCATCATTTTTCGTTACCCTGCACGATCCAGGACCGATATTCATAGAGGGCCTCATGTAAAGAAGACCAACTTTGGTTGCCCTTCTGCACCCAACACACAGCTGACAAAGAGCAAGTCAGAGACAAAGATGTCAGTAGGACACAGAAGCTTCTTTTGCCGTCAACAAAGGTCTAGACTGACTGTGAATACCGGTCCAACTCTTAGGTAGAGAGGGCGGGGGCTCCTAAGGGCTCGGGACGCCTTTTGTGACATAATAAATGCGGAAACAAAGAAAAAAACGTGTTGTTGTCATCGTGATTCGTCCATTTCTCTCTCTCTCTCCCTCTACTTTCGCTGCCGCTGTCACAGTTCCAAAATGTAAGTGACAAGTTTTTCTCTTCTTTTGTCATCTTAATCGTCACCGAGAACAACAAAGTTTGTCCACCTCTGCTGTAAATGAAAGTCCTCAGTTGCTACTTGGTCCATGCTGTCTCTCTCGCTTTTCCTTTTTTCGATGCCATCGTTTGTAGGTATTTTCGCAGCTCTTTTCTACTTTTGTGTACGTACTAACATTGATGGTGAAAGCCAACGAGCCTTTTTCTCTTGCTTTTCACTCTTGTTTGCAAGAAACGGTCATTGAGGGGCATGCACAAAGTTGCACTCATTTTCTCTAACCTTCCCCTGTTCTCAACATAGACGCGCACCGTAGTGGGTAAAGATGGGACAGCGGGATTTTTCTTCCACTACGTTTGTCTCAGCTTTTCTGCTTCCTTCCTGGACTTTTTTTGCATGGCTGAACTTTTTTTCCACTTGTCCATCCCACTTTCTGCACTCCTTTCATGATGTTTCATTACTCCAAAGTGTGTGCGTTGTCTCTAATTTCGGCCTTTTTTCCTTGGGCACCTTTTATGATCTACCTCAGGAGCCGGTAAGTGTGTCGAACCTCACCTTGTCCTTCTCGTCCTCTTCCTCCATCCATGACGTGGGTGACCTCGGAATGAGGATGCACGAGCACCCACAGCCCCCCAGCCAAACACCAACCCAAACCCTACGACAAAAAAACAACTAATGTTTGACAGTACTCTACCAGACAAACGTCATGGAGTCATCTTGCGTTGTACAATATCATGCACTTCTTGATGTTGCCTGATAGAGTACGATCTACCGCACTCATTCATCACTAATTCTCTGGCTAGGCTGGTAAAAGTTATACAAAACGTCATCTGCATCGCTCTTGCACAGAGATGCGTAAACATGTACTCTTTCATCAATAGGATTGTAGTGAATGTAAAGTTAAAGTTGTTTTGTACAGAAACTTTTAGTTAGACCGGGTTAACTGACCGTTCCCTCTACCATTAGCTTCATACGTACATCCCAGTTCCTGTGGAAGGCTTGAATGGGTCCGCATTCCTCCCCCCAAGGAGTCACTCCTGAAAATTAAAGGGCCTCGGAGGCGAACTCTGTGGCCTCCGGGTTAACATCCCCTTCTGTCACCCCCACCCCTGTCAGATTTACCAGCAGTCCCGGACGCCAGTCATGCTTTTTCAATAATACTTTCTCTTCAGCTAGAAGCAATGGAAGCAGTAAACAGAGCGGTTCAGATGAGATGGTGACTGAAAATGTAGGTATATTTATAGAAAACTGTACTGAAGTCTGTCCCCTCGAAATACACTCACTTGTTTTTACGTTAGGAAGTCCGATTTCCCCACCCTAGGAGCCTTCCAGGTTCTGGGAGAGTTGTTAGTTAATCTTTCTAAATCAAACAGTTTCTACCAAGTAAAACCAATATTTCGGGTCCCTCCCATTGTTGATTACTGAGGGCAGGGTTTAGCCTCCCCTCCCCGCCCCCTCAATTACCCCGGCAGTTCCACCACTTCCACTTGGCCAAGTTTGGTCCAAATCAATTCAGCTTGCTCTGAGGGAGATCCGGATCATACAGACCGACGAACTGACGGACACTTTTCCTTTATGTACAGTGGAATCTCGATAGAGCATTAAATTTGAACTTAACACAACTACGTAAGATTGTCGCCACATTGTTATTTCGAGACTCCACTGTTTCTGACTGTCTTACAGTCGCTTCAATGTTTATAGGAGGTGGTGTCAGGGGTACCGTGACATTAGTAGAGTACTTGTACGTGCTAGAGTAGGCTCAGTCACCTTCCAACCCTTCCAGAGGATGTTTTCATCGCGGAAATCATACCTGAAATGATCATGACGCTAGCCAAAAATAAACTTTCTTGTCCAAGGAAACTGCTTGTAAATTGTAGACTCTCACCAGTAAGGATGGACAACGACACACTGGCACAAACATAAGCACGTAAACACTCTCATCTCTTAGTTCGCATGAGTAAAAGTTCACATCTCCACAACAAAGTCCCCCCCCCCCATTTCGACCCTGCCCATTTTTGCATTCTACGGGACTTTTGGGCAGGGCCGCACTTTGCACTGGTGGATTTTTTGTGGTGCCTGAACAAAGTCTTTCCATTTTTTTTGTCAAAAAAGACCCAAGGAGCTTACAAACCAAAAAGGTTGGCACAAGAATCCGCCAGTGTAGTTTCATTTTTCACTTGTTCACGCACTCTTGAGCTACGTATTTATCTCATTCATGCGTACTACTCAGTCTCAATATGATTCTTAGAGATAATATCGCGTCAACGCAACGAATACCGTGGACTCGTTCGTGGTCGTACTACTAGAGTATTTGATACACACGCCGTATAGAACAAACTACCACTGTGACCGTTAATTAAGCCTGTTGTATGCGTTCAGTAGAAGTGACTTTCGATGAGTCTCTTCTCAGCTCGACGTAATGACAACTTTCTCCTTAGGCGTTCGCGTGGTTCTCGGACCTGTTGGTCGAGCACTCCGAGATCTTCTGGTCACTCTTCGGCGTCGACATGGACCAGGTGCTGGCAGAGCAGCCGCCAGATACGTAAGTTGTTTCTTCTTCTGCCTGGGTCAAAGCAACAGTCATACGAGACGAGTCAAAAGTTTTTGTCCATCCAGCTAGCCAGACCTTGGAAAACTGTCTCGCAGCAAGCAAAGTTTTGTAAGCTACCAGTGTAAGTGAAAGGGTGGTGCATTCTCCTGCTGCTCTCCAGGACTGTGCCTTCAATGCTACCTTTCCTGGAGTCAAAGAAGCCAAAAACCGCCAACGAACTGACTTTCATGATCCAATTTAGGCCCTTTCAAGCTTAGCAGCAAAGTTGCGGCCAGAGTCGGCACCAACACTGTGCACCTCTTTCATTTTCGCCCTTTCTCCAAAAATGTCGGCTTTTGTCCCGGGATAACAAATGTGGGATCATGCAGGTGTTGAAAAAACTGGTGACTTAGTAGAATTCTTAACCCTCCCGGTCGAACATTTCCTTCGAACATCCGATGGCAAAAAGTGACCTGGTATCAGAAGTCCGGACGCGCAGTTATATATAGATACTGCATACGTGTACGAACACAATTTTGAACCCTGGCCATCCTGACACGGTTTCTCAGGCTCTGGTAGAGCTGCTGTAGACTCAATCTGTACCTGAGGGTGCCCCTCAATCAGAACCACTTGCAATGTACATTCTATACATGTGGGCATCATTCTTACTACAGCTGGGACTCCTTCCCGCTCTTCCAAATCCTCAACGACTACTTCAGAACTGACGGTGAGTGAAGCGATGCCTATGTTATTTACGCAGGATGAGTTGATACCGAAATTCCTGTTGCTCGCAGACAACCTGAAGAACGGCAAGTTCCACCAGCACCTGCGAGACACGTTCGCGCCCCAGGTCATCCGATACGTGGACCTCATGGAGAGCTCGATCGCCCAGTCCATTCACAAGGGGTTCGAGAAGGAACGATGGGAAATTAAAGGGTGAGTTGACCAATCACCAATCAGTCAAAGGACTGATTGATGACTCAGGCTAGAGGTGTGTCGGTCGGCGCCCCATATGTGTACTGACGTCTCAATTTTCACAGTGGCGTCCCCAGACCCTGCAAGGGCAAGCCCAGGTATATGTACGAATCAACTACGTAGTAGGTAGTAGGCTCAAGGACGAGTATTCCATGAACATAAACAGTTCTACTCAGTTTTGTTACGTGACCTCCAAGGGTGAGTTGTACACAGGACTACTTCTGCGCCAAGGAGTAACTAAACGATTAGCAGAGTTTTCGTAGCAATTCTCGACGGCCGCACTGTAAAGCGTAGCGCGCGCTTTTTCCCTCCTCAGTAGTTAATGCTGCTACGCTCTGTATCAGTGCTATGTAGAATCCATCGTCATCTTGGGTAGTTGGAGGTGCTTGACAGATGTCCGTGACGACTCTCCAGTACTTTCGAGTGTGACAGGTGGTGATCTCTCTTGCAGTAACGGCTGTGCCACGTCGGAGGACCTGTTCTGGAAGCTGGACGCGCTACAGTCGTTCATCCGTGATCTGCATTGGCCAGATCCAGAGTTCGGACAGCACCTCAACCAACGCCTTAAGCTCATGGCCTGTGATATGATCGAGTCTTGCATCCAGAGGTAAGGTCAAATTTCTCTAGTGTAACGAAACGACCGCTCAGAGGCCAGAAAAGGTCTGACGGCAGAAAGAAAGTCTTGGGCAAGAGACTCAGTGAATTATTGATTCTTCTTCTTGGTAAAGGACTGATTCAGCCTTCCACGCACACCTGAAGAAAGGCATCCTGCTGAACCCCACCGAGTACATCTTGCCCATCGAGATCTGCGCAATGGTGAACGTCGTCCTCGACGCCAAGAATCAGAGCTTCAAGCTTTGCTCCGTCGATGGCGTCGATGTGGTAAGAGGAAAAAAGAATATCTGCAGTTGTTGCATACAACATTGGATTGTATGAGTAATCGCAGCTTCATCGAAGGGATAGAAAAGCAAAGGAAAATTGTCTATTGCAGGACAAGAATAAGGAGGAGGAGAAAAAGAAAAAGGTTTCGAATATCGACGTTCTTTACCATAGTATGCAGTAGTCAGGAGAGAAACGTAGTTTGAGCTATAGTGACCACACCTACGGCACGGTTGTACGTGTCTTACTTGGACATCTGTTTAGAGGAATGTCACTGGAAGCATTGTTTTGTAGGTCTGAACTGTATTTAGTGTGCTTCTACCGCTATTTGCTCCATCAGACAGAAGCGCAAAGAAATGCTCGACATCAAACAGGCATTGGAGTATGCAAGAAAGTACAATTGGTCGAGCACTTCCTTGCAGTAGAATTACTGACGACTTTATGCAGTGTGAGCCTTTAATCTGCAGCAGCTATCCTTTCAGTTACACAAAAGTCTCCAACTTAAAGCGATTCATACTTTGTAGACATCTTACTTTTTGGGCCGGACGTCGCTGGACAAATATGTGAAGTCTGAGCACCATGACTGACTGCAGAGAGCGCTGATTAATAGACTTAAAACTTGACAAATACCATGACGCTATTGATCGGCGCTACTTCTGTGCTGGCCTTTGTGTGGGTCTTTCTTCCTTGCTCCAGCAAAAGGCTTTTTTCCGGCCCTTGGTCACTCCCCCCCCCTTCCACTTTACTCAAAAAGGAAATCGGCCTCTCTGGAGTCCGTTTACTCTGTTTCATCCCTCGCCCACTACCTGCAGTTGGAGTCCCTCCTGGGAACCTCCTACATGCCAGAGAGCTCCTTTTACTGCATGGTGTCACTAACATGAACTTGGGCCTTGCCTATTCTACAGGGGGGGTTGGCCGTTCACGACCTTAGAATAACTTGCCTTCCTCTATGCCAAGTTTGGTCCCAATCGGTCCAGCAGTCCCGGAGGAGGTGCGATCCGGACACACAGACAGACGAACGGTCTTCCTTTATGTTTAAGATTTCCGTATTCTGACACTGCTCATACTTCTCATATCCTCTTATCTATTACCATATGTAGTCAGCCGTCATTGTTCTTTGTGACCGAACACGTATGATTTAGTGCGTATGAGGAGGGTGAAGAAGATGTCGGGACTTCCAGTCCTCTCTCCATCATCATGTAGTCTTGATCAAGCTTCGAATGGTGCATGTGTTGACCGATAAACAAGCGTTTCAGCCGTGACCAGATAAATAAGTGAAATCTCACCTTGCTCCTCCTTGAACAGCACAAATATCACACCAAGATCGACGACTTGATCGAGAAGACGCTGAACACGATGCGTGTGGGTCTCGTGGGCAAGCTCGTCTCAGTGCTCGAGAGTGTTCTAACCAAGCTCGGGCGTTACGACGAGGGAAGCGTCATTGGATCGTTTCTATCCTTTGCCGTAAGTTTAAAAGTTGCCCCAAATTGCCAAGGGCTTTGTCGTCCCTTTGTAAGAGCTGGAGCACCCTGTCATTAGCGACTTCTATGAAACTGTTTAGTCACCAGAAAATTTCCTTATGTACGGGGGTTAACCCAATATGGCGTTGTTGTGTTTGTCCTACAAAGCATCATTATGTATGAAGCAACATGTGTGTATATAATTTGGGTGGTTTTCTGGGGGGGCTCCAGCATCTTGAGGTTAATTTTAACTGCTTGCGTATACGTGTCCGGTAAAAATAAACTAAATGACATTATTGCGTAGAACAAACACAACGTGACGGGCAACGGCGGCGTCTTGGGCAAGCAGTACATGGGTTTCGTCAGGGGCAACATGGACCAGGTTGGGAAGAAGATCACCGACGACCTCTGGGTGCTGGGAGTCATGGAGGTACGTACGCCAGTTTCACTCTTCCAAACGATTTTCTTTTTGGCGTGGCCAATATCGTAGCGGTCAATGAGGAATTGTCGCAAAAAATCGGTGCCTCTGTAACAGCCTCCATTTATTGCAGCGTTGGTACTCGGAGCAGGTGCAGATGCTGTGCACCTGGTTGACGGACAGACTGGACAGATCTCTGCATCCATATCAGTGCACTTGTCTGGCACACATCGTCAAGGTGAGTGAGGCGATGAAACCGAGTCACTTGCACCGCAGTGCATTGATAGAAAGAAATCCTTAGTTTTCTTCAAGTTCAAGTTGAACAGGTCTCTGTGGACTGTCCCAGAATGTCATTTCTTTTTTGCACACTTTTGTTTGCAATTTATTAGCGGATTCGAGTGGAGAACGAGACTTTTGGCGTGAATCGCACTACATTGATGACTCCACTCTACCAGTCTGCGGTGTCCAGGGTCTCCACCGAGTACCAGCAGCAGGCAAAGAAGGGGAACATCGAGTACAGGAACCCCCTTGCCCTCTCATGACTTTACTTTTCTTCGATTTTTCAGTGTATTATTTGTGAGTACTCACATACGTACCTACCTATACAGTTTTGTGTTAGGGGAGTGCTTAAATCATGTTTCGTCCTTACTGCACGTTTGCTGCCCCAAATAAAAGTTTGCACCCGCTTCGGTACTTTCTGAGCAACAAGACTAACGTTACAATGCGACTTTCTGAAAGTTTTGTGCAGATGCAAACCAAGCATTTATGTGGGGCAAGCATTAGCTTGCGGCGTTCGATGTGGTCTAACTCGAGTCCTCGACGCTTCGTACTAAAATATCTGCTGCTCTTCATCCACAGGTGGTGGGATTTATCGAGTTGTGATTGTACAGTGAATTGATGAAGTTAAATCACACCTCATCAAGAGCACCTTTCACTTTTGCCTATTTCCCCCCTTAGAAACTTTACCCGGAGTTCGAGCTTCACGGGATCTCCGAGGACAAGCTGAACTCTCAGCATTGGCAGAGCGTGGAGCAGAGGATGACCACAGAGGAGACGGAGTGCGCCCTCAAGGGCGCGGACGGAGACGAAAATGGGTAAGCTTCCTTTTTTTACGTCACATCTTTCGTGTCTTCTTTGAGCATCAGCTCCACCAGACATAAATCATTTCCCCCTCCCCCCCTACAGCACTTTAAAAAGCAGGCCTCACGTTCCTCAGACCGTCTGGGAAGACTAGTGAATGCACAATCAATCTGAGATCTGTGTCTGGTCGAGAGCCTCTTTGTTATCGTCCCACCCTCAGGATTTGCAACTGAGTGATTTGTTTTGACTCACACAGACGCTCTGAAGTGTTTTACACTTTCTCTAGGGACGACCCGGTCGATGACAAAGGAGGGTAATGAAACAAGAGCTCTTCTATTCTCTCCATAGTAGCGATAGCGCGTATTTCGTTGCTGCTGGGACTGCTGCTTTCTAAGAGGAATTTCTGGAAATCAATGACTCGTGTCGAGAATTCGAGTAACGTCTCACTAGAGAGAGCATTTTTTTCCCTCCAGCATCTCCTCAGTTTCGTGCAGTTACGGATGTAACAAGAGTTTATGCAAGAAGAGTTGGCAGAATTTTCAAACTTTGAGTTATGATACGACTCTGTAGTGCTGCATAGTGCGAACAGTGTGAGTCACAAAAATATCCGAGGTACGATAGCAAGAAGAAGTCACGCGTGGAGCATCGGCAGACATTTTTTTGACTCACACAGTAATTGTTAGCACGGTTTTTGTTTTTCTTGTTTTGTTTTGTTTTACTCAAGCAGCGGATTTACCGTGCTGTCACGAGTAGTCATGCTATGAGCCAAAGTTCTGTACAGGTCCTCTTCTTAGACCAGTTGTAGTACATATTAATCTCTCTCTATTAGGCTAGGTCGAAAAGGGGTCAACCTCGGAAATTCACTGACGGCAGCTGGGGATTGTTACATGGGCTCAAAAGAGGAAGATGTAGTCAAATACTTTGGAAAAAGAATTGTGTTTACCTGTGCCAAACTTGATTTGAAGTTTATGTAGTGAGCTACTGTAGTAAATTTGCTGTGAAAGTAGATTTCAGCTCTGGTGGCTGTCAGAAGCTGCCAAACTGGGTGAAAATCACTGACCAAAATGCTGATGTGCTCCAGTTGGTCAGAAAAATATTTTACAGCAAGTCCTGAAGGAAGAAAATTATAACTT
>JAAUXU010024314.1_pt1 | contig 15602 bp, 13 predicted proteins | sample 7278151 | NCBI WGS metagenome assembly JAAUXU01 (sample SAMN14350113, study PRJNA611818) | marine sediment metagenome | isolation source: surface marine sediment (1.8m) | place: French Polynesia: Moorea | collected 2018-08 | reverse complement strand
TGTTGGGAACCGCCTGAGGCCATATCACAACCGTACGGGATAGGGAAGGGTAGGATATGGCCCTATCCCTTCCTACCCCTACATGTGATGCCAGCCAAGCGTTTTACGCAGTTTTCAAGCACCGCTTCCTTCCTTCCTCGATCGTTCGTAGTACGTGCGATCGGCGATGCGTGAAGAAGCGTCGCAGCCTGCTTTGCTTCGATCCCAACTTCCATCATTTCCCTGACTTCTGCCGCTATTAAAATTTAATAATTCCCTGTAATTCCCGTAAAATTAGATACGTCTACATTTGCACGCGTTTCAAATGCAACAAAGGCGTTGCTTTGGGATACGAGAAAAGAGGGGGGCTTAAAATATTCCCACTTATAAAAATATTTGCTTTTTATTCCCCCGTGAGACGAATAAAATTGGCCCCGCTTTATAGGCCGACCGCAATGCACGATGATGATCAGATCCGCCACACCACAGCCACAGCCAAATCAAGAAATGCGACCATGATTTTCGCGCGGACTGAGTTCGGTCGTGCAGGAATGGTTTTTTATTTGCGCCGACGACCGCCACGCCAAAAATCAAATCAGCTAGCGTGTCTCCACTGTGGCGCTTTTTCATTCCCACGCCAGAGCCAACTTTAATTCATGTCGGTCTCTTATTTTTTCCCCAGATTTCCCCTTAAAAAAGCCTCGTCGGCAACGGAAGCGGCAACAGTCAACATATCTCTTCATACAAGGCCATCTCCGGAACCGCCGGCGTTCAGAAAAGAGAGTGAAAGGGACAACAACCATTTTCCCGTGAATGACAGGGACGACAATTAAGTGCATACACATTGCGTACGAGGACGAATTGCCCACGCACAAAAAAAGGAGTGAAAAATAAGAGCCAGATATCATATACCGACGCAAAAAACAGGCTCCATTTCCTGCTAGCTATAGCTACTCTGTGTGACAGAGATCAACAACAGTGCATACAGACAGTGCTACATACAGTAGAGTCACACCCAGAGCCAGATAAAGTCTGGCAGTGAAGAGGAAAGAGGGAAATACACACATACTCAAAAATAATCTCGGCACTCCCTGCCTCATAAACCAGATTGAGGAAGAAGAAGCAAGGCAGATAAGAAGATGGCTAAGCTACAGACCTGCATCGTCCCCCTGCTCCTGGCTGTAAGTACCTTCTCCCAAATGTTTCATATCCAACCTTGCGCATCCTCGTGAAAAGTTTTTTTAAAAGAGAGGACACGTGTTTTCCCAAGCAATGCACTTTTATTGTGGGACAAGATGGCGACGTACGACGATGAATGCCCCATCAATCTCTCGTCTCCCCCTACTTATTGCAACACGAGTCTTCTTCTTCTTCTGTGGTCTTTTCCCTTCTGTCACACTTGCTCCAATATTCCTCTTCTTCTGCCGTGCGAAAAAAGAGGAGGATTCGGCACTTTTCTTCCACGAATGCCTGCATATTTTCCCTCTCTCCTTATTTCCACACCTCCGAAGTCCTCTTCTCAACTTTTTTCGCAACCGAAAAAATCCTGGGAACGTTTTTCCCGTCCCTCCTGCCTCCTCCCCCGCTAACTGTGGCAAAAATGCTTTTGGAGAGAGGTGGAGGAGGAGGAAAGGGGGTTGTAAAAAGTGAGAAAAGTCGAATATGGAGAAGAGGAGTAAGTGCCAAACAGCCTGTCTTTTGCGGGCGGAGGAAGGAGGGAGGCATTTCCTCTTACCATACCGGGACGAGAAAGAAAGAGAGACAAAAAACTTTTTTGAAAATATGTGTGGGAGACTACAGAAGGTAGGATAGACAGGCTGCATGGCAGACCATTTCCAGCTTTAAGACTGGGAATTCTCACGAGGTCAATTATCCTGTCTGGCCTGGCTGACCATTACGTTACCAAATCTTGCTGCTGGATCTGAGCGGAATTTGGGGCAGTTTGTTCTTTATTAAGCCAGAGGAAAAATATATGGTATTTTTGTGGGAACCTGGATTCTTTTCTTCAATTACTCGCATTTGGACGAGAGAGACAGCCGAAGTCCTTTGTTCTTTTCGATAAAAAGAAACTGGATATACAACTTTTTTGTTTCATTTTCCCTATTCCTCGTGTGTCTTCTGGTGGCTGCCGTACGTACGTACGTATAGTACTACTCCAAACTGTACACTCATTCCAGCCGTTGGATTCCAATCTCACCCTGGCTGTATATTTGACAAATTGTTTTGTAGTCGCAGTAGTCACTCGCCGTCGCAAGCCTTTTTTCAATTTTCCAGCCTCACTCCATGTACATGTATGCATGCGGCGCGAAGGCGCTCCAAAAATATTGGAAAGGCGTCAAAACTCGTCTTTTCTTTTCCTACCTTTCTCTCTCTCCTCGATGAAGAAGCACTCCTTTCCCTTTCCCACTTCGCCTTTTTTGAGTTTTTTCAGGGACTTCTGCTGAAATTTTGCCGCCGAAAGGGGAATGAATTCCCACATACGTCATCTGCCTTTGCGGAATCGGGGCTCGAAATCAGAGTTCGATTTGCCCTCCTCCTCCACTCCCGTTTTCGCGGAAATTCGGCGCCGATCTGGAGCTCTTTTTCGGCTAGCGGTACCCCTTCCGAGATTGATTTTCTCCTTCTATTCTCTTGAAATCGAAACCCTTCGTCTCCCCAATTCAAGTAATGTCGTAAAGAAATAATTTTTTTATTTTTCCTTTCAGCTCGTTGGCATCGTGATCATCGGCCTTTGCATCGGCGGCATCGCCAACGCCCAGCTCGTGTTCGCCGTCCACCTCTTCATCGTCATCCTCGTACTCACCGTCTTTGCACTCATACTCGGGCTCTTCGTCGCATGCGCCAAGAAGTGAGTTGGATAATTTAAATAGTCTGGCAAATCATGTGCTTCAAAAGATTTGAATTCTGAACTCTAAAAAAAATTAAAAGGTTTATTTATTCTCCGCTCTGTTTGGGTAGTGTCTTACAGTGGAGCTTGGTTAAACGAGTTTGACCAAAACATAAATACAAAATAGTTTGACAAATTAGGTTCTGCGCTAAATTTCAATTTAGGTTTTAGTTTGTTTTTCTCGTACTTTTTTTGCTTTTTGGAGTCTAGGGGAATCTTTCGTAGTGCCTTACTCAACGAATTAAATAAAAGTTACCTTTTGTCTGTGTCCAGGGCCAGCGGCAAGAGCAGCGACTACGACGTCAATGACGCCGAGAGGGGCGGCAAGAGGTCAAAGGCATCTTCCAACGGCGCCAAGGACAACCGTGGCTTCGTCGGCGACTCCTCCGCCGGCGGAAACACAGAGAAGTGGGTGTCAAACTACGTCCCCTACGGAGACTTCCCGGCAGGGTCTGGAGGCAGCGGTGGAGAAGCGCCCCAGCAGCAGCAGCAGCAGCAGAACGGAGAGGCCTCCTGGAAGAAGAACTACGTGCCCTACAAGGAGGGCGGAGGAGGAGCCGACGAGGTCGACTCAAACAAGAAGGAGTGAAGAAGGATCATGTGAGATCGTCGATTTTTCCTATCGTACACCCATGTCAGTTTTGAGTACTATATAAAGTAATTGTGAGCAAAATTATTGGCCCGCGTATGAATCAAAAAATGCATTTCTTCCAACACATACGAAATCAACTTCCGACTTTGTCGCAGCAGCTGCAGCAATAACGATGAGAATTGCAATTGGCGAACACGATGATCGAGAGTAAGTGCAACAACATGACACATGCTGAGAGACGTAATAATAAAAAACCCGCTGCCATATGTAAATAATGTTTCTGCACTTATACGACGAGCAAGATCAGAATAAATCATGTGTCGAAACTTACGCTCTTGCACGGGGCCCGTCCCTTTGTACTTTCGCCTCTCATGAGCATATGGAAAAGGCCGCCTGGAGCTTTCCTCCCAAACCATGAGTGGCTGTCTTCTTTCTTCTCTCTGTACATGCCCAAAAAGACGGGCGGCCTCCTCGCGTCCATAAAAGGCGGCGGGCCTCTTTCTCCCAAGACCATTCCTCCCCCGGAGCCAAGACCGAGAAGAAAAGAGGCGGGCGCGCCATAGCATCCCACTAAAAGACGTCAGGTAAAATGTTGTAAATGTTACATGTAGTGTAGCGATATTCTCCAACTTTGCCAAAATAATTTTAGTCATGTCCCGCCCCGCCGACGGCCTCTGGATGCTCCTCCTCTCCGTGGCTCTTCTCTTCATTGCCCAGGTTACCTATAAAAAGGGAACTCCAGGCGAATTGAAACATACTTGTAAAACAAATAACTTATTTCCAGGGAGTCCGCTCTGCCCCCTCCTCCTCGCAGTCCACCTTCGAGCAGCCCCGGCCAGACTTCATCCTGCAGGACCTCTACCGGGGAAGGTGAGAGGAAGCGAGTTTTGGGGAGATAGCCAAAAAAGGCGCTACCCTTCCTCTTTTGAAAAGAGGTGGCGATTACGCCTCGTTTGGCCCCCCATTGTGTCACCCTCCGCCTCCCTCCCATTCACACCAAAATGGGAGGGGGAGGGGGAGACAGATTCAAGCGCTTTTTGGTCACGGCTTTCTAATGCTTGGGTTCCAAATTGCCTGTCCTTGTCCTTGTACGCAAGCAGAGGATAGTCTTTTGAGCGTAGGTGGTGGGAAAAAATTTTCGTGACGGTGACGGAAGGCCAAATTGTTCTCCTGTCGGCAACAAGGCTCATTAAAATTGCCATACAAGGACGTGCGTACGAAACAAAGGGGAAAAGACAGAAAAAAGAGACCGAAATTACACTCGGCTTCTTTCTGTTTCCGTTCAACGATTCTTCCTTATAAGACGACGACAGGCCTTCCCATAAAAACCCCTCTCAGATCGTTTGTCACAATTTCACGATTTAAGTACATCATCCCTTCTCCTATTGCTCTCTTTCTTATATACCATACACCAGGGGCGCCGCTGACGAAGACGAAACGTACTCGGGCGCCGCCACCCACTCAGTCACCCAGGTGATGACGAAAACAACGTTTTCCCAAACTTTTACCTCATTTGTGGAATTAATTTGGATTTTGAATTTTGGCAATTCAGTTCAGCCCCAGCCTTTGCGCTTTCGATCCGGCCTGTTGGCAGGCCGTGCTGACCGCCAGAATGAACGGGCAGAGGAGGGAGAGCAGGCAAGAGAGATACGTTGTCGCCGCATAATGAAAATCATTTTCCTTTTCTTTCCCGTAAAATTTCCGTCACAAAGATATTTGTCATTTTTCAATTCATAAAAAATGTCAGGTCTGGCAACAGCGATCACCTCTGGGCCCCCAGGTTCACCAAGAAGAACTACGGCGGCATCAGACGTGAGATAGCACCCCAAGATTTAAAAAGTCCTTGACTAATTCCGCTTCTAATTTGCAGTGACAAGGTAAACGGCAATGGACCAAGAAGAAGAGAGGGAGAGGAGAGGAGACGGAAGACGACCAATTAACAACAATGAAGATATTCGGAATTAATAGCCAACAAGAAGACGGACTAGGGGCAGGGCAATTGCCAAATGCATAATTGACTAAGGTCGGGCTGGAGGGCAGACCATGGACGGACGGACGGACGGCAATTATAAGGGGAAAAGACCTCCATGACTCGACTTTCTATCCCACGAAAAGAAAGCTGCGCTCCTCCTCCTCCTCCTCTTACACAACTTGTCATTTTTCTTCCGTTTCCTCTCCGTTTCCCGCCCTGAGCGAACCCTCCTCGGCCTGAAGGCATGATTTAGTTTTTTTTAGTTTTGACACCCCCTGCGGCCAAGCCGTTGCTGCTACATCCTCCTCAACCTCTATCCCAGGCACTTTTTTACAGTTTTTCTTTAATTTCAATGCACAATTATGCAGTCGGTGTACGTCGAACGAAGAAGGAAGCCACCACTACGAAAGAGAAGCCTCCATCCGATTGTCGCAATGATAATTTGCATCTGTAGTAAAAGCCAAAAGATGACAACAGAAGCCACTGATGTACAGAGTTGTGTCGGACTGTGCAGAGAGAACAACAAAAATAATAACCACAAGCACAAAATTGCTTCTATAGCGGCTAAAATTAGACAGATTATCGTAATTGCGGGGATAGAGGTGTTTGTGCTGTATAGGTATATTATTCAGCGTATACTCAAAGGCAGAATAGTTTCGGGGTAATAAAAAACTTTTTTATCTCTTCCAGCAACGTCAATGTGATTGTCAGTGTGGGCGGTGGGAACGACAATAGTTGTTATTACCTGTATCATATGTCTTTATTGGGGCATCATATCATACTTTTTCTGACAGAAAAATCTCTACAGACATTGTGACGCGTGGAAAAAGGTTGCACAAGCTATTTTGGTATATACTGTATGGATGCTCTCCTTTTGTGATCTGCGGCGAGAGAATTTCTATTTCTGCTATTATTGCCGCCTTATCCAATCTGACTTGCGAAGCATGGGGCGTGGTCTATTTTTAATATCGCATATTAAAACATCAATAGGACTTCGTGACAAGCATTGTCGCCGGAGGTTCTGTCATACATGGGCAAATTGGGCATAGTCAGTTAGTCACACAGGCTACTTATGTTGGGACAAAACATTTCGAATTCATAGTATGTTTTTTTACAAAAAAAAGTCTGGATTTCGGCAGGTTTTTTGTGATTTTTGACAAAATTTTCTCGGAACAAGGGGGGACGGGGGTTGTAAAAAAGGACGGCAGAAGAAGGGGTTTATGATATTGTACACACATCATGTCCATGTATGGTCGTGGTCAAGCTCGAGCCGTTATAATTTCCCCCATCTTACGCCTCTTCCCGATCGCAGTCGACGGACACCACCCATGGGACTCGCACCGGAGGTGAGTTGGTTGGGGTGGGGAAATTGTTGTGCGTGCGGCGTACGTAAGAGGGTCGTTAGGGTCATGGAAGGAGGAAACTTTTGCTACCTCCAATTTGACTTCGTCGGCGCCCATCACGTCAAAAGTTGCGCTGCTGCAAATCCGGGCCTCCATTTTTCTCGATTCTTCCGCCGTTCTATCATCATCTCCTTCTCAATCTTGGCTTCTTTCTGAGCAAAATGTACAGTAAGTGCACTTGGGGAAGAGGGGATCCGGGATGGGAACTGGAAGGGAAATTCTGCAAAATAGAGGGGTAAATTTTATGCAGCCCGCAGCCGGCAAAAGCCCGTTGGGAAATGAGTAAATGGGTGAATTCCGTCTGATGATGATTTGATCGCCATATCATATCATATGTGTGTTGTGCTGTTACGCACACGGTGATCCACAGGGATAGGTACACTTCCAACTTTGCAAACTGTTCGAATTGTAGACTGGGCCTTTAGCTATCAATCGATTTTAAAAAGGCCCTAAATAGGCTCCTATTAAAAAAGATTTTGTAAAATTCAAAAAGTCCTTTTTTAGCAAAATAAAATGTTTTAAAAAATCAAATTTTCAAAGTAGCTCGAAATTTTAAATGGTGCTAGAAGGTGTTTAAAAGATATTTCAGATGCTTTCGGGGTGTACCACTCCTATTCAACCTCCTTGTATGTGTCTTTGGTACGTAGAGTGAATGCAAACAAGATTGAGAAAAAGAGCACACAACGAGATGATTGGACATACTTTGTCGTAATATTAAGTCCATTTCTTTAGGCGGTCCAATTGGGACTGCTCCTCCTCCTCCTCTGCTCTTGGTCGGTGTCTTCGGCCGGCCTTGGTGCCTCCTCCGCCGTAGACCAGAGGGAGCAGCGCCGCCTCTGGCAGCAGAGGAGGTCGGTGGCACCGATACAAAACGATGCCGATGAAGACCCTGCCGAAGTAGCGGCGGACTTACTGGACTTCCTGGAGGAGGGCGGCGAGGAGGGAGAGGACGACCTAGTTCAGATCCGTGAGCTGATACTGCCCGAAAACAATGATGGAGATGAGGAGGAGGAAGAATTCGTCTTTGGCCCCTGCGGGAGGAGGAGGAGGTTCAGGCTGGCCGCCAATGGAGGTGGTGGGAGCAGGAAGGGGAGGAAGGTCTTCAAGGGGATGGCGATGGGAGGAGGAGGGGGGAGGATGGGCGGGCAGAGGAGGAGGATGCAGTCCAGAATGAGCAGGCTGCTGACTCAGAAGGCGCTGCTAAACAAGAGGAGCGACAACGACAACGACAACAACAGGAGGGCTGTCAAAGACGCCGGTGAGAGGAGGGAGAGGTCCGCGTCGGGCCCGTTGTTGGCCGGGGCGTCCCCCGCCTGGATCGAGAGGGACCCGCCGTTCACGCTGAGGAGGTGGCGGGCGGCAAGGATGCTCAAGAAGGGGAAGAAGAAGGAGGGGATGATGAGGGGCAGGGGGAGGATGGTGGCGGAGGGGGCGGCAGGAGGAGCGGGAGGAGGAGGCTGCGAGAAGAGGAGATGGAGGAGGGGAGGAGGGGCGGGCAACGGAGGAGGGGAAGGGCAAGACAGACAGGGAGGAGGGGGAGAGGAGGTCGAAGGGAGCAGATCAGGTGGGCGAGAACATTATTATTGGACGTGAGACGTGAATGTAAATGAGCCTTTTCATCCTTTCCCCGACAGTTCCGGCGAGGCTGACGTCAACGGTGAGGCTCACCTGATACTTTAGGGGGTTAATGTAAAGGGGGGAACGAAAAAAGGGAAATAACGGGCCAACAAAAAAGTACAATAGAAAGCAACCCATGCACGGGTTGACACCCGCGCACACACAGATAGGTATCTAAGGCAGATGAATCTCGCTTCCCAACAACTATAATGTTTAACAGCATACCATACAGTATGATCGCCCACGCCCTTCGCGCCTGTTTGATTTCGGCCGCTCTTTGAGGGAAAAGGAATATTAAAAACGCGTAATATACAGTAAGGTACACATCAATACAGCAAAGCAAAGCTCATAAAGGAGCCAGAAAAAGAAATTCACTTTTTATTTGGAACGTATATACTGTACAATTGATGTTATCTGCAACAATAGAATTTTCCGTACGAATAAACGCGCATTGAGCTAGGACGCAAGGGTATGCGACTAATTTATTTCTCACAACGTAAGGTGCGAACGCACCCGTTTGAGCATTACAATAACTATGCGGAAAAACACTAATTAACTGTGGCCGCTTTCGACTCGGCGCATTGTAATATATCATGCTTTGATCTTCCCCATCTTCATGGTCCACTGAACGACCTCCTTTAACAAGGGCATCTTGAAGTGGTCGGCGATGCTGGCGAAGGTTCTGAAATGGAAATTTGTTTTTCGGTCGTTACTGATTTGATGGAGAAAGCCATAAATAGTCTTTGTACCTTAGTGTGACTGTCAGGTCCGAGTGCCTGACGGAGGTGGCGAAGCTCCCCGCGCAAGAGCAGACTGCCGCCATGTTTAGCTCCTTGACGCCGCGGCACTTTCTGCACTGCAGGTCCTGCAGCACGAAGCCCATGGTCTTGCGCTGGAGGGCGTCCACCAGCTGGTGCTCGATGTCCACGGCGTCGTAGGGAGCGCCGCAGTCCGCGCCGGCGCAGGTCCATGCTGGCGCCAGCGCCCCGCCGGCTCCTGTCGCCGCCTCGGCCACGTGCGGATCCTTGCAGAGGTCCAGGTCCCTGCAGTGGTTGCACTGCTTGCAGATGACCTCCGGCAGGACGAAGGAGATGCAGGGGTCCCTCCACTCTGCCTGCTCGCCAAACTCCCCAACCCCGATCAGTCGCAGGAGGTCCCGCCGCAGCTTGGCCGCCTCCTTCTCGATGGCAGGGTCAAGGGAGAGCACTTTCACCAGGGCCTTGACGAACTCCAGCGCAGGGTTGGTGAGGCGGAGGTGCGAGCCGGGGTGGACGGGGAAGACGGAATCTTCGTCGTTTTGGCCGCCCCGGCCGACGTGCTCAGGGAGCTTCTTGTGTATCTTCTGGGCGAGTGAGAAGAGGCGCTGGGTGAGCTCTCCGCGGATGAGCTCTCGGGAGTAGGCCTCAAGGGGGTCTTCACCGGAGGAACCGGAGGAGGCGTCGCCGCCACCGTCGCCTTGCTGCAGGGCCTTGCGCCGGGCAGCCTGAGAAGCCTGCAAAATGTATAAATAGTATAAATAGTGATGCGCCTGGAAAACACCATGACAGTGCTGCACACACAGGTGTCTGGGACTGTGACTGTCTCCTCCGGCGACGGACTGGTGTGCTTCCAGGGGCAACGCGCTCAAGCTCGTCTTGCATGAATTGGTAGATTGCACTGATGTAACCTGAGAAAGTATCATAATTTTACGTACTAAAACACAGTTTCAAGTTTTTCTAACAAACTTACCTGCAACTACGGTGGCAAAGTTCTTCTGACAAGCCCCGGCCTCGGGAAGGTAAGAAGCAAGGTTCCAGTTCATTTCCAGATCGGGGCCTGCGCAATTAAAGTGAATACAAAACTGAATTTACAGACAAAGGTTCTATTTTTACCCTCGTCATCTTCCTCCTCCTCCTCCTCTTCCACTTGGTCTTCTTCCTCCTCCTCTTCGTCGTCGGTGCCCTGCCTGTCACCTCCCTTGGCCCTCCCCTTGTTCTTGATCGGCGTCCCCGCCCCCTCGCTCCCCTCCGCGCCCGTCGCCTTGGGCACCCTCGCCTTGATTCCCCCGTAGTTTGCTGCGTCGCACCACAGGAGGATCTCCCAGGCGTGAAGGAATTTCATGTCGATGGAGTGAAAGAGTTCCTTGTTACGGATGGTGTTGGTGACGTACTCAATGTAGGCGAGGGCGTCCTGCACGGACCGCTTCTTGGTGCAGATTATGATGCGGTTGAAGTCGGCGTAGACGACGTCGGCGCCCAGCCTCCTGAACTCGGAGATCAGCTGGACGAAGAGCTTCTTCATCAGGCTCAGGAGGGTCTTGCGCAGGGCGGGGTCGTAAAGTAGGGCACCCGGGGATCTAAGGAGAAAAGATTAATATGGTGGGAGTTGAGTTGAGTTTATTCATGTTGGGGTCTCAACAATTCTTTCACAAACTGTGTGGTACTGATGAAGTAGAACTTGTTCAGCTTTCACTTTCCCGGAATCCTCGTGTGGCAAGATACAGCAGTCTTGGCTTGACACATCATTGTGACTTGAAGTGCCCGTTGTTGGGAGATGAAAGCATGGAGAATTAGATGCCTTGTTGACTTGGACAACTTTTCCTGGCTTGTTTTTGTCATCAGAGATCTGCCACCGGCAATCCAATTTTGGAAGGAGCCCACCATTTGACTAACTTTTGTGAAATATTCATCCTTGCTCATTTTCATTTTCCAACTTCTGTGGTGAGAATTAAAAATGTGCCCTTTCAATAAAAATGCGGACGGAAGGATTTAGTGGAGACAATAATATTTCCCCCTTTCAAATAATCTTTCAAATGGCTCACCTCAACCACCTGTAGAAGTGTATGATCTGGTAGTCGGCGAAGACGTTCCTGAACTTGGACACCTCCCTGAGCCAGGAGGCCACCATGGTCCTGAGGACCCTGAACGCGGCAGAGGCCAGCGCCGTCTCGTCATAGCTGGAAAGGCTCGCACCGCCCTGCCCTCCCAGCATCTCCTCGAGAGAGGCCTGGGGAGCGGCGTCAAAGGCAACCGACCCGGCGGTCCCCTCCATCTCGTGGACGTGCGCAGACTGCAGGAGGGTGTTCACCGCTAGCGCGTCCAGTTCCAATTCCACGCAGATGGTCTTGTAGGCTCCCGGCTGGTTGACGGTGACGGAGAGCGACTGGTCCTCGGCCTCCATCATCAGGCGGCTGTCGTCGGACTCCTTCCCGCCAAGGTCTGGCCTCTCGGTGGGAGAGCACCACAGGACAAAGTTCTGCTTGCGCAGGTGGCGGGCATAGAAGAGGTCAGCTCCGAAGCTGGTGCTGTCCTTGGGGATGTTGCCCGCGGGGACGTGGAAGTAGCGGCACTGCTCGATAGTGGCCTGGAGGTAGCCGTCGTACTTGAGAAAGTGCTTTAGCATGCACTTAGCGCCAATCCTCTGCCAGTCCAGCACGTTGTAGAGGCCCTCCGCGTCAGAGATGTGGAGAGGGACTGTGGGAAATTCCGCCAGCGAAGGGATGGCCATCGCCAATGTCTGGAAGTAGGAAACGAAAGAAGATTCGAATGAATGTACAGCACTGCCAAGTTTATTAAAGGGACAAGAAGATTGTGACCGATCGAAATGCGCTTGCGTAGAATAAGGAATTTTGAAGCTAGACTAGATTGTTTTTGTTCCACGCTTCGTGGGACTTCTCCGCCTCTTCTCCAGTTCAATCTGGGTGTCTTTTTCGATCTTGCGAATGTCCTCCAAAGTTTTGTCATAGTACTCGTCGTACCAACAGAAAATTTTGCGATGAAAGATCGTGAAGAAGCGGTGGTCAGAATCCATGATGCCCTGTTCCACTCTGGCCTGGAGTCCCCACCACTTGAACTTGCATTTGACCAGTTTGTATACAGTGATCACGCTGTTTGTTTGCTGTATCCAATTTTCGCCAAGGGGACCTTTCGGCTTCTTTCCCTTTGCCTTGAACTTGGCAGGATCTGTGCTTTCGTCGTAGTCGCTGTCTTTCACTTTGTCATTGGCAATGTCAATCATCACCACCTCGCGCTTCTCAAGCTCTGCCTTGTCCAGATCAAAGATGTTGTTCGTCGTCCCCTTGTCATTTTCCAGCACATGGGTCAAAATTTGGATCCAAAAATTATCCTTCATGTATCCAGGATTGTTAATCACAGTCTTGCCCGTCGGGAAGGAATTCCAGGACTCCTCGTGTAGCTCAGTTGAACCCTTTGGAGCGAAAGGTCGCAGAATGGCCGGCACCTTGGACTTAAGAAAGTAGAGCTTTTTGGTGTACTGGCCTTTTTCCTGGCCCTTGGTGTACGGCTCGTTCTTCGCGATCTTGACTCCTTCACCCCCGCCCGTTTCTTCCAAACTAGCTCTCATTGTAGAGTAGAGCTGCCCAATTCGGTATTCTTGAAGGGTGAGAGGCATGGGAATCCGAAATTCGTGGATGAGCATATTGATACCGTTAATTTTGAGTCCCCACCAAACACACACTGCAATTTCCTACAAAAATTAATAACTCAAAGGTACAAATTTAAATTTAAATTTGAAATTCAAATTTAGATTCAGACTAGCTGGGTGCGGGACTGGTGGCCGCTTTGGCCCATTGAAAAGTACCCAAATTTTCCCTGAATATATTTTTATATACATAAATTTAAATGGGGGGTAACAGCTGACGTCGCACCGAGAGGACGCCTGCCACGTGGCTCTCAGGTTTTTTTTTTGGTTTTTTTTTGGAAATTTGGGCTCGGGGGCTGCCTGGAGACTGCCCGAGGCCCTCCCGTCGAGGCTTCTTGAAGTCAGCGACTGACGGCGACACCAGGGGGCTGAGGAGGCCTCCCCCGCGGCATCTGGGATCTTCGGGTGAGGACGCAGGTCAACTGGACCGACCCGGACGAACAGCACTGGGATCAGGTCACAAGGTTGGTTGGTTTTTTTTTGTCTTTTAGGGCCCCTGTCCCTTCCCTCCCACATACCGGAGACATCGGGATCCGGGAACGGCACCGGGGGACTATATTCACTTTCTATTTTTTAAACAATTTTAGATAATACCAGCAGTAATGGCCCGTTCCGGTGGGTGCTAAACACAGCTTTTCCCTCTTCACACCTGCTCCACTGGGGCCATGAAACAATGCTTTCAGTTTAGCAATAAATAAATTTAATAAATTTAATTTAATTTAATTTAATTAAGTTTAGAATACCACTTAAAATCTGTTATATCCCCACCACACCTTGATTTCCCAATTTTGTTCATTTCAAACCCTTTAAATTCAAATTCAAACATTTTGGCTTTCCCTTGCCTAGATTTCCCAATTTTGTTCTTTTCAAACTCTTTAAATTCAAATTCAAACATTTTGGCATTCTCTCACCTTTATTTCCCAATTTTGTTCATTTCAAACCCTTTAAATTCAAATTTAAACAATTTGACTTTCCCTCATCTTGGTTTCCCAATTTTGCTTATTTCAAACCCTTTAAAATTCAAATTCAAACTTTTTTGCCTCCCCACACCTTGAATTCTCAATTTTATTCATTTCCAAACCCAAATGACCTCAAAATTCAAATTCGACCTGATCCGCCCAACGTAAATTGGGGGTTTTTGAGCTGGGCACTTTTTCTGCCTTAAAAATATCTGGTTTGGTTTGGTTTATTGAGAGGTTCATCTCAAATCTTGTGCCAGTTTTTTCACAAACAGCTGGATCAATGAAAGGCTTGTTCAGTATTCTTGTCTCCTGAGCTCTTGCATGGCAGAGATCCGAAAAATATCTTTATTTATAAAAATTCCTATACTTTTTGCAACTTTGATAGACTATCAAAACATTGTCAAATGAACAAAACTTTTGCAAATTCTGCCGCAGACCTTTTGAACAGAGCCTGTTCTTGTTCCAACAACTGCAATGCAATCCATGATTCAATGATCAACAATCAGGGAAGGATATGAAATATTTTTTGCTACTCACCGGCAGGTCCACAAGCGTCTGGGAAACCACTATAGTGGGACCCCTCTTCTCCTCCTTATAGGCGGCCAGCGTCTTGTTCAACGTCCTGTGCACCTCCTTGATGTCGTTTTCGATCCTGACTTCGAAAGAATAGGACTCCTCGGGAACCGATGACCCGTCATCGCCTTCTCCTTGTGTGGATATCCTCCTAGAGGAGGAGCCGAGAAATGCCGTGCGTTCGTTGTTGTACAGGTTTGCCAGATTGGGCATCTGGTTGCTCTTGACAGTGTCCAACACACAGACTGTCGCCTTCTTGGTGGCGGGGATGAAGACGGCGTACATGGCTTTGTTTCCGCACTGTGATAGATAAATTGGGCATGAATAGTTCGATTTAGACTTAAGAATTGGCAACAGCAAACGGTGTCTTGCAAACGTACCTTGTGGTGATAGAGGAACATGGTCTTGTAGCTGCCGCGTGGCAGGTAGTGGTAGGATGCGAGCGTCTTGAACTGCAGCCACGCCAGGTCGAATGTGTCGGCCGTGTCCTCGTGCGCCGCCAGCTGCCTGGCCTTGGCCTTGTCTACGGCGCAGAGGCAGCCGAGGTCGACGGCCGCGCGGAACTCCGGCGGCACCTGCGTCTCGTAGATGCCCTCTACATCCGGGGTGGAGAGGTCGGTGATGAGGTCGCTGGCGTGGCGGCGGTATACGTCCTCCGGCACGCGGTACTCGTACAGGTTCAACACAGGGTGAGAGCGCGGGAGGGTCTTCTGTACGCGACGCCACATTCCATCCTCCTTCTGCTGGGGCTTGGGAGTGCGCTGGTTGACGTAGAAGATGCGAGGGATGACCAGCTTGATTTGGTGCAAGTCTGATCCAACCAGGGCCCACAGACGGAATTGGCCTGTAAAAAACAAAACAAAAACATACTTTGTTCAAAGACCTGCGGAATAAACTTGAAAAGTAGTAAGTCTTGAGAAATCTTGTGGGATTCGAACCCCGACAGGAATTTATAAAGCCGACGTGAAATATGAAAACCAACTGGATCTGAATGAAATATGGATCCCTCCCCAAAGAGAGCCTGCTCCCTCCACAACAAACAGATCCCACAGTTCTAGAACCTGTCCGCAGGTAAAAAAAGCCAGAAAATACTCGAAATGCTTTCAACACAACGGTCATATTTAGGGTCCGGAATGGTTAACCGTTAACGGTTAATTAACGGTTAAGACATCCCAAATGGTTAAAACGGTTAAAAAAT
>JAAUXU010133934.1_pt1 | contig 15611 bp, 8 predicted proteins | sample 7278151 | NCBI WGS metagenome assembly JAAUXU01 (sample SAMN14350113, study PRJNA611818) | marine sediment metagenome | isolation source: surface marine sediment (1.8m) | place: French Polynesia: Moorea | collected 2018-08 | reverse complement strand
CATTCTCAAGACATGGTTCAGGGCAGCAGGCACAATAGCGTGGGTCTTGTGTTGCAATGTAGTGTCTGTTTGTATCGTTCATCTTGGTGTTGATGGTGAACATCCTGTTACCAGAAGAGAGCAAAACCTTGCCAGACTTTTTCGTGCTTTTAAATAAATAACTGGGAATGTTCTTTGCCCCTTTTTAGCCACTTGCTCTATTCTGTTATAAGATGTCAGGGTGTCCACTTCCTTGATTTAGCACCAATGTCGTCCCTTACGATCTGCTCCATAGCGGCCCTCGATGTCTGTAAGTGCCAATCCATGGTGGAGACGTTGCACACTGTATTCTCTTCAAAGTTGAATCTTGCTTTTCTTTACCAGATGCACCACACAAAAAGTAGTTGTCTTCGCTATCCTCTTCCTCACTTTCCCTGTGGCACTGAATAGGTCTCCAGTGCGGTGCAAAGTGACACAATGGTGCTGCTAAATGCGAGCTCCATGGAGGTGGTCATTGGGGAGACGCCGCGTCAGTGATGCTTCAAAATCTCAGCGTGTTTTACCGGGAAACATTGAAGTTTTTGAGTTATTTCTGGTTTTTATGAGATTCACAACATGAGATTTATGCGTTGTACGCAGAGTGACTTGGGTAGAGGTCACTTAGTGAAACGAGCTCTCACAAATGTTGGGGCGTACGTACATTTATGTAAGTACTGGTGTTTGCCTTCATATGCATTGTCCAGCTACATAAATGATTGGGAGACGGGTACTTGGTGGCAAAGAAATCTTCAGGGGTGCCTGCACCTTCCTTGTCGAAGCAGCCAGTAACAGTACTAAGAATGATTCCAACTGTTACTTTTTCTTATCGAGAATGTTGGTTTTCGAAGGAACAGAACAATCTATTATTGACATTGATGACCAAAAATATCTTTTCGGTCTTGAGTCCTGGTAGTCATTGAACATTCTGTCAAAACAGACAAATACTCGCATCGTCACGCACAGCACTCGCAGCTGACCTAACAAGTAAACTGTCGTATTTGCCTTGTGTTGTCCTCATTGAAAATGAAATACTAATAAGTATTGATCAGGTTATGAAAAGTCAGTAACATTTTTACCCTCCTGTTTAAAATGATGATCCTTTTTCCTTGCATTATCGATAATCATTACTCAAAATTCAAAATTCTTCCATTTTCGATAGCGAAATAAAGACTACAGATTATATTGCAACCATTGGTAGATGTGTGCGGAAAAACGACACCGACTATTTAAAAATGCTGACATAACTCTGACTACTTCTACTTACATGAAGTTACAGAAGAACCTGTGACTTTGACAATGAGATACTAAAGTACATGTTCAAAACAAGTTGCCTTTGATTGCTTAAAGTCTGATTGAGAAGGTCAGTTTTTGCTAAAAGAATCTGTCATCACATGTAGAAATGGGAAATGCGTTGTCCACAGGTTTTGGCCCGACGTTGATCCCTCGTGTGGTAGCGTGTAATCGTTGAACGTAGGATAGGAACGTTCAATTTAAACATTACTTCGGTCATATCATGACAGATCAGCTGTCAACTCGAATTTTGAGCACACTTCACTTTGGACCGATCTTGGCGGTGTCGAGGAGCGCATTGGCCTCAGCAGACTCCAGTGTTAGCAAGGAATGCCCACAAATTGCGTAGATAGCCAAAGTTTTGATGGATCAAGAGCGCGGAGCGCATGGAATCATGTACTTCTTATATCTCAGTTCAATTGTCTGATGACCCGAGCAGTACTGGTGCCTCTGCCAGAACAGAGACATGCGCCTAACGCGAAGTTGTGACTACTGGACGGGGGAAGGGACGGAAATGGGGCAAAGCCCGAATTCTGTCAGCCTGCTTGATCACTCCTTTTTACCCCTTCATCCCCGTTTTTCTGCCGCGCAAAGTTCTTGCTCTTTTGGTGGACAAATTCAGTCCAGCAAAGTAAAATTCTTTGCTCCTGTAGATGAAGAATTCCTGATAAACGTCAATTGTCGTTGTGCTTCTACACACTGCCCAATGTGTATGTGACCTGATAAAGCGGACTCATCCTAACTCTACTGGCAGCTGTTTGTTGTGTACCCGAATTTCGTACTCAAGCCCACGTCTTTACTGTATGGTTTCCACACCAACAGCATGAAACACCACGTTATTTCTTGCTTGCTGTTGTCTCCCTGCTCGACCGTTGGTATTCTCTGCCGTGATCTCCCCAGAAAAGTTTGATATTGCTGGGCTCAACCTTGTTGAAAAAGCAGTAGAAGCTGCACCTCCTCAGTGTGTAGACAAGTCAATGATTGAAAGGTTAGTCAGAATAGAGTAACCACATTATTATGTACTACTCATGCGCATAGTCTGGTTAATGCGTTAATCCACGTAGCACTGATGGCTGCTCTACGTTTTCTGCCATGTAAACTATTTTTTCTGCGTAAAACAGTTTATTCAAGAATAACAAGAGAATGAGACTCACTTGAAAGTAAACTATAAACGTGCGCGGATCTCAGTCACAGAAATAACCTGAGCTTATTTTTGGCCTTGGGCTTTGTACCCCTTCTCAAGCCTCCCACACAGATTCACCAGACTTTTAAAAGAACTGACTTATGACTGTCTAGAATGGCTTTTTTATGTCGATGCGCCGTTGAAATGCCGCCTTGCATAGTTATCCCGTCCCATTCAGGACGGCCTAATGTAGCTCTGTGTCCTGTGGGGCGTTGCGAACAGGTTCATGGAGAAACTCTCAATCCTGGCAAGTGCTGCAATCAACATCAAGTGCTTCTGCTTCGGCGGTAATCGTGTCTTGGCCTCCAAGACAGAGTAGACAATGTGGAATCTGTTGTCGCCCTCTGCCCGACTGGCCAGGAAATGGTCAAAGAACTTGCACATAACAGTTAAAAACCGTCCATGAAGTCAACGGTGCAATTACAATTCTCAATGTCTTCTTGTGAGCTGTAACTGGCCTGCCAGAGGCCTGCCAGAGCATCACATGGCAGCTGCAGAAGGAAAAGGGAAGGTCCTCCAAAAAACATTTTCCTGAAGAACTTCGACATGAACGAGTGCGACCAACAAGAAGCGGTTCAGGCTCCACCCGCGCACAATATTGGTCTCGCACAACCTCAGTTTCTCCAGAAGAAAATGCTGAGGATTTAGGAGGTCAAGGTCTCTATTAGAGAGAAAAAATTTGACTTGGAGATGGCGGCCAATCCCAGCGCGGTATTAATTGTATACGCACAGCTGGGCAAGAACTTTTCCCCCGATTTTGGATTCTTCCGCTAGAGGGTGTTGACGACACGAGGCAAGGGTTTGGGGGTTTGGCGGGGGTTGGGGGGAGGGTGGAGGGTGGCATCGAGGGATGTCAAGGCCCGAGAGCAGCAGAATGCAAAGAGGGCGTTAAGGCCTTGCCCAGCTGTACATTGGTAGTTTGACGCCACTTTTCTGGCTGATGGGCGGCAGTTTTTGTTTACCGTCGTTCAAGCTTAGCCTTTTGCAGTGGGCTGTAAAGTACACAGTGCATTGTAAAGTAGTCACAGCGTGCGGTAAAGTAGCAGCTGCAATCGAAAGACCTGGCAAAGCTCCATTTGACGGGTCAAAGCTAATAAATAAAAACTGGTGGTCAACAAGAAAAGGGGCATCAAACAATAAACAATACCTTAAGGCCATTGCTCACAACTTGGAAATGAGTGTGACTTGATGCTTCAGTATAACTGAAGTCACCTTCAGTCATGAAATCCTTGCTGTACAGTAGAAGTCTCTGGTTATCATGATCTTAATTACAGTCATAATCCGGCTGCAGTCATCACTCGTCCAAGGTCCAAGGTTTTTTTTACTTCATGAGCTGGAGTCATTGTCTGTCACTTAACCCTTGGGTGATGACTTCAACCAGATGGATGACGCACCACGCATTGCCATCTCACGGTCAAACACGTCGCCATTGGCTTCTGGTCACAAATGCGACCAGGATTGTCATCTTGAGATTCGTCATTTTTATATTTCACTCTAGGTACAGCCCAAATGAGGTGACCACAGAGGCCGCAGAGGCCACTTTGAGGCCTAAGTTGTCGGTAGATGATGTTAATTTTCAAAAGGACGATGTTGTTGTTGTCTAGCCTGCCAGTTTATTGGAATTGACACTGGTTGTACAACATGAGCTCACTCCGACATGTTCACATGTGTAATACGTATACTTTATGTTGCGTTGCCGCATTGTTGCACTTTGTTTTCGGAGTTTTGACCGAGGCCTTACGTTGTCCAAGGGCGGAGACTTTGGGGCAGTAAAAGGCCGAGGAAAGGTCAAAGCGGTAAGGAAAACAAGGAAAATAGAGTAAACATTGAGGCCATGCACGTACTAATTTCAAGTGAACTTTTTCTGTGTGTTCGCTGTTTCCAAAGTTATGGTGTTGCCGCAAATCAAGTGAACTTGGCATGATTAAATTGACTGCAGCAGCGTGTAAAAGTGGACAAAGAAGGGTATTATGGATTGCCCACTAGAGTAGTCTCTAAATATTGAAAGTCTGATTTTTAGAACTGGCACCGTCTGAAGGGATGATGCTGGTCATAAGAAACTCTGCTAGTCAAATAATTTTGACCAGCTCCGCAGCAGTTAAGTCTTACAGGCTCAAAACTGTCCATGTCAACAAGGTACTTCCGTAGCTGTGTGCAGAGGACAGTATGGCTTCAAAATGAAATTTTATTATCGTAAGGGTCCACAACAAACAACTTTTGTTAGATAAACTTTTTCACTTATGAACTTAAAAGTTAAATTTTAGCAGTCACTGCAGAGTGAAGTCATGCCATCTTGTATCATCACTGATCTACTTAGAATGGCCATGCAAACTTTTCTGGTGCCCAAAGGTTGTGTACACCTTGAAGAACTTGTGTAACTTGTGTCAAGGCTGACCTGGTGGTCTTGACCAGGGAAACTTTTCCACAATAAAGTGCTCATGCTGTTTTGTGGAGAATTTCTTGGAGTCTTTGAGACTGCTGTGCACGAGGTTGCACGAACCTGGCAGAAACCAAGATGTCCTGACCTCTCGCGGCCTCAACCATGAAAACATGCGCGGTTTACCAAAAAACAGCCACCAAGATTCGCAATTCACTCTGCAGTCTTGCTTTTGAACACGCTGCATGATTGAAAACAATAGCCGCATTTTCAACAGTCGTCCCCAGGGCACACTTTGACTGTTTTTGGCAGAAAATATTAAATCCGAATGAGCTCCTGAGTGCTGACTCTTCCTGCCCGGGATCGCTTGAAAAGAAGCCAGAGTAACGCAAGGCACTATTTAGGCGATTCCTTGCGGCTCCGATTTCTCTCTCAGCCAGGTCAAAATTTACCTCCTTAGACAGTCCTCAGTTTTCCGGAAACTTTCATCTTCTCGAAACACAAATGCAGTTCCCCATTTTTCTTGTTTTGTTTCATCTTCATTTCCTCCGGGTTTTCCCTCCTCCCACTCTCCCGCATCTTTCTTAAGTGCCTCTACAGAAAAGAGGATCCAAGATTCCATGTAAGTGCCCTCCTTTGAAATGAGCGCCCCCGGGTGCTTGCGTGTAACTGTGCTAATACGGTGAAATATGGTGTATGAAATTGCATATTGGGGCTAGACTTAAACAATAAAACTTTTGTGCTATGTCTGAGTGCTTCTTTGATAGCTTACTTAGTGTCACATGGAGAAGATGAAGTCAAATGGTTTTTAAAAGATGATCTTCTTTACCCCCTCCCTCATCAATCTTTCTATGTTCTCTGGTCGTACTGAACTCTATTGTCAAATAAGAGCTGACTGTAAGACAAGGAGAGATACCAACAATAATTATTTCTCCATTCATTAGAATTGATTCAAAGGGAGTCTTGCAACAACTATAGTAAGCAGAAATAAATTAGAACAGTTGGATTAGCCCACGGCATATTGTAGATGCATCGTGTACACCTGCCTAAGTTATATCGGGTGTTGAACAGTTAGATTGCCCTCAACTGCATTCAAGAGATTGTCTGTGCAGGCCCCTTGCAGTAGTAGCTCGTTCCAAAGGAAGAAGATCAATGGGGCCAGGGAGGAGAGCATCTGCACGCGACAGTCGAATCTCGATGTAGCAGATCTTGGTGTGAGGGAAATTCTGTAATAGGGAAGTTACGTGGGTCTTTCCAGCACAGGCTAATTCGGCATGCGTCATTAAGTGAGTCTTCATGAAAGCACGGGTATGAGTGGACATGAATATTGGAGCGCAGTGCAGGGGAGCGCGAAGCGCACGAACCAAATGGAGTGCATTGACGACACGGAGTGCACGAACAGTGCAAGTGGGCTCGACTGCAGCACTGAACATGAGCACAGAGCACAAGTTTGGCGCGGCGTTAGTGTGAGTAGCGCAAATTCTGCGTCGAGCAGAAGTGCCGAGAGCATGGACTTCTAAATTATGTTTCATAATAATTCAAGCAATCCCAGGTACGTCTGCTACTTGCACAGTGCAATCCAAAACCTGGGAACCGCGCTTCAAACGACAACTGTCGGGACGAGACCTCGTTCAGCGTCTCTACTTCGAAGAAAATCCTACTGTGATGGAGCCTCAGTATTTTAAACGGCGTTTCTACTGTCTTCATCTGACCGTCTGTTCTGAGAATTACGCAAAAGAGTTTGAGGGCATCGAGTCGAGATATGTTTCTCCCCTGGATGCCACTTTCTGAATGCTCGAGGCCCATCAGGCCTTCTGAGGTGGTAAGTGTGCAAGAATCTCTACCAGTGTGGGGTTTTCGTACTAGAAAGGGACATCCCTAAGTACTCAGACTTGACCGTAGTCCAATACGATTATCCTTTTCATCATTTCCATCATTTTCGGCAGCGTGGAAGCCCCCAGGTCGCCCTGGACCACCACCACCACCACCATGCTTTCCCTCTGCGGGGGACACGAGACACAGCTATGATGGAGACATTGTCTTGAAGACAGACAGCCTGAACATGCTTGTCTCCTTCGACGTCTTATTGGAGATCCACTCCACCTTCAGGCTGAAGTTCTTGGAAACACCAGAACGGCTGGTCCTGCACACTTACGCGCCACCCAACATGGCGAAGGCAGTAAAACCAGCACGTCTGTGTGGGCTTACAGCACCGTGAACTCGCACCTGAAAGACCATAATACATAGAGGAGAAAAACCTGGCAGGAAGGACTCCCCAGTTTTCTACGAGCGCTGTTCAGCAAATCATTTGGTCATTGATTGGCAAACAGCATTGATGTCTCGGCTCTCGTCATTAGGTCCATGCTCCAGAAGAAGGAAGAAGAGGCTGCAGAGGCCACTCCACAAAACTACGACGAGGCTGCACTTTACCTGACGGCATCAAACTGGAGGAGGAGATGATAGTTGGGCATCCATTGTGTTCTTCAATGAGATGAAGTTCAATCTGAACGACCCAACAATTATCAATATAACTTATTGGCACGACCATGAACTGCCAGTAGAGACATTCCCTGTTCGTGCCAGTGTTACGGTGTCGTGTCATGGTCTGGGGTGCCGCTTGGCATCTGAGTGGGTCATGGCCAAGGACAGACTGAGGTCTGAGCGGAAGTCTTGTCTCTCCCGTAGGACAGGAGGGCAGTGAGAAAGATGACACTGGCTCCTGTCCACGGGTTCAGCCTTCAAGGGCAATATCTGGAGAGCAACGTAGAGAATCAGAGCGCTGCAGTGACAGGGACGTACAGAAGGAGAGAGAAAGAGAAAAAAGGCTGCTGAGCAAGCAGGCAAGAATCGGTCCTTGTTAGGGCATAACAGTTCATATGAACCTGCATTGCCAGATCCTGCGTGGATGGACAGTCCTAAACGTTTTTGGATGAGCTTCCAGAACCTCTGGTTGGCCTTCTTGCGGTTCACGCTGCTGCAGGCAGGCTTCATAGCTCATCGACACAGTTGGCCATGATTCTCGGGGCATGAACCCATGGGTAGTCTGATTCCCTTAGTCAGAGCACACTTTTCAGAGCTCGAAATGTTGCTTGGGACCTTATTGCCAAAGACATTCTTCTTGATTTGACTCCTCCACCATTCCCTACCCTCTATTGGGATAGAAAGAAACTTCCAGACAAAAAGGGAAGTAGACAAGAAAGGTTGGCCAACTGGGCTTCAGGAGAGGCAGCTAACGTCAGCTGCAGACGAAGAAAAATAGACCACGTTGGCCCACCATGGACTGCGGAAGCTATCAGCAACAAACAAATGTTTGTCTGGTACCTGGGATTTGAACTAAACAATTGTTGGAACCAGCTTTGACATGAGTGCAAACTACAGGGTGATAAAACAAGGGACAACGGTCATGCTGAAGAAAAAGTTTGGACAGAGGCTAGTCTTCGTGGTTAACAGACGTCATGTCCACCAACTCGTCTTGGGAAATGTGTGGGAGCACATTGTTGGAAAGGCGGTCAATGCTTTACACTAGACCTGAGTGCACGAGACTTGAGTGTCGAATCGAATGTCGACACTTTTTTTAGGCATTGAATGTGGTATCACTGAACAATACTGTATGTGCTGATTACGACTACTGTACCTGTAACAAGTCATGAGGTTTCTTGATTCGAGACGTCTCATCTCAGTGCATACCTCTACCGGTATTTCTGGCATTTCTATCAAGTGACATCTACAGCACCTGGACCGAGCAAAACGTCGTGTTTCGTCGACAGTACTTTCTCAAGCTACCCAGCTAGATGACCTCCCCAAGCTGCCAAGCAACTCACCTGCCCAGGGCAGATGGAGTCCATGCCTACCTGGGCATGCTCAAGTTGCTCAGTGTGACTGATGTTGGTACCCCGATCTGGGGGTGAAGGAAGGCCTTCTAGATCTCTCAGACCTGGCCGAGCAGTGCCTTGGCGTTGCAGTTTCGAATGCAACACCAGAGAGGCTCTTCAACACCCGTTGGAACACTGTCTCAAGTATTGGAACCTCCCTAGGCAATGAAAATGTTGAGGCCCTTGTCTTGTTGCACTATAACCTCACAATTCTCAAGTGTAATTGCTAAGTAAGAAGTGAGAACAACAGGACATTGGACTGCAACCACTTTGCAATGATTTATCTTCTTTTTATGTAAAAGAAGTGCTTCAAGATGATGCTTTTGAGGGGCGCTACTGTCTAGTATCGCCTATGGGATAGTGTTGTAATCTCACACTTTCCTACTTTACACTCCCCTCAAGCAGCTGCAGTCAAAGTGGGAGTCACTCGACAAGGTCAGCAGGAACTCGTTTTATCCTCTACCACTCACTGAGGATTTTCTGCAGGCAGAAGAGTCAATGGTTTGCTTTGACCTGCTGGTCATCGTCATCACTGGTACCACACTGGATTGCTGTGCGATCTGACCCTGGTCGTCTTGGAGGAGATGCCTCCTTCAGGATTAATGTTCAAGAAACCTGGGCCCATGTGCAAAGCTCGTTGGTGGTTGGCAGTTGCCATGTAGGAGCTAAAGATGAAACTGTTGTTGACTTAGAGCAGATGTGCTACTCGAAGGAGTTTGCACTCAAACTCAACAGGTTTGCCCAACGTCGTGCAGTGCTCCACACTATCAAGTGGATGGCTCCTCTCAGAGCTCGTGATGCGGCTAGACGACTATGCGATTGTGACGAGCATGGTGAGGTGCAAAAGCATAGACTACCAAGGATCCATAAAAATTGGTCTGAGTCCTTTTCATGCGTCTTGCTGCTATCTCGCACTCCGAAAACCCTCTGATTCTTAAGTTTTGAACTCTAATAAACAGAAAAATGCTCATGCGTCATTGCTGCCTATGGGCAAACTCAGGTGAGATTGCAAAGCCCTCGAGCATTAGTCTCGCATATGAACCATTGCATGTATGTCCGTCCACGTCCAAAATGACTTTCTATCATATGCCACTGACCTTGACCTTCTAGCCCATCTGTGGCCTTGGATATCGCCCTTTAAAAGTAGGGAAGGGCTCCTGGAACACTCTCCCAAAAGTCATGCCCCCGTTTAAACCATCAAATCTCATTTATGAGATAGGACTGCTAATTTTTCTTGATTTGTCTGAGTGAAGTCCACTTTGGCGAAATTTGGGGAGGGGGGTTGTAATGTTTGTTTTTTGGCGACTGAATTTCAGGAACTTTTTGCGAATTTTGCAAGACTTTCTGACAAAGAGATTGTTCAGCACAGGTGATTTAAGCTGCAAGCGAACACGTATTTTAAGGTATTTGGACAAACTAATTTGAATGAAGATTAGTCTGTTGGTTGCAACTGTTACAAGGTCATTCGATCAAAATGCTAATTGCTCATTGCTGTAATGTACCGTAGGTTAAAACTCACAAAGAGTGAGATGTAGGGATGTTATACAAAAAGTTGTGAAGTTATTTTGGTCAATGATCTTTGACCCCATCTCTGTGGAGAGACAGACGTAAAAGGTAGAGGGGGTGCATCCTACAAGGTAGAGGGGGAGACAGAAATAGGAGCGACGACAAGCATGAGATATGGAAGAGAGAAGAACTGGCACTACAAGAACTGGCACTGACAAACTCAGGGTCAGGACTGGAAATTCTTCCACGAGGCACGTGAGGCATGGGTGAAGGCACCCCAAGACAGTGCATTCAATAAAAATCTCGGTTTCATAACAACTTTTACTGCTTACCAGCATTTGACTTCGTCTAGAAGTCTTATCAATTAAACGATGGGCTTGTAAACTGTCGTAAACTCCAGACGTCACTGTGTCAAACTTGCGCAGCAAAAAGGACGCTTTGAGTCCTCAAAGAAGTTTTGAGGCATCAGACATTGGCGTCTGTCCTCATAGTGACAGTCGTAGCCAAGACAAATTGCTGAAATTAATCAGACATATGAGCTTCCACTTTTTAAGGCTGCAACACACTCACAAGAGATCTGAAGGGGTCCATTTTAATACACTGGTCCTTGGGTCCCTGGGAGGCCATCTCAGGATTGTTACCGGGACTTACGAGACCTAACCTCTGTTGTGAGGAGTAGGACGGGAACGAGACAGCTTTAATAATGTAAAAATGCGGAGGTAGAAAAAAGTTGCTCATCCAGCTGTGAGAGGTCTGTTGGAGAGGATGAGGGTCTCCTCTCGAATGGGGTTGCCTGTCCCAGGCAGGTGGCCCAGAGGACTGAAGCTCTTAGCTTCGGAGAATATTGAAGTATCCTTTGGTCTCCTGGGTCACCCAGGAGAGCAAGCCAACCTGGGAGGGAATGGGGAACTTTGTCTAGCTGTGAGTCTGCTACCGCACGGCAGGTTCATCCAGCCGGTGTCTGACTAGAACGCAGTAAGCAGGCACCTTTTTTTGTTGTTGACACATTAGCTCTGTCACAGCGGGCCACGCAACTCGGCGATAGAGACACGAACACCTGTTATCTCGTCAGTCCGCACCAAGTAGATCCGGGAGCACTTTTCAGACAGTGAGGCAATGATGGCACACGACGACCTCGAACACTTCGTCGTCGGCAGCCAAGTTTTGGGTGCAAGTAAGCGAGAGGCCGACGAGGCCTAACTAGGCCCAGACTGACTGCTGCCAAGTGTCTGTTCGCTCCTACCTGGCCAAAACAAGGAGAAGCCGGGGCTAAATGTTGTGACAATTTTGGGGAGAAAAGTATTCTTCAAGTAGCTCCAACGTCCTGCATAACGCAGTTTTCCCAAAGTGCACGCAATGATCATGTACGAGAAAGAGGACTCGTGCTATTGGTCTCAGAGCTACACGGATCCGGACCAAAGTGACTGCAGTCAAGAGTCTTTCTCAGGACTCGAAGAAGAAGTGACGTTTGAAGGTTGCTTGCACAGGCTGCCGAGGACTTTCGGCAACGACACTGGGAGTAGAATGAGTCATTGGCCTGCTATCAGATGCAGCATCAACAGCTTGAGTATACGGACCGTAAAGTCTTGTGTAGCAACCGCAGATAATATGGCGTTTTGTGTGTACTTGTGCGGTTACTTTTCAAGGATGGCTACTATTTTTAAAGTGCTTCAGAGATTCACTTACCATTTCGTAAAAGTTACTAATGAATGAGTGGCAGCTGAAGTTTCACTGCCATAACTCTCACAGCTCCGAGATCTCATCCAGCGCCTCTTCTTGGTCTTCTCCATGGTCTGAAAGCATTTTTGCACCCAGGGCGATTGCTACTTTAAGGACAGTTACTCTTTTCTACTAAGGCTCATAGATGTGACTACTATTCTACGGCGGTTGCTTTTCGAAGACGGTTCAAATTAGAGACTTTTCCAAATTTAATCTCAATCTGTGCAAATTGTATACAATAGGCAATGCAGGCTAGTTTGAATAGGGTACTTTTTTTGAAGAATGATACTTTTTTGACCTTGATTTTTAGCCTTCTTCAAAAATGTAAAGATTTTACTGTAACCATTTTTCTTAAGGACTATTTGCTATCTGTACTTTTAACTCAAAGTTGTATGACATACTGTGTGCCGTAAGCATAACATACACTTCCTTTTTTTTAGTCATAACTTTTGACTGGATTGAGCTACAGAAGTGGTTCTCCCTTTTATAGAAACGTAAGAAGCTTCTCTAAAATGATGTGCACTTTTGCTCTAGGACCACTCATTTTGTTCTCAGTACAGTCTAACTTTGATCTGCTAAGAACATAATTTTTATCCCATATTGTGGAAAAATCAGTGGTTCCAGAGCAAAATTGCACGTCAGTTTGGTGTTGGAGGAGCTTCTAAGCTTTCCATAGAAGGGCGAAATACTTAGTAGCTGAATTCAGTCAAAAGTTGTAAGTAAAAAAAGAAGTGTATGCCGCGCTTGAGGCACGCAGTATGTTATAAAACTTCGAGTTTAAAGGTGAGATAGACAAATGTTTTTTTTGTGTCAGGGGAAGAGCAAAGACCCCTGACTGGATCACTCTCGTCCCGTGGACAGAAAAAAATGAGACTTGTACTAGCTGAAACAGCGTCTAACACCAATTTCCCACACACACCAAAAATTGATATTTTCGAACTAGCCTAGCAAGTAATCTAGTTTTTTAAGCCTGAGTAGATAGGGTTGAAAAATGTGGGAACAAAAGTATGTTGACAGCATCAAATACTATATTTTTGTGTATTTGAAAGTCAGTTTCTGAAAGAGACTCTTGGTCGTGAAATGACGCTGCATCTATGGCATTCGGCAATACTTTTTCGCATAAAAGTGCATGGTTAGAGTTCGTTTTATTTAGACTGGAACAAAATGACTTGTAATGTCACTTAGTGCTTAACGAAAAGTGAGGCTTTTTCGCGTTTCGTTCATTCTACGCGAGGACTCGAGAAAGAACTAGATAATTTATTGGATATCTTAAGATTTCTTACATTATATAAGGACCTACTTGGAAGCTTTCTTAGATCTCCAGCCTGTCATACACCCACCAGCTTGAAAGCTTAAAATAGATCGCATTGACAAGGAAAAATCGGGATTTGCGGAGACTAAGTTAGTAGGGAAATGAGGCAGGACCATCGGATTTCGTTTTTCTGTCTGGAAACAATATTTCAAGACACAAAGCAGATTCACAGTGTATACAGTGTAATTCAGTCTTGCCTTGTGCTTATCGCCGACATTCCCGTAGTACATTCTATACGCGTATGGACTACTTAAGTATACACCGCATTTCCGCCGTTTTCCGCCCAAATATAAAGTACCAAGAAAACCGTCTGCATCTTTTAAGTGGGCACAAGGAAGAAACTGATTGAAAACGGCTACTTTGGACTTGAAGACGGTGAAGGTTGATTCTCAACCAATCAAGTCCTCCTGTTCCTGACCTTGAAAACATGTGCAAAGTCATGGGGCATCTTTGGCGGGTGTCTCTTACGCTGCGGAACAAACAGGAGCTGCAATGACACTAGAGAAATCCTCCCTTAAGTTCTGGAGACTCCGGGAAATAAAAAATGTCTCGGATTCCGACTTCTCAATATCGGAAAGTCCTGCTCGTTCACTATTTGGGATTTCATGCAGTGACATTGATGTCAGTCTTGACCAGTATGGAAGATTGTAACGTGGTACAGGGAACAAAAAGGCTATAAGAGTCAACCTTGTCGTTTCACGAAATATGGATAGGCTGCAAGACAACGCAAGGAGAATCTGTTGCTCTTTTAACTCTCTTGTCAGCAGTACTGCCATTTTAGGTCACATGACTTTGAAACGGAGCTGTATTCAACAAATTTCTTTTGAAAAGTTCATATGAGTAAAGTTTTGAATCTATGCTTCCCCTTTTCTTCTCTGCCACGTTCAAAATGCATTTACTGGGTTCACAGCAAGCAGCAAAAGAGATCTCGCTTTATGTCCTTGTGGAGCATTCAGAGCAAGGCTGATTACTGTGATTTTTGAAGAGAAATGTGCTTCAGTACACAGCAATCAGTCCCTACTTCCCGCTGAAGTTGATCTCGTTGCAGCGGTACATATTTTGTAAATGCTAGGAGCACTCAAAGCCATGGAAGACGGTGAATAGATAGCTTCTACATTTGGGCCACCCTGGATGTGAGGACGGAGTAAAAGTAATGATTACAAAGCACTGAATCTCATTGAAAATTGCAAAAATTACGTAGTCAATGACACCCCCAATTTTTACACTTCGGCTACACAGGCTTTGAAACCTAGTTTAGTCATGCGTTTAATCAATCAAGAATGCAAGTGCAAGCAACCTTCAAACTTCACTTCTTCGAGTCGTAAGGAAGACTTTTGACCCTGAACTGTATGTACTTCATGGACAGGTCGCAGTTTTTGCTTTCAGCTGGACCACTGACTCCAAGGTTCCCGTGATTGCAATTACCTGGCTTCAAGGTTGTCGTCTTAGGAAGGGATCAAAGTCTAGTCACTACTTGTGTCGTCCACGGACTGCCCTGTGTGACTGTTCTAAGGAGAATCCTTGGGGTCCTCGTTGTTCACGTTTCACACAGTCTTGAAGGCTGGAACGGCCGGAGTCACTCGGAGTGGAGAGGCTTGACTTATTTACCGCGTCCGATAGGTCCTCGTCTATTATTCGGTGTAAATTCTCAGTTACACGCAGGCCCAATTCATCCCACTTTTGTTTTTCACCAAAGAGTCAAATCTTCGGCATTCAAGAATCTTTTGGTGCGTAAAAGTGGTGGAATCTCCTTTCTCTTCACTTTACTCTTTTGCGGACAGCCTCAATTTGCAAACCTTTGCAGAACAATGGCCTTTTTTGCCTGTCTGAAGGACAGATCAAGGGACTCCCGCTAAGTAGTGTTGTTCTTTCTACCAGACCGTTTAGTCGCCTCTGGTCGCTTTCTGACTGAGGAGTCTCTCTCTCCCTCCCCCTCTCTCTCGATGTCCCCGCAGACGAGCGAGAAAGTCGTCATCGGTATTCCTCTCACCCGCGACCGCCTCTTGCGTGCACGAACCCGCGGCCGCTGGCGCAAAGAGGTTGGAGCGTAAGTTGGGTCATCATCGACAGCGTTCGGTGTCGACGCGCTCAGCAACGTGTGTGAGGATGAGAATGTACGTGTAGTATTGTGTGTGTCTTTTTCTTGCATGGTGTCCTATACCGAATCATTCTCTATGACCCTTCTTTCACTTCGTTTCTATTTAGAAAATCTTGTGCAAAGTCAGAAGTGATCACCTGGGTACTGAGTCGAGTACTTAACGATCTAGCAGTTGTTCGAGAGACGCCATAGTGATCACGCATCTCTTTCCATCGCCATCGACTTCGATATGTTCT
>JAAUXU010031238.1_pt1 | contig 15613 bp, 14 predicted proteins | sample 7278151 | NCBI WGS metagenome assembly JAAUXU01 (sample SAMN14350113, study PRJNA611818) | marine sediment metagenome | isolation source: surface marine sediment (1.8m) | place: French Polynesia: Moorea | collected 2018-08 | reverse complement strand
GCACATACATGCTCACGGAGGAAAAGTCATGAAATTAGGCTAGGATTGGAGGTGTGTAAGATGTAATGCCAGGGAAGAATTAAGGCTCTGTACCGAAACGGTCCCCCCCCCGCCGAAATAGGGTTAATCGGACCAGGAAAAGGGCTTGACTCCTCACTGACGGAACATCTCATATCCAGCTGTCATCAAGTATAGGGTGGACTACGGAGAATTGCGACTCACTTTAAACTTAAAAAACTACATTTTGACCATTATGTATTCAAATTTGGCGTGTGTTTTTGGATTCATCAGCTTACCAGCTTTCAAACGAGACGCTGGACGACATTGTGCTCTCCTTGCTGAGATGTCGGTGAAACGCCAGAGGAACATCGATCTCTACTATGCGCAGGTCGATCCCGTCCGTATTGCAAACATTATCAATGTTCACAAGGCCACTGTCTATCGTATAATTGATCGGTACAAGACGACAAACAGCGTGGCGCACAAGTCCCCGGGTCATCCTGCCAACAAGTCTCGGACGAAGGAATTCCGGGAGGAGCTGGAGGTGAACATCAACTACAACCCCACCAAATCCATGAGACAATTAACAAAGGACAACAGCATTGTCAGGGAAAACCCTCAGAAGGCCATCAAGGACGGCCACGGCATGAAGAGCAAGGCTCAGCCACCGAAACAGCTCCTCACTACCTCCAACAAGGAGAATAGGCTGAGCCTTTGCAAGAAGATCCACTCCTGTTTGAAACGTCATCCGTGAAGATCTTTTCAGACAAGAAACTCTTCACGCCAAGACAGCTGCGGAGGTCCCCCATGTCAGCAGGATGAAGCATCCAGCCTCTGTGATGGCCTTTGGGATTGTGGCCTCTGCTCGCAAGAAGCTCCTTCACTTCGTCCCCAATGGCCTCAAGATTGACCAGCACGTCTACCTGGCCGTGAAGAAGGTGGTAAAGCCCTGGTTGGATGACAACTACCCTGACACACTATTGCTGGCAACAGGACTCTGCCCCAGGTCACAAGGCCAAGATCGTGCACGAGTGGTGCTCTGCCGAGCTGCCGCACTTTTGGCCATCAATGTGGTGGCCACCTTAAAGTCTGCCTGCCTATTGCCTGCCTGCTTGACTATTCTGTGTGGAGTGTGGTGGAGAAGGATGCTTGCCGGACCAGCCATTGCAATACCAAGGAGCTGAAGTCCTCCATTACGGCAGCGTGGGAGTCCATGACACCGGAGTACATCAAGGCCACATGCATGCAGTTTCGGCAAAGGTTGGAGAAGATGGTTGTAGCAAATGGTGGACACTTTGAATAAAACTAGTTGAGTATAGGTCAACTGTGGTTTGGTATCGTTAAAACAGGGTTCCCCATTCTCCAGAAGTTGTTCTGGGCAAAGTTGTAATTAGTGGCAAAGAGTGGCAAATCTTCTTAATCCACCCTGTATCAGCGCTGTGAGTGCCCCAGACCCAAACATTCCTCGTTACAAGCCAAGAAAAGCAGTAACTTCGACTTTAGTGATGGAACTGTTAATTTCAGCTTCCACTAGATTTGTGCAAGAAGTAAATGGAAATTTCTAGTCGCAAAGTACACTCAAAGAATACATACGAAAAAGCTATTCTGTAGAAGCACAATTTGTCCTTGTGGAGAGGGAAATATAGTGGAGAGGGGAATATGGTGCCAGAATATTTCCCTCCAGACATTAGATTAGCGGGGAAATATTCCGAAAATCGTGCGTTTAACTTTATACGGCGGTTCGAGTCAAGAAGTCATTTTCGGCTTGACGCGAACCACCGTTTGCAATTGCACATCGGATTTTCAGTTTTGCCCTCCCACGCCAAGTCTGCAGTGAACCTGGAGCGGGACGGCAAAACTGAAACGGGAGGGCAAAGATATGCCCCAGCCTAGAAAACTGGCACTTAACGTAAACTGAAAACCCAATGTCAAGAAAATGGGGGAGATCCCGAAAGGTGTACGTTAAGTTTTTAACTAGCGGCGTAGGTAGGGCAATGCAGTAACGTAACAGAAAATAGTAACATGCAGTAAGCAATTTGTGTTGGTTACACACTTTGAAAATGACATAGGGCGGCATCAAAGTCAAACGTGTATCTGGGCAAGGCCTTTTCTTTCTTTTCTTCGAGACCTGGCAGCTCTCGGGCCATGACGACCCTTTCAGTCTTTCCTCCAGCCGAAGAAATGTCTCACCTGAGAAGCCAGCAGAGATTCTCTGTTCTCTGGCTCATTACCATCGTCAAGGAGCATCCGTCGGTTAGAAGAGGATTTGTTTGAAAGACCTATAGTATAAAAAAAGTCAATACGTTGCTCCTGCAACCGTCAAGCATCTGCCTCGCACATATGTGGAAGTTTCATTTCACACGACCACCGCCGACCTCTTGGCGGTGACCACGAACAACTGTATCATGCCCTCATACAGTCGCACCTCCATAGGAATGTCCATATAATGTTTCAAGGTAGGCTCCACTTTCCTGGGTAAATTGGTCGCCTGAAGAGTCGATCCTGTCATGCTACAGTGATGACCTTAGTTTGAAGACGTCGACTCACTCCTCTGCAGGTGTACAAGTCTAATGAAGTAGCTCTGTACGCACAGGATGGCCAAGGAATTCTGTTACACGCTTGGTTGATTTCATTTCATGATATCATAGTTTTACGCTCTTTGCTAAGATTTCGGCGACTGCAAGTGATGCAAACTGAACAATGATCACGCTTCCTTATATACCTTCAAGCCAACAAAGAAATGATTTACTTACCTACGTCCAACTACTTTCTCTAATGCGAGCAAAAAAAAACTGCTAATGTCTTTACAACGTCTGAATATCGGGTTCAGCCCATCCCAGCCTCCGCCGATGCCCATGCATGACAGGAAGACATTTTATTTGGCTTTTCCAACGTCAGACAAAACCTAATGACCGCTTAATTGCGATTGACTTGATGTCACTACAAATAACACCAGTCTTTATTCGTTATTATTGGGCTTTCTTGTCCAATATCTTTTCGTAGTGTTTCGCTTGCAAAAGTGCGGTAGAAAATTCCCGATTATCCAGAGGACTCACATTGTTATGATCCATTTATGCACGGGATTGCCTCGGTAAAAACATTCTAATTATGCGAGGACCCGTTTAAGCGGTGCACAATGTAACGTTTGTACAAGTGTTTCCCCCATATACCGACACATTTGGGACCAAGACAAATTGCCGGTATATCCGAAGAATCATCAGTGGCACCGCTGAATTGCTCGGCCATCATTTGGTTTGAAAGTTCTGTTTGCATTAAGGCATTCTAGTGAATGTTGAATGCTAAAACATGGAGGAATAGTTAGGATAGACAACATTCATGCCGATTGTCAAATTGTCTGGGAAAAGGTCAGAAATGAAGTTTCTGAATCCCCAAAAACACAGATGGGGAATATGTCTATACATTTGATGCTTCTCATTTGATAAAGAATGTGGACCTGAGATAATTGTGGGCATACAGTAATCTGTCGGTTGCTATATCTGTTCTTGGTAAAATCGGACCACTGCACAAAGACATGTAGCGACTGGCCCAAGCGATCCCAAGTTCGGCGACAGATCGCATCAATGACTGTTGTGGTCATCGATAAGGTTCTAAAGCTCTCGGCACCAACTTCAGAACGCATAGATCGATAATGGAGAGCTAAATCGGTCCTACTCTACTGGTTCAATCTGTATTAATATAAGAAGGAGGGCGATTCTTTCCCTTGTACTCACTCGCGATCTTCGACAAGGCCTTTTCATTCTTTTTCTGGGATGCCATCAGTAAGGGTTTGACGGTTCCCATCGGCCTCGGCGCTTCTCCCTCAACGTGTACCCAGTTGGTGCCAGTTCCAGATAACACCTGCCAGGCAGAGGGTCTTTCTGCTTCAACCTCCGCTTCTTGTTTCACTTCAACATGTTCATTGAAAGCGTCGCTGCTCTTCTCCTGCTCCATGAGTACCTCGATCTTCTTCAACACATTCCTCCGGTCTTGGTATTTTTCGGACAGGATTGGCAGGTGCTCCCTCGGAGAAGCCAATCCAGCACTGCCTTGCTCATTCTCTTCGTCACCATTCAGAACTGTCTGCTCTGTCTCTCTCTCAACGTCCTGTAAACGTTCCCACATGCCTCTCGCAACCCTCCTTGATTGGAACCCGTATGGAGAAGCTGAAGGCGCCGTCAGGCAACAGATGCAGACAACACTCCTCAGCAGCCTGACCGCCATTATTACTGTTGCTGTTCTTGTGATACACAGAGCTCAGCGGCACTCACGTAGACCATTTTTAAGCTACATTTCTTCGGCATACACAACTATGATTTTACTTAGTGAACGCTTCAATTGTCCGCGAATAATGGCCTCAGCAGGGGCACTAGAGGATGACTGAGTCTCTCTAGGTAAGATCACTCCTGTACGCCCGCCCCTCTACGTGATCCTGCGCACTCCATGTACGTAAGTATTGAGAAATTTCTTAGCGTCCTTAGGGTCCCAGTCCGTCAGACTGAATTTGAAGTGCTCGGTGTGAGAACGCATGTGACGCTGGCGTGCGAATGCACGGACGAGGAAGAGGACGGAAGAGCTGAGGGAGGAGACAGAGGAAGGGAAATACTTTGGCCACACGTCGTGGAAGCCACCTACGTACCCGCGTTTGAAGTCACGTGCAGGCAGTTTGAATTAGTGCATATAAAGGTTGTCCCTTCAAACTTTGTTCAGTCATGACGTGATGTAGAACCATGGAATATTGTGGGACGACGCCATAAACAATAGCAGAAACACTGGGTGGCGCGCGTACACCGCAACACTTTGGAACAGATAATATTGCGAAAAATTGTAGGGTCCTCTAGCAAAAACTGGAGTTCACTTAAGTTACAGAGGAGAGTCTCAACCTTCCATAGACAGTTGAACCACACCTGTGGCTCAACCCAGTCTAAAGTTATGCCCTTGAAACATAACTGAGTGGGCATCCAACAATAGTCATGAGCGGACTACGTTTGGATGAATAATCCTGGAGCAAGAGACTGTACCAGATTGGCTTTTAAGGAGGTTCTTAGCTTTCCACAAAGGCCTAAAGCATACTTCCTGCATAGTCCAGTCAAAACTTATGATAAGAGATAGTTGACCACATCTGGAGAAAAATAGTCTCTTTGCTATTGCAACGTTTTGCTACGTATTTTTTGCTACGATTCTCTATAGGTGAAACCCCGGATCTGTAGTGGCGCTGATAAAGATGATATGAGGAGGGAAGAGGAGGAATGGCGACGGTTGTAGCGAAGTAGCGAGCTAATGAAGACAGCAAAGTCTTATTTTAGACTGGGGATGGTGTATCATTTGCGAGGTGCACTTATATACATGGACAGTTTGATAGCAAAATACATAATCAGCGGTTTCTGGGCACATACATTGAGTTCTTATGTGTGACTTTCAATGTAATTAACATTGGGCTAGAGACATTGGGCATGATGTCACTGAAAGCATAGGTCAACAATCATAGGTATGAAATTTTAAAAAATGGAAAAAGACAGTGTGAAAAAGTGGACAAATGCCCTGCACTCACCCCCAAGCATCTGGGTGTGCCACATGTGCTTGAGCTTAGGAACCAACCTCCAGACCTGGCTGGTCTTATCAAATTCATCCAGGTAGGTGGCATTGGTGGGGCCATGGAATGGAGGGTAGAGAGAACTTAGCACACTGGTGGCTCACCACGCCAGGTACCATGGCTACTAAGCACGATGTTTGCTACTAGAGGGTATGGGACCCGGGTACCCAGCAGGTGACACACCTCTCACCCGCGTGTACATAAGTCATACGTGGGTGGTGAAGTCCCTTCAACAAGCAATCAAGGGTAAATGCTAAGAAATGGCAGCTCTAGCAGCAACATCAAAACTTCAGGTGAGGATGCTTAGCGATTTAACCGGCTCCCATAATCTTCTAAAATAGGACTCGTGAGTTCCATAAAGAAATGGAAAATAGCAGGGGATGTAACAGAAATTCTGTGCACTGCTCATTATATTGCTGCATAAGTAGGGTGTTGAAACATTTTACCCATCACACTACTGTAGCAGCTCTTTCATAACTCATGCAAAAAGTGCCTGTCATTGTCCATGATCTGCACTATCCCTGAAGTGCACTGCACAACAATTTGCAAAACGGTTTGTGTCACCCAGCCGTAAGTCGTGCAAGAATACACGTGCCAAACAAAGTGTTGCCAATGCTCGGATGATACTGTCGTAATTTGCTGAGTCTCATGAGCAGCCGGATGCAGTCCTAATGAATGCCCTTTTTGTACCCCTTTATTGAAAATGTACCACTGGATTTACACCAAGCCATTATCATCATAGCAAGTTCAAGATCAGAGCAGTCATCACCAGCACCGATCATCCCAATGACAGAAGCAACCCACTCTCCCCTCTGACATTGTACTAAAATATACGGAGAGGGGGAGGAATATGGGTATTTTGATCAGCTGCACAACATTCATTCCAAGGGTTACCACCACTGGGCTACCAGGTTCAGGAACAAACAGTGGTGCCCTTGAGACATAAGCTTTTAGGATGACTGGCCCTAACTTAACCTAACCCTTCTTGCCTTTGGGATGACTGGACCTAACTTAACCTAGCCTGGCAAACTTCTACCTGGTAACCCTTGGAATGAATGTTGTGAAGCTGATCAATTTACCCGTATTCCTCCGTTAGAGAATGAAAGAAGGTTAGAGGGAAGACCCTCCCCAAGAAACGATCACGGCAGATTTGGCCAAAAGAGCAGAGTAGCCGATATGTACAAAAACATATTATTAATCCTTCCAAATGAAGTGATGGTTGGATGGTCATTGATACCCATAAATTGTGCAAAAAAGGGAACTTTGCACTGGCGTTTTGTAAACCATTTTTGTCCTGATGACAGAGTTGCTGCTCATCATGAAAAATATGGCTTGGAGTTCAAAATCCCCTTCAATCAGTCAAATATTTTGATGCAGTTTTGTAACCCTCCTTGGCACACTTTCTTTGGCAAACTTTGTGCACTGTTGCCCTGATCAACTGGCAGGCCCGGCAGAAGCTCTTCCCTCTATACTATCTTCTTCTCTAATATTCCTCCCCTAAGTCAAATATACTCGCTACAGGCGGTCTCTCAGCCACCAGCCCAGCTGGCCCAGCTGCTTCTTGACAGGATCACATGTTTCAGCAGGAAGTTTTCATCTTTCTCCTAACAGTTCATGGTGGTCTCTCAGCCGCCAGCTTGAGTCATGACTCACTGATCAGGCCGCTTGTGTGACTCAAGCCACATTTCTTTCAGCATGAGTCACATTTTGGCGGGAAATTTGAATACACATTTCTCCACCCAAAAATAAGCTCAAAAACACATTGAAACCTATTGAGACTTGGAGCACATCTATATATGAACTACACACACCTGAATACATCAGAAGATAGCTTCAATGGCGCAGAGCCAAGGAAACTGATGTTGACGAACAGAAAACCGTGAATTATTATTAGGATTATTAGGATACATGTATCATATTGTATGGAGGGACCGTAGTTTCTTCCGGAGACTCCTGTTCCTGGGCACTCACATGAGCGTGGAGGAGTCAATGAAGGCAGCCTTCAATTGACGGACATTTCAATCCGATTGCCCATCTGATTTTTTCTTTTAAAGAAGTTGCCACCTTTCTCCATATCTCGGCAAGGGGCCCTCGTAAGGAGGTTGCATGGCAGATGTCACACCGTCGGTACGCTGTAAAAGTCAATTTTGTGGAGTAAGACTTCTTTTTTGAGAAAAAATAATGTAAGCCGCAACATTAATGGAAACTTGGCGTATAGATATCACAAGCTACTTTCCACAGGAACGGCGCAAGAAGCGAATTATCGTAGATCTGACTGATTTTGGCCTATACAGTACCAGAAAGTGAACCAGGAGCAGAGTCATCATCAAATCCAGCCTTCGTGGTACTCCTATTGTTTAGTACATTAAACGATCTTGGCAATATGTCAGTGCGCCATTACAGCGGTCAGCTCGAAGGGTTCGATGAAGGAGCGCAGAGGGTTCTTAAAATCAGGTTCCTCTGCAGTGGAACATTGAGTCATATAGCTCTTTCTTGTCACATTAACTGAGAACAAATCGTGAGTTGAAAAACCTTCTTTTCGACGATTCCTTCAAATTAGCCGCAATCCAACATGCACACGAGGCTTGATTACGTCGCCCTTTGCTCTGGCTTAGATGCCGTCCTCCATGCAGCTGGCGTCTTCAACATCACCAAGGTGAGCGCTTACGAGCAAAAAAGAAAAGGATCTCAATCATAGCAGGAGCCTCAAAGCCATATGACGACGAAGAAGAAACCTTGCGCGTCGGGCTGAGAGCTCAGGCGCATTTTTCAAGTGTGTGAGAGAAAAGAGAAGAAAAAAAACACCTTCTTTGCTTCTCGCAGAAAACAACACGCGGAAATGCGAGCAGGACAAGACTCGTGCAATCTGTTTGAGATGATGAAGAACGCGAGTGATGACGCGCTTCTTTTTGGTGTGTGTATGTGTGTGTGTGTGTGTGTGTGTATCGGGGGGGGGGTTAAAGAAAACCCTTTGCATGCGCTGAGAATTTGCTCACTTCGGTGCATATGTACGAAGTTAATTACGTGGAAAGTGTCGCAGGTGGCAAAAGTACCTGGCCAGAGAAGAAACTGTATGCAAGATGTCATCGGTGTATTTTATTACTAAAGCCCGGATGTTTGAGGTGACTTTTTGAACCCGAGTAGCAGAGAAATCTCGGCCGAAATTTGTGAGGCGTGAATAGCAAAACTGTACGAAACTGTTGACTTCTCCCCTGCTCAGCAGTTCTACACTTTTGGAATGCTTTGTCTTCCGTCACTCAGAACCTGTCTCAAAGTGGAAAAGATCTATTAATGGTACTTGACAGAAAAGAGGCCGGCAGACTCTTCAATTCCAATCCTGCTACGAAAGAAATTTCAGTATACAAATTGGGGAGACTGATCATATTTCTATTCCGTAAGAAACACGATTTATTCGTCAAAAATTGAAGTTTACTTAACAGGCCAAACAGTTTTTAAACAACCACATTTGGGGGGGGGGGGGAGGAAGCTGAAACTATTCACTCATTTCCTCGCTTGGGGCCCTGAAAGTTTAGTCAAGATCAACCCGGTGCTTTCAGAGATCTTGGAGGTGACGGACAACAAGCAGACAAAAAAAACGAAACTTCATCATTATTAGAAGGTAGCGCACACGCGCTCCCCACTTCTTTGGTTAGGAAAAATGGCAAAAAGAAGAAGTTTCACGCCCCATGCTTTGCACTCACCACGCGCTTCAAGCTTTTTATTCACGTGCAATGAACCGGTAATGCTGGAAATCGGGGGCGAAAAAGTCGCTAAAGCTGGAAGCTGATTTTGGCGGCATCTCTTAGCCACATACATAAAACGCGAGGGTCTAAAAAGGGTCATAAAGCGCGTTGTACATAAAGTACGTGTGTCTGTCTGTCTGTCTGTCTGTCCGCGGCCGATTTTATTTTCGCGACTGATTTTCTTGCTTTTGCGGCCGATCTCAAGCTTCGGCGCAGCTGAATTCCTGCATTACCAGTTTCTGCACTAGGTGAGCGCCAAGCGCGTGGTGAGTGCGAAGCATGTGGTGTGAGACACAGACAGACGGACAGAAAGATACACACGCGGCGCTTTTTTTGCCATTCCTTCTACCCAACGAAGTGGGGAGCGCGAAATTGCTCGTCGAGTAGATTGCGGGAGTCGCGCTGTCAGAGAAGGTCTCTGACAAGGATACAAAGTTACTCAACTCAGCTTAAATTTGAGAGCGCAAATTTACATTTAAGAGACTTTTCCAAGCAGAAACTTTCGAAAAACATGGTCCACTATAACTGTACACAGTGCGTTCTATATCGACTGTACTGTCCTAATGTGACACAGCGCGATAGAGGACCCAACCCACTGACATCCACAGGCCCAACAATACCAAAGACGCCAAGAGCATGTGTCTTAGAGTCACTGACGTCCGGGAGTCAAATCTTGGAATGTATCTGAATGTCATGGCGAAGGTCGTGAATGCCACGAAGAGGCCGAAGGAGAGGTCAGGAATGATGTAGGGAGGGCAGTCCTTCCAGACGGCCACGACGGAGCCGGTGGGAAAACTCAGCAAACCCTCGAAGGCATCGCCAACCTGGAACAAGGATACACTCATCCTCAGTGCTGTAAGTACTCTGCTGGCCTCTGCCGGCCAGATATGTTGAAGAACACATTCACGTATGCGAGATTTAGTTTGACAGGAGTGAACAACACTTCCAGCTGCTGGCATTTCATGCTCCTGTCATGCTCTGACATCCTTGGAAAGTCCAATGCTGGCTCCTTCTCTGTTGCCTACCTTTGTGGCTTGGCAAAGTGTCTTAGTAGCCTGAGGCTGGCCAATATTTCCTGCCACTTGCTGCTGGTGATCCGTTCTCCTCACCAGAGCTCCAGTCGCAGACAAAGGGTAACTCAGTGGGACAAGCCAGGGTCGATGCAGTAACTTCAACATTGCTATCCTGGAGTCCCTGCCTCGTGTGCGGCTGATTCTGAGTCATCGACGTTATGACGTAAATGACAACTTCCCCGTGAGGCCGGCCGAAAGTCGTTTGCGTGACCACCAGAAACGCAGCCCACACATGCGTTTCCGACTCAGTCATTGATGTGATCATCTGAGTTGAAGGTGACTTAGGTGGTCACCTGACCACCTAACCTCAGTCACGACGTCAACGCCCGGGAAGTTGATGCTGACTCTCTCAACCTCACCTGGTCTTGCTCAGTGCTCTTCCGTGCGAAGTGGGGAAAATTAAGCGTGATGAAGCTGGACTTCGAGGGTCAGCGCTCTTCTGGACAACCCCAAATGGGCAGAGGAAATCTTGGACCTCGCACTTCCATCTGGATTGACCCGCTTGACTTCTGGTATTTAGGCTCTTCTTGCTCCTCGTTCTTCTTGGGGAAGGTGTAAAAGTGAAAGTTCTTGTCCCTGTCGCCAGAGTTTGAGCAACCCACAACCACACACATACAGTCCTTGCCGTAAGTTTTCTCCAAGAGCATGACATCAGCTCTCTTTTGTCAACTGTGCAGAACCTAGCAGGTCTCACCCCAAAAGTACGTACGGGCTTGTGGGGTTAGCACATGACGCTGGAGGACCCGCCGAATGAATCCCATTGGAAATGATGGGCCTGGGGGCCAGGATTGCCCCATCAATATTCTAGACAATTTCATTCACTTTTACCCCCTTAAAAAGTCAAATTTCTATCCTCCTTGGCGTGCCCCCCTCTCCCTTGGGCATCCTTTTGAGTGCTCTAGCGCCAAAATGGGCAGCCATGACATTGAACCTCTGTCATCAACATTGTGCCCCAGTATCACATCTATGTGTTCCGCATCAGTTTCAGCACAGCATATGAGGTGATGTCATGCTCTTGGAGATAACTTACAGCAAGGACTGTACACTTGTTCCCGCTGCATGGTGCATGACAGTTGTCGCTCTTCTTATCCCCCATTTTAAGTCACCTGCCACTGTTGTTTGACACTGTTTGCTCGGATGCTCAAAGCTTGCATATGCTCAGCTGCTTCGATTCGATGCTGCTACAACTTTGCGCCCCGCCCCCAAAGAGGAGGCTGGATGAATTTTTGCACGAGTCTTTGGAATATTACTCAAGTTTTTAGTGCGCAGGGGACATGTTTGGGAACCATCTCGCGCGTGAGACTGGGATGCATGCATGGTAGTGCAGCACCTATAAGGCGGTACCATTTAGAGTGGCCCCTTTTCCCCTCAATATTGAAAATCGACCCGGGACAGTCAAAAAAAGGTGAGGTTGGTCATACAAACTTTGCTTGATGCAAAAGTGTTTCACCCACCTCCACCAAAAACTGACTGTAGGCTGCCAAAGAGCCCTGCTGGTCAGTGAACTTTTGGGTGTTGGTCAGATTGACTTAATAACGTTAAGGGGGCATTCTGAATAAAAATATATAAAATAACTTTTTTGACTTGTTTAGTTGGTCCTAATTGTAATTCACGGCTTTCTGTCCGTCAACATAGTTTCCAAGGCTCGGCGCCATTGATGATGTGTTCTAATGATGCATTCGGGTGTGTATAGTTCATAGGTTGATGTGTACCAAGTTTCTGAAATGTATATTCATCCAAGAATACGCTCAGAAATCCACTGAAACCCATGGAAACTATTTTCCGCCGAAGCATTTTCCGATCCTGTCGAGAGGCAGTCTGGCCACTAAATGTGACTCGAGCCAAATTAACGAATGATTTAATGGCATTCAGAGTAAATGAAAAGTGATGTTTAAATTCAGCATCATATTCATTGCGCATCAAAGGAAATAAGTTTTGCCAGTAGAATAGATCTTTGGAGCATCTATTTGCTGTTGATGTGTCAAAATAAATCTTTGCACACTAACACGGATCTTTGCGCACCAAAATGGATCTTTGCACACCAAGATGCGCACAACAACAACAGATCAAGAAGCATTACTGCAAATAGTATAGTTATTGCCAGTAACAGTTTATTCAGAGTATAATAGCCTAAATCATTGTCGAATAAGAGCTTTGTGAGCAAGAGCTGGGCGCCCTCTCCGTGGCTTCTTTTGAAGGGTCAGTTTCTTGGCTTCTTCTGGAACAATGCAAGTGGGTATGCGTAGGCGAAGTGACACACCAATGATGTGCTTGCAGACAGCAAGCTTTGTGAAGACTGGGCAAGGACTACCAATCCTCTGTACTACCACCTTCCACATTGGACAGTGCCACTGCTGATAACTGTCAAAGTTGGGCCAGTCCCACTTCCCTTCCCTTGAACACCACTCCCTCACTCTAGGATGGGTCAGCTTCTTTTTTGTGTCACTTAGCTGGATGAATATCACACGTCTTCCATCCACTTTAGGCTGAGAGATAACCTTTGCATGTGATGAAGCCCGGATTAAGGCAGTTTCCCATCTTCATGTTGTAATTTTTGGTTTGGTGAGGTCAACTGAGCGAGTTGGAGGATTAGGTGATCCTCGAACACCCTCAGCTGACCAGTGAGAGAGGATGCGACTTTCATTGAGATGCAGGTTGCCGAATTCGCATTCTTTCACGAAGTGTGTGTGTCAGTTTCACAAACGAATTTGTGGCCTCAATTCCATTGCGGGTACTGGGAAAGAAGGGATCTGCGGAGTCCTCAAACTATCCGTTGAATTCCAATGCCACTAGTCTTAAAAGAGTTGAGAGACAACAGTTAAGTCCTCTTTGCACTGGGACATTTGAAGTTTCTGAAGGTCAATATTGAGGGTTTTTTGAACATCAGGAGGCAAACTGCGGTCACGGCTGTCAATTTCACGCTTCACATGAAACCAGCACATCAGTCGCTCAGGTTTAGAGTTGAAAGCAGCAGTGATAGCTCTGGCACCATCTGCCAAGACAAACTTTGGCGGGAATTCTGCACTAGCAGCCTCTTGCATCAGGCACGGTCCGTCCATATGCTCTAGCTCTCTGCAACAATGAGGCTGCCTCAGTGGCCTCTGTGAAGCCATACAAGAGCCTGATGCATCACTACAGCCTGTGATAAAGACTGGGCATCCAAGGAGGTTGACCTTGAATGTGCTGCCAGCTTGCAAGAGCGGAAATTTGGAAGCATTTTCAAGGAGGCGTTGGCAGGTAATGAGTATTCGGATATCAGGCTCCTTGCCAACATCAAGTGACAAGTCATGCTTAGCCACCCACGCTGTATCCAGATCCTCTGGCAGCACCTCACGTTCTGCACACCATTGCTTAAGCCCACCAATTGAGATGCCATAGAGTTTGAGCTTATAACGAGCCAGGAAGTTCTTCAGCATGATAGTTGAAGGCTCCAGGTAGCCCTCTCGTCGCAGGTTGTGATGTATGGATCTTGGCTTGGTGACACCCATACTGAACAGCGCGTGGACTCTTACTTTGACATCAGGGTGAGGCCACGGTTGGAAGCAAGCGAGGAGTTGGTATGTGGATGTCTTTCAGAGATGGGAAGGACAATCTTCCTCTCAGAATCATCTGAGAGCTGATAGTCCAGCACTTCTTCGAGGGCTTCCATTTTGTGAGAATGAGAAGCAAGGACTGTGGTGAGAGTGCAAGTGAGCAAGGACTTTTGGGCCATCAACAAAAGGCAAAGGCGGTTAACAAATTGGTTAATACGAGATCCATTTGAGTGCGCAAAGATCCGTGTGTTAGTCTGCAAAGATCCTTTTTGGTGCTAAAAGTACTCATTTGATTGGTGAGTATAGGCTAAAATGATGCACCTGATTAGAGGTGCAAGGTTTTGATGCGTGACAAATCTTTCCCCTTTAAATTCCTCTCACGCCCACCCCCAAGATCTTTTAGGCAACCTGTGCAGGATCGATGTTCATTTTATGCTTAAGTGACTCTTTTTGGCATCTGCCGGAATGCACTCGCTTAACCTCCGAGTCGCAAGAAGCTTGTGGTGTCATTTCTTATATCCAATGGAAGTCTGCAAGACCTTCGTTATGTCCATAAGATGATGTCCGCTTTCTGCAAATGACAGGGGATCGGATGGTGGGTTAACTTTTCCCTCTTGACAAAGGTCACTATTTCCCCTTCCGTGAACCCCTTTGTCAGTGGTGGCTCAGTCACATCATCTTTCAATTTCATCAGTTTCATGTAGACCTTCGCTTTGACTGAGATATTTGGGCACCACAAGCTTCCTACTTTTGAATTGCCCTTCTCCCTCGAATTAAGACTTTGTCAACCCAATGTAGATCATCATAACAGAACGCTCTTCACCGGCGGTTTTCTCGTAGATAACGAACGACTTATTTTACCTGCTGCGGAGTCATCAATCCCCCCACAGCCTTAGACATTTCTCCCACTTGGTCGTCAGTGAAACAGTCCAATATAGGAGTAGCTGCCACCGAGGGGCAAAGGGCGAGGAAGCGAAGACCTTCTTTTGATTCCAATTCAGCTGTGCCAAGACACCTACAAGAGTGACGAAATGAAAAAGATTAATTGAGTACAACAGGGAAAATGGACCAGGTCAAGTCAAAACATGTGCAAGATCATCAAGAGCAATGTGGGTTTGTCTACACTTTGGAAGAACCTCCCCACCGCAACATCTTCTCACTATACTTAACAACAAAGGTTGAGCATCCATGATTTCCAGATGAGGACCTCCCAGTTCTTCATCCCAGTAAAACATAAAAAAATGTCAAAAACTGGCCATCATGAGTCCGCTATTGCTGCCTTGTGGTACTATGGTTCCTCTTGATATCCAGAGTGGAAAGACGCGACAGGCTATCTGGTTGCACAAAACTGGTGGAATGTTTCAAATGTCACAAATATCTTGCTTGGAACTAGGAAGAGGAATAAGTTTCAGAAGTCAATGACAAATGATAATCGTTGGAATTTGCAGTTTCTTAAGACATTTGCTACTTTGCTGTAGGAATGGTGGCACGGGTCCCATTTTTGATAAAAGTATAAAAAATCCACCATTAAAAAGCAATGCAGATCCATGTAGTAGATGCATATACAGAAGTGGGAGCAGAACAGAAGGAGCCAGGTAAAGTGAGAGGGCAAGTGCTGCCTAAGCTCCAGGAGGGGACAAAAGTGAGAATGCAGAACCCACACACCAAAAGGTG